>Ga0315295_10001073_pt1 | contig 23421 bp, 21 predicted proteins | sample YL17G14_0_MG_FD_204453 | JGI IMG/M metagenome (GOLD analysis project Ga0315295, IMG submission 204453) | Sediment microbial communities from Yellowstone Lake, YNP, Wyoming, USA - YL17G14_0 | ecosystem: Environmental > Aquatic > Freshwater > Lake > Sediment | place: USA: Wyoming | collected...
GACTGTGCACCCTCACCGAGTACTACCACCACCTAATGCACATTCCTCGACGAACCGCCGGATGCGGACCCGCATGTCCGGTGGTGTGAGAGGGAGGATGGGCGACCCATCCTCCCTACTCGATTCGAGCGGGCGGGCGGCTTCAGCGCCCGAGATGCATCGGCATGACGACGTGCAGGAAATCGTCGCGGCCGACGGGCTTGATCACCCCCGGCGACGAGGTGCTGTTGGTCTCCAGCGCCACATTGGGGGTGTCGATCACGTTGAGCACGTCGACCAGAAAGCGCACATTGAAGGCGATGTCGATCGCCGCGCCATCGACGGTAGCATCGACCACGGTCTCGTTCGATCCGGTTTCCGCCGCCGTAGCGGTGATCTCGACCTTGCCGGGCTCGAGCTGCGTGCCGGGGGTGATATGCAGTCGCGCCGAGTGGGCCGCCTCGCGGGCGAAGATGTCGGCCGCCTTGCATGCCTTGAGGAGAGCGCTGGTCGACAGCACACTGCGCGTGGCGTAGCTGGTCGGGATGATGCTGCGGTAGTCGGGGAAGGTCCCGTCGATCAGCTGCGAGACGAGCTCGACGTTCTTCGACCGGAAGATGACCTGGCCGCGATTGGGCGGCAGCGTCATCGTCACCGTCTCCTCGCCGTCCGACAGTATGCGGCCGAGTTCGGCCAGCGCCCGGGCAGGGATGATGGCCCGGGTCGAGCCGGGGACCTTCTCCGCCAGTTGGGACGTGCGCACCGACAGGCGGAATCCATCCGCAGCGGCCAGCGTCATCGTATTGCCGCTGACCTCGATCAGCACGCCGGTCAGCACCGGGCGTGCGTCGTCGGTCGAGGCTGCCAGCACAACCTGGCTGATCATCTGCCGCAGGTCCTCGACGTTGAGCGTCAGGCCGGCGTCGGCTTCAACGGTGGGGAAGGGGGGAAACTCCTGGGCGTCGATGCACTTGATGTCGTTGTTGAACGCGGCGCAGCGGACGTTGAGCGTCAGCGTGCGCACCGCCAGCTCCATGTTGACCGTGTCATTGGGCAGTGTGTTGACCAGATCGACAAACGTGCGCGCCGGGGCAGTGATGGCGCCATCGTCGTCGACCTTGGCGCCGATCCAGCATGAGATCCCCAGCTCGAGATTGGTCGCCGACAGCCGCAGGCGGCCGTGGTCGGTGGCCAGCAGGACGTTGCCCAGCACCGGCAGCGTGCTGCGGGTCGCCACCGCCCGAGCCACAAGGCTGAGGCCGCGCGCCAGGTTTTCTTGCAGGCATGAGACTTTCATCGGGGACGACCTCGGTGAGAGTCGATAGTCGAAGTATACAACGGATGGCGCGGGCAAGGCCCACAGGTCAAGCGCATGCAGGAAGCGTGCCACCCACCCGCCAGGGTCCTCGGTGAGGAGCCCTCTGGGCTACACTAGGAGCATGGACGCCTCGCGTTCCGAAACCGATGACCTGCGCCGCATGGTCGTGCAGCTCTCCCGGCTGGTGGAGATCAGCGTCACACTCAACTCCACCCTCGACCGGGAGACACTGCTGCGCTTCATCGCCACCTCCGCCGGGGACGTTCTGGATGCCGAGACGGCGTTGATCCTGCTGGTTGACCCGAACACGCGCAGGCTGCAGCCCGTGGCCTCGGCCGGGGTCCACCCGCTTCCGGATGCGGGCAGTACGGTGCCGCAGGAAGGATCGATCGCCGGCACGGTGTTCCGCGAGCGCCGGCCGCTGATCCTCAACCGGGTCGACGCACCCGCAGCTCCGCTCGTGCGAACACCGGAGCTGCCGCCTCACGACACACGTTCGCTGCTGGCCGTCCCGGTCTTCAGCCGTGAGGATGCCATCGGCGTGCTGGAGGTGGTCAACAAGCGCAGCGGGCCGTTCGATGAGGCCGACTCCCGTACGCTGGCGATCATCGCTTCGCAAGCAGGGGTGGCGATTCACAACGCTCGCCTGCTGCAGGATCTGCAGGAGGCGAACCTGGAGCTTGGCCGGCTTGACAAGCTCAAGAGCGACTTCATCGCCGTCGCCTCGCATGAGCTGCGCACGCCGCTGGGCGTGATCCTGGGATATGCCGCCATCCTGCGCGAAGAGGCCGGCGGGGAGAGCTCCGAGCATGCCGGGGCCGTGCTCAACTCAGCGCAGCGGTTGCGGGCGCTCATCGAGGACATGACCCACCTGCACCTGATGGGCGTGGCGCCGGAAAGCCTGCTGCTCGAGACGATCGACCTGCGCCGCGTCCTGGAGCAAGCGTGCGCCTCCATCGCCGAGATGCTCACGGCGAGCGAAGCCCACCTCGAGCTGAGACTTCCGGAGGAAGCCGTGCCGGCAGCGGTCGATGTCCAGCGCCTCGAGCTGGCGCTGTCCAACCTGCTGAACAACGCCATCCGCTTCAGTGGACCCCAGGCGCGCGTGGAGGCCGAATTGCTGCGCCACGGGCGCGAGGCCTGGCTGCAGGTGCGCGATCAAGGCGTCGGGCTGGCGGCCGACGAACTGGAGCGCGTGTTTGACCCCTTCTACCAGGTGGAAGACCACATGACGCGCCGGCATGAGGGGCTTGGGCTGGGGCTGTCGATCGTGCGCGGCATCGCCGAGGCGCATCACGGACGCGCCTGGGCCGAATCCGCCGGCTCCGGCAGGGGTACGACGATTACGTTGGCGATTCCCCTCGAGTGACCAACCGCCTTTGCTCCGGGACGCGCAGGATCGCCGCCGTCCCTGCCAGGAAGGCCAGCATCGTCAGCCCGTACAGGCACAGGTAACCGGCCGAGGGACTCCCCAGCAGCCGGTTGACCGGATCGATCAGCGCGCCGCCCAGTAGTCGGGCGACGCCGCTTCCCCCCGCCGTGGCGATATTGGCGATTCCCAAATAGCGCGCCGCTTCGGCTTGCGGAACCAGATCAGTCACCAGGGCCCAGTTGGCGCTCAGGAACATGCCAACGCCCAGGCCGATCAGCGCCCCGGCAGCCGTGATCAGCCCGGGCGTGCGCACGACAAGCACCATGGCTGTCCCGGCGGCGGCGATCAGACCGGCGGATGCCACCAATGGCTTACGCCCAACCCGGTCGGCCAGCCAGCCGGACGGCAGCGTCACCACCAGCAGCACCAGGCCGATAACGGTCGACATGTTGCCGACGAAGCGCTGCGCCTCGGCCTCGGCCATGTGAACGACGTCGATCATGTAGAACAGAAGGAAGGTATTCAGCGCGATGAAGCCGGCCCAGAACAGGAAGCGGTTGGCGAACCACCAGGCGAAGGCTGGATGCGCCCTCCAGTCGACGGCGAAGCTGCGTGCGAGGACACGCGTTACCGGCTGCGGCGCTGCCGGCAGGCCGCCCGGACGCTCGCGCGCGGCCGCCAGCGTCAGCAGCAACACCACGGCGAACAAACCGGCGGCCACGCTGACGGCGCCCACCACGCTGCCGCCGGCCACGAGCCGGCCGGAAACCTGGCGTCCGACGACAAAGGCCAGGATGTCGAACGCCGCCTTCAGCCCGGAGGCCGCGCCGCGCTGACCCGCCGGGACCTGATCCGGGATCAACGCCTGCCACGGACCCTGCACGGTATTCGAGGCCAGTTGAATCAACAGCACCCCGGCGACGACCACGGCGAAGGTGGGCGCCAGGGCGATGGCATACAGGCAGGCCGCCACCAGGAACGTCCCGGCGACGAAGTACGGGGCCCGGCGCCCCCATGGACTGCGCGTGCGATCCGACCAGGCGCCGACGATCGGCTGCCACAGCACGGCGACGATCAACCCGGCGAAGGTTGTGAATCCAAGGGCTGTATTCTTCTGCTCGGGGATCAACTGCAGTACCTTGTGGCCCAACACCGCCGGCTCGAGAGTGTTCGAGACCACACCCAGCGCCAGTGAGAAGAGGGTCACGGCCGCCAGCCGATGCCAGGGCAGGCGGGGGACCGGGGTTTGCTGCATCGAATCCTCCGGTGGTGACATTGCACGGGCTGGGCACCCGGGGTGGGGGCCCGTCTCAAAGTCCCGGATGGAAGACGGCTCTGACTAGACCGTTAGGCTCTGGCCGGGCTTCAGCACGTGCGGGACGGTTTTGGTTTCCGTCTTAACCCGCGCCGCCCAGGCGTCCGCATCCTGCGCGATCAAGCCCCAGGTGTTGTAGTGGATCGGAATGACGTGTGCCGGATGGATCAGCTTGACGGCGCGCAAGGCATCGTCTGGGCCCATGGTGAAGTTGTCGCCGATCGGCAGGGCAGCGACCTCGACGCCCTCGTCCCCGATCAGGGCCATGTCGCCGAACAGCCCGGTGTCGCACGCCAGGTAGATGCGCTTGCCCTCCGGCAGCGTGAGCAGGAACCCAGCCGGATTCCCGCCGTACGAACCGTCTGGCATGGCAGAGCCGTGCATCGCCGGCGTCAGCTTGAGATAGCCAAAGGGGTGCTCATGACCGCCGCCCAGGTGCTGGGCGTGCGTCTTGATGCCGTGCTTGGAGAACCAGCCGGCAATCTCGGCGTTGCTGATGACGGTGGCCTTCGTGCGCCGGGCAATGGCCAGCGCGTCGCCGACGTGATCCCCGTGCCCATGCGAAACCAGAATGAAATCCGCCGGGATGGTATCGGGCTTGGCGGATGCCAGCGGGTTGTCCGCCAGGAACGGATCGACCAGCACGTGCTTGCCTGCGACATCGAGAGCGAACGCGGCATGGCCGAGCCAGGTCAGCGTGGTGGCCATTGGAGCCTCCGAATTGTGCGTTGAATCTAGTATAGGGCAGACCCACCAACTTCCGAAGTCCCTAAGGACCTTGGAAGTCGGTCATGTCGTCGCGCAGGATATCCGAGGCGCCGAGGCCTGGCTGCCGCAGGCGGGACTGCTGCGTGGTGCGCCAGGCGTCCAGCCGGCTGGAGAGCTGCCGGCTGAGCTCGATCCAGTCAGAGACGATGAACAGGAAGCCCGTCCGATCCGGACTGAGCATCAGGCGATGGAAGAACAGGCGCAGGAGGGCGGAGCGGACAGGAAGCGCAAACAGGTCGACGGCAAGGGCGGTCTTGCCGGCAAAGGGCGCCAGCAGGCGCCGTTCGCCGGAGCGCAGGACGGCGCGGGGGAAGGCCTTGGCGATATCCACCGGTCGAGTGGATTCGATTCGCCGGAACGAAATCGCCAGCCGGACGATCGGCGTGCTCAGGCGCAGGTGGTCGCGCATCGGCTGAACGTAGGCGGCACGCGGGGCGAAGGTGGTAAACAGGGCGAAGCCCAGCGAGACAAGGCCGCCGGCCATCAACCAGCGATCGGCCGGAGGCACGGGCCAGTCGACCCACTGCAGGCTAACCGGGTACCACAGACCGAGAAGCAGGATGGCCAGGGCGAAGGCCGCCCGGCGATAGGGTAGCAGGACCCGCGCGTAGAGGAGCAAGGGGAAACGATCGCCGGCGTCCACGCTAATCCTGACCCGCAGGTGCCACCGGCAGTGTGAACCAGAACGTGCTGCCCTTGCCCAGCTCGCTGGTCACGCCCATCTCGCCTCCCTGCAGCTCCACCAACCTGCGGGTGACGTTCAGGCCGAGACCCCATCCCTGCTGCTCGCGCACCGCCGGGTTCTCAGATCGGAAGAACTGCGTGAACAGGCGCGCCAGGTCCTCCGGGCTCATACCGATGCCGCTGTCCGCCACGGACACGCGCACTCTGCCGGTCTGGGCACGGGCCGACACCCTGATCCGTCCAGTCTCCGGCGTGTACTTGCAGGCATTGCTGAGCAGGTTGGTGATGATCTGGACCAGGCGAGTCCGGTCAGCCAGGACGGCCGGGAGGTCGGCCGGGAAATCGAGCGCCAGCGTGTGATGCCGGCTCTCCACTTGAGGCCGCATGGCAGCCACAGTCTCTTGAATGTAGCGCGCCAGCGGCACGGCGGACAGCTGCAGCTTGAGACGCCCGGTCTCGATGCGTGAGATGTCGGAGAGATCCGACACCAGCGCGGCCATCTGGTCGACGTTGTCCACAATGGTGTCGAGGAACTCGCGCGCCTGGCCGCTCACCGGCCCGGTCATGCCCTGGCGAATCAGGTCAGCGAACCCGCGGATAGAGGTCATCGGGCTCTTGAGCTCGTGGGATACCAGCGAGACGAACTGCGACTTGGTCAGGTTGGCCTGCTGGACGGCCTGGTACAGCCGCGTATTCTCCAGGGCCAGGGCGGAATGCTCGGCCAATCGCAGCAGGAAGGCTTCGGCTTCCGGCGCGAAGGGTCCGGCGCGGCGCTGCACGCCGATCAGGGCAACGGTACGAGTCTCGCGGCGCAGCGGGGCCACCAGGCGCGGCGGCAATCCGCTCGTTCCGGCGCCGCGCACCACCATTCGGCCCTCGTGGACAGCAGGGGCGACGTCCGGCAGATCCGCGTTGAGGTTGGCCCCCTTGCCGTCACCGGCGACGATGACCATCGGCGAGTGTTCGTCCGGGCGCAAGGCGATCCATCCAGAGTCGGCCTGCGTGCCGCGCAGGGCCCAGTCGAGCGTCAGATCCAGCACGCGATCGAGGTCGAGCCCGGTGTTGAGTTGCTGGTCGATGCGCTGCAGGGTTTCCAGTTCGGCGACACGCTCGGCCAGCGCGGCATCCGTCTGCGTATACAGCCGGGCATTCTCGATGGCGACGGCCGCCTGGGCGGCGAAGGCCGCCATCATGTCCAGGTCCTGATCGTTGAACACACCGGTCTTGATCTTGTTGTCGACGTAGATGGCGCCGGTCACCTGGCCGCGGGCGCGCAGGGGAACGCACAGAATCGAGCGCAGGGCGTAGAGCATCACGGATTGTTGGCTGGAGAATCGCGTGTCGCTCTGGGCGTTCGTCGTCACCACGCCCTCGCCGGTCCGCAGCACCTGCTGGACGAGCGTGCGGCTGATCTGCATGTCGTCCTGCTCGAGCGACCGGCCCTCGAGGTTGCGGGCGGCCTGCAGGCGCAGTTCGCCCCCGGGCCCGTCGCCCAGAATCAGGAAGCCGCGCTCGGCACCGGTGAGCTGGATCACGGCGTCCATGACTTGATTGAGGACTTCATTCAGTTGCAGCGATGAGCCCAGAACGCTGGAGACGTGGTAGAGCGCGGCCAGGCGCGCCGGCTCACCGCCGCTGACCCCGTTGGACTGAAGCGCCGAGAGGTGACCCTGCAGGCGATGGAGCGTCTCGGGATCGGGCGTGCCCCCGTTGGCCAGGATGCCGTCAACCAGCCGGCGCAGGTCGGTCAGGCGCTGCTCGAGTGCCGAGGGCTCAACCACGCCGAGCCTCCTGCAGCCCGGCGCGCCGGGAAGGATGCTGGCGGCCATAAGGGCACAGGCGCCGAAGGACGCAGGCCGGACACGCTGGACTTCGGGCGCGGCAAACCTCTCGCCCGTGGCGGATCAGGTTGAGGTGGGCGGCGTAGTACGTCTGCGGCGGGAAGGTGCGGGCGAGCAAATCGTGCGCCTGCTGGAGGCTGGCGCGGGGTGGACGCAAGCCGAGGCGCCCGCTGACCCGGTAGATATGCGTATCGACCGGGAAGGCAGGCATGCCCAGCGAGAAGAGCAGGACGATCGAAGCTGTCTTGTTCCCGACGCCCTTGAAGCGCATCAACCAGGCCAGGGCGTGGTCGGGTGGGAGCCGGCGCAAGAAGCGCAGGTCAAGCCGGCCCCGCTCTCGGGTGATGGCCTGGAGAACCGCCTGGATGCGGGGACCTTTCTGGTTGGCCAGCCCGGCGGGGCGGATGGCCTCGACGACCGCGGCGGGCGCCGCGTCGCGGACGGCCTCCCAGGATGGAAGCGCGGTCCGCAGTGCCTTGAAGGCACGATCCCGGTTGAGGTCGTTGGTGTTCTGCGACAGGATAGTTGACACAAGTTCATCGACCGGCGGCATGGGGTGTCGCCAGCGGGGTTCGCCATAGGCTTCCAGAAGCCGGCGATGCACGGCCAAGGCGCGCGGGCGAAGCGGCTTCACAGAGGCATTATAGCAAGGCCCGGGGGCGAGGCGGGCGGACTGGAAGTTGACCGAAAGCCGCCACTCTGGTAGCGGGTTTCTGATGCCTTTTGTGCAATCCTGAACCCGTTTGACCTTCGAGGGAACCCTGCTATACTTTTCCTGCGAGTGAGTTCGGCCTTGGCGGCGGGAGCGTTGTTCCGCCGAGGACGCCCGATGCAGGGCGTGCAATCCGGGAACGCTGACCTACGTGCGGCGTTCTCGCATCCCACCTGGCGGTCTGTCGTGCTCGGCCGGACACGGCAGCAGCCCAGGGGGCGGCCGGACGACAGCCCCCTGAGGACAGCAGCGAGATCCTGCTCGACCTCACCATGACAATGCCTCCCTCCCTCGCGACCTGGTTCTGGCTCCCGGTGTCCATCGGCCTTTCAACGCGCCTGTCCGGGCGCGTTTGGTTTTCCCTCGCCACCTCACAAGGGTCCTTTTCGTTCCGCCGGGAGGTTGCGTGACGCGTATCTTCTTTGCCACGGATGTCCACGGTTCGGAGATCTGCTGGAAGAAGTTCATCAATGCCGGCAAGTTCTACGAGGCCACGATCCTGATCCTGGGCGGCGACATGACCGGCAAGGCGATCATCCCGATCATCGCCCAGGGGAACGGCAAGTACAAGGTCACTCTTCTGGATCAGGAAAGCATGCTCGACGGGCAGGCCGAGGTCGACAAGATGGCCGCCACGATCCAGGACCGGGGCTACTACCCGTACGTCACCGATCCGGATGAGGTGGCCGAGATCTCCAACACGCCGGGGCGCTCGGATGCCATCTTCCTCGACAAGGTACTGAGCACCATCGATCGCTGGATGCAATATGCCGACGCGAAGCTGGAGGGGACGGGCCTGACCTGCTACGTCTGTCCGGGCAATGACGACATGTTCGAGATCGACAAGGCGATCGCCGCCTCGAAGCATGTCCATACCGTGGAAGGGCAAGTGATCCAGCTGGACGAGCACCACGAGATGCTCAGCACCGGCTGGTCCAACCCGACACCCTGGAAGACGCACCGCGAGGAACCGGAGGACGCGCTGCGCCGGCGGATCGAGCCGATGCTGCCCCTTATCAAGAACATGCCCAACGCCGTGTTCAACCTGCATGCCCCGCCGTACGGCAGCGGGTTGGACGAGGCGCCGGAACTGACCAAGGACATGCGGCCGGCCTACGCCGGGCGCTCGCTGATCCCGGTGGGCAGCAAGGCGGTGGCGGAGGTGATCGAGAAGCACAAGCCGCTGCTCGGCTTGCACGGGCACATCCATGAAGGCAAGGGCACACGGAAGTACGGGCGGACGCTGTGCGTCAACCCGGGCAGTATGTACGAACAGGGCATCCTGCATGGGGCCTTGATCGATCTGGAGCTCAAGAAGGTGGGCAACTACGTTCTGACCACGGGCTGACGCCGCGAGCCTGACGGCCAAAGCGGCCGCGCGGCGGTCTCCCGTGGATGTGGGAAAGGAGGGGTATCGGGGAAGGGCATGAGGCGAATGACCATGGCGCGAGAACCGGCGCGTCCATGGTTCGAACGGCAACCGTCGCCCCGGGCAGTGCCGGGGACGGCACGTCCAACAACGGAGGAGGAGTCGTCGATGTCTGAAGCTACTCTCTTCGTGCGCCGGGCCAGCGGCCTGGTGCGCTCGTGGTCGGTCTTGGATGCCTTCATCTATGCGACCTTTTCGATCAACCTGATCACCCTCGGTCTGTTCATCTTCTCCTATTGCTGGTTCTTCGGCGGCAACCTGATGACCGCCGTTGTGATAGGCGGGGTCTTCACCCTCTTCGAGGTCATGCTGTATGCCAGCCTGATCTCGGCCATGCCCCGCGCCGGCGGCGACTACGTCTGGCAGAGCCGCATCCTCGGCCGCGGCATCGGCTTCCTGCTGACGGTCACAGGCTGGTGGTTCATCCTGTGGCTGTGGGTGCCGCTTTACGGCCAGATGCTGGCCTACGAGGTGCTGACGCCGCTGGCCGCCACGCTGGGCCTGCAGCAGGCGGCGCTGTGGTTCACCACATACCCGTGGGGGCCGCTGACCAGCATGCTGCTGGTATGTCTGATCGTCTTCATCTACATCGGTATCGGCATGAAATGGTACGCCCGGATCCAGAAGTTCAGCTTCTACGTCGGGATGGCCGGCCTGCTGGTCGTCTTCGGCCTGCTGCTCTTCGGCTCGCGTGAGGCCTTCGTCGCCGGGCTCAACAGCAACCTGCCGGCGCTGTACGGCGTGCCGGAAGGGGACTACTACACGGCGACGCTTGAGGCGGGGGCTACGGCCGGCGTGACCTTCGGTGCTTTCGGATCGATCGCCTTCGGCGCCAGCTTCGCCCTGATCCCGATGATCGTGTTCTTCAACCTGTGGCCGAACTGGGGCTCGACACTATACGGCGAGGTGCGCGGCGCCTCGGATTACAAGCGCAACTTCTGGGGCATGGCGGCCGCCATCATCGTCACCGCCGGCCTGGCGATCGTGTTCTTCCTGCTCATCAGCAAGACGATGGGCTGGGACTTCTACATGAACGCCAACGGCGCCTTCTGGAGCAGCATCTTCTACGGCACCGAAGTCGCCATCCCGGTCTGGCCGTACCCAATCCAGTTCGCCACCTTCCTGACCGGCAGCCGGGCCGTGCAGTTCCTTGTCATCCTGGCGGTGAGCTTCTGGTGGTTCGGCTGGTCCGGGACAGTCTTCCTGTCCTCGACCCGCGTGATCTTCGCCGCCGCCCTCGACCGCATGCTGCCGGAATGGGTGTCGAAGATCGAGACGCGCACCAAGACGCCGGTCAACGCCCTGCTGCTGATGGTCGTCCCGTCGGTGATCATCTCGATCCTGTATGCCTTCAACATCGTCAGCATGCAGTCGATCGTGCTGGATGCGACGCTGGTCATCGCCATCACCTTCTTTGGGACGGCAGTGGCCGGCATCGTGTTCCCGTGGCGGCAGAAGAGCATCTTCGAAGGCTCGCCCATCGGCAAGTACAAGGTACAGGCCTGGCTAGGGTGGCTGGTGACGTTGTTGTACGTCGCCGGAGCAGCCTACCTGGTGTACCTGACCTACAACTACGCCTTGGCCGTCTTCGCCCAGTGGGCGGACCAGACGGCGCTGACGCAGCTGATGATTGTCGTGGTCACCGTCCTGGGCGTGATCAACGTCGGACTGCTGGCCTGGGTGGCGTACTTCGTAATCCGCAAGATGATGGGCAGTGCGCAGATGCCGGTGGTCACCCTGTCCGGGCTGGTGTTCTTCGCCTTCCTGGACTGGCTGCTGATCGAGTGGTTCTTTGATCCCGGCTACCTGTACGGGATCGGGTGGCAGAACAGCACCTCGATGCTGTTCATGATCATCATGTACGGTCTGGCGGCGGCGATCTTCTACGGCTTCAGCGCCTACCGCAAGCGCCAGGGCATCGACGTCGACAAGGTCTACAAGGAAATCCCGGTCGAGTAGGTTGCCTCCATCCCTTCGCCCTCCCCCTCGACGGATGGGGCGGGGAGGGCGAAGGGCAAGCGGTTCCGTGCAGGGGCCGGTGACGGCCCGGCAACCCCATGGCGGGGAACAGAGAGGGCATGCCCTCTCCAACTCCGGGGCTTGCCGAGCATGGGGTCCTAACTCCGCCACAACGCACTGAGGCTATGCAGGAGGGCACGCGCCGGCCTCTGGGGAATCCATGGGCCTGGCGTCCCCCGTGGAATCAGCCACATGCCAGGAGTTCCGGCAGTTGACTCCCGCGGGGGACGTGCTACAAGCAAAGGAAGTACCGGTCGCGCCGCGGGTGCTCCTGCTGGACGAGCCGCTCTCGGCGCTGGATGCCAAGATCCGCGTCGAGCTGCGCTACGAGATCCGCCGCATCCAGCAGCAGACCAAGATCACCACGATCTATGTGACGCATGACCAGGAGGAGGCGCTGACGCTCTCCGACCGGGTGGTAGTGATGAGCGCCGGCAAGATCGAGCAGATCGGCTCACCGTTCGACATCTACAACTACCCAGCGACGGCCTTCGTCGCCTCCTTCGTCGGAACCCTCAACCAGCTGCGATGCCGGGTGGTCGATGCCGGCGCTGGCAAGCTGACGCTGGGCAATCAACCATTCAAGACCAACGCCCCGATCAAGGCCGGCGCGACCGATGTGCTGGTCATGCTGCGGCCGGAAGAGTTGCACATGGGAGTGCGCGAGGGCGATAACAGCCTGACCGGGAAGGTCGAGTCCGTGGTCTTCCTCGGGTCGGTGGTGCGCGTGCATCTCAAGCTGGGCGAGTCCGTGGTGACGCTCGACGCGCTCAACGAACGCAAGCTCGTCCTGCCCAAGGTGGGGGAGGACCTGACCGTGTCGTTCCCGCCGCACGGCTGTTGGGTAATGGGCTGACCGCCGTTCACTTGAGACGCGAACGCAGAGGCGTACATCATCCCCGCCGCCGGGAACGGTTGGCGGGGATGTGCATTCCTGGGGGAGGCGGGCGCACATGCGGCTCGAGCAGATGCCGTCGGCTGTGCGAGCGCAGACGGAAGACTGCGGCTCCGTGCGCCGTTAGGGGACAACGCGGGATGGCGCGCCATCTGGGGCTGGTAGGCACAGGCTTCAGCCTGCGTGAGCCGAATGCCAGCCCGCACCACCGGAGGCGCGGGCGCAACCTGAAGGCTGCGGCGACCTCCGTTGGGAGGGAGGACCTGAGAAGGCGAGGGGCAATCAGCCCGATCGGCTGAGCCGCAGTCCGTACTTGGGCCCGCTTCTTCCACCCCAACCGGCGGGTACGGATGGGGCGTTTGACGAGCAGGGTCAAGATGTGGTAGATTAATGGTATACACCATTAGTCTTGGTTCACCGCCTGCCGCATGACCGCACCTGCTGACCGCCTCGCCACGCTCCCGATTGACCGGCCGGTCGACCGGCGGACGTCGGACGTTCCCCTGTACGTCCAGATCGCCGACAGCCTGCTCGACCGGATTGAGTCCGGTCGATTGCTTGCCGGGGATCGCCTGCCGCCGGAGCGCGAGCTGAGCGAGGGGCTGGGGGTCAACCGGCTCACTTTGCGGCGTGCTCTGCGCGTGCTGGAGTCGCAGGGCCTGCTGATCCGCCGGCAGGGCAGCGGCACGTTTGTGGCCGATCCCAAGATCGAACGCCAGGCGGGGCGGCTGATCTCCTTCACCCGTGGCATGGAACGGCGCGGCTTCACGCCGGGCGCCCGCGTCGTGCGCTTCGACGAACGGCCGGTAGAAGCCTCGCTGGCGGCCGTGCTGCACCTGCCGCTTCACGCGCCGGTGATCGACCTGCTGCGTCTGCGCTTCCTCAACAATGCACCGGTGATGCTCGAGCACTACGTTATGTCGGTCCGCCGTTTCCCGGACCTGCAACGCTTCGACCTGGAGCACCGCTCGATGTACGAGGTGATGGAGACCGAGTACGGCGTGCGCATCCGCCGGGCGCGCCAGTCGCTCGAGCCGGTGACGGCCAGCGAGTACGAGGCCGAGCTGCTGGACATCAGCCCCGGCGCGCCGCTGATGCTCGAGCGGCGCCTGGCCTATGATCAGGACGACCAGCCGGTGGAGCACGGCCGCGATCTGTACCGCGGTGACCGATTCCGCTTTGTGACCGAGATCGCACCCCTCGAGACCTGAGGGACGGGAGGGTGCGCCGCGGCCGCGGGGCCCGACGGCGCAGTCGGCACGACCATGGCCCCGACACCTTTGCACGAGGTCGACCCATGCAGAACTTCGCGACCGTCCTCACTTCGGAGCAGGTGGTGCGCGTCCACCAGGCATCACTGGAGATCCTGGAGAAGGTCGGCCTGCTGGTGCGCAACCCACAGGCGCGCCAGATCCTCGCCAAGCACGGCTGCTCGGTGGACGAGGCGACGCTGGTCGTCAAGTTCCCGCGCCAGGTGGTGGAGGAATACCGCGCCTCGATCCCGCCGACGTTCACGTTCTATGCCCGCGATCCGAAGTTTGACAAGACGCTGCCCGGCGACGCGCCGGTGATTGTCACCGGTAGTTCGGCGCCCAATATCCTCGACCCGCTGACCGGGCATGAGCGTCGGGCGACGTCCGAGGACCTGGCGCGCATCGCCCACCTGGTCAACGAGCTGCCCGGCCACGACGTGTTCTCGATCTCGACGCTGGCGGAGGATGCCCCGCCGGGGCTGTTCAGCGTGACCCGCTTCTATGCCGCTCTGAAGAACACGGTCAAGCCGGTGCGCGGCAGCGGCCCTCCCGAGGACTTCGAGAGAATCCTCAAGCTGATCTTCACGATCGCCGGGAGCGAAGCGGCTTACCGCCAGCACCCGTTCGTGACACACCACTACTGTCCGGTGGTCTCGCCGCTGACGATGGACTTCGACTCGGTGGCGGCGCTGATCTACTACACCGAACGCGACCTGCCGTGCTACCCGACGATCGTGCCCAACGCCGGGCTGACCTCGCCGCTGACACTGACGGGGACGGTGGCGCAGGGCAACGCCGAGTTCCTGGCGGCGGCGGTGCTGGAGCAAATGGTCCGGCGCGGCAAGCCTACGATCTATGCCACACTGCCGACCGTCGGCGACATGCGCACTGGCGCCTACGCGCCCGGGGCGATCGAGACCGGGATCATGTTCATCGCCTTCGCCCAGATGGCGATGTACTACAACATCCCCAACGGCGGATACATCGGCCTGACCAACGCCAAGGTCAACGATGCGCAGTCGGGGTACGAGACGGGCATGTCGGCCGTGGCCGGGCTGCTGGGCGGCGTGCAGATGTTCAACATCACCGGCCTGCTCGACTCCCTGATGGCCTTTGATTTCGCCAAGGCGGTCATCGACGACGAGATCGCCCTGATGCTCAAGCGCATCCAGCGCGGGATGGAGTTCAGCGAGGCGAACTTGGCGCTGGACCTGATCGCCGAGGTCGGGCCGGGCGGCATGTTCATGGATCACCCGCACACGCTCGAGCGGATGAAGGCCACCGCCTACCTGCCGGACGTGTCCGACCGCGAGGCGCGGCAACAGTGGATCGAGAAGGGCAGCCAGGACTCACAGGCGCATGCCATGCGGCGCGCTCGCGACATCCTGACGCGGGAGAACCCGGCGGTCTTCTCGCCCGAAGTGGATGCCCGCGTGCGGGCTGCCTTCCCGGGGCTGGTGCGTGGCGACTCGACACCTCCGGCGGGCTGGACTCGTCCGGAGCCGGCGGCCGGGCGGCGCGAGCGTGGCGAGCGGCGCCGCCACGCGGCGGGCGGCGAGGCATGATGCCGCTCCGAGGACTCGGTCCGTGGCTGAGGCGCGAGGCGAATGAGGCATGAATTCGGCCGGCCTGCTCCTGCTGCTGGGCTCGGCGTTTGTCCACGTCGTCACCCACATCGCCCTCAAGCGCAGCCGCGACCGGACAGCGTTCGTCTGGTGGATGCTGCTCTTCAGCGGCGTCCTGTTCGCGCCGGTGCTGGTCTTCGCCTGGCAGCCGGTCCCGTGGATCGGCTGGGCGCTGCTGATCGGGAGTGCGGTGTTCGAGGCCGGGTACTTCTATGCCATCGCCAAGGCCTACCACGGCGCCGACCTGTCGATCGTCTACCCGTTGGCGCGCGGCGCCGGGCCGGCGCTGTTGCTCGTGTGGTCGATCCTGCTGCTGCGCGAGCCTCTGACGTGGGGTGGGGCGCTGGGCGTGCTGACGATCGTGGCCGGGCTGTACGTGGTGAACCTGCCGCACCTTGGCGGCTGGAAGGAGCCCCTGCGGTCGCTGCGGCGAGCGCCGTCGCGCTGGGCGCTCGGCGCAGGCGTCTGCATCTCGTTCTACACGCTGATTGACAAGATCGGCATCGGCTACGTCGGGCCGCTGCTGTATACCTACCTGGCGCTGTGGTGGAGCGTGGTGATGCTCACGCCTTTCACGTTGAGGGAGGTCGGGTGGAGCGGGCTGAGGGCCGAGTGGGGCTTCTCGAAAGGCTGGACGGTGTTGGCGGGCTTCACCTCGCTGAGCGCCTACGCCATGGTGCTGTTCGCCATGGCGCGCGGCACGCCGGCCTCGTACGCCGGTGCCATCCGCGAATTCAGCGTGGTCCTCGGGGCGGCCTACGGGGTGCTGGTGCTCAAGGAGAACAGCGGGGCGATGCGGTTGCTGGGGGCGGCGCTGGTGGCCGTTGGCATCGCCACGATCGGGTTGCTGGGATGAGCGGGCGCGGCCGGTTGGTCGCCGCCCCAACCGAATCGCGGATGGATCTGGGTTGATGGAACACGACTCGAATCGTCCCCAACTGGTGCTCATGCCCTCCGGCCGGCGCGGCCGCGTCGACGCGGGCGCCAATTTGCTGGAGGCGGCGCGCGGGCTGGGGGCCGAGATCGAGTCGATCTGCGGCGGCCGCCAGACATGCGGCAAGTGCCAGGTGATCGTCGAATCCGGGCACTTCGCCAAGCACGCGATCGACTCGGACGAGTCGCGTCTCTCGCCCGCCGGGGAGACGGAACGGGAGTACTGCCAGGCGCACGGCATCCATGGACGGCGGCTGGCCTGCGCCGCGCACGTGATGGGCGATGTGCTTATCAGCGTCCCGGAGGAGAGCCAGGCGCGTAAGCAGATCATCGCCAAGGCCGCCACCGACCGGGTCATCGCCATCGATCCGGCGGTACGGCAGGTGTACGTGGAGGTGGCACCGGCGGGCATCGATGACCCGCGCGGCGACTGGCAGCGGCTGCAGTCCGCCCTGGCCGAGGCCTGGAAGCTCACCGAGCTGACCATCGACCCGGATCCGCTGCGCAACCTGCAGCGCGCCCTGCGTAAGGGCCGCTGGGCGGTGACGGTGACGCTGTGGCAGAACCGGGTGGTGCAGCGCGTCGAGCCCGGGTACGCCGAGGGCATCCACGGGCTGGCGGTCGACATCGGTACGACAACCGTCGTGGCGCACCTGTGCGACCTGCGCACCGGCGCGGTGCTGGCGACCGAGTCGATGATGAACCCCCAGGTGCGCTACGGCGAGGACCTGATGAGCCGGGTGAGCTACGGCATGTCCGAGCCGCAGGGCGTGGAGCGGATGCACCGGGCGATCGTGCGCGCGGTGAACGAGTTGGCCGAGAAGGCTGCACAGCGCGCCGGGCTGACGCCGGCGGCGATCCTGGATGCCGTCCTGGTGGGCAACACGGTGATGCATCACCTCCTGCTGGGGCTCGACCCCGTCGAACTGGGTGGCACGCCCTTCGCGCTGGCGACGTCCGAGCCGGTCGACCGGCGGGCGAGCGAACTGGGGTTGGACTTCCACCCATCGGCCCGCGTGCACCTGCTGCCGTGCATCGCCGGGCATGTCGGCGCCGACCATGTGGCGGTCCTGCTGGCCGAATCGCCGCACCTGCAGGACGAGCAGATGCTGGTCATCGACGTCGGCACCAATGCCGAGATGTCGCTGGGCGACCGGCGGCGGCTGCTGTGCGCCTCGAGCCCCACCGGGCCGGCGTTTGAGGGGGCGCAGATCACGCACGGACAGCGCGCCGCACCAGGGGCGATCGAACGCGTGCGCATCGATCCGGTCAGTCTGGAGCCCCGCGTCCGCGTGATCGGGCATGAGGCGTGGATCGAGGGCTCGGCGCCCGAAGCCCTCGTGCCGGAGGCGAGGGCCACCGGCATCTGCGGCAGCGGCATCATCGAGGCGGTTGCCGAGCTGTACCTGGCCGGTGTCTTGCGGCCGGACGGCCGATTCCACGAGTCCGCCGCCGAGGGCTCACCGCGCGTCCGATTCGCCGGGCGCTCGGGCGAGTACGTGCTGGTGAGCGCCGAGCAGTCAGCCACCGGTGCGCCGATCGTCGTGACGCAGAGTGATGTACGCGCCATCCAGCTGGCCAAGGCGGCACTGTACGCCGGTGTCAAGCTGTTGATGGCCCGCCACGGCACGACGAGTGTCGACCGCATCGTCCTGGCCGGAGCCTTCGGCAGCTACATCGATCCGCAGCATGCCATGATCCTGGGGATGATCCCCGATTGCGCCCTGGACCGGGTCCATGCCGTCGGCAACGCGGCCGGTGACGGGGCGCGCATTGCGCTGCTGAACCTAGGCCAGCGCCTCGAGGCGGCGCGGCTGGCGCACTGGGTGCAGCACGTACAAACGGCCACCGATCCTTCGTTCCAGGACGAGTTCGTGGGCGCCATCGCCCTGCCGCATGCCACCGATGCGTTCCCGCACCTGGACGATGTCCTCCCACCCAAGATCACGAGCAGCCGCTCGGCCGCAGCGGGCCGCACCCGCGCCGGCCGCCGGCCGAGACCACTTTCCTGAGGGAACCCATGAGCGACGAACTGGACCTGACCAAGCTGGAAACACCCGAGTTGACGGATCAGATGAAGGATGACCTGTATGACGGCCTGGCCGCTCAGGTCGTCGCCGGGGTACATGAGCTGCTGGGCCGCGGCATGACGCCCTACGACGTGCTGACCAAGGTGCTCGTCGCCGGGATGGACATCGTGGGCGTTGACTTCCGCGACGGGGTGCTGTTCGTGCCCGAGGTGCTGATGGCGGCCAAGTCGATGAAGGCCGGCATGGAGATCCTGAGGCCCAAGCTGGCCGAGACCGGCGCGCCGCAGATCGGCACGATGGTGATCGGCACCGTCAAGGGCGACATCCACGACATCGGCAAGAACCTGGTGGCGATGATGATGGAGGGCGCCGGGTTCCAGGTCGTCAACCTGGGGATCAACAACGACGCCGATGCGTTCCTGGCGGCCGTGCGGGAGCACAAACCGGCCATTCTCGGTATGAGCGCCTTGTTGACAACGACCATGCCGTACATGGGCGTGGTGATCAAGGCCGTGGTGGAAGCCGGATTGCGTAAGGATCTCATCGTCCTGGTCGGCGGGGCGCCGCTGAACGCCGCGTTCGCCGAGGAGATCGAAGCCGATGCTTACTGTCGCGACGCGGCCGTCGCCGTCGAAACGGCCAAGAAGCTGATCGCCATCCGTCGCGGATAGGCGGGAGGAGAGTCCGATGGGTGCCTGGGAGAAGCTTCTGAGCCAGCCGGGACTGATCCTGGCGGACGGTGGTATGGGGACGATGCTGATGGAGCTTGGGCTGCAGTTCGGAGCCTCGCCCGAGCTGTGGAACATCGAGCACCCGGATCGCGTGCGCCAGGTGCATCAGGGCTACCTGCAGGCCGGATCGCGCATCATCCTGACCAACACCTTCGGCTGCAACCGCTTGCGGCTGGGACTGCACAACCTGCAGGATCGCGTGGTTGAGTTTAACCAGGCGGCGGCGCGGCTGGTGCGAGAGGAGCTTGATGCCGGCGGAGGTCGCGGCGTCGTGGCCGGGGACATCGGACCGAGCGGCGGCATCCTGGCCCCGTTGGGAGAACTGGAGCCGGCAGAGGCAACGGCGGCATTCGCCGAGCAGGCCGGCGGGCTGATCGAAGGCGGAGTCGACGTTGTCTGGATCGAGACGCTCTCGAGCCTGGAGGAGATGCACGCCGCGGTCGACGGCGTGCGCCGGGCATCGGCGGACATTCCCATCGTCGCTACGATGACCTTCGACACGCGCGGCCGGACGATGATGGGCGTCACGCCCGAGCAGGCCGTGCGCGAGCTGGCCGGATGGGGCGTGTCCGCGTTGGGTGCCAACTGCGGCAACGGGCCGGACGAGATCCTGGCGGTGATCGGCAAGATGAAGGCCGCCGCGCCGGAAGCGACGCTGGTCGCCAAGGCCAATGCCGGCGTGCCGAGGCTGGAAAAGGGTCGCGCGGTGTACGGCGCCGGGCCGGCGGAGATGGCGGCGTACGCCACCGCCGTGGCGGATGCCGGAGCGCGCATCATTGGGGCGTGCTGCGGCAGCACGCCACGACACCTGGAGGCGATGGCTGCCGCGCTGCACGGGAGGCTGGCTGCCTGATGCTGCACGAGGAGGGCCGCCCCACGACGGCGCTGGTTGCTTGCGGCGCCCTGGCGCGTGAGGTGTTGGCGCTGCGCCAGGCGCATGGCTGGGCGGCGGAGGTGCTGGCCGTGCCGTCGCTGCTGCACAACCACCCAGATCGGATACCCCCGGCGGTGCTCGAGCGAATTCGCGAGGCGCGGGGCCGCTTCGAGCGCGTGATCGTTGTCTATGGCGACTGCGGGACGGGCGGCGAGCTCAATCGCGTGCTGGCGGCCGAAGGGGTGGAACGCATAAGCGGGCCTCACTGCTACGAGATGTACGCCAACGGGCGCTTCGAGCGGCTGATGGCGGAGGCGCCGGGCACGTTCTTCCTGACCGACTACCTGGTTGGTTCGTTCGACCACCTGGTCGTGGAGCGACTGGGGCTAGACCGCCATCCGGAGCTGATCGCGGACTATTTCGCCAACTACACCCACGTCGTCTACCTGGCTCAGAATCCGGATGCGGCGCGATTGGCACGCGCCCGGGCGGCGGCGGAACGCCTGGGCCTGCCGCTGCAGGTGGAACTGGTGGGGTACGGTGCGCTGGAGTCGAGGCTGGTGGAGATGATGAACGGATGAGCACGACATGCGAGATCGTGTACTGGCGGGATATCCCGGCTCAGGTGAAGGCCAGGGCCGGGCGGCAGCGGGCGACGAAACCGTTGAGCGAGCGCTTCCAGCAGGCCATCGACATCGCCGCCATGCGCGCCGGCAAGAGCGGCACGGACGACTACCTGGCCGAGTGGGCGACGCGCCCAGCCGGTGAACGCGAGGAGGAACCGGAGAAGGCGGCAGAGGCACTGGCCGTGGAGCTGGAGCGCGCCTTCACGCCAGAGCGGCTCTCCAACCTGGCCAACAGCGGAGGCGTGGAGGGCTGGCCCTGCTCCCTCTCTCCCGAAAGGGGAGGGGGTTGGGGTGAGGGACATGTCCTGGATCCAGAATCATCCCCGCCTGCTTGAGGTCGCCTACGCCGGAACGCACGCGATGCTGCGGCCGTTTGGCCGCTGGCTGCGGCGGGGCGGCGCGGTCGAGCGCGTCTTCATCGCCGGCGAGAAACTGACCAAAGGGCCGATCTTTGACTGCCGCATGTGCGGGCAATGCATCCTGCACACCACCGGCATGACCTGCCCGATGACCTGCCCGAAGACGATGCGTAACGGCCCATGTGGCGGTGTCCGCCAGGACGGCCGCTGCGAGGTCGACCCCGAGATGCCCTGCGTCTGGCTGATGGGCTGGGAGCGTTCGCAGCGCATGCCGACGTTTGGGAACGAGATCCGGCGCGTGCAGCCACCGATCGATCACAGGCTTGAGGGATCCTCAGCCTGGATCAATGACGCCACCGGAGACGCGGCGCGGGTGCCGGCGGGGTGGGGCGGATGACCGGGCCCTCGCGCCTGGAGCGCGTCCTGCGCTCGGGACGCTTCGCTGTCACGGCGGAGCTCAACCCGCCGGACAGCGCCGACGCCCAGGCGGTGTACGACCGCGCGCTGGTGCTGGCGACGGTATGCGACGCCATCAACGCTACCGACGCCTCTGGCGCCAACGTCCACATGTCGAGCATCGGCGTCTGCGCGTTGTTGACACGAGCCGGCTACGAGCCGGTGCTCCAGGTGTCGTGCCGCGACCGCAACCGCATCGCCATTCAAGGGGACCTGCTCGGGGCGGCGGCGATGGGGGTGCGCAACGTACTGTGCCTGACCGGCGACGGCGTTCAGGCTGGCGACCAGCCGGAGGCCAAACCGGTCTTCGACCTTGACTCGACGACGCTGCTGCGCACGGCGCGCATGCTGCGCGACCAGGGCCAGTTCCTGAGCGGGCGGACGCTCGAGAAGCCGCCGCGTTTCTTCCTGGGGGCGGCCGCCAATCCGTTCGCTCCGCCCTACGATTTCCGGGCCGTACAGCTGGCCAAGAAGGTGGCTGCCGGGGCGCAATTCATTCAGACGCAGTTCTGTTTCGACGTGCCGCGCTTGAGAGAGTTCATGGCGCAAGCCGGGGACCTCGGGCTACACGGAAAGGTGTGCGTCCTGGTTGGGGTCGGGCCACTCCGTTCGGCGAAGGCGGCGGAGTGGATGCGGACGCACGTCCCGGGAGTCCACATCCCCGACGAGGTCATCCGCCGCTTGTCCGGTGTCCCGACCGATCGCCAACGCCAGGAAGGGCGCAGCCTGTGTGTGGAGATCATCCAGCAGGTGTGTGAAGTTCCAGGCGTGTGCGGCGTGCACGTCATGGCCTACCGCCAGGAGGAACTGGTCGCTGAGATCATCGAATCTGCCGGGCTGTTGCCCCGGAGCACCCAAGCCGGAATGTTCAACCCGGATGAACCCGAGGAGAATGCGAGCTGATGGAAACCATCCTGACTTCACCCACCAAGGAAGTGCGCATCGGACCCAATCACCCCTTCGTCATCATCGGTGAGCGGATCAACCCCACCGGCCGGTCGAAGCTGGCAGCCGAGATGGCGGCGGGCAACTTCGAGCGCGTGCGGACCGACGCCCTGGCGCAGGTCCAGGCCGGAGCGCAGGTGCTGGACATCAATGCCGGCATTCCGATGGCAGATGAACCCGCCATCATGGCCGAGGCCATCCGCCTGGTGCAGTCGGTGACCGATGTGCCGATCAGTATCGACTCGTCGGTGATCGAGGCCCTGGAATCCGGGCTGGCGGCCGTGAAGGGGAAGGCGCTGATCAACTCCGTGACCGGGGAGGAGGAGCGGCTTGAGGCCGTCCTGCCACTGGCCAAGCGCTTCGGTGCGGCGGTGATTGGCATCTCGAACGACGAGACCGGCATCTCACAGGATCCGGATGTGCGCTTCGCCGTGGCAAAGAAGATCGTCGAGCGGGCTGAGAAGTTCGGCATCCCGCGCCAGGACGTGCTGATCGATCCCCTGGTCCTGCCGGTGGGCGCGGTGGGAACTGCGGGCCCGGCGGTCTACCGCCTGCTGCGTCGCCTGCGCGAGGAGCTCGGCGTAAACACCGTGTGCGGCGCCTCAAACGTCTCCTTTGGGCTGCCGGACCGCGTGACGTTGAACGGCGCCTTCCTCACGATGGCGATCGCCAATGGGTTGACCAGCGCCATCACCAACCCGCTCGAGGACAGCATCCGCAAGCTCGTCCTGGCCGCCAACGTGATGATGGGCCACGATGAGAACTGCGTGTGCTGGCTCAAGGCGGCGCGCGAGGCAGCCAAGGCGGAGGGCGGGGCCGAGGGCGAACGCGCGGCGAGGCGAGAGCGCCGTCGCGGCGCACCGGCGTAGACGACACCTGTCGCCAGAGGCTCGACGATGCGCGGATGCAGCGGGGCGGTGGCCGGCCCCTCCGGATGCAGTGTCCTGCGCACCGGCGTTCTTGATGCGAAAGAAGCAAGCCGGGTGTCGGGGCTCGGACTTGGGCTCGCCGGATCCGGAGCTGTCCTCATCTGCGTTCGGACCGGCTGAGGAGCGCGATGCGCCCACTTGAGACTGCAATCCCCGTCCTGCTCATCGCTTACGCCGTCTGGCCAGTCCTGACCGGATGGCGCCGGCCTATCCCCATCCAGGCTCTGCCGCCACTAGGCATCTTTAAGCGATCAAATACAAACAAACGAGTCAAGTTTGGCCGGGCGGGAAGTCAAGCCGCTTTCTTGAGGTAAGCATTTTCCGTCAG
>Ga0315295_10001074_pt1 | contig 23420 bp, 20 predicted proteins | sample YL17G14_0_MG_FD_204453 | JGI IMG/M metagenome (GOLD analysis project Ga0315295, IMG submission 204453) | Sediment microbial communities from Yellowstone Lake, YNP, Wyoming, USA - YL17G14_0 | ecosystem: Environmental > Aquatic > Freshwater > Lake > Sediment | place: USA: Wyoming | collected...
AGAATTTTTTTCGCAACAGCACCGAAAGGGATTTCCCCTGCTGTTAACAGGAATACCGGATAGATAAAAAACGGTATAAGTGCTGAAAGTTCATACTTTGGCATTGAAACAACAAACAGGATAAAGACAAATGACACAATAATTTTTACTCTCGGATCAAGCCTGTGGACGAACGTTTTCTTGTACGAGAGTGTATCGAGATAACCTAAATTGAAATACTCTATATCAAAGGTCACGTCTTTGCCCGATATTTTCTCATTATCTTAATTCCTATCCCCAGAATGAAAATGAACCCCAGTACTATGGCGCCACCGACTATCCCCGATAGAGACGTGACCGGGTTTACGGCAGGCCAGGCCGGATTATCCTCATGCTCCTCCTTTGACGGCAAAGAATAATCGGGAAGCACAGCGGTTTTTTCCTGAAGTTTAGATAAGCTCTCTTTAAGCGGATTTGCCCTTTCCGGGATTTCAGGCTTGCCGTAAATCTTTTCTATTGACCATTCAAGACCATCAGGGTGCGTTGATGCAAACCATGAAAGTGCCCCTCCGGTAACTACTGCAAAAATTGCCATAACCACGAGAACCTTTTTTAGGGAACCGGCGGTGGAAAGGGATTTAACTCCTTCGAGATTATCAACAATATCGGGTCTCAGTGTTCTTACATAAATAACAATACCTGCGGTAGCAAATCCTTCGATCAGGCCAACAGCAAGATGTATTGGTTGCATAAGCAAGAGAAACGTACTGAGAGGTAATTCTGTTATCCCGGACATCTTGGTCTCAAGAACAACCGAGAGGGCGCCGAGTTGAAGTCCGATCACCACACTCAGGACTGCTGCAAATGTTATTAACTTCGGTGCATTATTCTTCCTGACAATAGCTCTGTAGATCAGCGGATATCCAATAAAACAGGGGTAAATACCCAGGTTCCAGATATTTGCTCCAAGGGCAAGCAATCCTCCATCGGCAAAGAAAAGCGCCTGCACCATAAGGACAGAAGCTATGACAAGAAATGCTGCATACGGTCCGAGGAGAATAGCGAGAAGCATCCCGCCGCCGATATGTCCGCTTGAACCTGTCATAGGTATGGTGAAATTTATCATCTGTCCTGCAAAGATAAAGGCCCCGAGAACTCCCATGAGAGGAATCATCTTCTCATCCATTTTCTCCTTTAATTTCTTTGCACAGTATATGATTGTTCCCAGTGAGCCAGCCCACATGGCTCCACCTACTGCCGGTGATAATAAAGCGTCTGCCATATGCATGTTATAGCCTCCTAAAAATCAACGATGATCCCGGCAAGGACTGTATAATCCGCTTCTGCCTTGTTCAGTCCGGTCTTCAAGCCGAGATCAATGCTGAGATTTTCATTTATTTTGTAAATCATACCGCCGAGCAGGAAGAGAGGATGTACGTTCGATTCCCTGTCCGGATTTGTTTCCCCCCCGATATTGGCAACAAGCGTAACAGGCTCTGATACCCTATACTCTGCCGCCAAAGAATAATGCCAGATATCCCTCAACTCTTTCCTGTTCTTGATATAACCAAGGTCAAGGTAGAGTGTTACCGGATCGATCTCTTTTGATGTGAGGAGGTGCAGACTATACGCTGCTTTCCCGTCACCAAGTCCTTTATCCTCTTCTCCTGTGGGAAGAATAATTCCGGGCTTTATTGCAAAGCTGAGACCGTCTTTCTCGTAAAACCTCCATTTCACTTCCAGGGTTATATCGGAAAGACCATCCTCCTTTAGCATTTCCGAACCTTCATCAATCCTTGTAAAGATATAGGGGACGGATACGACAAGATCAATATTGTCCCTTACACCTGCTGAAAGAGTTGCAGCAATCTGTGTCTCTGAATCACCGTTGTCATTGGCATATTCGGCATTTATTTCGATGTTGAATTTGCCTGTGCCGGTTGTTCCCGGATCATCAGAAATCAGCGGATGCGCGGCATAAACGCTGCCAGTAAAGAAAACGCTTAAGACTAAGAGAAAAACAACCCTCCGTATACCTTTAACTTTTAAAACTTTGAACCTTGAACTTTGAACTTTCATAAAGTTTCCTTTCCCGCAGCCAATAAAAAAAGCCGCGAAAGCAATCTGACCTGCTGGTCATCTTTTCAGCCTTCGTGGCTTGATCCTGACTTAAAGTTATCAAAAACCTTCAACTCATGTCAAGGTTTTTGTTTCAATCCTTGTTACTTTCTGAGTTCTCCGCCTGTATTCGCAATGATATATTCAACAACTGAAGCGTGAAGCTCTTCCACCTCCTCGTCTTTGAGCGTTCTGTCATTTGCCCTGTATATGATATTGAAAGCAAGGCTCTTCCTGCCTTCAGGGATATTGCCTCCTTTAAAAAAATCAAATACAGAAATATCTTTGATAAGTTCCGACGGATAGGCCCTTATAAGCTCTGTGATCCGGGAAGAAGGAATCGTTCCATCAAGCACAACAGCAATATCACGCTCTATGGAAGGGTATTTAGGAATCGAACTATATTGTATTGAAGCCGGGATGAATGTTAAAAGAAGATCAAGGTTCAGCTCGAACAGGACAATCTCCGGCTTCTGTTTCTTCAGGTCAAGAGTTTCGACTATTTCAGGACCAAGAACTCCGAGATACCCTATGCGAACATTTGAGACATACAGATCAGATGCCTGACCCAAATGGAAGAACGGCTCTGAAGATGGAGAGAATGAAAACCCGCTTATTTTTAACTCTTCCAACAGAGATTCCAGGGCGCCTTTTGTGATAAAAAACCCACTGGCGTCTTCTTTCCATAGAGAAGGAGATTTGTCCCTGTAGAATACGCCTCCAACTTTTAACTCCTCCAATGGAAGACTTTCACCTCTGTCTGCAAAAACCTTTGCTATTTCAAATACCCTGATATCTCTAATCCCCTGATCGAGGTTATATTTAAGGTTTCCAATCAAAGCCGGCGCTAAGGTCGTCCTCAGCATGCATTGGTCCTGACCGAGCGGATTGTTTATCGAAACTGTTTTTCGTCTTGTATCTGATCCCGGGATTGCAATCATATCGAGACTTGTTATACCCATAAAACTATAATTGATCACTTCTGTAAAACCTGCTTTTCTCATGACTTCACGGGTTTTGCTGATATTCATTGCCCTGCTGTTTAAACGGCCTGAAGAAAGGGGGCTTTTGGGGATGGTTGTAGGAATATTATCAAAACCATAAATTCTGGCTATCTCTTCAGCCACATCACTGTCTCTCCTGATATCACGCCTGTGCGCAGGAGGATATACAAGAAAAACATCTCCGCTCTCCTCAGCAGGTATATTAAGACTCTGCAGGATTTCGAGCATTTCCGAGTGAGAGAGAGCTAATCCTAATAGTTTGTTTATTCTTTCAAATCTTGCTTCAACAGGTTGTGGCACATATTTCACCGGATAAACGTCTATGATTTCATGGATAGTTCCACCGGCAATTTCCTGTATCATGAGTGCAGCCCTGTCCAGTGCCTTTTCAAGAAACTCTATATCAGTGCCTCTCTCAAATCTGTACGAAGACTCACTCGTAAGCCCCAGCTTCTTTGATGTCTTTCTTATCGAGAATGGTTCAAAATATGCGCTCTCAAGAAAGATGTTCTTTGTCTTGTCAGTCACTTCTGTTTCCGAACCTCCCATAACACCTGCAACCGCTACCGGTCTTATGCTGTCCAGGATAAGAAGGGCATCTTCCGGCAGAGAACGTTCAACCCCGTCGAGTGTCACGATTTTATTATTGGCGCCTGCTGTGTTTATAACTATCTTATTGCCCTTAATTGTATCAGCATCGAATGCATGCAGGGGATGTCCGAATTCCAAAAGCACATAATTAGTGATGTCGACAACATTGTTTATCGAACGTATGCCGTATTTTTCGAGACGGGTTTTAATCCATTCCGGAGAATCAGCTATCCTGACATCCTTTATAACCCTGCCGGCATATCTGTTGCAGAGTTCAGGTTCTACTATTTCAACAGAAAAATCCGGAACAGGTCTTCCTCCACTGATCTCACATGACGGCACTTTAAGAGGAATTCTGTAGGCAGCGGATAATTCTCTTGCTATGCCTATCATGCTCAGGCAGTCGGGTCTGTTCGGCGTAACATTCACTTCAAAAACAATATCATCCTGAACAGACTCTGCTCCCTCAACCTCAAGACCTATCATCGTAAGCCTTTCAGCCACTTCGTCAGGTAAAGCTCTTATATCAAGGAGCTCTTTTATCCATTTATAAGATACACGCATGGTGTCTATTATATCTCTGCGAAACAATGATTGACAAGCTGCGATTGCCCCTATCCTCCAATCCCTTTTAATGTCCTTCGCCTTTCCGCAGATTATTTCGATCAGTATTAACTCCTTAATCAATCCGCAAGTAAGTTCTTCTCCATCGAATGCGATGTTCACCTGCGAAAATGCAAAAAACACGAAGGAACGAAAAATAATGAATTTCAAGAGAATTGATCAGAGAAGCGTTAACGCTTCGTAGCCTCCAACCCAATAGTTGATTTACTTTTTTCACAATTGACGGACCGCCACAGGTTGCCAAAGGATTTCGGTTTCTATCGCAGGCGAGACAATGTCTTCCATCGGGTAACCTTATCTGGGCTTTTTGTACAAGTCGTCGTGGTCAAGTATCCGAAGAAGGATAATGCCTCCGTTCCAGTCCGGGGTTCCAGAGCTTTGGTGGGCCTTAGGGTCAATAGAGATACGGTATCGTCTATCGACCCGAATGGACCAAGCGGTTGGATCATTGATGATCCTCTCAAGGTGCAACCCGGGGTGAAAGGGGTTGTTCTGAAGAAAGGCTAAGGCTTTGAGTATCTTCCCTTGAACAATCCGATTTGATACAAACGCATCAATGTCTTTGAGAAAAAGCTTACTCGGCGTCAGTTCGGGCATTCTTTATCTTTTTCGCCAATAGCGCCGGCATCTTTACCGTGCCACTCTTGCGTGCCTCTGCGAGCTTTTTGAGCCCTTTTTCATTCAACTTCACAGTGGGATAAATCGCGACAGGTGTTAATACGATCGATCCGCCCTCAAGAACTTCGATATTCAGATGCGTTCCTGTATCAATCCCCGTTTCCTTTCTAATCGTTGAAGGAAGGTTGATGCTCCCTCTTTTATCAATTGTAACCAGCATGTCTATATCCTTTCTTTTCTATCAAAATAACAGGTTTTCAGCATATTGTCAATATGTCATTATGTCAATTGTGGTTAGGCATAAGATATAGTCTAAAAAAGACAGCTCTTTTTTGTTGCCGCAACCTGCTACTCCAAAATTTCAAAAGGAATAAAATAGTGAAGCTTTATGGAAGAAAGATGCAGTATTTTGGGATTAGGCAAAAACATTTGTTTCTGTGAGAACATCGCACCGACCAGCTGAAAAGCGTGCAGCGCCTTCTATATGGAAGCATTTATCTAAATATAATCTAACGTGTCTGTTAAGAGATTTTCGACGCACTTAATGTTCACCTCAGGCGGATCGCTGTGAAAACTGAAGTTTTGTTATCTCGCATGTTAGAATTATTTAAGAGTAATGCTAAAAAAAACCATATGGATAATTATATCTTTAATCGCCGCTATAGCACTCTCAGTTGTTGTCGGGATTTTCAATCCATCTGAAAAGATAAACGCGCTCTGGCTTGTTGTTGCCGCAGGATGCTTCTATGTAATAACGTACAGATTCTATGCATCCTTTCTTGCTGCTAAGGTGCTATCTATCGATGAAAATCGTCCAACACCTGCAAAAAGACTCTATGATGGAATAGATTATCATCCGACAAACCGTTGGATTCTGTTCGGCCATCACTTTGCTGCCATAGCAGGCGCAGGCCCTTTAATCGGGCCGATGCTCGCAGCACAATTCGGATACCTTCCCGGATTCCTGTGGATACTCATTGGCTCGGCCCTTGGAGGTGCGGTCCATGATATGGTTATATTGTTTGCCTCTATCAGGAGAAACGGCCATTCTCTCGCCCAAATAGCAAAAGAGGAGATCGGTCCTGTCGGAGGAATTGCTGCATCATTTGCGATATTGTTTATTCTTATTGTAGCGCTTGCAGGTCTTGGTCTCGCTGTAGTAAACGCTTTATCAAAAAGTCCCTGGGGTACCTTTACTATCGCACTGACTATACCGATAGCCTTTTTTATGGGGATTTATCTCTATCGTATAAGACCTGGAAAGGTTGCGGAGATGAGTCTGATCGGAGCTACTCTGCTTTTCCTTGCAGTCTTTTCAGGACATTACATACCCGGCTCTTTCCTCGAACCTTTTTTTAATCTTTCGAAGAACAGTCTGGTGTTTTCGATTGCGCTCTATGGTTTTGTTGCTTCTGTCCTCCCTGTTTGGATGCTGCTATGCCCGAGAGATTACCTGTCGACATACATGAAGATTGGCACCATATTTCTCCTTGCTTTTGGCGTCATCATCATAGCACCAAGCATACAGATGCCTGCGGTTACAAGGTTTGCTGAAGGAGGAGGCCCTATTATCCCTGGCAAATTATTTCCGTTTATGTTCATAACAATCGCATGCGGCGCCGTATCAGGGTTTCATTCCCTGATATCATCAGGCACAACCCCGAAGATGATCATGAGCGAGAAAGAGGTCCCGCTCATCGGTTTTGGCGCCATGCTTATTGAGGGTTTTGTTGCAACCATGGCCCTTATCGCGGCCACCATACTGATTCCGGGTGATTATTTTGCAATCAATACTAAACTCTCTTTTGATGCAATCGCTGCCCTCGGTTTTCCTGTCGAAAAGGTTACAGAATACTCTAAGATGGTAGGCACAGATGTTGCGGGGAGGCCAGGCGGCGCAGTATCACTCGCAGTTGGAATGGCTTCTATCCTTTCGGGCATACCCGGCATGTATTCACTGATGCCATATTGGTATAACTTTGCACTCATGTTTGAGGCATTATTTATTCTCACTACAGTAGACACCGGCACAAGGGTTGCAAGATTCCTGCTACAGGAACTCGGAAGCAGTGTATACACGCCTTTGGGAAAGACAGGGTGGTTGCCGGGCAATATCATTGCAAGTTTACTTGTCGTATCTGCATGGAGTTATCTCATATATTCCGGAAATATCTCCACAATATGGCCGATGTTTGGTGTGGCAAATCAGTTACTCTCAGCAATCGCCCTTGGAGTTGGAACTATATTTATTGTTAAATCAGGAAAACAGAAATACATGTGGGTAACCTTTCTCCCTATGGTCTTTATGTTTATTACCACATTCACCGCATCATGGGAACTGATAGGGATATTCAGAGAAAAGGCATCTGTTGCATTATCACATACAGAGGCGCTTACTTATAAAATCGATGCTTTTCTTGTTTTACTTATGGCTGCACTCGCAATAATCGTACTGATAGACTTGTCCTATAAACTATACCGATATCTTTCGGGGAAGGCGGAAATCGCAAAATCAGAAGAGATCTCTTAACCCACTTTATTCATAAAAATAAGATATCACCAAGAGAGAGTATTTGATAGGATTCTTTTGCCGATAGTCAAATAGATTCTGAATATAAAGAGGCAAAAGCCTCGCAGGGAGGAACGACCGAGAATGAGCGAGAATACTCTCTCTTGGTGTTCTTATGAAAATTTAATGAATAATATAGGTTAGACAGAAAGTATCTTTTTACTCGCGATAAACAATTACGTTGACTTTTTCTTTTGTACGGAATGCTCTGGCATACCGTTCCGTTTCCTGTTTACTCTCAAACCTGCCGATTAAGACCCTGTAAAATATTGTTTCCTTCTCTTTTGAAGTGTCTTTCTGCAAAAAGGCATTATATCCCCTTTTCTTATATTTCTCTGCAAGGGCAGTAGCATTAGCCTTATTCCTGAATATGCCGACATGAAGGGAGTAGGGTTTTCGAGACAACTTTCCTTTGGTTTTCTTATCAACTTCTAAAATCTCATCCTGTAAATCCTTGCTCTCTTTTCTACTTTCTGCTGGCACCCTTGTCTCCACTGGTACCTTCGTCTCTACTGGTACCTTTGTCTCTACTGGTACCTTTGTCTCTACTGGTACCTTTGTCTCTACTGGTACCTTTGTCTCTACTGGTACCTTTGTCTCTACTGGTACCTTTGTCTCTACTGGTACCTTTGTCTCTACCGGTACCTTCGTCACTACTGGTTCCTTTGTCACTATTGGTTTGATTGTATCTTCAGCCTGTACAGACCTTTTTACCGGGATATCCTGTTTTTTTTCTTTTTCACCGCCAGATGCCTTTACAACATTGGCTGAAGAGTCTGCCTTGCCCATCTTATCCCATTCTTTATTAACATATGCAATATATGGACTCTCAGGGAACTGTTTTTTTAGATCGGAAAAGACTTTTTTTGCTTCTTCAGTAGCCTGTAATTGCAAGTATGACTTTCCAAGCCAGAACATTACTGCATCTTTGGAAGTGCTCTGAGGGTATTCCCGCAGAAACAACTTGAACTCTTCTATAGCCTTATCAGGCTGATATGAGAGATAATATTCATATCCTTTTTTAAATACGTCTATTTCTTTGGCTGCATGAATATCCGGAATAAATACCAGTAGAATAGCAAGGAATATGAATATTCTTAGCCCTGACTGAGTATCACGGAGGCCTTCTCCCATAATGCCTTTATCCATTCTGTGAATAATTTTTCCCTTTTCTGTTTATACAGAATATTATATAACTCTTCTCTGACTTCTTCTATTGTTTTATAACTTTCGGCTTCCCTATTTGTGATCTTCAGAATATATACACCTTCACTGACCCAGACCGGATCGCTTGTTTCACCTTCTTTCATAGAGAACACCTTGTTATCTAACGGAGGGATTAAGGCCCCCTTAACGAAACAACCCAGTATGCCTTCATGGCTTTTCAATGGTTCATCTGAATATTGCTCTACAAGTAAATCAAAATTTGTCCCCTCTTTCAGTTGTTCTGCTATCTTCAGCGCCCTCAGCTTCAGGTCTGTAATTTCAGTTGGGGTTGCGTCTTCTTTGAGCCTGATAAAAATAGCCTTTACCTCTAATTTCTCTGTACAGATAAGGTAATCCTTTCTCCTAACATAATAGAGATCTTCTATTTCCTTGTCCGTTATAATTACCTTTGAATCTATATTTTCATGGATCAATTTTAATGACATAAGTTGATTCTTCACAAAATCTTTGTATTTTGGAATATTCAGACCGTCTTCCCTGAGCAGGTTTACGAAACCTTCCTGAGAAAGCCCATTATCTGCTTTAAACTCTTCAATTCTCCTGTCTGCTTCTGTTTCGCTCACCTCTATGCCCTTTCTTTTGGCTTCCTGGAGGATGATCTTTTCTTCTATCAAGCCCTTCAGTAGTCTTTCATCAATACCATCTTTTTTTTCTATTCCACTGATACTGTTGGCAAATTGCTGGTAGTCGGCAAAGGTGATTATTTCACCGTCAACTGTAGCAAGGACCCGGTCGACTGTTACAGAGTAGGCAGGAGCTGCAGCCAAAAAACAACTGACAATGAAAACCGTAATGATTACAGAATAAATCCACATAAAGCGAGAAGATAAATGGGAAATTACTTTATGAATGAAACGCGGCATACAGCTTGTCATACGTGCTCAGTATATATTCCGGAATCACCCTGACTTCATCAAACACGGTCATGAAACTGGTATCCCCTGCCCATCTCGGGACCATGTGAAGGTGCATATGTTCTTCCATCCCCGCACCAGCTATCTTTCCGATATTTATCCCCATATTGAATCCTTCAGGCATAAAGGCCTTGTTAATGGATCTGACCGCATGCTGCGTGACTTTCATGAAATCAAGCATTATCTCGTCATTAAGTGCATCCAGTGAATGGGTATGGACGTAGGGCACAACCATGACATGGCCGTTATTATAAGGATAACGGTTCATAATGACAAAATTGTGTGAACTCCTGTAGAGGATAAGGTTTTCTCTGTCTTTGTCCTGTCCCGGCAGTTCGCAAAAAATACACCCTTTTGTTTTGTCTGATAAAATGTAATCCATCCTCCAAGGCGCCCATAATACTTTCATCTGATTTCCTCTCTTGAATTTAACTTTTTGCCCTGAGTATCTCGAGTACCTTCTGTGCATCACTCCAGGTCAGCCACTTGTCTTTTGGGTTCCGCATGAGATATGCAGGATGAAATGTCGGTATCAGTAGAATACCCTTGTAATCAAAAAACTTCCCGCGTATCGCTGTTATTTTAAGTTTAGGGTCACCGGTGAGAGCCATAGCAGAGATCCGTCCCAGGGACATGATCACCTGCGGATGTATGATCTCTATCTGCCTCTCTACAAAACCCTTGCACTCTTCCATTTCATCGGTTTCAGGATCGCGGTTCATCGGAGGTCTGCATTTCACTATGTTTGCAATATAAACATCTTCTCTCCTGAACCCCATTTTTTCGATGAGTCTTGTAAGTACCATCCCTGCATCTCCTACAAACGGCCTTGCCTGAATATCCTCTTCCCTGCCCGGGGCCTCGCCGATAAACATGAGCTTTGCATCAGGGTTGCCCTCACCAAAAACAATATTTGTCCTCTTGCCTGAAAGCTTGCACCTCTTGCAGTCGCCGATCTCTTCCCTCAATTTCTTTAAAAGATTTTCTTTATCAGAATGAATCTGATTTTTCACCTTTCTTCCCATCGCCACGGGCTTATTTTTCACTGCCAAATTTATCGGCAGGCTTTCAAACCCTAACGCATGGTAAAACTCCAGAACATCTTTTATATTTTCAACGATGTTTGCCACTTTTAACCCTTAGCTTCCATCTTTATTTACTATCTCTCGCCCCACTTTAATTTTGTCCTGAGGATCTCGAAATAGTCTCTTTCACAGGGGATAAAGAATTTTGATTTATATTGAGATTTCTTGACCTCGATCGTATCTCCCTGCCGCAGAGAAAAACCGACCTGGCCGTCGAGTGTGAGAAAAACATCCTCGTTCTCTGACCTTAAGACGATTTCTACCCGGACATCGTCCGGCAAAACAATCGGTCTGTTTGTGAGTGTATGAGGGCATATAGGCGCAAGGACTATACTGTTCAGCGTCGGATAAAGTATCGGTCCGCCTGCAGAGAGTGCATATGCTGTTGAACCTGTCGGGGTAGATACGATGAGACCATCCGCCTTGAAGGTAGCAACATACTTATGGTCTATATACGTCTCGAGGTCTATTATCCTTGCAAGCGCTCCCTTATTCACCACAACGTCATTAACCACAACATATTCTGAAATGCATTCACTGTGCCTGAAAACGCATGCCGAGAGCATAATCCGTTCTTCCACAGGGCATTCTCCGGCAATGACCTTTTCAAGAACCTCGAAGATCTCATCCTTTTGCACAGCTGTCAGAAATCCAAGGCCGCCTATATTGACACCAAGTATCGGGATGCCTTTTCCACCCACAAGTCTGGCTACACTCAGCATGGTACCGTCTCCGCCGAGCACAACTATGAAATCAGCCAGCGAAGGTATCTGTGAACGTGGAGACCCTTCGATACGTAAAAAAGATGCGGCATCATTGTCTATATAGGTTACACAGCCTTTCCGTTTCAGCCACGGCAAAATATCCTTCAGCATTTCATATGGTTCGGTTTTTCCGGTCTTACAGATTATTCCAATCTTTTTCATCAATGCCCTCTATTGTGATCTCTCTTGTAAGTTCCCCTATTGGATTAAATGTGACTTTGATAGTATCTTCCGGCAGCCATCTCTCTGCCTTTTCTGCCCATTCTATAACTGCTATGCAATCGCCGCCCATGTATTCCCATAAACCCAGATCATCAAGTTCAAGTTCTTCAGCTTTTTCTATTCTGTATAAATCTATATGTACAAAAGGAGGAATTGTATCATACCCGGAAATTATCGTGAAACTCGCACTTACTATCTCTCTCTCATCAATCCCGAATGCGCGTGCGATCCCCTTTACCATTATTGTCTTTCCCGTGCCCAACTCACCATAAAGACCGACAACATCTCCCGGCTGTAAAAGTCTTCCTAACCTGAAACCGATCTCTTTTGTATCATCAGGCCCTTTACTGAGATATTTCATCATTCTAAAAATATCCCGATAAATCCTCCCTGGCTCCCATTATATTCTTTAGTATACCTGTAAGAGTAAAAGTTCTCCGGCATACAGTATGTACACTCGGTTGAAACCCATATATTTTCTTCAGGAACACCCAGCGATATTGCCTGAAGCATATTTGCCGAAGGAAGATCGACATAGCATTTATTATCCTTTTGTATATAGTAATCACCATCTCCTGTAGCCTTGCAAATAGCGTCCTTAACTTCTCTGTCAACCTGATAACACTCTCCCCTTATACTCGGGCCAAGAGCCATGCTTATATCAAGAGGCGATGAATCATATTCCTTAATCATTAAAGCAATAGTCTTCTGTGTTATCTTTTCAGCTGTTCCACGCCACCCGGCATGTACAGCGCCAACGACCAGATTTTTCCTGTCAAAAAGCAGGACAGGAACGCAATCAGCAACCTTTACTCCGATAAGAACGCCGTTTCTGTCAGTAACAACTGCATCTGCTATCTCCTGATCCATAGCTGAATTCAAAACTTGAACCCTGTCAGTATGTTTCTGTGTCGGGAGATAAACATTCTCTCTCCTGATAGAAAGGATATCTGCAATCTTCCGGATATCCGCCCCTAATGGTTTCTTTGTAAAAAATGCCTTTACCTGCCCATCGAATATATCCGGGCAAATCAGTTCATTCATTCTTTTTTAAAGAATAGAACGCAGCCGGTATTTTATCTATGATATCTGTTGCTATCAATGAGTTTTCCCCTATTTCTGATGCCCCGATATCTCCTGCAAGGCCGTGCATATAAACTCCAAGGATACACGAATGCAAAGGATTTCTGCAGACAGCGAGAAATCCCGAAATCATACCTGTCAGAACATCCCCTGTCCCTCCTTTGGCCATCCCTGGATTACCTGTCGGATTAATAAATGCCTGTCCGTCAGGGGCAGCAATGATAGTTGGCACCCCTTTAAGCACAAGATGCGTACCTGTTTCCTTCGCAAAGGATATCGCTATATTTATCCTGTCCTTTTCTATTTCATCGCGCAGGCTAAAGCCTGCGGTTACATCTTTACTCTTAGCTCTATGCTCTACGCTCTTTGCTCTTTGCTCTTTGTCCTTTGCCTCTTTTAGTAGTCTTGCCATCTCGCCCGGATGGGGTGTCAAAATTATAGGGGCTTTAGCCTTTGTGAAAACACCTCTGTTTCCGTTAATAGAATTAATTCCATCTGCATCTATGACCATCGGAGATTCTGAATTGCTTATTAAATCCCTTAAAAGTTTTCGAGTCCCTGCAGTAACACCAATACCTGGCCCGATCGCGAGGATATCGGCGCTCTTTTTGAGGAAATCGAGGATTCTGCCTGATGCCTTTGCTGAAAGCGTACCATCGCCATTATCAGGCAAAATCAGGGTCATTGCTTCTGTAACACGTGACTGGAACACCTCTGCCAGAGACTCTGGTATGCCGATTGTAACAAGTCCTGCGCCAGTTCTCAAACAAGCCTCCGCAGCCATCAGAGCAGCGCCGGTCTTTCCTCGTGATCCGGCTATGATAAGCACATGGCCATAATTGCCTTTATGTGAATAAATCCTTCTCACCGGGATCAATCTGTTCAAATAATCCCTCTCAAGCAGTTCAACCCCGGGTTTTTCTGATCCGAGCAACGCTTTAGGAAATCCGATATCCTCTATAAAGAGTTTTCCGGAAAATTCAGCGCCGGGATGGAGAAAGTGGCCCCTTTTTGGAAGACCAAAAGTGACAGTATAACCTGCTTTTACAGCATTTCCCATTACCTGTCCATTGTCTGATGAGATACCGGACGGGATATCCGCAGAAATAACAGGTAATGCTGATTGGTTCAGTATATTGATAATCTCAGATAACATACCGGTAACATTTTTTTTGAGACCGGTACCCAGGATGGCATCAACGATAATGGAATGCCGGGTGAAGATTGATGCCTTGTGAATAATAAGCTCTTCTGCAGGTTTTATTAATACCCCGCATTTTAGAGCGGTTTTATACTGTGACAGGGCATCCCCTTTCAGATCTTCAGGCATCGCTGTCAGAAAGACTTCAACATCCCAACCTTCATTGTGGAGGTTTCTTGCGATAACCATCCCGTCACCACCATTATTCCCTGCTCCTGAGACAACAATAACCTTCTTTCTGCCAAACAGATCCTTTATTTTTGAGACAACAGCAAGACCCGCCCTTTCCATCAGTACAAGGCCGGAAATACCTGGTTCCTTAATGGTCTTTTTGTCAATCTCCTGCATCTCTGCTGCGGTCACGACTTTCATTTTTTCCCTCGTCTGAGAGAGTATTTATTTTTACAAAAATTATAGCACCACTTTAGGAATTATTCATAGCGGACCATTTATGCATTGTTTAGTTTAATATTCATTTAGCCAAAAAATTGACAAAAAAGGGGAAACGTGTTAGAAAATAACATGTTGACTCCTAAAAAGAAACAGCGCATCGGAGAACTCCTTATTGAAGAAGGACTGATTAATACTAACCAGGTTAAAGATGCACTGAAGCGGCAGTCTCAGGCTGGAGGTCATTTAGGGTCTATCCTGGTTGAAATGGGTTTTATCACAACTGATGACCTGCTTGGTGTCCTCGGAAAGCAGCATGGGATCCCATCAGCAAATCTCTTTAAGATAGATATAGCGCCGGAAACACTGAAAATCCTGCCTATCGAAAAAGTAAGGAAAATGAAGGTTCTCCCTGTTCATATGGACGAGAATTCCATAACCCTTGCAATGGTAAACCCGCGTGATATGTTATCGATCAGGGATATTGAGTTTTCACTCGGCAAAAAGGTTCATCCTATTGTAGTAGCTTCTTCACAAATGGACGCTGCCATACAGAGTATTATATCCCATCCCCAAAATGGTCTTACCGGTTCCGGAGTTGAAAAAGAGATTCGCAAGAAAGAGACAAGAAAAGCGCCTCCTCTTATAACCCTTCTGAAATATCTTGCAAGTTCACCTGCAACGGATATGCTCCTTAGCGCTGGCGTATCACCTTCAATAAAGCTCAGCAATGAGATAAAAAGGGCTTCTATGGATTCTTTGACACCTTTAGACTGTGAAAGGTACGCCCGGGAACTTATGTCAGAAAAGGAATGGGAGATATTTGTACAGAAAGGTGAAGCTGATCTTGCTGTAACTTATCCGGAGATTGGTCGCTTCAGGGTAAATTTGTACAAGCAGCGGGGTTCCCTCTCGATCACATTGAGGCATATTACAGACATCCTTCCTTCTCTTGAAGAACTGAACCTGCCTGTATGGATAAAGGAATATGCGTTGATGCCTCAGGGATTAATTCTCATTTCCGGTCCTGCAGGACATGGCAAGACCACGACCCTTGCTGCGATAATCGATATTATCAACTCGAACAGGAGATGCAATATTATCACCCTTGAAGACCCTATCGAATACCTCCATAAACACAAGAAGAGCAATGTAAACCAGAGGGAAATCGGACTTGATACCCAGACTTTTTACGAGGGATTGAAGCATATTTTCAGACAGGACCCTGATGTCATTGTTATCGGGGAACTGAGAGATCCGGAAAGCTTTGCTATTGCCCTGCAAGCCGCTGATACAGGTCATCTCGTCATAACAACTGTTCATGCAAGCACAACAGCTGCAACCATAGAAAGGGTGATCAATTTCTTCCCACCTGATCAGCAAAACCTTATCAGATCCCGCATCGTGGACAACCTTTTATTTGTATTAGCACAGAGACTTGTTCCAATGAAGAAAGGGGATGAAAGGGTACTTGCCTATGAAAAACTCATAAACAGTTTTAGTGTAAAAAACCTCATCAGAGAAGGGAAAACCTATCATATAAAATCTCAGATGCTGACTGGCAGCGAGGAATACACGTCTTTGGAATCTTCACTCGCGAAACTCTACAATGCAGGTCTGATTAAATTTGAGGACGGGCTTCTGTATTCAGAAAACAAACAGTTCTATAAAGAGCTCACAAAGACCTGATAAGCATTTGGTCTTTTAGAACACCCGGCAGATTCATCTTCAGAATTCATTATTATCTAAACCGACAACGTGATTTTTGTAGTTTAATAATCCTTGTTTAATCTGATCACAAAATATTAAAATAAAAATATTTGGAAAGGAATTCCTGCTTTGGAACAAGAAAAAAAGAAGACATTAATAGATAAGGTCTGGGATTTTTTAGCATCTATTAAGCTTGCAATTGTCATCTTCGCACTGATCTCACTCACATCAATAATAGGAACAATTCTGGAACAGAGGGCTGAACCTGCAAAAAATATGCAGATACTCTCAAAGTTGTTCGGCGAATCTCTTGCACCTTCCCTGTACAACATATCTGAGAAATTCGGGTTTATAGATATGTATCATTCATGGTGGTTCACAGCCCTGTTAATCATTTTTTCTGTTAACATTATCATTTGTTCTCTTGACAGGCTTCCAAGGGTATGGAAATTAATCAGGGAACCGATCGGTCCAATGTCTGAAGAGAGCATGAAAAAACTGATCCTCAACAGAGAGATTATACTTAAAGGAACACCTGAGAATAACAAGGCGCTTCTCGCAGATGCGTTCAAAAACGCGCGATTCAGCTGTCAAGAGGTTCAGGAAGGGAACGGTTATCAGTTCTTTTCTCAGAAAGGAACATACAGCAGGCTTGGTGTATATATAACACATTTCAGCATCCTCGTAATACTTGCCGGCGCAATAATCGGGATACGGTTTGGGTTCAAAGGTTATTTAAATCTGCCTGAAGGAGCTGTATCAAATGTTGCATTCTCAGGCATGGAGAAGGAGATACCCCTGGGTTTTGATATCCGTTGCGATAATTTCGATGTAGAATTTTATGGGATGTCAGATATGCCCAAGGAATACAGAAGCTGGCTTACCATAATAAAGAACGGAAGGGAAGTTCTGCAAAAGTCGATCGCAGTCAACGATCCATTGACATATGAAGGAATAACGTTTTATCAGTCAAGTTATGGCATGGTGCCTGACAGCATAGGGAGAGGGATCTTTGTATTCAGGCTCATATCAAATGACGGGAAAACCTCGAACATTAATCTGAGATTTGGAGATGCTTTTCAGATACCCGGAACCAGTGTATCAGGTAAGATCCTTGATTTCAGTCCTGCTCTAAAAGTAGATGAGCATGGTCATGCGTTTACCTACTCGGATCATATGAACAACCCTGCGGTCTTTATTGATTTCTCCGGGGCCGGTAAAAATACGTTCTCCGGCTGGTTGTTGAGAAGGCAGCCAAATACCTGGCAGTTGCCTGAAGGGCACAGGGTTGAGTTCATTGATTACTGGGGAGGCGAGTTCACCGGATTACAGGTAAGAAAAGACCCGGGGGTATGGATAGTATATCTCGGATGTATAGCTATGAGCATAGGACTCTTTATCGCATTATTTATGAGCCATCGTAAATTATGGATTAAAGCTGTCGAGGATAAGAATAATACGAGGGTGCTGGTAGGAGCTATCACGAATAAAAACAGGGCTGCATTCGAAAGAAAGATTGATGCAATAATCTCCATACTCAGGAAAAAACAGGAAGGGGTAAAATAGATGAACAGTTCCTTTTTCTTTGGATTATCGACAATGGCCTATATCACGGCTATGATGACTTATATTGCATATCTTGCATTTAAGAAAACACAGGTTGGAGTTGTAGCAACAACAATAACAATAACAGGTTTTGTAGCACAAACAGCAGCAATAATCCTGAGATGGAGCGAATTTGCAGAATTGAGCGGAATGGGTTTCTTGCGGTCAGCTCCTCTAACAAACCTCTATGAATCGCTTATATTTTTCGTCTGGTGCCTGATACTGGGATATCTGGTAATCGAATTTAAATTCAAGAACCGCTCATTCGGCGCATTCATCACGCCAGTTGCAGGTCTCGTACTGGCATTTATCGATCTGACAGGTGTGTCCAAAGAGATTCAGCCGCTCGTCCCTGCATTAAAGAGCAACTGGCTTCTCGCTCACGTCACGATGAGTTTTATTGCGTACGCTGCTTTTTCCCTGTCCTTCAGTACCGGCCTCATGTACCTCATTCTGACGACCGAGAAAAAGAATGAACTATCGTATATATTCTGGACACTTACTTTCGGCATTTTCTTTATCGTTTTAGCCTCAATGGGCCTTGATTTGCTGACATTCAAGGTTATGGTTAAACCTGACATATTTATAAAAAGCTACTTGTTTAAGACTTCATTCCTGAATCCTTCAGCAATTGTTAAAATGCTCAGCTGGGGTTTAGCGTTTATAATCCTGTTTATTGTCTGGAGATATGGATATGTGCTCAGGACGGTAATGGAAAAATTTGATATCAATGCTGATATGCTTGATGAAATCACGTATAAAAGCATTGCCTTTGGCTTCCCCATATTTACATTAGGCGGCCTTGTCTTCGGCGCTATCTGGGCTGATCAGGCATGGGGCGTTTACTGGAGCTGGGACCCGAAAGAGACATGGTCGCTGATAACCTGGTTCATCTATGCTTTTTATCTCCACGGACGAAAGGTCAGAGGGTGGAAGGGGAAAAAGGTGGCAGTTGTTTCTGTTCTTGGTTTCATGGCAGTTATGTTCACCTATCTGGGCGTCAATATGCTTCTCTCAGGGCTGCATTCATATGGTTCCCAATAAGCAATAATGCCTTGAAATCATTCTCTGTTTCGGATAACATAAAATATAATAAAAACTGATACTTACGGAGGCATTGATTGATATGAATAATATAAAAACTCTTGTTTTGCTTATGACATTAACCCTCATCCTTGTTTGGGCAGGAGGCGCCATGGCCGGCAAACAAGGCATGACCATTGCCCTGATATTTGCATTAACTATGAACTTCTTTGCATACTGGTTCAGCGACAAGATAGTCCTTAGAATGTACAGGGCAAGGGAAGTCAACGAATCAGAGGCGCCTGATCTTTATAACATCGTCAGAATGCTTTCCCAGAAGGCAGAGATGCCCATGCCCAGGGTATATATGATAGATGAGGAACAGCCTAATGCATTTGCAACCGGCAGAAACCCGAAACATGCAGCAGTCGCTGTCACAACAGGTATTATGCGTATACTCAGCCGCGAGGAGCTTCAGGGCGTCATAGGACATGAGCTTGCACATGTCAGGAATAGAGATATTCTGATAAGCACTATAGCTGCAACGATCGCAGGCGCCATCAGCTACCTTGCCCAGATGGCTCAATGGGCAATGATTTTTGGCGGTCACAGGGGAGATGATGATGAAGGAGGCAGTCCAATAGCTGCCTTTGTAATGATGATAGTTGGACCGATTGCTGCAATGATCGTGCAGATGGCCATCTCAAGGTCACGCGAATATGCTGCTGACAAGGGTGGAGCAGAGATCGCAGGAAACCCTCGGTATCTTGCAGGCGCGCTCAGAAAACTTCACATGGCATCTCAGAAGATCCATATGGATGCGAACCCGTCCACGTCACACATGTTTATAGTAAATCCGTTATCTGGCGGAGGCATATTGAAACTCTTCAGCACACATCCACCGATTGAGGAGCGTATTGCAAGGCTTGAGTCCATGGGTCGTTAACCTGCCTGAGGCGGATTGATCCGGACTTGACTCTTAATATGTTCATTGCCCAGAATAGTGCTATCTTATGAATGCCCTGGTAACAGGAGCTACAGGCTTTATTGGAAGCCATTTATGTGAGGAACTCGTAAAAAGAGGTTATAAGGTAACTTGTCTCTCAAGACAGACCTCCAACCTGAAATGGATCGAGCCCCTTAATATCAACTTCGTCAAAGGTGACTGCACAAAAAGGGAATCTCTTCTTGAAGCAGTTGCTGATTTCGATTACATCTTTCATATCGCAGGCATCACGAAATCATGCTCGGCAGACGACTTTTTCAGTATGAATGCAACAGGCACAGAAAACCTGATAAGGACTGTTGCTGAAAAAAACCCGAAACTAAAAAGATTCATATATTTAAGCAGCCTCGCTGCATCAGGCCCGAGCCCTGACGGCAAACCTGTTGAGGAGGATGTAAATCCTGCGCCTGTATCAGATTATGGCAGAAGCAAGCTCGAAGGCGAAAAAGCGGTTTTGCAATATAAAGACACCTTACCCGTTACCGTACTCAGACCCCCTGCTGTATATGGTCCGAGAGATAAGGATATGCTTGTACTCTTCAAAATGATCAAAAAAGGTTTTTTCTTTGATATGGGAAAATGTTATTATTCTTTACTGTATGTTGATGACCTTGTTCAGGGTATAATATTAGCTGCTGAGAATAAGGCGGCTGAAGGTAAAATATATTTCGTATGCGATAACACTGTTTACACAGGAGAAGAGATTGCAAAGGCAATATCTTCTGCCCTTGATGTAAAGGCGATACCATTAAAAATTCCGAAATATATTATGCCGCTCTTTGCATATATAAGCGAAAGGATAAATAAGCAGGGTATCATCAACAGAGACAGAATAAAAGATTTCAGACATTCTCACTGGATCTGTAATGCACAGAAGGCAAGGGAAGAAATAGGCTTTATGCCAAAGGTTGGAATAAAGGAAGGGATAAAATGGACAGCGGATTGGTACAGGATTCACAGATGGCTGTAAAAAAATCAACAGATATTTTCGATAAATGTTCCAGATTTGATAAAGCAAAATATCTCATTTCTAAGGGATTATATCCTTTTTTCAGAACTATACAGAGCGCTCAGGACCCTGAGATTATCATGGATGGCCGGAAAATGATCATGGTAGGCTCCAACAATTATCTCGGACTGACAAACCACCCTAAGGTCAAAGAGGCTGCGATAGAAGCGATCAGGAAGTATGGCACCGGCTGTGCCGGATCACGCTTTCTGAACGGCACCCTCGATATACATGTTCAGCTTGAGGAAAAGCTTGCCGGTTTCATGCGAAAAGACAGCGCTCTCATCTTTTCTACCGGCTTCCAGGTAAACCTGGGTGTAATCTCAGCTCTGGTTGGAAAAGATGATATTGTGATCATTGACAAGATGGATCATGCGAGCATTATCGATGGATGCCGTCTTTCATTTGGCGAGGTAAGGAAGTTCAAACATAATGACATGGCAGATCTTGAACGGGTTCTCAGGGAATATGAAGATAAAGATAAACTGATAGTTGTTGACGGCGTTTTCAGCATGGAGGGTGATATTGCAAACCTTCCGGATATTGTTACACTCGCAAAAAAATATGGCGCCCGGTTGATGGTTGACGATGCGCATGGCATAGGCGTCCTTGGCAAAACAGGAAGGGGTACAGCTGAACACTTCGGCCTTGAAGACGAGGTTGATCTGATCATGGGAACCTATAGCAAATCACTTGCATCTATCGGAGGCTTCATTTCCGGTTCCGCCGATGTAATACATTATATTAAACACCTTGCGAGGTCTTTAGTATTCAGTGCAAGTCCACCGCCGGCATCTGTTGCTTCAGTAAGCGTTGCCATTGATATTATCGAGAGCGAACCCGAAAGAAGAGATCAGTTATGGAAAAATACCCAAAAAATGTTAACCGGCTTTAAGCAGATCGGGTTCCAGACTGGTCGCAGTGAAACACCGATAATACCTGTCATTGTCGGTGAAGATGAAAAGGCTTTTCTCATGGCAATGATGCTTCAGGAAGAGGGGATATTCGCAAATGTGGCAGTAACACCGGCAGTTCCCACTGGTATGGCGCTTATACGGACAAGCTATATGGCAACGCATACTGACGAGCAGCTTGAAAGAGTGCTTAAGGCATTTGAGAAGGTTGGAAGGAAGTTAGGCCTGATAGGATGACAGAGGTTATTGAGGTTAAATCCTCCAAAGACCTCATTGACTTTATCCGATTACCGTTCTTTCTATATTCAAAAGACCCTTTCTATATTCCTCCTTTGGTTAAAGAGATGCAAAAACTGTTTTCTGACAGGAATCCATTCTTCCTGCATGCAACCGCACAATATTTTATTGCAAAAAAGGATGGTAAGCCTGTTGGAAGGATCGCCGCAATCATTAACCGGAGACATATCGAATATCATAATGAAAAGGCAGGATTCTTCGGTTTCTTCGAATCTTCCAATACTCAGGAAGTAGCATCAGCCCTCCTTAATAAGGTCTCTGAAAAACTTGGAAAGCAGGGAATGGAAATCATGCGTGGTCCTATGAACTTTTCAACAAACGAGGAATGTGGTTCTCTGATAGAGGGATTTGACAGCAGTCCCATGCTCATGATGCCTTATAATCCTCCCTATTACAATGAGCTTATGGAAAGATACGGCATGAGGAAAGCAAAAGACCTTTATGCGTATATTATCGATTCCCCTGAAGAACTTCCGAAGAAAATTCACAGGGTCGCTGATATAGCATCAAAAAGCGGGATCCGTGTACGCACTATAGACAAAAAAAATTTCAACAGTGACATGCGCATATTTCAGGAAGTATATAATTCAGCATGGGCAAAGAATTGGGGATTTATTCCATTAACAGATGAGGAAACGGTTTATCTTGGTAATAATCTGAAACCTGTTGTGGTACCGGAAATGACGGTGATTGCTGAAAAATCCGGGGAGCCCGTTGGTTTTATGGGGCTCTTGCCGGATTTTAACTTTGTCCTTAAGCATATGAAAGGGAAAATGAACCCTGCAAGCATCATTAAGGCCATGTATTACTCAAGAAAAATAAAAGACCTCAGACTCCTTCTTCTCGGCATTAAGTCAGAATACAGGAACAGAGGCATAGACGCCCTGCTCTTCCGTGAAGGGTTCAAGGGAGTGAAAAAAGGCGGTTACAGACGGGTCGAATTCTCATGGATATTAGAGGACAATATCCCGATACAAAGGCTCATTGAGATGATCGGCGGAAGATTATACAAGAAATACAGAATCTATGAAAAGCCGTTATGACTTTCCATAAAGCCCCTCCTGATTTCGAGGGGCTTTTTTCGAGATAGTTGAGATAACAAGTGAGGTGAGCGGGATATGCAAAGACCCCGACGATGACAAATTTATCTCTTGTGCTCTGTCGGCATCAGCGGATTTTATCGTCAGCGGGGATAATGATCTGTGTGATGTCGTCATACATAAGTCGATCAAGATCATAAAGGCTTCACATCTATTGAAAATGATTGACTGAGGCTATACGAATGCCGAAGCATACTCGATGGCCTTCAGGTAGGCGATCGAGAACAAAACCAGCAATACTCTTAACCCAAAAAGTGCAGTTGACCTAAAATAATATCCCCGAATAAATTCTCCTTTCGTATTAGAATCAATAGGTTTGCACGACCATCAACTCTAAACGAAAGGAGAATAGAAATATGCAGTCAAA
>Ga0315295_10001076_pt1 | contig 23384 bp, 20 predicted proteins | sample YL17G14_0_MG_FD_204453 | JGI IMG/M metagenome (GOLD analysis project Ga0315295, IMG submission 204453) | Sediment microbial communities from Yellowstone Lake, YNP, Wyoming, USA - YL17G14_0 | ecosystem: Environmental > Aquatic > Freshwater > Lake > Sediment | place: USA: Wyoming | collected...
CCTCCAGGTATCCAGGGTGGCGCGTTCAGGTGCACTCAGAACGATGGGTGGGGCCCTTCTGCTCATAGACAGGCAGGATACACCCCACCTCGTTATATGTCAATGGATTAGTGACGCACTACACTAGTGGTTGAGCCAAAGCATACTACCCGGGCATCCGTCGCGCCCAGCCGTGCGCACGCCCGTGGCTCTGCTGCACTTGACATCTCAGGTCAAAGAAGGTACGATTTGCCCGACCCCCCCCTGGGGGGTGGGGATACCGAGCATGGACAAGACCGATACGCTGCGCCGTTTGCGAAACGTAGAGGGGCACCTGCGCGGCATCGAGCGCATGGTGGACGAGGATGCGTATTGCATCGACGTCATTCGGCAGATTTCGGCTGCCCAGGCGGCGCTCAACCGGCTGAACACGCGGGTGCTCAACGAGCATCTACATTCCTGCCTCATCACGGCCGTGCGGGGCAAGGACACGGCCGAGCGCGAGAGGGTGCTGAAAGAGATCGGCGAGGTCTATGAGCTGGCCTCGAAAGTCTAACGGCCTCAGGCCGGGAGGGTGGGCATGACCACGGTTACGTATTCGGTTCCGAACATCAGCTGCGGGCACTGCGTTCACACCATCACCACGGAGCTCAAGGAGCTAGCGGGGATTGAGGACGTCAAGGCGTCGGTCGACAGCAAGCAGGTTGTCGTGCGCTTCGACGCGCCGGCTACCGGCGATGCGATCGAGACGCTTCTGGCGGAGATCAACTACCCGGTGGCCAAGTAGCCGCCCCCTGGGCCAGGGACATGGCTGTGGCCGAACAGAGCCGCACGGTGACGCTGCCGATCACCGGCATGACGTGCGCCAACTGCGTGGCGACCATCGAGCGCGGTCTCAAGAAGCTCGATGGGGTCCAGGTGGCCAACGTCAACCTGGCGTCGGAGCGGGCCAGCGTTGAGTTTGACCCCACGCGACTCGCAGCCCCGGCGCTGGTCGAGCGCATCCGCAAGTCCGGCTACGACGTCGCGCTGGGTGAGGCAACGCTGGCACTGGCGCGCCTGGGCGACAGCGTGGATGCCGGGCGGCTCGAGCGCGCGCTTCTGGCGCGCGAGGGCATCGAGGCGGCGGTGGTCAACCTAGCGGTCGAGTCCGTGCGCGTGCGCTACATCCCGACGCTGGTCAGCCAGGAGGACATCCGGGCCGCCGTCCGCGCCGCTGGCTTCGAGCCGCTGGAGGCTGCGTCCGACGTGGTCGACGTCGAGCAGCAGGCGCGGCGGGCGGAGATCGATCGTCAGCGCCGGCTGCTCATCCTTGGCCTCAGCCTCACCGTACCGTTGTTCGGGATGGGGATGGGGCGCGACCTATCGCTCGTGCCTCATGCCATCGGGCACGCCGGCTGGTACAACTGGGTGATGTTCGCCCTGGCGACGCCAGTCCAATTCATCGTCGGCGCGCAGTACTACTCCGGCGCCTTCAAGGCGCTGCGCAACCGTTCGGCGAACATGGATGTGCTGATCGCCATGGGCTCCTCAGCGGCCTATGTCTACTCGCTGGCCATTCTGTTCGGCCTGATCGCCGGACACCTGTACTTCGAGACCGCGGCGGTCATCATTTGCCTGATCCTGCTGGGCAAGTTCCTCGAGGCGCGGGCGAGAGGTCGGACCAGCGAGGCCATCCGCCGGCTGCTGGGCCTTCAGGCCAAGACCGCTCGGGTCATCCGGAACGGCGTCGAACAGGATGTCCCGGTCGAGGATGTGCAGCGTGGTGATGTTGTACTCGTCCGGCCCGGCGAGCGAATCCCGGTCGATGGTACGGTGATCGACGGCCGCACCGCCGTCGACGAATCGATGATCACCGGCGAGTCGCTGCCCGTCGAGAAGGCGCCCGGTGACGAGGTGATCGGCGCCACGCTCAACAAGATGGGCGCCATCCGCTTCGAAGCGACGCGCGTCGGCAAGGACACGGCGCTGGCGCAGATCGTCCGGTTGGTGCAGGAGGCGCAGGGCAGCAAAGCGCCGATCCAGCGGCTGGCGGATCGCGTCTCGTCCGTGTTCGTCCCGGCGGTCATCGCCGCCGCGCTGCTGACCTTCGCCGGTTGGCTCCTGCTGGCGCCGCCGCCGGTGGGGGACACCCCGGCCTTCACCCGCGCCCTGATCAACATGGTCGCCGTGCTGGTGATCGCCTGCCCGTGCGCCTTGGGACTGGCGACGCCCACCGCGGTAATGGTCGGCACGGGCAAGGGGGCGACGCTGGGGATCCTGTTCCGCTCGGGCGAGGCCCTCGAGCGCGCCGGGCAGCTGACGACCGTGGTCCTGGACAAGACCGGCACGATCACGCGCGGTGAGCCTGTCGTAACGGACGTCGTGGGCACGGCGCCCGGCTGGTCCGAGGAGGCCGTTCTCGGCCTGGCAGCATCCGCCGAGCGCAACTCCGAGCATCCGCTCGGGCAAGCGATCATCGCCGCCGCCAATGCCCGCAACGTCCCGACGGACGCGCCGGAGCGCTTTGAGGCCGTCGCCGGGCAGGGGATCATCGCCCAGGTGAAGGGCCGCGCCATCCTGCTCGGGAGCGCGCGGATCCTCGGAGAGCGCGGCGTGGCCACTTTCTCACTCGACACCACCATGCGAAGGCTCCACGCTGAGGCCAAGACCGTCGTGGCCGTGGCGGTGGACGGCCAGGCGGTCGGAGCGATTGGGATCGCCGACACGGTCAAGGATGGTTCGCCGGAGGCGATCCGCGAGCTGCAGGCGCTTGGCCTTCAGGTGCAGATGGTTACCGGCGACAACCGCGCCACCGCGCTCGCCATCGCCGAACGAATCGGCTTGCCGGCCGACGGCGTGCGCGCCGAGGTGCTGCCAGGGGACAAGGCGGCGGAAGTCAAGGCCCTCCAGGCCGAAGGTAGGGTCGTGGCGATGGTTGGCGACGGGATCAACGATGCCCCGGCGCTGGCCCAGTCCGATGTCGGCATGGCGATCGGCACCGGGACGGATGTGGCCATTGCCGCCGCACCGGTGACACTGATCAGCGGCGACCTGCGCGGGGTGGCCCGCGCCGTGATGCTGTCGCGTGGTACGATGCGCACCATCCGCCAGAACCTGTTCTGGGCGTTCTTCTACAATGTCATCCTGATCCCGGCGGCCGCGCTCGGATACCTGAACCCGATGCTGGCGGCCGGGGCGATGGCGTTCAGCTCGGTCTTCGTCGTGACCAACAGCCTGCGCCTGCGCGGGCTGCGGCTGACCGGCACGACCGCCTGAGACGGGTGTCCCGCGAGTCAAGGAGCGTGTATGAGTCCTGAGAACGTCACGCTTGGGCTTGCCTTCCTGGCTGGAATGGCCTCGTTCCTGTCCCCGTGTGTCCTGGCGCTTGTACCGGCCTACGTTGGCTACCTGGGCGGGCGCTCGGTCACCGCGGACGGAACGGTGATCGAGAATCGCTGGGCAACGCTGAGCCACGGAGTCGCCTTCGTCCTCGGCTTCTCGATCGTCTTCGTCCTGCTTGGAGCGGCGGCTTCCGCGCTGGGCGCGTTCCTGTTCGACGCGCGCCAGTGGCTTGCTCGGATCGGCGGCGTGGTCGTCGTCATCTTTGGGCTGCACATGCTGGGCGTCATCCGCATCCCGTTCCTGGACATGGATACCCGTCGGCAGATCCGGCCAGACCCGAAGCTCGGCTACCTGTCGTCGGTGCTGATGGGCGTGTTCTTCTCGGCCGGTTGGTCACCGTGTGTCGGGCCGGTACTCGGCGCAGTCCTGACACTGGCGTTGAACAGCGCCCAGGTAACGCAGGGCGCCGTTCTCCTGACCGCCTATTCGGCCGGGCTGGCGATCCCGTTTCTGCTGGCCGCACTCGGCGTCGGACGTGTGACCCTGCTCATGCGGCGCCATGCACGCCTCGTGCGCGGCATCTCGATGGCGACGGGCGTGATCATGATCATCCTGGGGATCATGCTGCTCACCGGCACACTCAGCCAGCTTGCCCGCTATGGCTTCTTCATCGACTTCGGCCTCTAGGGGGCGCGGGTGGCTGTCCGGCGGGCGTTGACCTTCACGGGCATTGGGCTCCTGCTCGGCTCTGCCCTGGGGCTGGCCGTGTGGGGAGGAATCCCCGGCGACGCGGCTCCGGCCGAGCCGGTGACGGGTGCGACGGGCCTGACGCCCGTCGTGGCGCCGCTCGTCGGAGGTCGGGCGCCTGATTTCGACGCCCTCGACACCACCGGCGACCGCTGGCGCTTGAGCGATCTGAAGGGCCGAATCGTGGTGCTCAACTTCTGGGCCATCTGGTGTGAGCCGTGCCGCGCGGAGATGCCCTTGCTGGAGGCCCGCGCCCGCGACCTGGAGACCACGGGGCTGGTGGTCATCGGGGTGAACTTCGATGAGCCGGCAGGGATGGTGCGGGCGTTCCAGACCGAGCTCGGACTGACCTTCCCATTGTTGCTCGACCCTGGAGGGACGATCCAGTCGCTCTACCGCGTTCTCGCCTACCCGACGACGTTCTTCGTCGATGCGGCCGGCGTGATCCGGTTCCAGCACCTGGGTGTGATGGACGAAGGTCAGCTCGACACCTATCTTGAAGACATGGGTTTGGGATGACATGCGCGTGACGCTGTATGGCCGGCCGGGATGTCTGTTGTGCGACGAGGTGCGCGAGGTGCTGCGTGCCCTGCAGACGGACGTCCCGCACGAACTCCTCGACGTCAACATCGAATCGGACGCCACACTGCTTGCCCGCTACGTGGAGCAGATCCCGGTAGTGAGCGTGGGCCCGTACACTCTGCGGGCTCCGATCGCTACGTCCGATCTGCGCGTGGCCCTTCAGGCGGCGGCGTCCGCGCCGGCTGCGGCTGATGCCGCCACGCCACGCGCCTCGGCCGTGCGCGTCAACCGGAGCCTGTTGTTCATCTCGCGCCACTGGCTGGCGATCTTCAACCTGCTGGTCCTGCTGTATGTCGGCCTGCCCTTCCTGGCGCCGGTCCTGATGCGCGCGGGCGCCGAACGGCAGGCCCGCTGGATCTACAAGGCCTACTCGCCCTTGTGCCATCAGTGGGCGTTCCGGAGCTGGTTCCTATTCGGTCCGCAGCCGGCATACCCGCTTGCGCTGGCGAGTACATCGCTCGTCCCGCTGGGCACGGCGACCGGCCTTGACGAGACCGATTGGATCGGCGCCAGGGCGTTCGTGGGGAACGCGCAGGTGGGCTACAAGGTGGCCCTGTGCGAGAGGGATATCGCCATCTACGGCGGACTCCTGCTGGGCGGACTGCTCTTTGCCGGGGTTCGCCGCCGCCTGAAGCCGTTGCCTATCTGGATTTGGCTGCTGGTCGGAGTTCTGCCGATCGCCATCGACGGCGGAAGCCAGCTTCTCTCGGCGTTCCCGTTCGTCCCCTGGCCGGCGCGCGAGAGTACGCCTCTGCTGCGCACGGCGACGGGTCTGCTCTTCGGCCTGGCGAACGTCTGGCTGGCCTATCCGTACGTCGAAGAGAGCATGAGCGAGACGCGGGCGCTGTCTGCCGCGCGCATATCCGGCGCTGCCGGGCGCACCGCGGCCGGCGGCTGAACGTCGCCGCGTGGTAGACTCCCGCCATGCCGTTCCGTCAGGTCGGTGACCTGCGCCTGTTCACGCTTGAGAGTCTGAACTTGCCTGGGGTGGTGCACGCGGCCTTCACCCGACGCGGCGGGGTCAGCCCGTCTCCGTGGGTGTCCCTGAACCTTGGCGGGACGGTCGGGGATGATCGTCCCCGGGTCCTCGAGAACAAGAGCAGGGCACTGCAGGCCATTGGCCGTCCTCTTGAGAGCCTTTTTGAGGTCTGGCAGGTCCACTCGGCCGATGTCGTCCACGCACGGGAGCCGCGTGGCCAGGACGACCTGCGCCAGGCCGATGCCATCATCACCTCGAATCCCGATGTGACCCTGCTGATGCGCTTCGCGGACTGTGTCCCGGTCTTCCTTGTGGACCCTCGCAAGCGCGCCATCGGGTTGGTTCATGCCGGGTGGCTGGGGACGGTGCGCAAAACCGTTGCGGAAGCGGTTCGGGCGCTGGAGCAGGCATTCGGGTCAGATCCGGCGGATCTGAGAGCCGCGATCGGGCCGTCGATCGGACCGGATCATTACCCGGTCGGGGACGAGGTCGTGCACGCCGTTCGAGAAGCGTTCGGCGCCCAGGCCGACGAATTCCTCGAGGTGCGTGAGGGTGCGGCGCACCTCGACCTGTGGCACGCGAACCGTCGCTTGCTCGAGGGCGTTGGGGTGACGTCCGTCGAGGTGGCCGGAGTCTGCACGGCCTGCCACCTGGAGGATTGGTATAGCCATCGCGGCGAAGCCGGCAAGACCGGCCGATTCGGCGGATTGCTGGCCTTGAGCGCCAGCTGACATGGATTCACACGCGGTGATCGACGAGCCGGCGCTGCGCGCGAACGTGGAGAGCGTCCGACGGCGGATCGGATCCGCAGCCGGGCGGGCAGGGCGGGCGGCGGGCGAGATTCGTCTGATCGCGGTGACCAAGGGCCAGGCATCCGAGGTCGTGCGGCAGGCCCATGCGGCCGGGCTGCGCGACTTCGGCGAGAATCGGATGGACGAAGCGCACGGAAAGCAGGCCGAGCTATCGGACCTGGCCGACATTCGTTGGCACATGATCGGTCACATCCAGAGCCGCAAGGCGGCTGCTGCTGTCGGCGCGTTCGCCCTTGTGCATTCCGTCGATCGGCCAAAGATAGCCACGCTGCTGGATCGATGGGCAGGGGAGCAGGGGATCCGCCAGCCTGTGCTCCTGGAGTGCAACATTTCGGGGGAGGCTTCCAAGGATGGGTGGGACGCCCGGACGGGCGCCGACCGGCCGATGCTCCTGGCCAGCCTGCGCAGTGCGACGCATCTGGCGCGGCTCGACGTGCACGGGCTGATGACCATGGCCCCGTGGACGCCGGACGAGGAGGAACTGCGCCGGGTGTTCCGGGGGCTGCGAACCCTGCGCGATGAACTTGCCTCCGGAGGGGGGAGCGAGCTGCCTGAGCTTTCCATGGGCATGACGGACGACTTCGAGGTGGCCATCGAGGAAGGTGCTACGATGGTACGCATCGGGCGGGCGCTCTTCGGCGAACGGCCGGCCTAGCTCTGGAGGAAGGTGCGATCACGGTGAACAGTCTCCTGGCGGCAATCCAACTCATCATCAACGGCCTGACGCTCCTCGTCTTCATCGACGTGGTGTTGAGGTTCCTGATGAGTCCATTCCACCCACTGAGGCGGGCGCTGGACTCGGTGGTTGATCCCATGCTGGCGCCGATCCGGCGCGTCGTCCCGGCGGCTGGCGGGCTCGACTTCAGTCCAGCGATCCTGCTGATCCTGATTCAGATCCTGGGACGCGTGCTCGTCAGCCTGCTGATCTCATTGGGGTAGGACGATGCGGACCTTCAAGCTTCACAGTGGGAAGTCCGGAGCGGCCCTCACGCTGCGCGTGACACCGCGGGCGCGCAAGACCGGGTTCGCCGGGGTGCTGGAGGACGGGATCCTGCGGGTCCGTGTCGCCGCACCTCCTGTCGAGGGCAAGGCCAACGCCGAGCTGCTGGTCTTCCTGGCCAAGGTGCTGGGCGTCCGCAAGAGCCGGATGGAGATCGTCGCCGGCCAGCGGGGACTGGACAAGATCGTCTCGGTGCTGGATCTCTCGGCCGAGGATGTTCAGACGCGCATCCAGGCCTGGCTGAGCGCCCAAGAGCCCGAGTAGCCGCTGCCTCCTCAGGGTCCACGCGACCAAAGACAGCCGCCGGCGATCGCCGGCGGCTGATTGTCGTGCCGAAGTGATGCGCCCTTTATCAGGCAGCCTAGGCGCGGGAGGGAGCGACGGCGGTCGGCAGCTCCGCGGTCGGCGCGGTCAGGCGCCACAGTGCCTCGAAGCCTGCGTCGCGCAGGTGGGCATCCTCGGATCGCAGGGCGCCGGCTATCTCGAGGTTGAACTCCTGACTGCCGGTCCAGGCCATCGCCTCGAGCGCCGCCAGTCTCTCTTCGGGTGTCCCGTTGGACAGGACGCGGCGAATCATCTCGAGGGCCGGCCGGCCGGGAGCGATGCCGAGGCCCTCGCGGGCCGCATACGCCACCAGCCAGGGGACCTCGGCCAGCTCACGTACCGGTGCGTGAATGGCCCATGGCGGGTTCTTGCGGCGTTCGGCCGCTTCGGCGGCGGCGCCGCGAACGACCCACTGCCCGTCGTCCACTTGGACCTTCTCGAGGCTCTCAAGGGCCCAGTCCTCCGGCACGCGGCACAGGCCGAACACGGCCGCGCGGCGGGTGAGCAGGTTGTCCACTTCGAGGGCATCCTTCAGCATGTTGTAGCCCTCGTCCGGGTGGCAGGCCAACGCCTCGCCGGCGGCCAGCCGGACCCCCTCGTCGCCCTTCAGCAGCGCGTGTCCCAGGCCTTCCAGCGCCGCCTGTGTCCCGATGGCGGCGAGTCCAAGGCAAGCGGACTGGCGGCAGAGCAGATGCGGATCGCTCTCGACCATGCGCAGGAGGGGCTCGACCGCCTCCTCGTCCCGCAATCCACCCAGGCCAAGCGCTCCAAGAATCCGGCTTGAGGGTGCGTCGGATCCGAGCAGCCGGCGGAAGAGGATGGCCACCGTCGGCTCGTGCGAGAGGACGAGGGCGTGCGCCGTCCGCAGACGCAGTCCGTAGGGGCGTTGGACGTCGTTCAGCACCGTCGCCAGGGCCCGCAGGACGTAAGGCTTCCAGGGTGCCTTGGCGGGGGCATCCTTCAACCACTTTCCGCACAGGAGCATGTGCTGGCCGAGCGGGTCGTCGGCCGCGCGCAGGTGTCGCTCGACCTCGGAGGTGACGTCGCCGAGCGCGGCGACCCAATGCGTGCACGCTTCGGCGGGGAGCCATCCTTCGAGCAGATCGGACTCGGGCAGCGGCCCCTGGACGAAGCCGCGCGCCGCCAGGTAGGCTCCCAACGCCGGGTGAACGAAGGAAACCTTGGCGCCGAATCGCCTGGCGAGGAATCCGGCTTCGACCAGACTCCCGACGGGCGTGCCACGCACCAGCGAGCGCTCGGGCAGGCACCCGGTGCGCTCCTTGATCCACGTCATGCCGACAACTTCAGTGACCTGGCGCTCATCGGGGGAGAGGAACCGCGCCAGGTAAGCCTCGATGCTGTCGGCCGTCGTCCCTCCGCGCGCGTCGCCGGCATTGGCCGCCCACACCCGCAGCGTCGCCTCCAACGGTGACAGCGTACGGATCGAGCCCAGGAGCCATCCGGTGATCAGCGCCGGGTCGAGATCTCCAATGCGGTTCTTGGGGAGGGAGGGTAGGACGTGTTTCTGCCAGGCGGCTCCCCAACGGCTGAGGAACAACCGGTGTTCGTGCTCCGTCCATGGCGCCAGTGCGACGGGAGCCAGCCCAGCCTCTGCCAGGCCATCGTAGCCGCGCGTCGGCCCTGCGGCGACAATCCGGTTTCCTGGGTAGGCGTCGATGAGGGCCCGGATCCACGGGGCCACTTGGCCCAGCTCGTCGTACGTGAGCTCATCGAGCCCGTCCAGGAGGAGCAGGAGCAGTCCCTGCTTGGCGTGCTGCTTCAGGTAGCTGGGAAGCCGCGCCGCCAGCCCCGTGGACACCGTCAGCTCGGCGGCGTCGACGACCAGGTCGAGCGGGTCCTTCGAGTGTCGATCAAGGCGCAGATCGGCGGCGTGGATCAGGACCGGCAACATCTCAGCCCCGATGCCCGCTTCCGAGTCGCGCTGCGCGGCGTGCAGTGCGAGATACGCCAGCGCCGTCGACTTTCCCATTCCCAGGTCGCCGGTGAGCATGAAGTGAGCACCATCGGCGAGCGCTTCGGCGAGCGACAGCGTCGGAGCGCGGTAGACGCCCGCGAGGACGGTGGCGTCCGGGAGGTTCGGCAGGACGGCCAGTGAGCCTTCTGGCAATGGGTCCGTGCGCTGGGGATCGGCGATGGGCGGCGGGGCCAGGACGCGGGGCGGGACGGCGATCTCTTCCAGGGCCAGGATGGCGCGCGCCAGGTGCAGAGTCTCCACCCGGCGGATCAGTTCCTCGCGATAGCGATCCTTGGCGCCGGCCGTGAATCCCGCGCTCACTCGCCGCACACGGACCTTCGCCTCCGACCCGGCGGATTGCAGCGTGGGAAGCAGCCGCAGAGCGCCCCACGCCAGGAAGATGCCGAGCAGAATCCCGAGCACGAACTCGGGCCAGTCAAACCGCCAACCAAAGAGGGCCGCCAGCATGGTTCCTCAGCCTGCGTACAGGATGCGCCCGCATTGGTGGCAGCGGACGGGTTCAGCGCTGTTGCGCACAATCTGGCACTCCGACGCCGAAAGCCCGACGCCGCAGGCGCTGCAGCTGTCGTCCCTCAGCAGGGCGAGCGCCTTGCCTCCCATACTTTCCCTCAATCGGGCATAGAGCGCAAGGTCCTTTTCGGCTACCCCGGCCAGGGCGGCTTCGCGTTCGCCTTGCAGCGTCTCCGCCCGCGCCTGGAGCTGGTCTCGCTCCGCGGTCAGCGAGGCATGCTCCGCCAGCAGGCCGGCCTCGGCATGCGAGAGCGTCTCGGCTGCCTGCCGTGCGATGGACTCGAGGTCTTCGAGGGCGAGCATGGCCTCCAGCAGGCGGTCCTCCAGGGTTGCCAGATGGCGCTTGAGCGACTCGACATCCGCCTGCAGGTCCTGAAGTTCTTTCGGGTTGCGCACCGCGCCGCCGTACAACGAGCGCTCAGCGCCTTCGAGCTTGACTCGCTGAGTGGCAACGTCACGCTCGGCGTCCTTGACCGCTGCCTGCCCTCCCCGGAGGGCTGCCAGGGCTTGCTCGTGGGATCTGCGAGCCGTGTGCACCGCCGTCGAGCCGAGCATCAGGCGCTCGATCTCCGCGAGGCGGGCGCGTGCGCGGTCGAGGGCCAGGTCGATCTCCTGCAGGCGGTGGAGGCTGGAGGAACGGGACATGACAGGGATTATAGTCCGCCGGACACGCTCCAGGAAACCAAGGGGCTTGGCGAGCGCCTTGGCGGCGACGTACAATTCGGCCATGCAACGCCGAGACCGGTGGGTCGCCTTCGGGCTCGCCAGCGCGACAGCCCTGGCGACACTTGTCCCCTATTGGATCGCGGGCCGGCTGGCACCGCCGGGGACTGCCTTCGCCGGCTTCCTGCTGAACCCGGTCGATGGGTTTTCATACCTGGCGAAGATGCGCCAGGGGCTTGCAGGCAGCTGGCTATTCCATCTCCCCTACGCTGCGGATCCGGGTCTCGGCGTTTTCCTGTACCCGTACTACCTCCTCCTTGGACACATCGCCAGAGTCACTCGGCTTGATCTGATCGTTGTGCTCCACGCCGCGCGCGTGGGGGCTTCTGTCGTGATGTTCCTCGCCATCTACCGCTGCCTCGAGGAGTTCCTGAATGAGCGGCGAGAGCGCTGGTTTGCCTTTGCACTGTGCCTGGTCGGCGCCGGTTGGGGGTGGGCGGCCGTGCCGGTTGGGTTCATTGCCAGCGACTTGTCCATACCCGAGGCGACGCCGTTCCTGACGGCGTACGCCAATGCGCACTTCCCGCTCGCGGCCGCCGGCTTCCTGGCCGCCGTGGTCGGCGTGCTCGGCAGCCGGCCGGGCGCGCGGAGATGGATGGCGGCGTCCCTCTCGGGCGGGGCGTTGATCGCGCTGGTCCTGCCCTTCGTGCTCTTGCCGGCGCTCACGGTCCTGATCGTGGGGATCCTCATTCTGACTTGGGAGGAGCGCCGCGCCGGTGCAGCCTCGGGCCTGCGGGCGCGCCTCATTGGGTTGGGTACCTTCCTGGCCGGTGCGGCGCCCTTCGCAACCTATGATGCCTGGCTGCTCCTGAGCCGGCCCGATCTGGCAGCGTGGACGGCACAGAACCGGACGCCTTCGCCTTCACCCATCGCCTACGTGCTTGGCTTCGCGCCGCTGCTGCTACTGGCGGCGGCCGCCATTCTCTGGACGCCTCGCGCTGCGAACCGCTTGGGCGTGCTGGCCGGTTGGGCCGGCGTGCAGGCGCTTCTTCTGTATGCACCGCTGGCGCTGCAGAGGCGGCTGTCGCTTGGCCTGTTCGTGGCGCTGGCGGGCCTGGCCGCCCTTGGCCTGACAGCCTTGGCGCGGCGAGGGCTCTCGTGGCGAATCGTGGCGACGCTTGCGCTCGCCTCGGCAATCCCCTCCAACCTGCTCGTCATCGCGGCTGGCCTGGGCGGCGTGGCGCGGGGTGAACCCTCGCTGGTGCAGTCGATGGACGAGGGCTGCGCCAGCGACTGGCTGGCCGCGCACGCCTCGGCCGGTTCGCTTGTTCTCGCCGGCGAAACGCTGGGCAACCGGCTGCCCGCGCAGGCTGACGTGCGCGTGTTGTATGGCCACCCGTTTGAGACGCCGGATGCTGAGGCGGAGCTGTCGCTTGTCGAATGGTTGTTCGCCGGCTCGACGGACCTCGACGATGCGGTCCCGGTCCTCCACGCGCGCGGTGTGGACTACGTGGTGTTTGGTCCTGAAGAGCAGTCGCTCGGTCCGGCTGCCTGGCCGGCGGATCTGCCGCAGGCCGTTGAGTGCGGCGGCGTGAGCGTCTTCGTGGTGCCGCCGGCATGACGACCTCCGACAGACGTTGGACCCTGGCGGCCGTGTTGATCATCCCCGTCCTCGGCCTCGGGGCGGTGGTGTTGGACCCGGCCGGGTGGGTATTCTGGCGGGCAGGCGCGTACTCGGATCTGTGGATTTCCCATGCGCCCGTCCTGTACTTCATTCGTCAATCGATCGTGACCTGGCATCAGGTTCCGTTGTGGAACCCGCTGATCCTGAGTGGAATGCCTCTCGCCGCCGACCCTCTTTCGGGTCTCTGGTACCTTCCGCATGTGCTCGCGTGGATCGGCCCCGATGGCCTGGGATTCAACCTGCTCCTCTGGGGACACCTTGCCTTCGCCGCTGCGGGGATGATCGCGCTGCTGCGGTCCGAAGGCGCTTCGGGGCCGGCAAGCCTGCTCGGGGCCTTGATCTTCGCCGTCACACCCAAACTGGTCGGGCACGTTGCGCTAGGCCATCTGACGTTCGTCGAGGCCGTCTGCTGGACGCCGTGGGTGCTCTTGGCGCTCCGGCGCGCGGTGGACAAGGCACTCGAGAGCCGAGGCCGATGGGCGCGGTTCGCACTTGCAGGCGCAGGTCTCGGGGTGTCGTTCTTGATCGATCCGCGCTGGTCCGTCCCCCTCGGGCTTCTCTGGGTGGTATACCTGGCGAAGTGCCTTGCGCATAGTCAACAGCGCCGTCCGACAGCGTGGCGGTCAGTGGCCGCGCTCCCGCTCATGCTTGGTGTCGCGCTCGGCATTGCCGCGCCGCTTGCATTGCCGTTGCTGGAACTCCTGCAGAGGTCCACCCGCGCCGCGCTGACAGCCGCGGAGGCAGTTCAGATGTCGCTGCCGCCGGCGCGGCTGATCGGCACTCTGCTACTGCAACCCGGTGGCTGGCCAGAGACGCAGACCTACCTGGGGGCAACAGTCCTTGTCGTCCTGGCCGCTGGTAGCGCCGTCACCCTGCGGCGCAGCCGCTTCTGGTGGGCGGTGCTGCTCATCAGCCTGGTCCTTGCCCTGGGAGCGACGACGCCGATCTACGCCTGGCTCGTGCGCATCGTACCCGGGATGGGCCTTGTGCGGGTCCCGGCCAGGTTCTTCATCCTTGCTGCGCTCGCCGCGGCGATGCTTGCCGCGCACGGCTACGATCGGGTGATGCAGGCCCAGGGGAATCCTGGTAGCACCAGACGGGTTCGCCTGACCGCATGGCTGATCGGCGCTCTGGCGCTGGTCCTCGGCTTCCTTAGCCCCGCTTTGGCCCGGGCGTCAGTATCCAATGGCGTATCTCCTCTCGCCTGGGTACCCGTGGCCGGAGGCATCCTGGCGCTGGCGACGACGGCGTGGGCGTTCTGCAGTTCAGCGCCCCGGCCCTCGCCCTCGCAAGCATTCGGCTGGCTGTTGACTGCGTTGGTGGCGTTGGACCTTGGCTGGGCGAATCTGTTCACGCTCGACGTGCGGCCGGCGGAGGCAGTCTCGTCGTCTGTCGCGTGCTCCGTCGCGGAAGATGGCACCCGGTTCGGCGAAGGCCGCACGTTCTCGCCGTCCTACAGCCTTGCACAGCCTGCGGCAGCGGAGTGCGGGCTTGAGCTTGCCGACGGGATCAACCCTCTTCAGCTGAGCGCGTATCGGGACTACATGGCATCGGTGACGGGCTTCGACGTGGTCGGCTACAGTGTGACGCTGCCTCCTTTCGAGGACGGGGATCCCAACGCCGACTGGGGCCCCGCGATCGACGCCGCCGGGATCGGCCTGCTCAACGTCGACCGGATCGTCTCGGCCTACCCGGTCGAGGGTGCGGGCCTGACGCCCATCGGCCAAGCCGCAGGCGCATGGGTATATCGCAATGACCTCGCCCGACCGCGCGCGTGGGTCGAGCCGGACGGAGCGAGCCCGGATGCCTGGCAACGCGTTCAATCCGTCGAGTGGAGTCCGAATCGCATCCGGGTTCGGGCGAGCGGCCCAGGTCGATTGGTGTTGAGCGAGGTGGTCTATCCTGGGTGGCGCGCACGCGTCGATGGCGAGCGGGCGTCGATCGAGCCCTATGCCGGGTTGCTGCGTTCGGTGGCGTTGCCTGCCGGCGAACACGAGCTTGAGTTCACGTTCGTCCCGGGGCTTGCCCTCCTCGGATTGGCGCTCGCGACGGCGGCGGCGGTAACCCTTCTCGTCCTCTGGGTGCGGCGATGAAGCGCGAGGCGCTGGCGTGGTGCCTGGCTGTCAGTGCCATCCTTGCTGTGCTGACCTCCCTGCCATTCCTGCTTGCGTTCGAGCGACAAGGAGCCGATCTGCGCTTCACCGGCTCGCTGCTAGCCGTGGAGGACGGAAACTCGTACATTGCCAAGATGGGGCGGGGTTCCGCAGGCGACTGGCTGTTCCGCTCGCCGTACACGGCCATCCCGCAGACTGGCGTCCCGGCCTTTCTCGGCTACCTGCTGCTTGGGAAGCTTGCTGCCGGGCCAGGAGCACACGAGCAACAAGTCGCCTTGCTGCACGTGGCCCGCGTCTTGGCGATCCCGCTCGTCGTCCTGGCCACCTACCGTTTCGCCTCCCGATTCATCGGCGAAGAGCGCTGGCGCCGGTGGGTGACGGTGCTGGCCGTCGCCGGCGATGGCGTCGGCTGGATGGTCCTGGCTGGCGGGCGGGGCGACTGGCTCGGCAGCCAGCCCCTCGAGTTCTATTCGCCGGAGACGTTCGGCTTCCTGGCGTTGCTGACGTTCCCGCACTTGCTGTTGGCGCGGGCGTTCCTTCTCCTGGGGCTTGAGGCGTACCTCGAGTCCGACACTCACCCGCGCGCCGCCTGGCTCGCCGGAGTATGGCTCACGCTGCTCGTTTTCGTGCAGCCGATTTCGATAGCCGCGGCAGGCGCGGTGGTGGGGATGCATCAGGCGCTGGTTGCCGTTCGATCCGTTCTTCGCAAGTCGCCGCCCGCGTTCGCCTGGGGTCGTCTCCGAAGTGCCGTCCTGGCGTTGGCGGTGCCGCTGCTCCTCGTAGCCGGGTACGCCGCGCTGCTGCGGCGGGACCCATTCCTGCAGACGTGGGCGGCGCAGAACATCCTCCGCTCGCCACATCCGGTGCACTACTTGCTGGCCTATGGATTGCTGCTGCCTTGGGCGGTCGTCGGTGCACGACGTGCGTGGAGAAGTCAGGACCTCGCCCCGCTGCTGCTTGTGGGCTGGGTGATCGCCCTTCCGCTGCTTGCCTACGCACCGACCGTCGTCCAGCGCCGCCTCCCGGAGGGAGGCTGGGTCGCCTTGGCCGTGTTGGCCGCGCTTGGGCTGGGAAGTGTCAAGCTGGCGAGTGCCACGCGATGGCGGCTGGCATTGGGAACGATCGGCCTGAGCTTCGTGGGCAGCGTGCTTCTCCTTGTGGGTGCCTTTCAGGCGGCCGCAATGGGTGCGGCCCCGGTGTTTCGCCCAGCCGCGCAAGTGGCTGCCTTCGAGTGGCTCGATCAGAACGCCGGCGCCGATGCGATCGTCCTGGCAGCGTATGACACCGGCAATGCGTTGCCGGCCTGGGCGAACGTCCGTGTCATCGTCGGGCATGGTCCGGAAAGTGCGGGTCTGGCCGAGCTGCGGCCGCGAGTCGGCGCATTCTATCGAGCCTCGGGGGCTTCGCCAGACGCCCAGGCATTGTTGACCGACTTCGGCGTGACGTATGTCTTCGTCGGACCTGCGGAGCGAGCCCTTGGTTTTGACGAGGCTGCGTTGCCCACGGGGCTGACCCCTGTCTACCACCAGGGAGAGTACGCGGTCTTCCTTGTCGCGAGGTCGGTACCGGTGGCACGTGCCCGGATGATAGGCGGCGGGCTCGAGACCTGTGGCGCGGGCGAGGCGCGCTGGCCGTGCTGAAGCGCTTCGCGGACTGGGGTGCCTGGCTTGTGGCGCTGGGGCCGGTGATCCTCTTCGGGCCCGGCCTGCTCCAAGGGAGCGTCCTGTTCTGGGGGACGCCGTTACTGCAGTTCGTTCCCTGGCGATCCTTCGCGCTGACCAGCCTGCGGGACGGCTTCCTTCCCCTGTGGAACCCGTTGGCAGGCATGGGCGCTCCGTTTCTGGCGAACTACCAGTCGGCTCTCCTTTATCCGCCCAACCTGCTGCTGTGGGCCGGGAATCCAGGTCTTGTGTCGACGATCCTGGTCATGCTTCACCTGGCCTGGGCCGGGATCGGCATGGCGCGGCTCGCTCGACGGCTGAAGATGGATCCCTTGGGACAGACGGTTGCGGGTCTGGCCTTTGGCCTCTCTGGATACCTGGTGGCGCGTGCCGGCTTCTTCAGCATCAATGCCACCGCGGCCTGGCTGCCTTGGATCATCCTGGCCGGGGACCGCCTGGCGTACGAAGTGCCGGCCGCCGCCAGCCTCCGGCGCCGCCTCTCCGCCATCTTCCCGCTGACGGTCGTACTCGCCCTCCAGTGGACTGCTGGCCACGCGCAGACGGCCTGGTATTCGCTCATCCTCCTCATCGCCTGGGTTGCCTGGCGCTCGCTCGAGGGGAGGTCGTTCCGCCGGCTGCTCATCAACGCTGCCGGAGTAGCTGTCGCGGGTGGCCTGGCGTTTGCCCTGGCAGCGCCGCAGCTCCTGCCTACCCTCGAGTATCTGGGTCAGTCCTACCGGGCGCAAAGCCTCGACACCGCGTTCGCCATGACCTACTCATTCTGGCCATGGCGCTTCCTGGGCTTGCTTGCGCCCGGGTTGTTCGGCAGCCCGGTCTCGGGCGACTACTGGGGGTACGCCAACTTCTGGGAGGATGCGATCTACGTCGGCATCCTGCCCGTCCTGCTTGCCCTCGTCGCGGCTGTTCGCGGGGCGCGGGGCCGGGGACGCCACGTCCGGATGACCCGCTTCCTCCTGCCCGTGATAGCCGTCGCGGTACTCCTTGCCCTCGGTGACCGGACGCCCGTGTTCCCGTGGCTGTTTCGGACGATACCCACCTTCTCGTTGTTCCAGGCCCCCGCGCGTTGGATGCTGCTCCTGGTCTTCGGCCTGGCCCTCCTGGGCGGCGCAGGCGCCTCGGCCTGGGCAAAGGTGGAAGGACGCGCCCTGTATTGGTCCCGCCTGGGGACGGCAGGCGCCGGCGCGGTCGCCGGCGCAGCATGGCTGGCGCGCCTTGTTCTGACCGACGTAGAGCCAACGCTTGTTCGTGCTCTGTCCATCGCCGGCGTATGGCTGTTCCTCGCCGGCGTCCTTGTCCTGCTTCGTCGCGCGGAGGCAGGCAGACCCTGGTCGGCGGCCGTCGCGTTGGTCGTTGTTGCCGATCTCGTCGTCGCCGGCGCGGGGCTCAATCCGATGACGTCCGGCGGACTGTACCAGGGCCGCACAGCCCTGGCGGACCGCCTCGGGGCGCAGGCCCGCGTCTACCTTCCGCCGGACCTCGAGCATGACGTCAAGTTCCAGTGGGCCTTTCGCTTCGACACGTTCCGCGCTCTCGAGGATTGGAGCCAGGTCAGGGAATCCGGACTGCCGAACACGCTGCTGTTGGATGAGGTGCCGGTCGTCACGAGCTTCGATCCGCTGCAGCCCGCCCGGACGCAAGCCTGGTTCGAGATGCTCGTGATCCATCCCGCGCCGGACGCGCTCTTGCGGCTGATGGACGTGGGATGGGTGGCGTTCGCTGGCCAATCGCAAACTGCACCTGTGGAGTACATGCCGGTCGACGGAGGCCAGCGCCTGCGCCTGGTGCCGGCAGCTCGCCTTGTCGCGACGCCAGAAGAAGCCCTCGCCGCAGTGAGCCAGCCGGGATTCGACCCGGACCGCGTCGTTGTCCTTGAAGCGGAGAGTGGCGCGAGCCTGCCAGCGGCGGGAGGAGGGGGGACAGCTGACCTGCTGGCATCCAGCGACCCTAATCGGCTCATCATCAACGCTCGCGCATCTGGGCCCGCTTGGCTGCTCGTTTCGGACACCTGGTTCCCGGGGTGGGAAGCCTATCTCGACGGTGCGCGCGTGGGGATCTGGCGAGCCGACTACCTGTTCCGCGCGGTACGTGTGCCGGAGGGAAACCACCAAGTTGTGTTCATCTACAGGCCGGGCAGCTACCGCACCGGCCTGGCACTTGCCGGCGCTGCGCTCCTTCTGCTGGCGGCAGCCTGGATCCTCGACAGCCGCCGGAGCCGGTCCGACGCGCACAGTCTGACACCTGACCAGGTCCAAGCCGAGGTAAACTAGACCTTCAGGCGCGGGGATCTACCGCGCCAAGCGCTGCACTGGGAGTGGCTATGCAGGCCGTCCAGAGCCTCACCGAACGCCTGATCGGCAACGTGGAGACCGTGATTGTCGGCAAGACGGAGGTGGTCCGGCTGACCGTCATCGGGCTGTTGTGTCAGGGACACATCCTGATCGAAGACGTCCCCGGCACAGGCAAGACCATGCTGGCCAAGAGCCTGGCACGCTCGATCGGCGGGAGTTTCAACCGGATCCAGTTCACGCCCGACATGCTGCCCAGCGACGTCACCGGCGTCTCGATGTTCAACCAGAAGACGGGCGAGTTCGAGTATCGTCCCGGCCCGGTGATGGCCAATATCGTCCTGACCGACGAGGTCAACCGAGCCACACCCAAGACGCAGTCGGCGCTCCTGGAAGCGATGGAAGAGCGCCAGGTCACCGTGGACGGTGTGACGCACCGGACGCCATCGCCCTTCCTGGTGCTGGCCACTCAGAATCCGATCGAGTACGAGGGGACCTTTCCGCTGCCGGAGGCGCAGCTCGACCGGTTCATGCTGCGCATCAGCCTCGGCTACCCGTCGCCGTCCGAAGAGATCCGGATGATCGAGGCGCAGCAGATCGCCCATCCGGTCGACAGCCTGGAGCAGGTGATCCCGGTGCGGGACCTGCAGGCGGCACAGGCCGCCGTCCGCCACGTGACAGCCACGGCGGAGATCAAGCGCTACATCCTGGAGATCGTGACGGCTACCCGGCGGCATGAAGACGTCTACGTCGGCGCCAGCCCGCGCGGCAGCCTGGCGCTCTTCCGCACGGCGCAGGCACGGGCGGCCGTTCTCGGGCGGGACTACGTCGTGCCCGACGATGTCAAGACGCTGGCCGTGCCGACGCTGGCCCACCGCCTGATCGTCGGCTCGGCGGCGCGCGTTCGCGATGTGGATACGCGGGCAATCATCCAGGAGGTCATGCGGTCGCTCCCCGTCCCCGGCGGTGAGATCGGTCGATGACTTCTCGGGCGCGTGGCGTGGCGCTGCTGTTCGCTGCCTGTCTGCTGGGCGGCGCGATCAGCGGCCGGCCCGTCTTCTACAGCCTGGCATACATGTGGCTGGGATTGCTGCTGGTCTCGTTCTTCTGGTCGCGCACCGCGCTGCGCGGGATGGTCGTCACCCGCCGTCCGGCCGGCACGCGCTCGCAGGTCGGGCGTCCGTTCGAGGAAGCCGTCAACGTTGCCAATCGAAGCCGAATTCCCAAGCTGTGGGTCGAGCTGCGCGATTCCTCCGAGCTCCCCAACCACCGCGCCTCGGTCGTCATGGTGGGGATCGGCGCCGGCCGCGAGCGTTCACAGCTCATACGCACCTACTGCACCCTCCGGGGCCGATTCCGATTGGGGCCGGCCCGGCTGTATGCCAGCGATCCTTTTGGCCTGTTCCCCGTCTCACGGCCGGTCCCCCAGGTCCATCAACTCGTGGTCCTGCCGCTGGTGACGCCGCTGCCATCCTTCCCGCTTCCCTTGGGTCGGCTGCCCGGCGGCGTGGCCGTCACTGAACCGACGCACCAGATCACGCCCAACGCGGCCAGCGTGCGCGAGTACATGCCCGGCGACGGGTTCAACCGCATCCACTGGATGTCGACCGCACGCCGGCGCCGGTTGATCGTCAAGGAGTTCGAGCTTGATCCGCTGGGGGATGTCTGGGTCTTGCTGGACGCGTGTGCCTCGACCCAGTGGACACGGCCTCCCGCGCCGGAGGCCAGGCCGGAAAGCCCATTCCTTCCCAGCCGCATCACGCTACCCTCGGCGACGATCGAACACGGGGTCGCCTGCGCCGCCTCGCTGGTTCACCACTTCCTTCGCCAGGATCGCTCGGTCGGGTTGCTGGCCTACGACCGAATGCGGCACAGCATCCAGCCCGACCGGGGTGCCCCTCAGCTGATCCGTGCCCTGGAGACGCTGGCCGTCCTGGACGGCGCCGGCGCGACGCAGGTCGAAGACGTCCTGCGCATCGAGGACACCCATCTGACTCGCGGCGCGATGGTGCTGGTGGTAACCGCTTCGGGGAGCCCCGGACTCGTACCGGCGCTGCGCGCGCTGCGCAAGCGTTCCCTGACGCCGGTTCTCGTGCTGTTGTCATCCGCCTCGTTCGGTGCGCCGGTGGACAACGCCGCCCTGGCAGCCGACGCGGCGCGCGCCGGCATTCCGACGCGCATCGTGGGATGCGGCGATGCGCTGGACGTAGCCCTCTCGAAGCCGGCGCAGATCGCCGCCCAGCGTCCGGCGGCCTGACCCCCTGGAGATCGGATGAATCGACGTCTCCTGCTGCTGACGGCATTCGCCGGTGGAATGACCAGCCTCGGGATCGAGCTGGCGGCATCCCGCTTGCTGGGCAATGTGTTCGGGACCAGCAACCTGGTGTGGGCCAACATCATCGGCTTGATCCTGGTCTACCTGACGGCTGGCTACTTCATCGGGGGACGTTGGGCAGATCGCTCGCCCTTCGCCGTGTCCTTCTACCGCCTGGTCCTGTGGGCGGCCTTCACGGCCGGTCTCGTCCCGATCGCTGCCCATCCGGTTCTGCGCTGGGCGGCTGGCGCAGTGGAGGAACTGGACGCAGCCATTATGGCCGGCTCGTTCCTCGCCGTGCTCGTGCTGTTCTCCGTCCCGGTCACACTCCTGGGCTGTGTCTCGCCGTTCGTAATCCGGTTGCTCATGGACGATCGCACGCGCGCCGGGCAGATCTCCGGGCAGGTATACGCCGTGTCGACGCTGGGTTCGATCCTTGGCACCTTCCTGCCCGTGCTGTGGCTGATCCCGGAGATCGGCACTGCCCGCACCTTCATCGTTCTCGCCTTCAGCCTGCTGGCCGTCGGCCTGCTGGGGATGTCAACCGTCGATCGGCGCCAGGCATGGCAGCACCTGTGGATGCCGCTCGTCCTGGCCGGCCTGGCATGGTGGGCGCTGCGGGGTCCGATCAAGTCCAGCGTCGGGCAGTTGTACGAAGGCGAATCGGCCTACAACTACATCCAGGTGCGCGAGTCAAATGGCCGGCGCTACCTGATGCTCAACGAGGGACAGGCGGTCCATTCGGTCTACGATCCGTCCGGAGGCCCGACGTACGGGACGTGGGACTACTTCCTGGTCGCTCCCTTCTTCAATGCCGCGCCATTCGGGCCGGACCGCGTGACGCGGCTGGGGATCGTCGGCCTGGCGGCCGGCACGATCGCACAGCAGTACACGCAAGTCTATGGCCCGGTCCCGATCGACGGCTGGGACATCGATCCAGAGGTCATGGAGGTTGGGCGGCGCTACTTCGGGATGACCGAGCCCAACCTGCAGGCGATCGCCCAGGATGGCCGGTGGGGACTGGAGCACAGCGGCCAGACCTACGCCGTCATCGGCGTCGATGCCTATCGGCCCCCCTACATCCCGTGGCAGCTGACCACCCGCGAGTTCTTCCAGATCGTCCGGGACCACCTGACGCCCGACGGGGCGCTGGCGATCAATGTCGGACGGACCCCCGAGGATCGCCGGCTTATCGAGGCGCTGGTGGGAACCATCAGCGCCGTGTTCCCGAGTGTGCACGTGGTCGATGTCCCGGGGACGTTCAACACGATGGTGTTTGCCACCGTCCAGCCGACTGCCCCGGAGAACCTGGCGCGCAACCTGGCGCAGCTGCGAGAGCAGGGGGCCCCGCCGCTGCTCCTGGACGTTCTGCAGCGCGCGCAAGACAACCTGGCGCCCACCCCGTTGTCGCACGTCGTCTTCACGGACGACCGCGCGCCGGTGGAAACGCTCGTGAACTCGATCGTCATCCGTTTTGTACTGGGCGGTCAACTCGACACGCTGTCCGTGGAGTGAGGTGAAGATGGGTCGACATACCGCACGGTTGTGGTTGGAGCGCCTGGGGCGTGGCCTGCTGTTCATCGCTGTGCCGGTGACGCTGCTGCTGACGAGCGTGCGGCTGCTGCTGACGCCGGCGTTCGTCCGCCTGGACTACGCCATCCCCGGTTTCCCGTCCGATGCTTTCGGCTTCAGCATGCAGGAGCGCATCCGCGGTGCGGAGGTCGCCCTGGAGTACCTCTTGAACGACGAGCCCATCGCCTTCTTGGGAGACCTGCGTTTCGATAATGGGGACCTGGTCTACAACGCCCGTGAGCTGAGGCACATGGAGGATGTCAAGGCGCTGGTCCAGCAGGCGATGACGATCTGGCTCGTTGCGCTGGCCGTCAGCCTGCTGCTGCCGCTGGGCCTTGGGAAACTGGCGGGTGAAGCGCGTGCCTGGGCCGCACTTAAGGCTGCGGCACGGGCTACGCTTGTGCTCATGGGCGTCCTGCTGGTGGGAATCGCCGCCTCGTTCTCGTTCCTGTTCGTCGGCTTCCACCGGGTCTTCTTCGAAGGCGACACATGGCTCTTCCTGTACAGCGACACGCTGATTCGGTTGTTCCCTGAGCGTTTCTGGTTGACGGCCTTCATCAGCATTGGGCTTGGGACGGTAGCCCTGACTCTTTCGCTGCTTCTGGTGAGCTCACTGCGCCTGCGGTGGATGGCGCGCACTTCCTAGCCTGGCGTGGTTCTGCGGTTGGACAGGGAAGCGGCCGGCCATGAAGGCCGGCCGCTGTGTCGTGTACGCCCAGCATGGGCGCTGACTAGGAAGGTGGAAGTCCTTCCCGGGGGTTGATGGCACCCACCGTAGCCAAGGGCAAGGGCGTCGTCGTGAGGCGGGGTCCGGAGG
>Ga0315295_10001080_pt1 | contig 23362 bp, 22 predicted proteins | sample YL17G14_0_MG_FD_204453 | JGI IMG/M metagenome (GOLD analysis project Ga0315295, IMG submission 204453) | Sediment microbial communities from Yellowstone Lake, YNP, Wyoming, USA - YL17G14_0 | ecosystem: Environmental > Aquatic > Freshwater > Lake > Sediment | place: USA: Wyoming | collected...
TCAAGGGCTATGTTCCTTCACCGAGTACTATCACCAGCTGCATTGGCCTCGACGAACCGCCGGATGCGGACCCGCATGTCCGGTGGTGTGAGAGGGAGGATGGGCGACCCATCCTCCCTACTCGATACCCCCCCCAGAACGGACGGAGGGGCGTACGACCGGCCTTGGGCCCGGCGAGGCTTGATAGGATGAGAGAGGTTAGGGGTCGGCCGGCCGGAGGACAGCCCGCAGACGGGGATCGCTCCCCTGGTTAGGCCGCCGGCATGCCCGCGCTCCCGTCGCTGGTGGAGGGCGCTGACGGGAGCTCGAGAACCTCGGCCACTTCGACCAGCGCCACTTCGAGACAGAACTTGGCGCTGTTCAGGCGCTTGAGGGCGTGGGCCAGCTTCGCCTCACTCTCGATAACCTGACCGCGCTTGAGTCCTTTGCCGGCGATCTCGAACTGGGCGCGGACCTCATTGACGTGCAAGTACAGCTCGGGAAATTCGCCGACGATGATGCGCCGCATGCGTGTGGCAAGCGCCTCGAGATGCCGCCGCTGCTCCTCATCCAGCTTTGCGAGCCTGGGCGGCTCGGCTGGCGTGCCCGCTTCTCGTACCATGGTGTCACCCCGCACCCGCACGATGGCTTCCATCATAGCACCGGGAGGGTTCGGCGAGACTGGGCGACCGCCGGTTGGAGATGCACGCGAAGTGGTCAGTCCGGCGGCTCAGGCGGCCTGCACGGCCGTGCCCGGCGGGGCGGCGAAGTGCGGCTGGGGGTCCTGAGTGGGGAGCGGGGCACTGGAGGACTCTCCGGCAAGCGAAGGAGCCCCGGCCGGGGAGAGGGGCCGTGCGGGAGGTCGCCCGGCCACCACGTCCACGAGATAGGTGCCAAGCGCTTCGCGCACCACCCGGTACTCCGCCTGGCGACGTAGGATCTCCTCTGTACTCATGCTGGTTCCTTTCACTTCTGACCAGTTTGGCGTTCGATCCCCCAGGATGGTAAACGCGCAGGGGCTCTTGGCCATCCCTTGCCTGGGGGAGCCTTCGGTGGGAGATGGGGGTGGAACCACCTGACAGGTGGCGCAGCCACCTGTCAGGTGGTTCCGTGGCATGTCCTCGGCAGCGCGATACCCTGGTTGTCTCGAGCTCGCAGGTCACGCTTGAGGGCTGCCGCCGGCGGAGTCGTTCACCACAATCCTGAGCTCCCTTCACGAGTTCTTCACACCTCGCCGGTATCGTACAACCCGGCGCAGAGTGGGATCGAGGCTGCGAGCCGCCATTGATGCGGCGTGGGTGCGCTTGATGCCGACGGTGGCCTGGGGATCCGACCCGGCGGGGCGGCAGTAGAATCAGACCCTATCCAGTGTACGGTTCAGCGATCGCCGCCGTCGGTCCGGCAGCCGAAAGAACAGCGAACGCGTCGCGCCGGAACACAGCAACCATAGCCCGGCAAGGTGGGAAGATGGCCCCTACGATTCTGATCATTGAAGATGAGGTTGAGCTGGCGCAGATCCTGCGCGACTACCTGGAGAAGGCAGGCTTTCGCGTCCAGACTGCGGCCAACGGGACGACGGCCGTCTCGATCTTCCGGCACGCTCCGGCGGACCTTGTGATCCTCGACCTCAACCTGCCCGGCATGGATGGGCTGGATGTCGCCCGCGAGCTGCGACGCACATCGTCGGTGCCGATCATCATGGCCACGGCCCGCGTCGAGGAGTCCGACCGCCTCGTCGGGCTCGAGCTCGGGGCGGACGACTACGTCATCAAGCCTTACAGCCCGCGCGAGGTTGTGGCGCGGGTGCGGGCGGTCCTGCGCCGCGCACAAGGCGTGGCGGCCCCGCCCCAGATCGTGCGCGCCCGGGACATCGAGGTTGACCGGGTGAGGCACCGGGTGACCGTCGGCGCGCGCAACGTGGAGCTGACGCCGATGGAATTCGAACTGCTGGCGGCCCTGGCCGGGCAACCTGGCCGCGTGTTCACCCGGGTGCAGCTCCTGGAGGCGAGCCAGGGAAGCGCCTTCGAAGGCTACGAGCGGACGATCGATGCGCACATCAAGAACCTGCGATCGAAGATCGAACCGGACCCGCGTCAACCTCGGTACGTCCTGACCGTCTTTGGGGTCGGCTACCGGTTCGCCGAGGAATAGGAGCCGTCCATGCGGCTGAGCCTGGCCTGGAAACTTCTGCTCGGCTACCTCCTGGTGGTGGCAGTCAGCATCACGACCTTCGCCGTGCTGGCCAACCGGTCAACGGAGCGCGAGCTGCGGCTGGCGATGGGGAGTAACCCGGGGGGGACCATTGTGGCGGCGGAACAGCTGGCGGCCTACTTCCGCGGGCGGGGATCGTGGGAAGGCGTCGACCGGCTGTACGCCGCCGGACAGCACATGGGCGGGATGATGGGGCGCGGGATTGGCGTCCCCGCCGTCGTCGATCCACAGGGCCAGCCGCTCCTGGGAGGCCTCGTTGGCGCACAGGACACTCGCGGCGCGACGCCGATCATCGTCGACGGAACGACCGTCGGTTTCGTCCTCCCACCGGCGGCCGGCGCTGTCTTGCAGGCGGAGCGTGACCTCATCGCCCGCGTCAACCGTGCCATCCTGCTAGCCGCGCTCCTGTCGTTGGGCGCAGCGCTGGTCGGCGCGGCGCTGCTGACCGCCGGCATGCTGAAACCGGTGCGGGAGCTGACGAGCGCAGCGCGCGCCCTGGCAGGTGGCGACTTGACGCGCCGGGTGCAGGTTCGGACGCGGGATGAGGTCGGTGCGCTGTCGGAGGCGTTCAACCACATGGGTGAAAGCCTGCAGCAGGCAGAAGCCCTGCGCCGCGACTTGACCGCCGACATCGCTCACGAACTGCGCAATCCGCTGTCGGTGATGCAGGCGCGCGTCGAAGCCGTGATCGACGGTGTCTACCCGCCGACGACGGAGAATCTGGAGCCCGTGCTCGAGCAGACCCGACTCCTTAGCCGGCTAGTGGAGGACTTGCGGACGCTGGCGCTGGGGGACGCCGGGCAGCTCCCGCTGGAGCAGAAGGAGATCCGCCTGAGCGGTGTCGTGGAGCGGACCGTGAGCGGCTACCGGGCCCAGGCGCAGGCGTCTGGAATCGATCTCCGGCTGCACCAGGCCCCCGACGTCAGGGTGAGCGCCGATCCGGGGCGGATCGAGCAAGTGATCGGCAACCTGCTGGCGAATGCGTTGCGTCACGCGCCGCGCGGCACGTGCGTGGACGTCGGGCTGGAGGCGCGCGGCGGCCGCGCCCGGCTGGAGATCACCGATCGCGGCGAAGGCATCCCGGCTGAGGCGCTACCGTACGTATTCGAACGCTTCTACCGCGCCGACCGTTCGCGCTCGCGGGAAGTGGGAGGCACGGGGTTGGGCCTGGCGATCTCACGCCAGATCGTCCAGGCGCACGGGGGTACGATCACGGCCGCCAACCGGCCGGATGGCGGCGCGGCCTTCATCGTCGAGCTGCCGCTGGCGGGAACCTCGCCCGACTCAAAGACAGAGGCTGCGCGCCGGCAAGCCTGAGGGTGCCTGGCGACTTGGGAGACGGTCCACCTTCATCCGACAGTTGAGGCGCCGGCCCACGCGATGTCCGCCGTGGGCCGGCGCCTGCTTGGCGTACTCGGCCCTTGTATGGGTGACTGCTGCGGATCTGGGGGGACGGAGTGTCCGGGGGGCGCCAGCGGGCAACGTCGAATCGCAGCGCCCGCACAAGAGCGCATGCATGTCGCCGGCGCAGCCATTCGCGAAGCTGGCCTGCCGCTCCGGGGCCTGGACTGCACGGATGACCGCGCAGGCCGCCCGCCAATGTCCTCCGTCGTCGGCCGGGACGGGAAGCCAGATCCCCCCTAAAGGGCCATGCTCGAACCGATGAGGGCTTCGAGGTCGTTCTTCGGATCCTATTGCTGACCAGCGAAGTCCGGGCGTGAGCCGCCGACTTTCAGCTCGGCCAGAATGCCCTCGGGCGAGTGGGCCAGGGAGGTCCGCTGCACGAGGGTGGCCAGCTGCCTCCCGGCGGAAGCGTTGCCTAGGCTTCCGTATCCACCGTGTGCCAGGGCTGGAGCCGGGGAGCCCACCGCGGCACGTGGGCGCAGTATTCCCGGTAGGACTCTCCCAAGCGCCGAGGAAGGCCTGGTACTTCGACGCGGGGGATGTAGACAAGATTAATCGCGGCAACGGCAACGAGCCAGGCCAGGATCGGCCATGACCGCAGCAGGAGCGATCCAGCGGCCAGGATCAGGAACACACATGAGGTCATAGGGTTGCGGACGTGACGGTACGGGCCGAGCACGACCCGTGATCGTGTGGGCGCCCACGGCGCCGGCGTCCCGTCGCCACGCCGGACGAACAGCCGCACCGTCCCCTCCGCCAGCAGGACGCCGACGGCCAGGAGGACGAGTCCGAAGGCGGAGCCCGGTGAGAACGCGCCATGCAGCGAGTGGGCGAGCGGCGTCCGGGGAAACGCCCACAGCAGGAGCCCGGGATTGAAGACCGACTCGGTCCCAGGCAGGGCCGCCAATCCGATCAGAAGCGCACGGGTCATCGGCGGAACCCCCAGCCCACGGACAGCCACAAGGAACGAGCCGCAAGGGACTACACGTCGCCGGCCAGCGCCCGTGCCCTGCGCCAGGGCGGCAGGTCCTCCTTGTCCGCCAAGGCCTCGCGCAGATCAAAGATCTGGTCGCGCAGGGCAGCAGCCTTCTCGAACTCGAGCGCCTCGGCTGCCTTGCGCATCTCCTTCTCCAGGTCCTTGATCAGCCGGGCCAGATCGTCGCGCGGCATCGCCGCCGGCGTGAAGGCGCGGTAGCCCTCGCGTGGCTCGGCGACCGAGTGGGCCGCCATCTGGTCGGTCAGATCGCGCACCGCCTTGATGATGCTCATCGGCTCGATGCCGTGTGCCTCGTTGTAGGCCACCTGCTTGGCGCGGCGGCGGGTGGTTTCGTCCAACGCCCGGCGCATCGACTCGGTGATCTTGCCGGCGTACATGACCACCGTGCCGTCGATGTGCCGCGCCGCACGCCCAATGGTCTGGATCAACGCCGTATCCGAGCGCAGGAACCCTTCCTTGTCAGCGTCCAGGATGGCGACGAGCGAGACCTCCGGTAGATCGAGCCCTTCGCGGAGCAGGTTGATGCCGACGACGACGTCATAGACGCCCAGGCGCAGGTCGCGCAAGATGCTGACCCGCTCCAGCGTGTCGATCTCGGAATGCAGGTAGTGCACCTTGACCCCGAGCTCGCGCAGGTAGTCGGACAGGTCCTCGGCCATGCGCTTGGTGAGCGTGGTGACCAGGGCGCGCTGCCCGTGTTCCACCCGGCGCCGGATCTCGCCCACCAGATCGTCGATCTGGCCCTCGACCGGCCGGACCTCGACCTGGGGATCCACCAATCCGGTCGGGCGAATGATCTGCTCGACGACCTGCGCCGCCAGCCCGAGCTCGTACGGCCCAGGCGTCGCCGAGGTGTAGATCACCTGTCCTGTGCGGGCTTCGAACTCCTCGAATGACAGCGGCCGGTTATCGAGCGCCGACGGCAGGCGGAAACCGAAGTCGACCAGCGTCTCCTTGCGCGAGCGGTCGCCGCCGAACATCCCGCGCACCTGCGGGATGGTCATATGGCTCTCGTCGATCACCGTCAGGTAGTCGGGCGGGAAGTAGTCGACCAGCGTCCAGGGCGGGGAGCCGGCCACGCGCCGGTCGAGATGCCGGCTGTAGTTCTCGACGCCCGAGCAGTAGCCCACCTCGCGCAACATCTCCAGGTCGTAGCGCGTGCGCTGCTCTACCCGCTGCGCTTCCAGCAGCTTCTCTTGGGCCTTGAGCTGCGCCACGCGCTCGGCCAGCTCGGCCTCGATGTCCACCAGCGCTCCCTCGAGCTTCTCGCGTTCGGTGATGAAGTGCTTGGCCGGGTAGATGGCGACGCTGTCCGGGCGGGACAGGATCTCGCCGGTCACCCGGTCAAACTGGACGATGCGTTCGACTTCATCGCCGAAGAAGCTGATCCGCAGGCCGAACTCGTCGTATGCCGGCAGGACCTCGAGCGTGTCCCCCCGCACGCGGAAGGTGCCCTGCCGCAATTCCATGTCGTTGCGTTCGTACTGGGACTCGACCAGCTGTCTCAGGACGGCATTGCGGCGGTACTGTCCGCCGACGGCCAGGTTGACCACGACGCTGCCGTAGGCTTCGGGGTTGCCGATGCCGTAGATGCACGACACCGAGGCGACGACGATGACGTCGCGCCGCGAGAGCACCGAGGTCGTCGCCGACAGGCGCAGCCGCTCGATCTCTTCGTTGATCTCGGTTTCCTTCTCGATGTACAGGTCGTGCTTGGGGACGTAGGCTTCAGGCTGGTAGTAGTCGTAGTACGAGACGAAGTATTCGACGGCGTTGTCGGGGAAGAAGTCCTTGAACTCGGCGAAGAGCTGCGCCGCCAGCGTCTTGTTGTGGGCCAGGATCAGCGTCGGCCGCTGCAGCCGGTCGATCACGTTGGCGATGGCGAAGGTCTTGCCCGTGCCGGTGGCCCCGAGCAGGACCTGGTGCTTGTGACCCTGGCGCAACCCAGCGACGAGGGCTTCGATCGCCTCGGGCTGGTCACCGGTAGGCTGGTAGATCGCCCGCAGCTTGAAGTCCGGCATACTGGGCCTCGAACAAATGGGCGAGTATTCTACCACGCGCCGGGGTCGAGGCGCGAGGACACGGCGTCAGCCGGCCCGCAGGTAGATCGGGTTGCTGAGGATCCAGTGCCGGAGCCGGCCGCGGAACGGGATCCTGGCTTCGACCCGGTACGCACCGGGCTCGTTGACGGTGTGCACCGCCGCGTCCGACTGCGTCCACCGGCGAAGCAGCGTACCGTGGCGGATCAAGCGGATCTCGGCCGGGCGAGGCAGTTGGATCTGGAAGGTCGCGCCAAAGCGGCAGGTCAGGGAATCCCCCATCATGGCCTCGCCGTGATCAGAGCTGGCGGTGAATCCGAAGCCGCGCGTGGGGGCTGGGCGGTCGTAGCCCACGAAGCAGTGCCCTTTCCGAAGCGCGTCGGCGAGCCGCCGGCGATCGGCTTCTGCATCGCCGGTGAGGGGCTCCTCACACACGATGTGCGTGTTCACGGCGCGGAACAAGAACTCGTACGGCAGGACCACGCGTTGCAGCGGGCCGAGGTGGACGTGCGTCCCATGCGCATCGGCGCTTCCGATCGCCGGCACGCGGCGGCCGGACGCCAGCAGCGCATCCCAGCGGGCAAGCGCCTCTGGGAACGGTCCCAGAGGACTCATGTCAGGGAAGTAGGCATACCACAGGGCAGCCAGGACGGAGCGAAGGTGCCCCTTGAACTCGCTCATCGTGTTCCAGATCTCGACGCCGAAGGGTCCCCGCAGGTCGAGGTCGACCCACGACAGGTCGGGTTCGTGGAAAAGCGGCGCTGGCGGGTCGATCAGGTGGGCCAGAAATGCCATGCCGCCGGCATCGTTGACGGCGTTCAACAACCGCTGCGGATGGGAGGCGAGCGTCGCCAGCTCGCGCCGTGCCTCCAGGACGATCAGGTGGTTCTTCTGCGGCTCGCGGATCTGGTCATGGATCTCCTCGGCCACCAGAAGCAACACGCGCCGGTCGTGCTGGTAGCGGTACCCGTCCAGACCGTGGACGTAGACGTTGTGGTCGGTGATCCAGACGACGTCGAGCCCTGCCGCGATCGCCGCGGCGGCCACCTCGTCATGCGTGCCGTCGCCGTCCGAGTAGAGCGTATGCGCGTGCAGGTTGCCGATGTACTCGTGCATCGCCTGTCGATCTCGCCGAGGCTCAGATGCTGTGGGGTGCGGAGTCGAGGCGGCGGTTCCGGCCGGCGTCCCCCGGCGTGACCAGCTGGGCACCGGTCTGCGCGCACACACCGATCAGTTGCTGTCGTTGCGCGGCCGAGAGCGGGGCCAGGTGTGTGACGACGGCCGTGACGCGCTCCTCGAGCAGCGAGGCCAGCAAGAGGCGCCAGGCCGGGCCTGCGGGCCGGTCGTCGACCAGGATCTCAAAGTCCTCCGGCCGAAAGGGGGAACCGAGCAGACCTTCGAGTGAGCGTTGGTATCCGTTGTCGAGGTGGAGCCAGCGGAACGAGCCCGAACCGTCAGGGATCTCCAGTGGGTGGCGCTGGATGACGTAGACGAAGACCGTGGGTGGGACAGGCGAGTTGGCCATGGTAAGGAAGGCTGCCTCTCCGACAGGATAGCACACGTCCGAGGCTCCGGCAAACCGCGCTCAAGGGACGGCCGGGCAGTGGGTGCACACGGCGCGTCAGGCAGTGGAGGGTCAAGGTGCGACCTGACAGGTGGCGCCGCCACCTGTCAGGTCGTTTCGGGCTGGTCTCCGGCGTCTGTCATGGTCGGCTAAGGGCGGCTGCGCATAGCCATTCTACAAGAGCGGATCGGGGACGCGTCGGGACCGAATGACTTCCCACCGTCATCCGTCGGAGGCCCCACCAGGGCGGGAGTGGTGTAGCATTTGGAGCGCTCAGGGCGGTGGGTTGGCGTCGTTCTTGATCGTGGACGCCTCAAGCCAATCCAAGAAGCCGTCACGCCCGGGGATTCTTGAAGGAGTATGGAGGGTCCGTGCCAGGTTGTCGTACCGCGAGCGCGATCCTGCTGCTCGGCCTCGCGCTGTCAGGCTGCAACTTGCCGCTTCCCGCGCCGGCTATCACCGAGGAACCGGCCGATGACCTGGCCGCGACGCGGCAGGCCCTGGTGCCGATCGCGGAGGCGCTGCTTGTCCGTGTCAATCACGACCGCGACGTGTTGGGCTTGCCGGCGCTGGTGCCGTCGCAGGCGCTCAATCAGGTGGCGGGGCTCCGGGTGGAGGACATGCTAGTCCGGGGCTATCTCGGCCCCGTGGGACCGGGCGATGTCTCCGTAGCCGCGCAGGACCTGATGGCCGTGGCGGGGTACAGCGGACGTCTTGGGGAGACGGTCTACGAACACAGTGGCCCGCTGGCCGGGCTGGTGGATGCGGCGGCAGGCGCCTGGGTGGCGAGCGAGGCGCACCGGAAGCTGTTGCTCGACGCCGGGTTCCAGTTCACCGGCATAGGAATCCTCGGCGACGGCGAGCGCTGGATCGTGGCGCAAGTCTTCGCGGAACGTGGACCCTAGTCCTGGAGGTAGGCGAGGTGGACAACCGGCCGCTGGCTGAGACCTTCGATGCAATCGCCGATCTCCTGGAGATCAAGGGCGAGGTCGTCTACAAGGTGCTTGCCTACCGTCGGGCCGCCGAGTCGATCCGCGCGCAGAGCCGCGCCGTCTCCGACGTGTGGAAAGAAGGGGAACTCCGCTCGATCCCCGGGGTCGGCGAGGCGATCGCCACGAAGATCGACGAGCTGATGCGTACGGGCAAGCTCGAATTCTTTGAGAAGTTGACGCGCGAGGTCCCGGTCACGCTGGTCGATGTGCTGCGTGTCGGCGACGTCGGCCCGAAGAAGGCCGCCCGCTTCTGGAAGGAGCTGGGGATCACCGACCTGAACCAGTTGGAGGCAGCGGCGCGCGCAGGCCGGCTGCAAACGCTGCCGGGGATGGGTGCCCGATCCGAGGCGCGCATCCTGGAGAGCATCGAGGCGCTGAAAACTCGCGAGACCACGCGCATCTCGATCGCCCGCGCCAGGCCGGTGGCGGACAGCCTGCTGGAGCGCCTGCGCCTCCTCCCCGGTGTCACCGCGGCCGAGCCGGCGGGCAGCCTGCGGCGCGGACGCGAGACGGTCGGGGACATCGACCTGCTCGTGGCGGCGCGCAAGCCCCGGGACGTCATTGAAGCCTTCCTGGCCCTGCCGGAGGTCGTCCGGGTGCGGGGGCAGGGGGACACGAAGGCCAGCGTCGAGCTGGCCAACGGCATCCCGGTCCAGCTGTGGGTGCATCCGCCGGGGCACTTCGGTACGGCACTCCAGTACGCCACCGGCTCGCAGGCCCACAACGTCCACCTGCGCGAGCTGGCGCAATTCAAAGGACTTTCGCTCTCTGAACATGGCTTTAAGCTGGCCGATGGCCGGACGCGTGAGTGCGCCACCGAGGATCAGGTCTATGCCTTCCTCGGCCTGCCGTGGATCCCGCCCGAGCTGCGCGAGGACCGCGGCGAGGTGCAGGCAGGGCTGGAGGGTCGGCTGCCGGTGCTGCTGACGCCCGGCGACATTCGCGGCGAGCTGCACGCCCACACCGACTGGAGCGACGGGGCGGCATCGCTCGAGGAGATGGCCGAGGCAGCCGTGGCCGCAGGGCTCGAGTATCTGGTGATCACGGACCACTCCCGGAGCCTGGGCGTCGCCAATGGGCTGACGCCCGAGCGCGTCCGCCAGCAGCGCAAGCAGATCGAGGCGCTCCAGCGGCGGCTGGGAAGCCGGCTGCGCCTGTTGCACGGGACGGAAGTTGAGATCCTGGCCGATGGAAGCCTTGATTTCCCTGACGATGTGCTGGCTGCTTTCGACCTGGTGACGGCCTCGGTGCATTCTTCACTGCGCCAGCCGCGCGAGCGCGTCACGGCGCGCATGATCGCCGCCCTGCGCCACCCGCATGTCGATATCATCGGCCACCTCACCGGCCGAATGATCGGGACGCGCGACCCGGCGGACCTGGATCTGGAGGCGGTGTTCCAGGCCGCGGCGGAGCAGGGGGTGGCGCTGGAGATCAACGCCCACCCCGAGCGCCTGGATCTGAACGAGGCGCATGCCCGGCGCGCTACCGAGCTGGGCTGCCTGCTGGCTGTCAATACCGACGCCCACCGGCCAGAGCACTTCGCCCTGCGGGAGTTTGGGCTGGGGGTAGCCCGCCGGGCGTGGGTGACACGCGCCAACGTCGTGAATGCCTGGCCCGTGGAGGATGTGCTGCGCTGGGCCCAAGGGCACGCGGCCTGAAACGGTCCGGCTTCACGCGACTTCCCATTGGCGCAGGGGTTGTAGGCCTCGGGTAATCATCCCTTTCTTCATTCACAGGGAGGAGGCCACGTGTCCGGAATCGCTATCGTAACGGATAGTACGGCATACATCCCGCCAGAACTGGTTCGCAAGTACGGACTGCACGTCGCACCGCAAATCCTGATCTGGGGGGAGGAGACCCTCCGAGACGGGGTCGACATCCAGCCCGACGAGTTCTACGCCCGCCTCAAGACGGCCAAGACCATGCCGACGACCTCACAGGTAACCATCGCCTACTTCCAGGAGCTGTTCCAGAAGCTATCGGCCGAGGGGAAGCAGATCTTGGCCATCCTCATCTCGTCGAAGCTGTCCGGCACGATCTCCTCGGCTGTCCAGGCCAAGGAAGCCATGCCGCAGGCACAGGTCGAGATCGTCGACTCGTACAGCACGGCCATGGCGCTAGGCTTCCAGGTGCTGGCGGCGGCGAGAGCCGCGGAGACCGGAAAGAGCCTCGCTCAGGTCGCGGATGTCGCCCGTGGTGCGGCGGCCCACACCGGGATTGTCTTTGCCGTCGATACGCTCGAGTTTCTCCACCGTGGGGGGCGGATTGGCGGCGCCTCGCGCCTGCTGGGCACGGCGCTCAACCTCAAGCCGGTGCTGGAGCTCGTCGACGGCCGGATCGAACCGATCGAACGCGTTCGGACGAAGGCCAAGGCCCGCGCCCGGCTGCTCGAGATCGTTGCCGAGCGAGTGAAGGGCAAGCCGAACCTGCGCCTGGCGACGGTCCACGCCGCGGCCGAGGCCGAAGCCGCAGAACTCCTCGAGCAAGCCAAAGCCCTCATGAACCCGGTAGAAGCGGTGGTCGCCGTGGCGAGCCCGGTTGTCGGCAACCATGCCGGCCCAGGGACCGTTGGCTTGGCCTACTCTACCGAGCTCTAGCCCTCTTACAGCCTCGCAATCTGGTGCCGGGGCGGCGGTACAACCGCCGCCCCGCTTGCTAGTCAGGGTTGACAACCCGGATGGTCTTGGGCTAGAATATGGACATTGTAGGTCGTCCTTGACTAATTACTCTTGACTAGGTGGACGGTGGACCGAGAGCTGCTCCTGCTGGGCATATTGCGGCGCGAGGCGATGCACGGATACCGGCTGGTCGAGATCGTCGAGACCGAGCTCCGGGCGTGCACCGATCTCAAGAAACCGACTGCCTACTTCCTGCTCGGCAAGCTGGCGCGCGCTGGCTTGGTGACCCGCACGCGCACGCGTGAGGGCAAGCGCCCTCCCAAGTGGGTCTACCGGCTGACGCCCAAGGGCGAGGAGACGTTCCAGGCCTTGCTGCGCAAGAACCTCGGCGCGTTCACGCCGCCGAAGTTCCCAGGCAGCGCCGGGTTGGCCTTCGTCGACGTCTTGCCGCCGGAGGAAGCCCGTCTCCTTCTTGCGCAACGCATCGCTTCGCTGGAGGCGTATGCCTCCCAAGCCGAAGTGCTGGGAAACGCGGCGGAGCATGCGGAGCAGGTCGTCTCGCACGAGCGCGCCCACCTGCGTGCCGAGCTGGCGTGGCTTAAGGATCAGTTGAACAAGCGGGTCGGTCGCGCCGGGTCAACCCCATGAAACGAGCTGGCGCGCGCGACCTCGGTTACCGCGTAGATGCATCTTTTGCGGTGCCTGCCACGCGCAGGCACGACGCAGATCTCCCCGCGCAAGCCTCGGCCCCGGTCGACGACCGTTCGGGCGCGAGGGTGAGTGGACGGATTGGCCGGTACAGCCCGCGCGAGATCCCTGCCCGCGCAGGCGTCAACGCAACGCGCTTGGCAGGGACTACGACGCTTGAGGTGAGCCCCAGGTGAAAGAACGAACGCCGCTCGTCATCGTCCATGTGACCGTCGCTTTGCTGGCGGCCGGATTCTGGGTGGCGCAGAACGTCAACCTGATGCCGGCCGAAGCCTCCACCCGGGCCGCGCTGGTCGACCAGCTCTTCCGGGCCATGCTTGGGCTGGCAGCTGTCATCTTCCTCCTGGTCGAGGGCCTGCTGCTGTACTCGGTCCTGCGCTTCCGGCGCCCCAGGGGAGATGAAGGCGATGCCGTGCCCGTACATGGCAACCGGGCGCTGGAGATCGTCTGGACGGTGATCCCGGCGCTGATTGTGGTCGTCATCGGCTTTTACTCATTCCGCGTCCTGGCCGCCAGCGAGACGCGCGAGGCCGATCCGATCGTCGTCAATGTCAACTCGCGCCAGTTCTCATGGTCGTTCGAGTACCCGGCCGAAGGCGTGACCTCCACCGACCTGCACCTGCCGCTCGGCCGCCAGGCGCGCTTCCTGATCACCTCGGCCGATGTGATCCACTCCTTCTGGGTGCCCGAGTTCCGCGTCAAGCGCGACGCCACGCCGGGCCAGATCGCAGAACTCCTGGTGACCCCGTCGCGCCTAGGTACGTACCCGGTACGGTGCGCCGAGCTGTGCGGCGTCGGGCATGCCTCCATGGGCCTTACCTCCCAGGTCGTCGTCGAAAGCCCGGACGACTTTCAACGCTGGGTCGAGCAGACGCGCGCTCTCTCCGGCGATCCGGTGACAGCATTCAATACGCTGGGCTGCAACGGCTGTCACACGCTGGCGGCTGCCGGCGCGATCGGCGTCGTCGGTCCGGCGCTCGACGGAATCGGGCAGCGGGCGGCTTCGACCGTGCCAGGGCAGGATGCCGCCACCTACATCCGAACTTCGATGGTCAAGCCCGGGGACCACGTTGTGCCCGGCTTCGCGGACAATGTGATGCCGCGCGACTTCGCCCAGCGCCTGGCGACCGAGCAGCTGCAGGCCATGGTCGACTTCCTGATGGCGCAGTAGGCGCCGCGAGCAACGGGAGACGTGAGCAATGACCTCTGAATCGATCGCCGCCAAGCCGGTCCCGGCCTGGCGCCGCTACTTCGGATGGAGCACCGATCACAAGGTCATCGGCCTCCAGTATCTTGTGACCAGCTTCTTCTTCTTCCTGGTCGGCGGAGCCATGGCGGGCATGATCCGCACACAGCTCCTTGCCCCGGACAGCACGCTGGTCAGTGCCGAGGCCTACAACCGGCTGACGACCAACCACGGCTCGGTCATGCTCTTCCTGTGGATCCTGCCGGTCTTGGCCGGGTTGGGCAATTACCTGATCCCGCTGCAAATCGGCGCCCGCGACATGGCCTTCCCGCGCCTGAACGCGCTCTCGTTCTGGCTGCTGGTACCCTCCGGCTTGCTGATGCTGGCGAGCTTCTTCGTCGGCGCGGCCGAGGCTGGATGGACTGCCTATGTCCCGCTGTCGGTCGCCGGCCCCGACGGGCAGACGCTGTGGGCGATCAGCGTCGTGCTGCTGGGCACATCGTCGATGATGGGGTCGATCAACTTCGTCACCACCATCTTCACCATGCGCACGGCAGGGATGACGTTCTGGCGCATGCCGCTGTTCACCTGGTCGATGCTGGCCACGTCGATCCTGGTCCTCACCGCCACACCGGTGCTGACGGCCGGACTGGTGCTGATCGCCATGGACCGCCTGGTGGGGACGCTGTTCTTCAGCGTGTCGGCCGGCGGCGATCCGATCCTGTGGCAGAACCTGTTCTGGTTCTACTCCCACCCGGCGGTGTACATCATGGTCCTGCCGGCGATGGGCGCCATCTCCGAGATCTTCCCGGTCTTCTCGCGCAAGCCCGTCTTCGGCTACAAGATGATCGCCTTCTCGAGCCTGGCCATCAGCCTGCTGGGGCTGACCGTGTGGGCCCACCACATGTTCACCAGCGGCATGGACCCGCGGCTGCGCGTGCCGTACATGATCAGCACGATGATCATCGCCGTACCGACCGGCGTGAAGATCTTCTCCTGGCTGGCGACGATCTGGGGCGGCAAGCTGCGGCTGGACACGCCGATGCTCTTTGCCCTGGGCTTCATCTCGATGTTCCTGATCGGCGGGATCACCGGCGTGTTCCTGGCCGCCATCCCTATCGATCTGCACGTCCACGACACGTACTTCGTCGTGGCGCACCTGCACTTCGTCCTGTTCGGCGGCAGCGTCTCTGGCGCGTATGCCGCCCTGTACTACTGGTACCCCAAGATCACCGGCCGCCGCCTCGATGAACGGCTGGGCAAGGTCCACTTTGCCGCCAACTTCATCGGGACCAACCTGGCTTACCTGCCGATGTTCCTGGCGGGCCTGCTCGGCATGCCCCGCCGAGTGGTGAACTATGACCCGCGCTTCACCGAGCTCAACCAGCTGGCGTCACTGGGGGCCTTCCTGCTGGCGGCGTCCGTACTGCCGTTTCTGTACAACGTGATCGTCAGCTGGGTCTCAGGGCCCAAGGCAGGCGACAACCCGTGGCAGGCCAAGACGCTGGAGTGGAAGACGACCTCGCCTCCGCCGGCGCACAACTTCGACATGCCCCCGGTCGTCACCGAAGGTCCGTACGACTACGGCGAGGCCGCTCAGGGTTCGCTCACACCGTCGCCTTCGGCGGCCGGCGACTGAGACAGCAGGAGACGCACATGACGTCGCACAGCATCACGCACGAAGACGAATTCCGCGCCGGGCGCGAGCTGTCGCTCGATCACCGAAAGCTCGGGATGTGGCTGTTCCTGGCCTCAGAGGTGATGTTCTTCGGCGGGTTGATCGGAACCTTCCTGCACTACAAGGCCACCGTCCCGTCCCCAGAGTCTGCCGAGCTGGACACGGTCCTGGTGGGGATCAACACCTTCATCCTGGTTACCTCCAGCCTGATGGTCGTCCTGGGGCTGGACTCGATTCGCCGCGGCAACCGTCGCGGGTTGCTGACCTACCTGGGGCTGACCGCGCTCCTGGGCGCCGTCTTCCTCGGCGGCCAGGGCTATGAGTTCGTCAGCCTGTACGGCCACGGGATCACGCTGACCAGCAGCGTCTTTGGCTCCAGCTTCTTCACGCTCACCGGCTTCCACGGGCTGCACGTCCTGATCGGCGTGGCTTGGGCGCTGCTCACGTTGGGCAAGGCGTTGCGCGGCAAGTATTCGGCAGAGGACCACGTCGGCGTGGAGGCCTTTGGGCTGTATTGGCATTTCGTCGACATCGTCTGGATCGTCCTGTTCACGATCATCTACCTGATCTGAGGCATCGGCATGACAAGCAGCTCCTCACCTTCGACGCACGTCGCTTCCCGGGCGCGTCAGTATGTCATGGTCTTCGTCGCGCTGGCGGTCATCACGGCGATCGAGATCGCGATGACCCAGACCTCCATCCCCGCCTCGCTGGCCAACGTCTTCTTCCTGGCCTTCTCGCTCGCCAAGGCGACGCTGGTGGCGACCTTCTTCATGCACCTGCGCGACGACTCGCGCATCTACACCGCCATCTTCCTCCTGCCCGTCGTCCTGGTGTTGGCCTTCTCCACGCTGATGTTGATGAGCGCCGGGGGACATTGATGGCTGTCGCCGGGGTGGTGGCGCCGGTCCGAACGGATCTCTCCCGAGCCGCTCTCCCCTTCGGGGTTGCCGTCCTGGCTGGCACCGGGTTGGCAGCTGGATCATGGGTGCGAGGTGAGCCTCTGGGTATCGCCGCCGTCCTGGCTCTGCAGGCGGCGATCCTGCTCCGCATCTTCACTCGCCGCATTCGCAGGCCCGAGGTTGCCCGGCAGGCTGCGCATGATGCCGTGATCGCGGGGCTCACCCTGTTGGGTATGCTGACCGCCGGGCTTGCCTACAGCCGGGTGGCTCAGCCTGTCGTCGTAGGGTTGGCAGGCGTCGTGCTACTTGCTGGTCTCCGCGCCGTCTTGCAGGCCTGGCAAGGGCGAACATACCTTCCGGCGGCAGCCGTTCTCTCTGCTGCGGCGTTGGCGCTCATGACGGCCTGGGCGGCGACGCTCCTGCTGGCTGGCGGGGGTCCGCTCCTGGCGGTGACCTCTGGGCTCGCCTGGGCGTGCAGCCTCGCCGCGCTTCGACTGCGGATCGAGGCGTCGGCGACCGACGATGCGCGCGTCTCCGTGTCGACGAATGCAAATGCGACCTGGCGCGACTACCTGGCACTGACCAAGCCCGTGATCGTTGTCCTGCTGCTTGTGACCACGCTGGCCGGGATGGTTGTCGGCGCCGGTCATTGGCCGCCTGGATCGCTGGTAGCCTGGACGCTGCTTGGCGGTGCGCTGTCCGCCGGTGGCGCGAGTGCCCTCAACCAGTACATCGACCGTGACCTCGACCGCCGCATGCAGCGCACCCTGCGCCGTCCGTTCCCTTCCGGCCGGATCGGTGAGGCCGAGGGCTTGGCCTTCGCCATCGCACTGTGCGTCGCGGGGTTCTACACGCTTGCCTTGGCGGTCAACCTGCTCAGCGCGCTCCTGTCGCTGGCAGGCATGCTGTACTACGTCGTCCTGTACAGCCTGGTCCTCAAGCAGTCGACGCCGCAGAACATCGTCGTCGGAGGCGGGGCAGGCGCCATCCCGCCGCTGGTGGGCTGGGCGGCCGCGACCGGCTCGCTCAGCATGGCGGCCTTCTTCCTGTTCGCCATCATCTTCTTCTGGACCCCACCGCACTTCTGGGCTTTGGCGCTGCTGCGCCGCAAGGACTACGCCCGTGCGGGCGTACCGATGCTGCCCGTGGTTGAGACCGAGCGATCGACCACTTGGCAAATCCTGCTCTACACCGTGCAGCTCGTGGCACTCACGCTCCTGCTGCCACCGGCCGGAGTGGGGGGAGCGGGTTTCGTCGTCGCCGCGGCGGCCTTTGGCCTACGCTTTGTCGCCTTCGCCTGGCGGCTGTGGAAGAACGGCGGCAACCGCCTGGCCTACGGCCTGTACCGCTATTCGAGCATGTACCTGGCGCTGATCTTCGTTGCGCTGGTCGTCGACACGCTGGCGCGGGCCTGAAGGCTGCAGTCACTCGCGTATCAAGCGGACCTGGATTTCGTTTCCCGGCCGGCATGCGGGATGCAGGCTGGAGGAGGCAGGTGATGGTAGGTCGCGAGCTACAGGCTTTCCGAACCCCGGAGGGCGAGGATCGCTTCGGGGAGCACCACTCCCTGGGCACTAGCACGATCGACGTCAAGCTCTCGTCCAAGGACACTGGCGGAGCCGTGTTGGTTATTGAGCATCTCAGCCGGGAAGTGGGCGGGCCCGCGCGTCACCTGCACCACGGACAGGACGAGTGGTTCCACGCCCTCGAAGGTGAATTCGTCGTCGAGGTGGGGGGCGAGCGCTTCCACCTGTCGCCCGGCGATTCGGTCCTGGCGCCGCGCGAGGTGCCCCATGTTTGGGCACACGTGGCAGGGCATCCGGGCAGGCTTCTCATCGCCTTCGTCCCGGCAGGCAAGATGGAAGGCTTCTTTGCCGAGGCCGGAAAGACCCATGCAATGCCCGTTCAGGATCCTGCGCTGTGGCAGCGGTTCGGGATGGAGTTGGTTGGCCCGCCGCTGACAGTCGGGTAGACGCCCCGGCGAGTCTGTCCCCCAGACGCGGCGTGGAGGAGCTCTCAGTACGACTGCCGGTGACCCGATGCACGCTTGGCGCGGCCGGATAGGAAGCCCGGAACGACAAGTGAATCGAGTAGCACGACTTGGAGCTGATAATGGTCAGACGATATGTTCTTCCTAGAATGCTGGTCCTGATGCTGGTCGCCGCCTCGCTGGCGTGTTCGACCGCCACCTCGGTCCCGGAATCCGCCGGCGGAGGTAGCGATGCCTCGACAGACGGCGTGGTGGCTGGCGATTCCAGTCAGGTATTCGACGAGCTCCCCACCTTCGACCCGGAAGCGCCCCTGCCGTCACCTGGCGCAGCGGCACTTCGAGCACTGATGGCGCTCGACCCGAGTGTGGCCGGACTGGAGAGCGATGTGGAGGCGGCCGAGTGTGCTGCATTCAATGCCCTCCTCGCCGATTTGCAGGCTCAACTGGGTGTGGGCAACGACATCGAAGTTCCCTTCCTGGCATCGCAGTTCGGGGGGGCGAAGGTCGCGATCCTGGCAGCTCCAGCTTCATTCCCGGCAGGCAACAACCTGCTGGGTGATCTTGATGGCCCTATCAACACCGGAAACGATGTCGCCATCATCACCGCTCTTGTCAGCGGTTGGCACGATCAAATGACTCCCAACGTGCAGGCCGGAGCCGGCACGAGCGGATCCTTCACTGAGACCAAGGGTGGCGCCACCGCCACCGATAGCCTCAATCTTGGCAGGAATGCGGATGGATCGACCAATCTTGGATTTGGAACAAAGACCGAAGCCACGAAGAACGGTGTCTCTGTTAAGACGGATGTGGCTGCAAGCTTGGACGGTCAGCGTTGCCCCAATGCCGACGGGCAGGTTAGCTTCACGGTGAAGGTGCGTCTTGGCGCCGAGTCCGGTGGGGCCGGGTATACACAGGAATTGACCGCATTCGTGCGGGCTGAGGTCAACGATGACGCCAGCATCTCAAGGACCACCTTCGACGTGATCCAGGGAACCGGACAAGTCAAGGACGGGCGTCAGGTGTACGTGGAAACGGGGGAGACCATCAAGTACGACGGTGATGACGCCGCGGGTCGAGAATACTCGAACGCAAGGATGATCCGCCACTCCCAGGACGCCACTCAGGCCGATGCCACCGCCTTGTCCGCAGCTGGACACGACGCGGCGTTTAGCATGGCTCGGACCGCGCTCCTGTTTGCGCAGAACAACTGGCTTGACGGCGGGTGCACAATGATCGTGGCAACCTCGCCGGGGACCGTTCAGCCGGGTTCGATCACCGCTATTCCGGTGGTGGTCCGCCATCGGTTTGACGGCTCCGACGTCCCGTCGAAGCTGAAGGTGGGGCTCTCGGGTGGAACGTCTGTCGATCCCACCTCGCTGGCCAAGACGCCCGGAACCCTGACCTACACCGCGCCCAACGAGAGTGGTAAGACCGCGACCATCACCCTCACAGCAACCTCCCGGCGCGGCCGGGCAACGCTCGAACTCGGAGCAAGCACTGGCGGGCAGGCCTACCACGCGATCGGCCCTTTCCCCTTCCTGTGGTCCGGCGTTGCATGCAGCCTGGACGAGCCATTCGCGTTCTCTCACACGGGTATCGAGACCGGTAGCTACGATTTCGTGGCCAGCAACACTACCCGCGGGAGCGTAAGCATGCGCGAAACGGCTGGCCCTTGTGAACTCAATGCATCCGGAACGTACGTTATCGAGCCCGACACAACCCGTGGGCAAGCCGACATCGTCATGGATGTCAGCGGCCAGGTGATCTGCCCAGAAAAAACGGGAATCATGCCGAAGACGCGACTACATGTTCTTCTCGAGCCAACCAGCGATCCAGCATGCCCGTAGTCTAGGAGGCAAACAGGCGCTTCTCATCTCATTGTCAATCGAGACGAAGGCCCAGCAGTGCCCTTCAGGAACTTCTACCCAGATTTCGAGCCGCCTGACAACTCGCTGAAGCCCTGGAAGAGCACCAGGACCTTCGGCTGATCCGGCGGGCTGGGCCAAAGGGCGGGCCGCATTCCATCAATGCAAAGATGGCCCTGATCAAGGGCGGCTGCTGAGGTCTCGAGCGCAGCCCGAGCCTCTCAGGGATCTGAGATGACGGTGCGAGCCGGGCCATGGCCCGGCTCGCACCGTATTGCCCTGTGCACATTGTCGAAGCGGATTCTAGTCGCAGAGAGGTGGCGGTCGGTGGCGGGGCTCCTTGGCAAGATCGCCCATGGACAGGGACAGTCCCGGATCTACGGGCGGGCAAAGGCAGGGGATGGAAGCCAAGTTCAGCTGCGGCCGCGCCCGGCAGTGCGCAGGAATAACAGCCCGAACAGCGCGGCGATGACAAGCGGGACACCGGCAAGCACCCAGCCCGCCACGTTGGCTGTGCCCCCGACGCGCTCCGAGAAGCCCACGGATGCCTGGCCTTCGGGCTCCTCGATCGTCGCGGTCACGTTCCAGAATCCAGCCGACGCCACGGGCAGGCTCACGGCGTAGTCCCCTGGGACCTGCGCCTGATCCGGGCTGGCAGCACCGGCTACGGGCACTCCCTCGCCTTCCGCCGGCGAAGCCTGCACGCGGACGGTCAATCCCTCCTTCGCCACACCGGAAGCATCCGCCACCCGAAGCTCGACGAACAGATCGCCCACCTCGGTTGGACCGGTGAAAGCATCCACGACGTACGGGCCGGCGGGTTCCCTGGTCAGTCGCACGCGGAAGGTCGCCGGGTGCGCCTCGCCCGCGCCGGGATGCGCCTCCGGATGGGGCGTGGCTTCGGCGGCCGCATCGGGCACGGATTCCGTCGAGGCGCGCAAGAACGGAAGCGTGAGCCCGGCTGCGGCGATCCACAGGAGGGTCAGCAAGGCGGCGCTCCCGATCGCCGCGGCGAACAGCCTGGCGCGAGGGGCAGACCCCTGCGCACCTGCGGTCGCGGGCAGTATAGGGTGGGGTCCTAGCAGCACGATGAGACACGTCAGTCCCGCCCCCACGCGGACTCCGGTGACAGCAAGGGCGACGGCGATTCCTGTTGAGGGGACGGGGATCGCACCGAGAGCCGCGGCCGCCAGCGCGGCTGTCTGGATGGACACGCCCGCCCAGGCGACACTGGATGACTGCCTGAGGATGTACGCCGCTCCCCAAAGGACCTGGCATAGCCCTGCGACCGCGAGAAGGATCACCGTCGCGTTGGCTCCGATGGCCGATGCCGGCACGACGGCCAGGCTCAAGATGCCGGCGACAAGCGAGGCGTAGCCAGCCAGCCAGGGAATCCACGCGCCCGAGCGAGCCGTGCTCATCGGAGGAGGGCGAGCCCGCGGTCGGGGCGGATGCGAGAACGGTACCGCGCAGGTTGCCAGGTCACGGACTGGTCTCCAGCAGCGAGCGCACGTCTTCCAGGATGGTTTCCTTGCTGATGCTCAGGTCGTAGCTGGTGGCCAGTTTGCCGTCCGGGGCGATCAGGTAGACGCGCGTGCCGTGGATCACGTCGGTATGCTCGTGGCCGGGCTCAGGCGTTGCCGCCAGCACACCGTAGGCGAGGCGTGCCCGTGCGAGCTGCAAGTCCGACCCGGTGAGACCGATGAAGCGTAGATTGAACCGGTCGAGAACGGCGCGCAGCACGTCGGGTGTGTCGTTCGCAGGATCGACGGTGACGAGGACAAGATCGAGTCGCTTGCCCTCATTCCCCAGTTGGTCGACGGCCCAGCGACTATTGGCGAGAGTCAAGGGGCACTCGTCCGGGCACTGCGTGTAGGCAAAGTGGACGAGGGCAATGTGGCCATTGAGGGCAGCCAAGTCGAACCGAAGTCCGCTCGTGTCGATCAGGTCGAGTGCGGGCGCCGGAGCGGGGGATGCGTACGGGCTGCCATGCAGCGACGGGGAGCTTGGGGCACAACCGGCCGCCAGCTGCGCGGCGGCCAGTAGCAAGGCTAGCATCCGGGCGATTCGTTTGGCTGTCATCGCGTTCGATTCTATCATCCGAACCAACGGAGTCTTCGCGCCAGGTGCCGTATCCGCAAGCCTCCGTGGGCGATGAAGGGAGGTCGTCATGGAATACCGGACGCTGGGCAGGACAGGGCTCAAGGTGTCCGAGCTGTGCCTTGGGACGATGCAGTTCGGCTGGACGGCCGACGAGGCGACGTCATTCGCCGTCCTGGATGCAACCTTCGAAGCAGGCGTCAACTTCATCGACACGGCCGACATCTACTCGCGCTGGGTCCCGGGAAACCCGGGTGGCGTCGCCGAGACGATCCTTGGTCGCTGGCTGGCGGAGCACCCCGGACGGCGCGGCCAGATCATCCTGGCAACGAAAGTGCGTGGCCCGATGGGGGACCGGCCGGAGGATGCCGGTCTGTCGCGCGGCCACATTCTGTCTGCCGCCGAGGCATCGCTTCGCCGGCTGGGGACCGACTGCATCGACCTGTACCAGACGCACTGGCCGGATGACGACACGCCGATCGACGAGACGTTGGAGGCGCTGGACAGCCTCGTGCGGCGAGGCCTGGTACGCTATCTGGGGTGCTCGAACCACCCGGCCTGGAAGTTGATGCAGGCGCTGTGGGCCTCCGACCGTCTCCGCCTGGCGAAGTTCGAGTGCCTGCAGCCCCACTACAACCTGCTGCACCGAGACGAGTACGAGCGTGAGCTAGAGTCGGTCTGCCACACGTACGGGCTCGGCGTGATCCCCTACAGCCCGCTGGCCGGCGGCTACCTGACGGGCAAGTACGCCGAGGGCGCCGAAGCGCCTGCCGGCACCCGAGGCAGCTCAAGCGGGCGGATCCAGAGGTATATGCGCTCTGACAAGGGACCACGCGTGCTTACAGCCCTCCGGTCGTTGGCCGAGGCGCGCGGAGGCTCACTCTCCCAGGTTGCGTTGGCCTGGCTGCTCGCGCGTCCGGGAGTCACCAGCCCCATCATCGGCCCTCGCTCGCTTGAGCAACTGGTGGACAACTTGGGTGCGGTGGGGATGCGGATCCCGCCGGAGAGCTTGTGAATATATCGCGTCAGATGGAGGGCATGCAGACGCGTCTGCGCCGAGGGGTAGCTGGCGGGCGCTGCACGCGTCGGCCAGATCAACGGGCTGAGCCGGCTTGGCACCTGGAGCGTG
>Ga0315295_10001081_pt1 | contig 23360 bp, 16 predicted proteins | sample YL17G14_0_MG_FD_204453 | JGI IMG/M metagenome (GOLD analysis project Ga0315295, IMG submission 204453) | Sediment microbial communities from Yellowstone Lake, YNP, Wyoming, USA - YL17G14_0 | ecosystem: Environmental > Aquatic > Freshwater > Lake > Sediment | place: USA: Wyoming | collected...
TGCCTTTCATAGCCTTTGCAGTTAGACCTAGGGAGTAGAAAAATCTTGGGGTTTGGTAGGAATGGAGGCGAGGGGCGCGGCCTCGATGGCTGTTCTTTCTTGTCAATATTTTATTGACAAGAAAATATATAAAACTAACGGTCAGCCAACCGCGTATCCATCACAAAGGTCCTATTTTCTCTATAATTAATAAAGGAAAATCTTTTAACTAACGCTGGTATATGCGCCAAACATGGCTTACGACCATAAAGAGATCGAGGCCAAGTGGCAGGCATTCTGGGAGAACGAGAAGCTATTCCATTTCGACTTCGATACCAAAAAGCCGATATACAGTATCGACAACCCCCCCAGGTACGCCAACGCGGCCCTGCACCTTGGTCATGCCACCAGCTACACCCACATCGACTTCGTGGCCCGCTACAAGCGGCTCCGGGGCTACGAGGTCTACTTCCCGCTGTGCGCCGATGTCAACGGGATGCCCATCGAGAAGTCCGTCGAGAAGAAGTTCGGGGTCGACAAGCACAACACGGACCGGCAGACCCTCATCAAGATGTGCCGCGAGTTCGCTGCCAAGAACATCACCGAGATGACAAGGCAGTTCAAGATCCTCGGCCACACCATGGACCCGAGCATCTACTACCAGACGGACGCGCCATACTACAGGCGCGTCACACAGATATCGTTCATACGCTTGTTCAAGAAGGGCCGCATCTTCAGGTCCAAGCAACCCATCACATGGTGCCCGAGCTGCGGCACGGCCCTGGCTTCGGCCGAGGTGGAGTACGAGAACCGCAAGACCAAGCTCAACTACATCAACTTCCACGACGAGGAGGGCAAACCCGTCGTCATAGCGACCACGAGGCCCGAGATGCTCTCGGTCTGCCAGCTCGTGGCCGTCAATCCCGATGACGAGAGGCACCAGAGGCTTGTCGGGAAGAACCTCAAGGTCCCCATCTACGACAAGCCCGTGCGGGTCGTCCCCGACGACAATGTCCTCAAGGAGTTCGGCACCGGCGTCGTCATGATATGCACAATCGGCGACAAGGAAGACCTTGAATGGATCCGCAGGTACGACCTGCCAATAGAGGACGCCATCGACGAGCAGGGTCACATGACCGCAATCACCGGCAAGTACAAGGGCATGCCTATCTCAGAGGCCAGGAAGGCCATCCTCGAGGACCTCAAGGCCCAGGGCATGCTCGAGAAGCAGGAAGACCTCGAACAGAGCGTCGGTGCCTGCTGGCGCTGCCACACGCCTGTCGAGTTCCTCAACGTCAAGCAATGGTTCCTCAAGATACTGGACCTCAGGGACAAGGCCCACGAGCTCAAGGACAGGCTCCACTGGCATCCTCAGTTCATGAAGGAGCGATTGTCCAACTGGATAGACAGCCTCGGCTGGGATTGGTGCATCTCGAGGCAGCGCTACTTCGCCACAGCCATCCCCCTCTGGCTCTGCCAGAAGGAAGGCTGCGACGGCGTCGTCCTCGCCGACGAGAAGCAGACATACATAGACCCGACGGTGACACCGCCACCCAGCAAGCAGTGCCCCAAGTGCAGCGGGCCCCTCAAGGGCTGTGAGGACGTCTTCGATACCTGGATGGACAGCAGCCTCTCGGCCCTGTTCTGCTGCTACTGGGAACGCGACGCGAAGAAGTTCAAGCAGCTGTTCCCGATGTCCCTGAGGCCCCAGAGCCATGACATCATAAGGACCTGGGCGTTCTATACCCTGGTCCGCACCTATATGCTCACGGAGGACCTCCCCTGGAAGGACATCGTCATCAGCGGCTTCATAATGGCCCCGGATGGGAGGCCGATGCACACGAGCTTCGGCAATGTGGTCGACCCGCTGCCCCTTCTTGACAAGTACGGCGCCGATGCCATGCGCTTCTTCGCGGGCACATGCAGCCTAGGCAAGGACCAGCCATTCCAGGAGAAGGAGGTCGTCCACGGCCGGAGGCTCGCGGAGAAGGTCTACAATATTGGTAAGTTCATGGGCAATCTACTGAAGGATCACAAGCTCACCCCCGGAAAGGAGGTCAACCGCAGCCCGTTGGACCGTTGGATACTCGCGCGCTACTCGCGGACCGTCCAGGAGGTCACGGCGGCCCTCGATGAATATTCCTTCGAAACGGCCACCCGGGCCCTTGAGGCCTTCATCTGGCACGAGCTCGCGGACCACTACCTCGAGCTTGTCAAGCACAGGGTCTACGGCAAGAAGGACCCGTCGGCGCTGGCTACGCTCTACGAGGTCGGCCAGGGCGTTCTCACAATGCTCAGCTTCCTCCAGCCGCACATCACGGAGGAGGTCTACCAGAACAACCTCAAGCATATCACCGGTACCAGGAGCATAGCCCTCACGGCCTGGCCCGAGGCCCCGCCCATCGACGAGGAGAACGAGCGCAAGGGCGAGCTCGCCAAGGAGATAACCGCGGGCCTCAGGAGCTACAAGGCCGAGAAGAAGATGGCCCTGAACGCCCCCATGCCGAAGGTCCAGATCGTGTCCGGACTGGACCTGAGCGGGATGCTCGACGATGTGAGGGGGGCCACCAACGCCGCCAGCGTGGTCATGACGGAGCGCGGCGACCTGAAGGAGATCCCCGGCGAGGTCAAGCCGGTCAAGGCCAAGATAGGCCCCGAGTTCAAGGCCAAGGCAGGGAAGGTGATGGAGGCCCTGAAGAAGGAGGACCCGGCGAAGCTCGCGAAGGCCCTCGAGAAGGGCAGGGTCAAGCTCAAGCTCGAAGGCGGCGAGGAGGCCACCATCGGACCCGAGCATGCCGAGATCATACCCAAATGGACCATCAAGGGTAGGACCGTGGACCTGTTCCATATCAAGGACGTGACGGTCCTCGTCGAGAAGGCCGCATAGGGCCCCCAAAAAAGATATAATGCACCTACGTAGTTAACGGGAGAAGGACCAGTGGGCGAGAACGGAGGGTCGTGAGATGGCCAAGAAGTCTGAAAAGAAGAAGAAGGGCTTTTCTTGGACGGAGTTCAAGTTTGCCGTCAGGATCTGGCTCAGGGACTATGCCCTTCTCTTCAGTACCATCTTCACCATCGTCAGCATCATCCTCATCGTGTTCGGTGCCCTGGCCCTGTTCCTTTACGACACACATGCCGACATGCTATTCCAGCCGCTCAAGGATTGGATAGCCTTCATCCATGGGGCCAAGAAGGCCAGCGACCCGCACTACGACCTGTGTCTGTTCCCGCTAGGTATCTTGGTCCTCCTCTTCGCGGGTTGGTACATGGGCTCCGGCTTCGTCAAGAGGACTAGGTTCAACAAGCTCATCGAGACCGAGAGCAAGTCGGAGTTCATCGAGAACATGGACGAGATCGAGGAGCTTGCCTGGGACCTCAGCAGCAAGCATGAGATGATGGTGGTGGAAAAGAAGGAGGAGCTGGGCATCGATAAGAAGAAGCGGTGAGGCCCCGGTCCATCCCGTTGATATTTCCATCCTTGCGTTCACGATAACATCGATGCGGTCCGCAAAGCACCGTCCATGGGGTGTCATCATGGCAAAGGGTCACAGGCCAGGCAAGAAGGGCAAAGGTTTTGATAAGAACAAGGCGACCAAGGGCAAGCTCCTGCAGGTCGGCAAGGTCAAGGAGGTCTATGCCACCGAGGACCCCGAGGTCCTCGAGTTCTTCTTCACGGACAAGATATCGGTGTTCGACAAGGTCATCCCTTCCCTGATACCAGACAAGGGCGAGACGCTCTGCAGGACATCGGCGCACTGGTTCGAGAAGGCGAAGGACGCGGGTGTCATGTCCCATTTCATAAAGCTCGTCGCAGGCAACCGCATGCGCGTGAAGAAGGTCGCCGTCATCCGGGACTATGGGAAGATCAACACCAAGACGACCAACTACCTCATCCCCCTCGAGGCCATTTGCAGGTACTTCCTCGCGGGCTCGCTCCACGACCGCGTCAAGACGGGCAAGTTGAAGGCCGAGGAGCTGGGCTTCCGGGCAGGTCACCAGCCAAAGTACGGCGAGAGGCTCCCGGAGCCCCATTTCGAGGTCACGACGAAGCTCGAGACCGTCGACAGGAAGATAACCGTTGACGAGGCGTTGAGGATCGCGGGCCTGGTCAAGGAGGAGTTCGAAGGCCTCCGCAAGGCCGTCCTCAAGGTCGATGACCTCATCGCCAGGGAGGTCGAGAAGCGGGGCCTCCTCCATGCCGACGGCAAGAAGGAGTTCGCGTTCGACAAGGACCGCAACCTCATGCTCATAGACACCTTTGGTACAGCGGACGAGGACCGGTTCTGGGACAAGGCCATCTGGGAGGAAAAGGGCGAATGCATAGAGCTCAGCAAGGAGTTCGTGCGGAAGTATTATCGCGGCATCGGCTACGTCGACAAACTTGAAGCGGCGCGCGCCGCCGGTAAGGAGGAACCGCCCATCCCGGGCCTAGAGGCCGGTTTCATCAAGCAGGTCCAGAAGGTCTACATCGACCTGTTCGAGAGGATCACGGGCCAGAAGTTCCGATGAGGGCCGTTTGTCGTCCATGGCATCGACCCCAAACTATATTACAAAGGATGATTCTCACTAATTCCGATATCATGCCAGGCGACGAGGATTACCAGGCCCTACTGAAAAGGGCACGGGAGAAGATCCCCCAGGCCGCGAGCTCCGGCGAGCGCTTCCAGATCCCGGACGTCGAGCTCTTCTACGAAGGGAAGACCACGATCCTCAGGAACTACATGGACATCGCCGAGAAGCTGCGCCGGGACCCGCAGCACCTGCTCGGTTACCTGCTCCGGGAGTGCGGCACGGCCGGCAGCCTCGACGGTAGGAGGGCCATCTTCAAGAAGAAGATGGCCGAGAAGGAGCTCATGTCGAAGATACAGGGCTATACCGACATCTATGTCCTGTGCACCGAATGCCACCGGCCGGACACGAAGCTCCAGAAGGACGGCAGGACCCTCGTGCTCATGTGCGAGGCCTGCGGCGCCCACAGGCCCGTCATGATCATCAAGGCCACCAAGGCGCCCGAGGTCAAGGCCCTCGAGGAAGGAAAGATCTACGAGCTCATGATCGAGGACATAAGCCGCAGGGGCGACGGCGTCGCCAAGGTGGACAAGTACATCATCTACATCCCCGGGACGACCAAGGGCGTCACGGCCAAGGTCCATATCGACAAGATCTCGGGGAACACGGCCTTCGGGCGCGTCGTCAGGGAATAGGGCCCGTTACTGGACATCCATAGTTCATCCTCGGGAAGTGCCACCGATATGAGCAAGAAGAAGGAGAAGGGCATAAAGCCCGTCCTGTCCATGGCCGTCATCTTCACGGTCACGATACTCCTGGCCATGGCCACGACATACATCCTTCCGTCGGGCTACAAGGCCTTCGGCTCGAACACGGAATCCGTCGTGAACCCGCTCATCTACATAGTCGTCATCCTGGTCTTCACGGGGTTCATCCTGCTCCTTGCCAAGCTGGGCCTCGAGAGGTTCATACAGATAATCATACTCGGCGCGGTCTCCATATCCATCGTCTATGTGTTCTATCCCCCGTTCCTTCTGCTCCTGGGCCAGTCCCCTGACACACCGTCGGCCATGGCCGCGATCACGGCGGTCTCGGCTGCCATCCTCATAGCCTACTGCCTCACGATCCTATTACTTGTTTATCCGGAATGGTACGTCGTCGACACCACAGGCGTGTTCCTATCCATCGGCATCACCGCCATCCTCGGCTTCTCCATGGGCATCATCCCCATCCTCATCCTGCTGATATTCCTAGCGGTCTACGACGCCATCTCGGTCTACAAGACGAAGCACATGGTGGCCCTGGCGGACAACGTCGTTGAGCAAAGGCTCCCTATACTGCTCGTCATCCCAAAGGAGAAGGAATACTCGTTCCTGGAGCAACCGGGCCTGCAGGAACAGCTGGATTCCGGCGAGGAACGGGAGGCCATGTTCATGGGCCTCGGGGACATAATCATCCCCGGGTCGTTGGTGGTCTCGGCCCTCGTCTATCTACCCAAGAATGCCATCGAGATCATAGGCGGGGTCGGGAGCAACCTCGTCGTGGCCCTGGGGACGCTCGTGGGCTCGCTTGTGGGCTTCTCGGCGCTGATGTACTTCGTCCAGAAAGGAAGGCCCCAGGCCGGTCTACCGCTGCTGAACACGGGCGCCATCTTGGGCTACATCGTCACGGCATTGGTGACGCTGCACAGCCTCGGCCTCACAATGCCGAAATGGTGAAGGCTGTAAGCCCAAAAAGATAAAACACCATTCTACGATATGGACCTGGGACCGGCCCTCAGGGGCAAAGGCCCTTAGGTATCTAGAGGTGTGCATTTGGGTCACGGCATCCTCGGTCAAGGCAAGGCCATCAGGATCCTGGTGGTCTCGGACATCCATGGTTCAGAGCGGGCCATGAAGGAGGTCGTCCACAAGGCCGAGACCCAAAAGCCAGACATCCTGGTAATTTGCGGCGACATCACCCACTTCGGGCCTCCATCGCAGGCCAAGGACTTCCTGGACATGCTGGAGCTGCCTGCCTTCGCGGTGCCAGGCAACTGCGACCCGCCCGAGGTCATCACGGCCATCGAGGACAGCAAGGCCAAGGGCCTGCACAGGAGGAGTCAGGAGTTCAGGGGCGAGACCTTCGCCGGCCTCGGCGGGGCGCCCCAGTCGCCGAACGGGCTCCCAATGGAGTTCTCGGAGGAGCGGATCTTCGGGTTCCTCGACGAGGTCATGGTCGAGAGGGGCATCCTGGTCACGCACTGCCCCGCCTGGGGCAGGAACGACACCGCAAAGGGGGCCCACATGGGCAGCAAGGCCATCTCGGACATCGTCGAAAAATATAAGCCGAAGTTGGCCCTCTCTGGTCATATACACGATGCGCGGGGCGTGGTGGAAGAGAAGGCCACCACATTCGTCAATCCGGGCCCCGCCAAGCAGGGCTACGCGGCCCTGGTGCTCCTCAAGAGGGACAAGGTGAAGGTCGACCTCCTCGAGGGCTTCAAGGAAGGATAAGGGGAAGGAAAGGATGGAGGAAGGCATCGAGAAGCGGCAGGACACGCTCCTGGCGAAGCTCAGGAAGATCCTCAAGAAGGGCGACAGGAAGAGCACGACCTTCGCCGCAGAGGAGGCCCTGAAGTTCTACAAGCGGTCCCTGGACAACCTCGAGAAGGCCCCGGAGACGCCCGAGAACCTCGATAACAAGGCCGAGACCCTCCTACTGTTGAGCGAGATCCTTTACATCCTTGGCCGCTGGGACACGGCCATCTCGCACCTCGAGAAGGTCATGGACATGGGGCCGAAGAAGGCCGGGCCTACGCGCGTCGCCGAGGCCCAGCGCAAGGCCGGCAACCTCTGGGCCCTCAAGGGCGACATCGACAAGACCTTCGAATCCTACACGAAGGCCCTGAATCTTTCCAAGGAACTCAAAGACAGGGAGGGGATGGCGGATTCGGAGCGCGGCCTGGGATACGCTCACTGGCGCCGTGGGAACATAACCGAGGCCGAGACCCATTACAACGCGGCTTTCAAGGCATTGGAAGGCTCCAACGACGAGGACCTGCTCGCCAAGACCTACCTCGAGTCCGGCAACGTATACAATGACAAGGGGGACCTGAACAGGTCCGTCGAGCTGTACATGCAGGCCATCCGCGTGTTCCGGAAGGTCCACGACATCTACCAGGAGGCCCGCGGCTACAACAACCTCGGCGATGTCTGCATAAAGCGGCGGGACTGGAAGAAGGGAATCAAGTACTTCGAGAAGTGCGCCGCCCTGGCCGAGTCCATCAACGACCTGCACATGCAGGGCTGGGCCCTGTTCAACGCCGCCGAGTGCCAAGCGAAGGGCGGGAGCCTGGACGAGGCCGATGCCAGCTGCACCAAGGCGCTGGACATGCTGAGCCGGATAGACGACAAGATCGGCATCGCCTATGTCTTCTGCAACTACGGCATCATCTTCAGGTTCAAGAAGGAATGGGCCAAGTCCACCAAGTACTTCAAGTTCAGCCTCAACATCGTCAAGAACCTCAGGACCGCCGGCCTCGAGGCCTACGTCCTGAAGGAATACTCCGAGATGCTCAACGACTGGGGCAAGAAGGACAAGGCCCAGGAGCTGGCAGTGCTGGCCAGGAACATATACTCAACCATGGGGGCCAAGTTCTACGTCGAGATGATGAACGAGCTCATGGCTCGCATCGAGGGCAAGACCTACCAGATGGACGTCTCCATATCGCAGGAGACCATGGACGCCATGGACAAGGAATCCGAGGAGCCGCTCGAGGAGCCGGTCCCGATGGTGCAGACGCCTGTCGTCTTCGCGAAGGCAAGATCGACGGAGCCGCTCATTTCCGACGATGGCGTCGTCAACACCGATAGGAGACCCACGAGGGCGGGCGCCATCACCATGGCCTCGTCCGAGGCCAGGCCGCCCCCGAAGGTGGAGGAACCACCCGCGGCCGTCCGTCCGGTGACCCCAGTGGCCGAGCCTACAATCTCCAAGGCACCCCCGGAGGAGATCAAACTCTACTTGTTCATGCCGAAGCAGGAGGATGATGTGCTCCGGGCTCAGAAGGTCAAGCTCTATGTCGAGCTCCCTTTCGCGGCACCGGATGTCGAGGTGGAGGAGATCAAGGAGGGCGAGAGGCCCGATCTCGCCAAGGACATCACGAGCTATCCGAGCGTGATGTTCCTGGGGAAGGTCTATCAGGGCATCCCTCCCATCAAAGACCTCATTGCCGAGCTGCGCACCAAGCAGAGAGAATTGAGGGGCCCGGCCCCCATGAGGGCCCTCCTGCCCGGCGGGAAGCCTAGGAGCAGACCGGTCCATCCGCCAGTTGTTGCGAAGGTCGAGCCGGAGACCTACTGGGGCGGGAAAGGCACGCCGACGGTGGCTGAGGTACCGAAGCCCGCCGTCCCGAAGTTCCATTACAGCTATATCATAGAGGGCGAGGACGACACGCGGGCCTTCGAGGCCTTCAAGGAGATGCTGACCTCGGGCGCCAAAGGCCTCTGCATAACAAGACCGCCGGTCCGGAGGATAAAGGACCAGTTCGGCCTCGAGAGCACCGAGTTCCTATTACTGAGCACCTCTGACGTCCCGCGCGAGGGCCAGATATCCGCCAAGGACCTCGACGGCCTAGCGAAAAAGATAGAGGCGTTCATGGAGGCCAACGAGACCAGCGCGGTCCTGCTGGACAGGTCCGAGGTGCTAGTAGCAGCAGGCGGTCTGGACGCGTTCGTGAAGCTCGTCCACAGGCTGAACGAGGGCCTCGAGAACTGTAAGAGCTGCATCCTCGTCCAGATGGACTCGCACATGATGAAGGAGAACGAGCTCAGGGTCCTCCGTCGGGAGCTCACGAAGTTCTGACCGGAGGTGGGAGCATCGACATAGGTCCGATGATCTGTATCAGCGGGTTGATACTCGCCATCGTGTTCTTCGTAGTGGTCGTCGTACTGTCCATCAGGAAGGTCCCCTGCGGGGAGCTCCTGCCCATGGATGAAACAACTATTCTACAACATAGATGTACAATCGCGGATGAGGGGCTGGCAGGCGACCGTCCACCCGCAAGCGGGGAAGGTATCCATCACAAAGGATTCCCTCATCGGCACTGATATGTACTTCGTGCAGAGGCACGACGGGAAAATCGCCATGCTCTACACGCCCGCAGCGGGCGCGCTGGGATGGGTTCTGGTCATACTATTGATGGGGACCATCTTCGGGTCGCTCCTGGTCGGTTGGTATCTCCATATAGCTTCGGGGAGGTTCGCAAGGGAGGAGATTGTACCGATGATAACCCCGGCCCCAGAGCCGGTCTATGAGGTCCAATCGATCTGAATGTCTAGGGTTGCCTATTCTCTTCTATTTTGGGGGCTTTCATCGGATTGTGATCATGTGCGGACCAAGATATCATTAATCCTTTGTTCCTTTCATGATCCACTCGACCGCGCCCAATAGGTTGTCCGCGATATGGTCCGGTACAGAATCCCATTTGTCCCTCAGGGCCAGCTCGCCCGACCCGTAGCCAGTGAGCACGAGGATGCCCTTGCACCCAGCGGACTTCCCGGCCGTCACATCGGCTATCTTATCGCCGACCATGAAGGACCGGGACAGGTCTATGCCCAGCTCTTTGGAGGACCTGAATACCAGCCCAGGCTCCGGCTTCCTGCACCCGCATTTATCATCGGGATGGTGGGGACAGAAATAGATCGCGTCGATGTGTGCCCCGGCCTTCTCCAGCAGCCTGTGCATCCGCTCGTGGACGGTCTCGAGGACCGCCTCTGTGAAATAGCCCCGGGCCAGGGCCGATTGGTTCGTGATGATGACAACGAGGAACCCCTGGTCGTTGAGCATCTTGATCGCTTCGGCCGAGCCCGGCAACAGCTCGACATCGTCCGGGTCTTGAAGGTAATCGACCAGGACGCATACGGTCCCGTCCCTGTCCAAGAACACTGCCCGTCTCCCGCCATCCTTGGCCTTCGGCATCGCATTAACCCTTCGGGACCAGATTCGAATTACACATATTTGAATGAATGGACCATCTCCGTTCCACAACGGCTCGGTGACGTATTGTCATATATACTTATATTTATTGTAATGGTTGCTGCGGATTATCCTTGATAATTGTCTTAAATCCACCACTACTAACTGAAACGTACATGCCTCTAGAAGAACGCCCTTCAAAGAAAGAGAAGAAGGACCCCTCCAAGGACCCGAAAGAGGATGGGGAGCCGAAGGAAGAGGGCGTTGAGAAGAAGAACGGTTCCAATGGGAACGGCGACGGGCATGACAAGGGGAAGTCCATCTCCAAGGACTTCAAGGACCGCTGGGAGAAGGTCGAAGGGAAGGAAACGCCCCCCGAGGAGCCAAAACCCGTTGGGCTAGGTCTTTTCAAGCAGAAGATGGGAGAGCGGAGGGGTCAGACCGCCAAAGGCGGCTTCCTGACGCCGGCACTCGCTGATGCGGCCAAGAGGGCAATGAGCGAGGGGAAAAAGAAGGCGGGTCCGGAGGCCCCGAGGCCCGAGGTCCCACCTAAGATAGAGAAGCCCACATTGAAATCCCTTGACAAGGCCCTGGAAAGAGAGGCCGAAAAGATAGAGAAGGGCGGGGACGTCCTCGACCGGATCATAGGGGACCTCAAGGGACACAGGGAGGAGTTCATCCAGAGGCGCAAGGAGGAGCTCAAGAAGGAGGCCGAGAGGCCCAGGGCCGACCTTGAGCCCCATCTGTCCAAGCTCAAGGTCATCAAGGAAGAGATGGAGAAGAAGCGGAGGGGGGAGCAAAGGCCCGACGTGCTGGGCGTAGGCTTCACGGCCAAGGACAAAGAGGCCCGCATCGAGCGTGTTCCGCACGTGGAGACCATGAAGACGGCGCTCAAGGCCTCCATGGACAAGACGGTCCGCAAGGGCTCCATCATCAAACGGCTCGACGAGGTCCTGGTCCAGCCCATGAGCGCCATCGAGGAGGAATCCGGCGAGGCCAAGCAGAGGCTGCTCGACGAGATCGCCCTGCTCGATACGCGGGGGTTCGAGGGTCGTGTCAAGAAGCTGTTGTCCAAGGTCCGGAAGGGCAAGGTCTTCCAGGCCGAGCGGGACCTGCTGAACCTGAAAATCGCCATGGAGGCCCAGAGGTCCAGGGAACAGCTCAAGCGGGATAGGGAGGAGAGGCTCGAGGCCCATCTGAGCAACATCGAAGGGGAGAGCGAGGACCTCGAGGACGTCGTCTCCCGGCACGTGAAGGCCCTCGATCTCGAGATGGACCAGACCAGGGCCCGCGTCAATAGGGACCTACGGAAGCTCGACACCACTGGCTTCGAGCATGTTGTCAAGCGCATAACCGACATGCTCGAGGAGGGGCGCGCCTTCGACGCAGAGGAGCAGTTGCTGGAGCTCAAGCTGGCCCTGAAGGCCAGGGAGCTTCGCGACGAGCTCAGGTCCGTCAGGGAGGAGCGCATCATCAAGAAGGCCCAGGCGTCCATGCCCATGCCGCCCGGCCCGTCCGTCGAGGCCAGGACACCGAAGGAGAAGGACCTGCTCGAGGAGATCGCTGAGCAGGAGGCCCTGGAGGGGACGCCTCCAATAGGGACCATCAGCGAGGTCCAATGCGGCGTGTGCGGCACCATCCTTCAGCAGGGCGCTACGACCTGCCCGGCATGCGGGACCTCCTTCGTCGCCGCAAAGGCAGGGCCTGCGACGACATCCGAGAAGGTCCCCGAGGCCGAGCTTGAGGAGCTCGAAGAGGAACCGGGGGAACCGCTCGTCCCCGAGCGGCCGGAGAAGCCGGGGCCTCTTCCACCGCCGAGACCGCCGGAGGAGCCCGAACTGTCGGAGATACAATGCGGCGTGTGCGGCTCCATAGTGCCCACCGGCGCGAAGAGATGCAGGGCCTGTGGTACATTGCTCACGGGTCCGGAGTTCGCCGAGGAAGGGCCCCTGCCCGAGCTGGGGGAGCCCGAGAGATATCCGTCGTTGGTCCCGATCGATGAGGAAGAATCCTACCCGCTGCTGGCACCCTACGAGGAGAAGGAGGGCGTCCCGGAGCTTGTCCCCATCGAGGAGACGGAACAAGTGGCCGAGCTAGTGCCCATCGAGGAGGAAGAGGGCTACCCGGTCCTCGCGCCGGCCGACGAGGAGGAACAGCTTCCTGAGGTCGTCCCCGGCAAGGGCATGAAGTGCCCCAAGTGCTCGGAGTTCTCACCCATTGATTCCATCACATGCGTGAAGTGCGGTTCTTCGCTGGGCCTGCCGGAGTTCGTGCCCGTGGGGCCTGAGGAGGAGGCCACGGAGGAGATCTCGCTTGAGGAGGAGGTCCTCGAGGCCGTCGAGGAGGAGGTCGTCGGCGAGCTGGAGGTCGAGGCCGAGGCCATCGAGGAATTGGAGGCCGAGGCCGCCGAGGGCGTGGAGGGCGTCCCCTGGAGCGAGCTGCCAAAGGAGGCCGAGAAGGAGCTCGAGTGGAGGCGGCTCTGCGTCCGAGCGAAGAGGTTCTACAACGACGGCCGCGTCAAGGCGGCGCTGGAGGCCTATGACGACGCCATCGAGATCAAGCCATCCTTCGACGCATACTACGGGAAGGGCGAGGCCCTGCTGTCCCTGGGCTGGACGAACTCCGCCCTGGACTGCATAAACCAGGCCCTGGAAGTGGACGAGGACCGTCTCTCCGGCTGGATGTTGAAGGCCAAGGCCCAGGAGGCCCTTGGGAAGTACACCGATGCCCTGGAGAGCATCGACAGGGCCATTGCGGTCGACGAGGAAAGCTCCGAGGCCTGGCACCTCAAAGGCACCTTGCTCATGCAGATGGGCCGCATCGAGGAGGCCATCAAGGCCCTGGACAGGTACGTCGGTATCAAGCCCACGCCCGAGGCCCTGCGCGAGGCCGTGCAGATATCGAAGAAGGCCCTGGCCGAGGCCGGAAGGACCGCTGAGGTCGCGGAGGAACTGGAGGCCGTCGAAGCGGAGGAGCTCGAGGGCCTCAGGACGAGGCCCGAGGCGGTCTCGTCCCGCCAGATGAGGTACCGCACGCTCGCCAAGCAACGGGGCCTCACCAACGGTTTCGCGCTCGTCAACGGAAGGGGCCTCACCAACGGTCGTTCCCTCATCAACGGAAGGTTATCGCTAATCAACGGCCGCTCGAAGATCAACGGCATCAAGGGCGTCACGAACGGCACCGGCAAGGGCCTCATCAACGGAAGAGGCCTTGTGAACGGCGCCAGCGGCCTCGTGAACGGAAGGGCGGTGAGCGAGACCCGCGAGGGCGTTCCTGCCATCAGGATCAGGAGGAGCGGGAGGGCCAGGGCGCTGCAGGTCGTCGGCGTCATGGCGGTCATCCTCCTGGGCATCCTCGCGCCCCTTGCCTATTTCACGATGTTCCCTACCCCCAGCGGCATCACCATAGATGGCCAGTTCCAGGACTGGGGGGCGGCCACCATCTATGACAACACGGCACACAACCAGCAGACCAACCTGGACATAAACATCGTCCAGTACGGCATGTACATCGACGACAAGGCCGTTTCGTTCTACGTCAGGGCCCCCGTCGGCCACAGGATGCTCAACGGGGCCAACAGTGGCGTCGACGTGGTCCATGTGTTCTTTGATACCGACGGGTCCGAGGCCACCGGTTACTCCATAGGCGGCATCGGGGCGGACCGCATGTTCGAGGTCTACGGCTGGGAAGGCAAGGTGCAGTCCGCGAGCCTTTATTCCTTCGATACCGCCAGCGGGAGGCATTCCGACGACTGGAACGGCTGGGTCCTGGGGCCGGCCATCAGCGCCATGTCGAAGGGCGACCAGCTCGAGCTGCAGGCGGCCAGAGGGGACCTCGGGACCATCGACCCCGCGAAGGTCCTAGCCCTGGTGCACATATCCGATATGTCGGGGGACCAGGACTTCGCGAACAACATCATTGCGAAGGCCAAGGGGGCCCTCACCGTCTCCTACGACTACATGAACCAGCCCCAGGTCCAGCCCGGGACGCAGACCTGCCCGTTCATCAGGTTCAACATGACCGCCAAGAAGACCAATATGGAGGTCCAGTCCATATCGCTCGCGCGCATCGGCCATTTCGTCGACCGGCAGGGCATCGGTAATGTGCGGCTGTGGGCAGACAAGGACGGCAACGGGGCCTTTGACCAGGGCTCGGACCTCCTGCTGGCCTCGGGGACCTTCGGCGGCGCTGGCGTCGGCACGGACACTGTGGTCCTGGAGCCGACCGGCCCATTGCTGGTCCAGCCCGACACGGTCTCGACCTTCTTCGTGACCGTTGACATCCTGGACACGATGACATTGCACCAGACCTTGGGCCTCGACCTCGCGAGGGGCGACATCAAGGTCAAGCACGGGGCGGTGACCCTGAACAAGGTCCGGCCCTCGCTGTCCTATATCGGGAGCCCGACCGACTATATCATCATAGACGGGCAGTTCGATGACTGGGCCCGGGTCCCGTCCAATATCGACCACATCGGCGACAGCTCCCCCGAATTCGTCCCGAGGATCGACCTCAGGGACTACAGGTCCCACTTCGACCCGCAGACGGTCTCGTTCTATATCGGCACCACGGGCGACATCATGTCCGGCATGATCGTGCCCGATGTGGACAAGGTGAGGCCCATCGTGGTCCCCGGGAACCAGACCAACGTCACGCCACCGGTCAACCCGCCGCCACTTCCAAGGGTCTCGGGCGCAGACGTGCTTGCGATCTACCTCGATACGGACCAGGACCCGGCGACCGGCTTCGGCCTCGATGGCCTGAAGTTCGGTGCTGACTACCTGGTCCAGATAGAGGGCAAGGCCGGCCTCATATTATCCTCGAAGTTGTACAAGTACACGGCCCTGGCCCAGGACCCATGGCAGGAGGTCAAGACGGTGGTCCCGGCGGCCACGGACTGGGCCAAGCTCGAGACACAGGTCCAGAGAAGCGCTCTCGGCCTCGACGAGTATGCCAGGATCGACGCCTACTTCGTCATGTCCGACTGGAAGGACAACAGCGATTCGTCCGACACGATCCTGCTCGGAAACAGGGGCTCGCTCCAGGCCAGGGCCGTTTCGATAATGCCTGACACTGTCGTCTACGGGACGGCCGATGTGGCCCTGGTAGGCCTCGAACTGCGGGCCTCGGAGGACGTTGTCCTCAGGGGCCTCACATATGCCAGGTCCGGTAACGCCACGGACATGGACACCGGGGCCGTCCATATCTATCTGGACAACGGGGACAACATCTTCAACGCCCTCGACATGGTCACGGCCCTGGCCAGCGGGCAGTTCGTCCAGGGCGTGGCGGACCTGACGCTGGACCCGCCGTTCATCGTCCAGGGAGGCGTGACCGTCCTGCTCTTCGTTGCGGGGGACTTCACGATCTACGGGAACCATCACACCATCGGGGTCACGCTAGAAAAGAACGGCATCAGGTCAACGGCCAAGGATGTCATCGGGACCTTCCCGATGGCCACGGCCCAGGCCACCATCGGGTCTACGGGAATCCGGTCGAACAACTATTCCATCAACTTCCTTGACGGCCGGATCGACAACAACTGGGGTAGGATCGGGGCGAACAATGAGGGCTATGTCTGGGACGACTGGGCGATCGAGAGGCGCAGGCTTCCTAACGGGAGCAACATACGTGACGTCGAGATCTGCGACGACGGGAAATGGCTCAATTTCCATGTCAGGATGCGGGGCAACCTCGCCAGCAACGTCCATGTATACATCGACACGAACGTGGACGGGACGGCCGATTACGACCTCATCTATGACAGGGCGAACGCGGTCGTCAAACTTTACCAGTACGTCAACAATGCCTGGAACCTGGTGGCCCTTGTGGTCAAGGACAGGTACGACCTCGTTGGGGTCGACCTTGAGCTGGGCATCGAGTTCAATTACCTGAACCTCGGCCAGGGCCAGACGATAAAATACCAGGTAAGGACCGAGGAGGATACTATCCCGGGCGGGAACTATATTGATGTGGCTCCAGGCATACTCAATAACCCCGGTTGGAGCGGGAACTACGTGACATTACCGGAGTTCAAGGACATCATCATACCTATCATCGGGACCATCGTGGCCTTCGGCCTAGTAAGGAACAGGAGGGCAAAGGCAAGGGTCGCGAAAGGTCTGCGCCGGAAGGCAAGGAGGGGAAGAACATGACAGGGAAGAGCTCTGTTGTGAGCACTGATACCGCGAGCAGGGTCCTCAGGGCGTTGGGCATGCCCAGGGCCGTCCAGATCATGCGCTACATGCACATGAACGGATGGTTCCAGCTCCAGCGCCTGGAGGGGTCCCTTGGCCTGGACCGGACGGAGCTGATGTCTCACCTGGCCGCGCTCGAGGAGGCTGGTCTCGTCGAGAGCAAGCATGGCAAGGCCCCGGAGTTCCGCCTGCGGCGGGAGTTCCCGGAGCTCAACCTCACAAGGCTGGCCACCGAGGAGGGGCCCTTCCTGAAGGCCTCCAAGTTCTACTCCAACCTTGTGCTTGGTGCCCTCGAGAGGTCCAAGGACCTGAACGGGGGCCTCTACGATGTGCTCAGGCTCGAGGTCTCCAAGGCCAACGGTTGGCACGACGGCAAGGCCAAGGCGGTCCTCAGCTGCCTCGATGTTGGCGCCGGACCCATAAGCACTTACGACAACCTCCGCAGGATGGTCGCCCAGGGCGTCCTCGGCGATGACGACCTGCCGGTCCTGAAGAAGGTCTTCCTGTCGGTGCTGAGCGTGCTGATACAATGCCTGGAATCCCGGTCCGATAGGAACATAAGCCGGCTCCTGCTCCGTGTGGCCTCCAAGGAGCTCATGGAGGGCCTCGGGGAGGATGTCAAGGCCTTTGGCCTCTTGGACGGGATACCCGAGGAGTACTTCCGGCAGGTCTAGGACAGGGAAGTGCCAGGACAACAAATTTAATCTACTCCCTATTCCCTTAAACTTGAGTAGAAGAGGGGAAGGTCATGAGCAGCATCCCACCGGTCCCGTCAATGAGCGGCGATGAGCTATTGCCAGAGAAGATCGACCAGAGGCTCAAGAGCATCCACGATGTCATCAAGGCTGTCATCAATGGCGATTATTCCAAGAACATCTCGATACCGGCCAAGTACGATAACTTCGTGGCCTTCGAGAGGGACATGTACAAGCTCCTCGACCAGGTCAAGGACATACATCGACAGAACGAGCTCGCTATCTCGAAGATCAAGGAGGCCATAGGGGAGATCATAGACCTAGGGAACACCGTCAAGCTGGCCACCGAGAGCATAAAGGCCGGTAAGTTCGAGATACCCTTCGACACCAACAGCAACATATCCGAGGTCAGAGAGCTCAAGAAGCGGTTCCAGTACCTGATATCCGTCATCCGATTGCTATCCGCCGAGAGCGAGATGGGCAGCAAGTAGGCTCTTCCCGTTCGTAGGGTCCTTTTTTCTATTCGATGCCCTAGTTTAAATGATGGCACCTAGCGCATAGGAGTCCAGCAGGTCCGCGTCCATGAAGATCACCGCCTCCTTGGCGGTCCTGGCGTCCAGGGGACCTGTCGCCGACGGCCCCTTTCCCGGATGGACCATGGCCCCGAACACGGACAGGAGGCCGGCCCTCCACCAGATGTCGGTGGCGATGCCCGCGGCCATCTCCACGGCCATCTCGTTCATTGTGACCTTGCCGACGATGGCCTCCCGGGCGACGCTGCCATAGAAGACGTCCCTCTTGAATGCCAGTTCCAGATATTTCCTGAGCTCGGCCCTGGCCGAGGGCTCCATCGGCCTCAGCCTGAGGTCCGAGACCGGCCTGCTCAGCTTGTAGGTCATCTTCCCGTTCTCAAGGAGCGTGTAGGCGCTCATCTCGTGGCCCCCCACGACCCGGAATATCTCCCAGCCGTGGTCCGGCCTGTTGTAGACTGGCAGGTCGATGATGTCGGGACATGTGAATGCCGGCTCGATGTCCTCCCAGAAGAAGCTCAGGATGGAGGTGCGGGCCTTGGCCTCGTCGATGGCATCCAGGCCGATGGTCCTGGCGATGGCCCTGGCGTCCCCGACGGCATTTGCCGCCCTCATGGCGACCCTTTGGATATCCTCGGGGCTGGCGTAGAAGCCTTTGTCGTCCTTGATCTCCTCGAAGCAACTCCGGGTCTCCTCGAGGGTCTTAGCGAAATAGGCCTCGCCCAGGGCCTCGACCTCGGTCTTGAAGAGGTCCATGAGCGGCCGCGCCTTGGCGCTCTTGCTCGTCCCCTTGGGCATGTCCACGAGGCCTCGGCAGGAGCGTATGGCCGAGAGCTGGATCCTCCAGCCGGAGTAGACCATGACCGGGTACTGCCGGCAGAAATGGGGACGGGATTTGTACACCTTGCACCTTCGGTCATCGAGGAACGAGCACGCGCCGCGATCCCCTTGGACCTGCACGGCCCGCTCAGAATCCCCCATGCGGTCCTTGCCCAGGGTCAAGGCGGAATCCTCGCAGGCCCCCACGATGGCCTCGACCTCGCCGTCCAATAATCCTGGCGGGCAGAGGCAGCAATAGGCGCATCCCTTGGGACAGTCCAGGGCCAGCTTGGAGACCTCCGAGGCCTCGGGTCGGAAGCGCATGGACACTCCATATGTTACATTATATATAGTATTGGGCGGGTGTCTCGGGGCCTACAACGCGTTCAGGGGACCAATCGTTTTTATATTACTTTGTCGTTAATTAATTCGGTGTAGGACGTTGGACAAGCACATCAATCCGATCCTCGTTTTAGCCATCGTAGCGATGACGTTCGTCGCCTTCCTCCCGACAACGGCGGCGCTGGCCCCGGCAAAGGCACCAGGCTGGAAAATTAACGACAATTGGACCTATGAGGGGAAATTGGTCATCATCGTCACATTCAACTTGAACGTCAGCCTGAACGTGACCGGAAAAGGGGACATCTCCGTCGGCCCGAACACCTACTCTGTCTATACGCTCGATTTTAGCATCAGGGCGAGCCTGGGGGCCCTGGTGTCCACGATCTCGGGCAAGGACTACTACGAGCAGCACGACTACAGCCTCATCAAGACCGAATCCACGGCGACCGAGAACAACAAGGTAAAGACGACAACGGTCACATATGATCCTCCCAAAAGGGAGGTGAACTTCCCACTCGAGGTGGGCAAGGAGTGGGAGGACGACCATACCATAACGACGGTCGTTTCCGTCGATAATGTCCCGACGACCACGGTCACGAACGAGCAATTTACATACTTGGTCGCAGGCACCGATGCGGTGGACACGAAGGTCGGACAGCTTGAGTGCTACAGGATAACAGCCACCAACAAGACAGGGCATGCGGTGACCTACTGGTATTCCGCACAGGTCGGCCAGTTCGTAAGGCTCGCCTTCCCTGCGCTCCCCAACAGCGATGTGACCCTGGTCGATTACCAGTATGCTCCAAGCGGTGGCGGAGGGCATGATGGAGGGCCCAATAACAGCTTACTGATCCTTGCAATCATCTTGATCATCATAGTCATAATTGTTGTCGTGGTCATCATCGCCGTCGTAATAGCTCGCAAGCGCTCGGTGGTCGCGACCCAGCAGCCGTCCGTTCAGACCGTCGCCGGTCCCTCGCCAGTCACACAACCTGTAGCACTGCCGCAGAGCATGATAGAGGACGTCTTTCTCGTGTACCGGGACGGCCGTCTCATCCATCACGACGCAAGGCGCCTGAAGCCCGAAGTGGACCAGGACGTCCTCGGCGGCATGCTGACAGCGATCCAGGACTTCGTGAACAGGAGCTTCCCCTCATCGGACGGGACCCCTGGGGCCGTGAGGGAGATCAGGTACGCGGACAATAGGATATTACTAGAAAAGGGCCAGTTCGTCTATCTGGCCGTTGTGACGGACATGGTCGATGCGGCAGCGCTTCAGGCCAGGATGGCCAGCCTGGTGCGGCTGATAGAGGTTAGGTGCAGAGGCGGCCTCGCGGAATGGGACGGCAATCTGGAGTCCGTCGCCGAGGCCAAAAGGCTCTCGCGGATGATATTGTCCGACGAGCCGATACCACTGCAATGAGCAGTTCTAGGGACGATCGCGGACCGGTCCTTCCTCACGTCCTGAACAATAAGGATAATATTGGCATCCGCAATGACGGGACGATGCCTCCAGAGACCAAGGATGTCCGCAGGTCGTTCATGGACAAGGCGAAGCGCCACATGGACGATGGGAAATGGCCCGAGCTCATGCTGGCCATGGACGCGGTCATACTCACTAAGAGAGGGGAGGACGATTCGACGAAGCACGAGTTGCTCGTGGCCCACCGAATGAGGGCCTATGCCTTGGCGCGCATGTCCAGGTTCACGGAGGCGGTCGTGGACTACCAGGAGGCCCTCGAGATCAGCAAGGCTCTCGAGAACAAGACGGAGGAGGCCATCTGCCTCGAAGGGCTTGGCAATGTCAGCTGGAACATGGGCGAGACAGGCCTGGCAATGGACTTCCTCAATAGCGCCCTTTCACTGTCGAAGGAGACCGCGGACACGAGCACAGAGGGGCAGGTCCTCATCAGCTTTGCAGCTATCAACAAGACCGAGGGAAATCTCGAGGAGGCGGTCAAGGGGCTCCAGAAGGCCATCGAGCTGCTCTCGGTGAAGGGCCCGAGCGAGCCGCTCACGCGGGCCCACTACGAGATGGGTGACGCGCTGATCAAGTTGGACCATATGGACGAGGCCGTCACGTTCCTGGAGATGTCCGTGGAGGTCGCGGACAAGGTCGGGAACCTGGCCTCGAGGGGCTTCGGGAGGACCTACCTGGCCGTCTGTTATGCAAGGAACGGGGACACGGCCCGCGCACTGGACCTCGTCGAGAAAGGCATGGCTGACCTGGGCAAGGCCCATGACAAGGGAGGTTTTGTGGAGGCCTCGGGGATCCATGGTATGATACATTACCTGGCGGGGAAGCCCGACCTGGCGCTGCAGGAGCTGAGGCAGGCCGAGACCATGGCCATGAGGGACGGCCTCGATGCAGCGAAGAGCGAGGTCCTCGTCCTGAAGGCGGAAGTGCTGGCGGGCCAGGGCGACATCATGACCGCGAGGATCGCCTATACCGAGGCCATAGAGATCCTGAAAAAGATAGGGAACCGGAGATGGGCCGAGGAGCTGGAGAAGGAGATGGCCGAGCTGAGCAAGGGGAAATGAGAGCACATCTATATATTACAAAAAACATATTTGGTGACCGGGGATACGGGTTTTCTCAGGTGTGGAGAGATGTCTGGTAGGAGATGGAGGATCTTCCAATATTGGTATAGATACAGGCGGAAGGATGTCCGGTTCTCCGAGCTCTTTTCCCAGGCCTGGTTCGGCCTCCGCTACAGGGCGATAGCCTCAAGATATATCGACGATATGAAGAAGGAAAGGGCAGACCGCATAATCCACCTGAAAGGGATCAAAAGGCCGCTTCATGTACCATCTGAATTCCCCCTTGACCAGAGCCGCCAGGTCGTGGCCGAGCTTTTTTACCCCAAGAACTGGCACTATTATGAGGTGGATGGCACGAAGGTGGGACGGGACGACATCGTCTTGGATTGCGGGGCTGCCGAGGGGCTCTTTGCCCTGAAGGCCTCCGAGGTCTGCAAGAGATGCTATGCCCTGGAGCCTCTTCCACGCTATGTGGAGACCATGAGACGGACATTCTTGAACGTCGAAAAGGTCGAGATCCTGCCGTATGCGGTCGGGGCAGTGCACGCCAGGTTGCACATCAACGGAGAAGGTATCGGGGCAAGGCTTTCCGAGAAGGGTGACGGCCCCGAGGTCGAGGTGTTCACGGTCGACGAACTGTTCTACGAGAAGGACAGGCCCATCACTTACCTGAAGGCGGACCTCGAAGGTTTTGAGACCGATATGTTGAAGGGCGCGTTAAAGACGATAGAGAATTACAGGCCGAAGATAGCGATCACCACGTATCATCGGGAAGAGCATGCTGAGGAATTGAAGAAGATGTTGCTGAAGACCGTTCCCGATTATAATATAAGGCTCAAGGGGATCGCGCCGGCCCATCCCTCACCCATGATGTTGCATGCCTGGGTATAGGATTGGGTGATTGGATGCCCTTTGGCGGATCTTTATCCTATGGTGACCGCTCTTCACGGGGTCCGATATTGACGGAAAAAGGAGACATACGGGCCCGAAGGGATTTGAACCCCTGGCCAATCGGTTAAGAGCCGATCGCTCCACCTAGCTGAGCTACGGGCCCGCGATGTTGTCCTGCGTGCACTACGGAATACAACAGCGTATATTAATCTTTTCTGACTCTTCTCCGAATTTAGGTAAGAATTAGTACCGTCTCAGCAATCATGATTTTGGCGAAATTATGAAGTCAAGACGGTACAAGTACAGCCAGATATTCCGAGGTTTATATACCTTCCTCGGATTTGTTTATGACTCGATTGCGAACAATATTGACATGATTGCGATCGGTCTGAGGAAGACAAGAACGACTGCAAGATGTCCTAAATGTTATCATAGATGGCATCTTACAAATGAGAATTATCCACGGTTTGTCCGTGACCTTGATATTGGTACAAAGCGGAGCTATATTTCATACACCGAGAATAAAATATTCTGTACATGTGGTTTCAGGGGATACGAGAAGATCGATTTCGTTCGTCCATACTCACATTGTACGATACGCTTCGAGGAGTACATTTATCGTCTATGCGAGAAGATGACCCTATCCGATATCAGCGAGATTACAGGGCTGAATTGGAAGACGATCAAGGAGATCGACATCTATTACACCAAACAAAGGATCGAAAGCCTGCACAACCTCGAGCCTACTAGGATCGGTATAGACGAGGTTGCCTATGAGAAAGGTCACAAATATCTGACCATCGTCAGAGATCTGGACCTGAATAAAGTTATTTGGGTCGGTCTGGAACGAAAAGAGTCAACTCTCGATGCATTCTTTGATGAGCTTGGTTGGGAAAAGG
>Ga0315295_10001082_pt1 | contig 23357 bp, 16 predicted proteins | sample YL17G14_0_MG_FD_204453 | JGI IMG/M metagenome (GOLD analysis project Ga0315295, IMG submission 204453) | Sediment microbial communities from Yellowstone Lake, YNP, Wyoming, USA - YL17G14_0 | ecosystem: Environmental > Aquatic > Freshwater > Lake > Sediment | place: USA: Wyoming | collected...
GTGGCAGATCCAGTTGTACCGCTTATTCACATGCTGGAGGGTGTTCAGAAAATTCAACCGGTCCTGGTTGTCCTTGAAGACGGGCTTCTTCTCGTTGCCACGGGCAGTGATATGGTAGAATGCGCCGGGATATTCGATCCGGAGGGGACGAGCCATGAAGAAACTTTAGCATATACAGGGTACGATGGCATGACAGTAGACCTGACCCTGCTCCCCTCTTTCTGCTTGTATGACTCTGCTCCCCTCTTTCTGCTACTCAAATGGGCGCTGTCCCTATTTCGGTCCATTCATGCCCCTGTACGAGAACCTTAATGTGTTCATAGTAATGGATACTAACAAAAGTACGAGCCGAAGGCAAGGGCGGAAGGGCGACCAAACCGTCTGAAGGAAGCCGGAGTGCATACGTGCAAGCCTGAGCCTGTCCTGAGCAAAGCCGAAGGAAACAGAAACCGCATAGAAGGCTTAGCCCTTGGGCGAGTTGGCACAACACAACAAAGCCCACAGGTTCAGGGGGCAGGGTAAATGCGGCGGTGTGCACGGAAGGTTCACGTTCTTATCCGGGGAGATCTGCGCCTCACGCGATAGGAGGTTCATGAGAGGGTTCCGGAGAGGGTCTATCCGGTTGACCAATGACCACGCATATCCAGCCGCTGTGGGCGGATATGCGTCCCGATGGGAGATACAAAGCCAGCAGCAGCTCATGATCTTCTCTATAGCGCCCTTCGTGGAGACATGTGGGGTAAGCACGCAGAAGTCAGCAGAGGGCGCTGTCACTTTTCAAGGGCACAAGGGCAGACCCCATTAGTCCTTAAAAGGTGCGAAGGCCTTCAAGCTTGGCCCCACAGCACCTCGATCAGCTCGGCCACGACCTCGAGCTGGCCTTCATCCGCGCCGGTCAGGACGATCGGCTCAAAGTCGGGGTTGACTGGCTTGAGGGTGATCCTGGCGTGGCGCCAGGAGTCGCCGTGCTTTGCTTTCTCGCTCTCGTAGCGCTTGATGGTGTAACGATGGCCGGTCTCGGGGTCGGTGGCATTGCGGAGCTGGACGAGGACAGTCTTGCCTTGCCGCGTGCCCTCCACCGGCGCGCGGAAGAGGCAGTACGCGCCGTCGGGGATCGCAGGCTCCATGGACTTGCCGACGACCTGTGCGACGAACATGCCCGGGCGCAGGCGGTGGCGCGACTCGACGGCGACCCATTCGAAGCCGTCGTCCTCGACGTGCTGCTGGGCGCCGAAGGCGCTGGCGGCTGCCTTCAGCGGGACGAGCGGCACGCAGGTGACGTAGCGCTCTTCGGGTTTCGGCTCGACGATGCGTGGCCAGAATGGGATGACCTCGGCCGTCTGGGCCTTGGCCTCGCCCGTCTGGAACGCCCCCGGCCAGCCGCCGTACTGCTCGATGACCTCGTCGATTTCCTGCATGATGCGGATGGTCTCGGTGAGTGCCACGACGATTTTCTGGTAGTGGGCAAGGTCGTCCTTCGAGAGCGTGCGGCTTTTCCGGTCGCTCAGCCACTTGTGACAGACCTGGTAGCCGCCGATGTGGAAGTTCCACACCGCCTCGAGCACGCCGTGGAAGCCGATGGTACCGGGCTTGGCGGGCTGACCCTTCTTCGTCGCGGCGGCGTCGAGCCAGACCGTGCCATCCGACCAGCCGACCCGCCCAACTTCGGGGTTCTTCGGGCCGGTGTAGGTTGTGATGAAGTGATCGAGTTTGGGCGACTCCATCAGGTGCAGGGCGACGAGTTCGCCGCCTAGGCGCGCCAGCCCGCGGAACAAATCTCCGCTGCCGGGGAGGGGAATGCGCGGGAAGTCGATCTTGAGGAACTCAGCGTAACGCGACCGGTAGCTGGGGCTGTAAAGGACTGCGTAGACGTAGTGAAGGATATCCTCGGGCTTCACACTCTGCGGCACACCGGAGTCTCGACTGTGCGGTACTGAGAGGGCTCTACTCAAGCTCTTGAGGAATGCTGCCTTGAAGTTCGGATGAGTCTCATGCTCAAGATCCAACCCGCCCGACGGATTCGCAAATAGCAGCGGGTAATTCACGTTTCCACCCCGATAGAAAAGATTCATGTCCGCTACACTGTTGGTGACAAACACGATGTTCCATTCCTGGTTGTCCGCTGCGCTCCCAGCACGACCAACGCATAGCGACACGTTTGGTCTCAGCATCTGGCTCATCACCTCAGTGCGAGGCCAGTCAATCATGCTCTGAGAGTAGAAGAGTGTCCGAAAATCAAAAGGGCGATACAGCGCCCGACGAAACCCGGATTCCCAGTCCTTGTCTCGGCGCAATTCGCCCCGAGCAGTGGGGACCCGCCAACCGCGAGTGTCACCTGGATCGTAACTAGCCACTCTCTTGCCGGGCCAGTACTTCTCACGGAGTTCCTTAGTTGGCAGGGCCTTCTCGGTCGAGCGGAATTCCTCGATGACCCTTCGACACTCCTCCGCACTAAAGCCATACACAACGTGATCGCGTGAGGTCTGTATGCCATTCGAACCCATTTCGAATATATCAGTGACACTGACCAATTCAGAAAACTCGGCCTTTGTCTCCTCCCTCTGGGGGGCCAGCAGGTAGAACTCCGCTGACGGTGACACCGGAGCGGAATTCGTCGATCTCATCGTATGCCGCAGAAGGTAGTTGTACTTGGCATCGCGCAGCCCCCATAGCTCCCCGTGAGTTACCGCCTGACCCATAACCCCACCACGCCGCAGGAGGGAAATCGCAACACCCGGCTCAATGTCGAAAACGTTCTTGTCAGGACTCCCATCCGGACAGACTTCTCTCTTCTTCAGGCTCCCGTGGAGGTCAAGAACCGACACGCGCGGGAACGTCTCCAGCAGACTGTGTCGCATGCCGCGGCTGGTGGGCTCGCTGATAAAGCCGTGATTAGTGATGAACCCGATCACGCCAGAACCGGTGTCTGCAACTCGGAGCTGAGAGAAGCGGAGGAACTTCTTGTAGTCGTCCTGAGCCCAGATTTTTCGCTCGCCAAGTGAGACCCCATTGATGGATTTGTAGGGTTCCACCAGGCTCATAATTGGTTCCGACATGTTCGACGATATGCCCGCGTACGGTGGATTCCCGACTACAACCGTGAACCGCTGCCTCCGCTTGATCTCATTGACCGCCTGCGCCTCGTGCGCAAGCGCCGGGATCGCAAACTCGAAGCGACCCGAGAAATCGATCGCCGGCTCCAGCGCATTGGTCAGGTAGATGCGCGCTCGCTCGTCGCTGCCGAAGCGGTAGCCGGTTTCGTAGAGCTTGAGTCCGATCTTGAGGTGGGCGATGGCGTAGGGCGCCATCAACAGCTCGTAGCCGTGCAGGCGCGGCAGGAGGTACTTCGGCACGTACTCGTTCCAGAGCGCCTCGAGCTTCTTCTCGTCGTGGCCCTGCGCCTTCCACTTGGCGGCCAGCGTCTTGTGGATGAGGTCGATGGCCTCGACGAGGAAGGTGCCGGTGCCGGTGGCAGGGTCGAGGATCTGGACGAAGGCACGTTCGGGCGAAACGCTGTCGGGGGTCATGAGGTCCTTGTGGTGCTTGGCCATCTCGCCCCAAGTGGTGGTGTCGGCAAGGCCGTCTGCGAGACCGAACTCGGTGCGCAGCAGCTCGTCCACCGAGCGAACGATGTAGGACACCACTGGACGAGGGGTGTAGAAGACGCCGCGCTGCATCCGCTTCTTCGCGTCGTACTCCTTGAGAAACAGCTCGTAGAAGTGGATGACCGGGTCTTCCTGTGGGTTCCGGTCGCCGAAGTCTCGGACGACGGCCTCCATGTTGGCGTCGTCGAGCAGCTCCACGACCTCCGAGACGCCCAGCTCGTCAAAGTCGATGCCCGGGCCGCCCGCCTTGCCCCGGCGGCCGCCGACCTGGAGGAAGGTCTCCATCAGCTCGCGCAGGAACGGGTTGGTGCGCATGTGGCCGGCGAAGTCGTCGGCCGTCTTCCTGTGCGGGTCGGCGATGCGCGCCGAAAGCAGCCCATAGGCAATGGTCTGCGCGTACATGTCGGCGAAGCCGTCGGCGTCGAGGTCGTGGACCAGCGCCTGCTGGAAAGCCTTCATGAGCTTGGTGAGCGGACCGCGCTCGGTCTCGATAGCAAGTGCGGTCTTGATCCGGTCGCGGATCGCGCGGGCCAGCTCGGCCAGGCGAATCGAGAGTTGCTTCGAAGTGGTTATGACCTCGCGGTGGCGAAGAGTGAACGCGGTCCGCCACTGCTCGCGCCAGGCTTCGACATCAGAAACATCATCGGGCCAGGCGAGCTTTTTGGTCAGTTCTCTGGCGACGGCATCGAGGTGCAGCAGGGTGTCGCGGTTGTCCCAGCCGAGCACCTTGAGAGTGGGTAGGTCATTGCGGTCGGCGGGCTGCGAAAAATGGGCGAAGGCGATCTGGCGCTCGTCTCCCTCGCCGTAGTTGGAGACGAAAAGCAAGTCATCCGCGGCCCAGGCCTGGCGCTCGGCGCTATTGGCTGAGGCACGCTTCTTGAGTGCCACCTGGCCCAAGATGCGGCGCAGCGCCACCACAGGCAGCCGCCTGGGCTCGAACTTGACGAAAAAGATCCCCCAAGGTTGTCGCGGCGAGAGCGGGCGCAGACGCTTGATCTCCTGGATCTTGGCCGCGTTCTTCGCGTCGATGCCGAGCTCCTCGGGTGTGTACTCGAAGGTAAGGTCCTCGAAGTCATCGGCGCCGATGGGCCAGCCCAGCTCATCGCGCAGGTGGGCGACGAGCTGACGGAAGGTCCTGATCTCTCTCAGCCGGTTGCGGTGGTCGGTTATCATCGGTTCAACCCTCGTTCAGTTCCATCCAGCACCGGAGCCGGGACTTGACGCCCACCGGAGCGTCTACGCGTTTGAGGTAGGTGTTCTTGATGTGTTGCTCGACCTTCTTGCGTACGTCGAGCAACGTCTCTTCGTTGATCGTGCAGCGGCACGCCGTATCGGGTTTGGAGCGGATGATCTCTACGATTTCGCCCGGCTCCTCTATGATGGTCTCTCGGCCGAGGTCGTAGAGATACCAGCGGGTGGTCCCGGCCTCCTCGGTGAACTCGTTCTTCTCCTTGTCGAGGGCCGGAAGACCGTAGCAGAAGAAGACACCGCGGACTCCCTTCGCGAGCTTCTTGCGGCCGCTGAAGATGGCACCGGGGAAGCGGCGGAGCCTGGCCTCCAGCTCAGAATCCGCCTGAAGCAGCGCCTGATACTCGAGGTGCATGTCCTCGACCGCGGTGCGCGTACCCTCGTAAGCGTGGTTGAACTCCCTCAGGGCCTCGTAGTCGTCCTCAGGTGTGAAGAGTTTCCTGCCCTCGATGCCGAGCGTCTTCGAGATGAGCAGCGTCTTCTGCGTGACCCGGGTATAGAGGCTCAGGATCTCGTTCAGCTCGTCGGGGGGCAGGAAGTTCCAGAACCAGACTTTCCCGCGTGAAGCGGCGATCTCGGGATGGTCGGCCTTGAGGCGCTCCTCGATCGCGGGATTTATGCGACGGTCGACGCGGCCGATCCGCTGCATCAGGCGCACCGGGTTCCAGTGGATGTCATAGTTGATCATCCGGGAGGCGTCCTGGAGGTTCAGGCCCTCGGAGAGGACGTCCGTAGAGATCAGGACGCGGATCTCCTCTTTCCCCCGGGCTGCAAGATCCGCGGAGGCCAGGCCGTTGTAGAAGGGGGAAAAGCGTTGGATCACTTCGGCGCGGTTCTTCTTCGAGGCGCTGTCCACCTGTTCGACCCCCTCGATGTCGGCGTCCACGAGTTGGCGGTAAAGGTAGCGGGCCGTGTCGGCGAACTCAGTGAAGATGAGTATCTTCTGGTCCACGAGCGCTTTCGACCGCAGCAGGCGCAGGAGCTTCTGGAGCTTGTCGTCGTGTTTCGGCTGAAACTTCCGAGCCTCTTCCAGGAACTTCACGATCTGGTCGAGATCGATGAAGGTCTCCTGCATCATCTCGGAGACGTCGTACTCCTCGCGGGCAAGCTTTTCGACGGCCTCCAAGAGCTCGGGCGGAACGACATCCTCGTCGGCCTCCTCCTCGTCGTCGGCCCAGAACTCGATCTGGCGCCGGGTGGCGTATCCCAGGATCTCGGCGTTTTGAGTCTTCCAGCGCTCCAGTCGCTTTTTCTCGGCTTCGGTCTCGCTGTGGACCTCGAGGAACGCGAGGAGCTTCTTCAGCAGCCGGTCGCAGGAGAGATCGAAGGCGGCCACGGAGCTCTCGAAGCGTTTCAGGAACAGGGTCCGGATCAGGCCGACGACCTGCTTCTGTCGGTTCTCCTCGAAGAGATCGATCGTCTCGTCGTCGCCCTTGTACCAAGCCAGGGGATAGTAGATCGGCAGCGTGAAGAGCGGCTTCTCCTTCCGGAAGGCCTCCTCGAACATGTCTAGGAGCCGGCCGTAGGTCTTGCGGATCGAGTACTCGGCGACCTGGGGGGCCTGACGCTCTGGGAACGAGGCCGCGTTTCCCGTCTCTCGAATCTGGCTCTCGCGCGCGTAGGCCCGGCTTCGCTGCACCACGAGCTGCCGAAAGAGTTCGTCGGTAGCCAAGATCTCCTGCGCATCCCCCATGTGCTCGGCGAGATCGACCACCTCGTCTCCAACCTTATTGCGAAGCGTCTTCTCCAGGTTGTTGAAGTGGGCGCGGAAGTTGTTTACACCCAGCGTCCGAGCGAAGTAGGCTTCGTCGCGCCGGGTGAAGAGCTCGGCCATGTGCCGGAAGTCGGCCAGGCGGTTGTTGATCGGTGTCGCGGTCAGCAGGAACACGGTCTTGGGACGAAGCGACGGGTCAAGCAGGTCGTAGAGCTGATAGTAGCGCGAGGGCTCGATCCCTTTTTCGGAGTTGCCCCGGCGGCCTGGATTGCGGAAGTGGTGAGCCTCGTCGATCACCACCGCGTCCGCGAGTTCGGCAATGCGGCGGAAGCGCTCGGGGAAGTCGCCCTTGCGCCCGAGATCCGTGTGGTTGAAGACAGCGAGGTTGCTGAAGTCCGCGTTGCCCCCAACGCCGCCGATATGCGGCAGGTACTGCCAAATGTGCGGCTCCCAGACGCCTTCGGTGGTCGCCTTCGGCGCGAAAAGCACGATGCGCTTGCCCTCGTGGAGGACGAGCCGCTCGATCAGCATCAGCCCCACGAAGGTCTTGCCGAGGCCCACGCTGTCACACAGAAAGGCGCCGCCCTGCTGGCGTGCGATTTTCATGAGGGCCCAGTACGCCTCCTTCTGGTACCGGTCGAGGAGCGGGAACACCCGCGAGCGAGTCTGGTCCCACTCGGTGGCCGTCAACTCATGGCCCCGGAAGAACTCTTGGAGCGCCTTGGCGTACACGTCGAACGGGGTATAGAGGTGCGTGTGCCGCGAGATCGTCTCGATGACCGCGTCGGTCACCTCGCTCGCCTCGCTCCAGTGCGCCTCGAACCACTCTTGGAGTTGGGCGACCTCGCGGGCGCTCTGGATTTGCACGTTCAATTCCACGTTCTTGGTGAGTCCCGGGCGGGTGAAGTTGCTCGACCCGACCAGGGCCTGGGCACCGACCACTTCGAGCTTGGCGTGCGTGATGTAGGCCTTGGCGTGGAACTTGTCCCTGTCGTAGACGCGGCACTCGATTTGACCTGAACGGAGCGCATCGAGGATCGCAGGCACACCGTGGAGGAATGGATTGGCCGCCTTCTCGTCTTCAAGGCTGCCGTCGAGCTGTTCGTTCGCCCTTGTCCGCACTGCCTCAAGCAGGGCCTTGCGCGTGCGGTGGGTTGTCTCGGCACCCATCAAAATCCGGATCTTCTCGAGCGTCTGCCACTTCCCGTCGAGAGCCAGGAGCGAGCCGATCTCGAAGTAGCCTGTTGCGATGTCGAACGCGCGAGCAATCCGGGACCATTCCTCGAGGTACCGGAGTCCGGTCCAACCGGAAACGCTGTTGTCAACAATGAAGAGCTCGCGGCCTTTCGAGTCAGGGGCCATTGTACCTCATATCTTGATCAGGCGTTGCGGGGAATCGATATAGGTCTCGACGCCATGGTTCATCGCAGCGTAAGCGACTGTCTTTCTTCAAATCATAGCCCAAAATAAGGTGCAAGTCAAGCGAAAAGGCCGAGTTTTATCGGGGTTTTCGGGCTTAAGAAGCTGTATAATATTGCCGAAAACAATATTATGCAACCGCTGTATAAAAACCAAAAATCATTATTCAAGGATTTTCAGGACTTCCTCAGCCGAAAAAGGGTATCCCTGAAAATCGCCTGCCGTACTATCTTCGTTGGGTAAGTCACTTTCACGAGTTCTGCTTGGGTCGTTTTATCTCCCTTTTCATAGTCCACCCGGGAGGCGACGTTTTGTAGCACTTTGCTTCGAAGGGATTCGTTCAACTTGCCCACTTACATCGATTATGTTCTGTTCCGTCAGATTCCTCGCCACCTCGGCGCACTCTTTGATGTGTGAATGAGCTATGAGCTTCATTGCGCCGAAGCTTATGGCCGCCGAGATGCCTGTTCCCAGGACTGGTACGTATCTCGCCACCCTATTCGTGGTGATGCGTATCCCCATTCTTTTCAAGGCAGGGAGGATCACCTCCATGGTCACATATCTGCCCACGAACCTCGCACCGGTGCGTTTTATAAGGTCGAACACGGCTATCCGGAGCTCCTCGTGGTAGTGCTCTAACTGCCCCTTCGAGAGGCCGAACCGCTCGTTGATCCTCAAGACCAGACCGGTGAGGATTTTGACATCAATCGCTGCGGACGGCTATAGCATATCCGAGGCATGAGCAGGGTCAGTCAAGCAGGTCAGGTCTACTGTCTTGCCATCGCGTGGATACCGAACCCGTAAACGCATGAAATCAAGACCTCTTCCTTCAATCCACTTATCTCCTATTTCTTCGCCTTATGAGACACCTTCCTCATCTTGTCCGACTTTGCGTTTGCTGCTCTTTTTCCCCTTGGGGCCGTCTCCTTGGCGACTGCCTTCTTTGTTCCCTTTAAACCCTTCGCGAGGGGAGGGCTCTTTGCCGGTGATGTAACTCTCCCGGATGATTCAGCTCTTTTGCCCTTGCGGGGCGAAGACGGAACAGTGTCCCCTGATGATGCTGATGAAACAATCACTATATCTTGTTCCAGTGCGATGCCGAATGTGGCAGACAGATCGGCCTCATCAATAATCCTTGAGCTTTTCCTTGACGCCCTGGCCAGCAGTTTTTCTTTGTGATCCGTAACTGCCTGCCGTATGAGATCATCCATCTCCACATTCCTCATCGTGAAAAACAGCTCAGGGCTCTCATCGAGTCGCGCCCCGATGCCGTAAAGCGTTGCCGCCACATGTTTGCACATGCCTGCCCAGTCCGGGCAGGAGCAATTGAAGGCGATTTCCTTCGAAGACGGAAACATGCCTGAATCCCTGTGGGTGAATATCTCCCCGATCGCTTTGGGGAAGCTTCCGCTGATGAGCTCCTGCAGTGATTCGAGCATGCCCTGGCATTGTTCAAGGATTGTCTGCCATATCTCCTTCCTGAGCTTCTTTATGCTGATGACTACCGAATAGGGCTTCGACCGCGATCCCTGAACGAGAGCCTGCACCTCTCCGGGGGCGATCTGCAGGTCGAGGACTGCGCCGTGGCGGACATAGCTCCGTCCCCTGCCGATGCGGTTCTCGAAGTCGGCATATCGCTCAAGATTGAGGTTCCATGCCTTGCCCCACCAGGTGCGCACGAGCGATGTGCCCTGAAGTATCACCGGCTTCAGGTTCGGGTTTTTTTTGGACAGCTCTCTGAGTTTCCTGGCAGCCTTCGCTTTCTTCTCGGACACCGATATATATCGAGGAAAACCCCAGTATGACATTGTTATGCTCCTTACGGTCTTTATAAAATGCCAATGTATTGTATCACATGATCAGAGCGACAATGAAAAGAGATCTATCAGCTCGTCATTGTTCATCTCCGTTATCCACTCTTCGCTTGCCGCCTGAATCACTTCCCGCGCCAGTTTCGTCTTGCCTTCTATCATGCCGTCGATCTTCTCTTCAATCGTCCCTTTTGTCAGGAATTTGTGGACCACCACGCTCTTTTTCTGACCTATCCTGAAGGCCCGGTCGGTTGCCTGGTTCTCGACTGCGGGGTTCCACCATCGGTCAAAGTGGATGACATGATTCGCAGCCGTGAGGTTCAGGCCTACGCCTCCCGCTTTTAATGAGAGGACCAAGAATGGGATATAGGCGCTGCTCTGGAAGCTGTCGATCAGGCCCTTCCTCTTTGCTACGGCGGTGCCGCCGTGCAGAATGACGCCTTCCCTTCCGAAAACCCCGTCAAGGAATGTCTTGAGAGGCCCGGTAATCTCCCTGAACTGAGTAAAGACCAGTAGCTTTTCCCTCTTTTCAAGGATGGTTTCGCAGATCTCCCTGAGGCGTGTGAACTTGCCGCTGTCGTCCTCATCGTAGTGACCGGTTCCGAGGTACTGGTCAGGATGATTGCAGAGCTGTTTGAATTTCATGAGCGAGGAGAGGATCAAGCCCTTTCTCTGAATACCTTCCCTCTGTTCTATCGTCTCTCTGAGTTCACGGACCATCTCTTTATAGAGGAGAAGTTGTTTTTTGCTTAAAGAGGCGTACGTTTTCATTTCGACCTTTTCGGGCAGATCGGAAATGACTGTTTTGTCTGTCTTCAATCTTCTCAGGATATAGGGGCTTATAATCCGTCTCAGTTTTGCATAGCCTTCGGGAGACTGTTGAAGCCCCTTAGCGAATCTGTTGAACTCTTCAGCGTTTCCGAGAAGTCCTGGGTTGATGAAATCGAACAGGGACCAGAGGTCGGTCAGCCTATTTTCTACCGGTGTGCCGGTCATGACGATCCTGCTTTGTGCCTTAAGCTTTTTGATGCTCCGGGTCTGCTTTGTGCCGGGGTTCTTTATCGCTTGGGCTTCATCGAGGATGACGTAGTTCCATTCATATTCATGCAGCCACTCATATTTCTGTACCAATGAATACGTCGTAATGACGAGGTCGATGCTCTTGAGTGCATCGCGATCTGTGGTGGCCATCCTTCTCTCCGAAGGCGCATCGGGATGCGCAATGGAAAATTTCAAGTCAGGCGCAAATCTGGTTAGCTCATTCTCCCAGTTCGAAAGCAGGGATGCAGGGATAACGAGCAGGCTCGGCAGGCCGTTCTTTTGAGATTTGATGAGAGTGAGCAGGGCGATGACCTGGACGGTCTTTCCAAGCCCCATATCATCCGCAAGGCAGATCCCGAGTTTCAACGAATGGAGGAAACTGAGCCAGTTCACTCCCTTCTGCTGGTACGGCCTGAGATCAGCCTTAAGCGATCTTCCTACCTGCGCAGAATCAATCAGTTCGGGGTTGCGCAGCTTCTTCAGCACCGTATCGAGCCATCTGCCGTTTGTGACTTCGATATCCTGCGACTCATCCGTGATTCCCCAGGCATCTTTAGGGTTCAACTGCATGCGCATGGCGTCCCTGAAGCTGAAGTCGCCTGTCGCAATCATCTCCCGTGACCTTTCGTATGCGGCAAGGGTCTGCTTCAACCTCTCCGGATCGACGGCGACCCATTTGTTCTTGATCCATGCGAGTCCCTCTGATTTCAACAGCAGGCGCCGGGCTTCTTCTTCCGTGATGACCATATCACCAAGAAGAAGCTCCGGCCTGAAGTCCAGGAGCGCATCCATTCCCACGCGGGACGGCTGATTATCTCCGGTGGTGACACGGAGTCTTATGCCTTGGGCGGACCCCTTCCACCAGTTCGGGATTCTGCAGAGAATACCGGCATTCTCATACACCGGGATCTCTTTTAAGAAGGTGTATGCCTCCTGTGTCGCCATCGCAAGGGGATGAAATATCTCTCCCGATTCCACCATATCTCCGATCAGTCGGCTCTCCTTGGCAGCAAGGTGGACAGTTGAAAGGAGGTCCAGGAGCTTTTCTTTGTCTTTGCAGAATTCTTCAAGCGCATATTTCAAGGGGAGATGCCTGGATGCCCCGTCGGCGGTCAGGCCTGTTGAATACGTCGCGAGGAAAGCAAAAGGGGCGTCACCTTTTTTGTTCTCCACCAGATGAAAATAGACCCGGCCTACCAGATGGACATTCGGGCTGTACGATTTGATGAACTCCTGGACAGTCCCTTTATAATGCTTAACACCCTCCGCAAAACACCTGTTAAGCCTGTCCCATATATTCTCAAGCAGGTCGGTGTGTAAATACTCAACCCCGGTCATAAGAGGAGCGCTGTCCAGAGTTGCTGCGGCCTCGCCGGGTGAAAGCGAGACTGTGATGTGTTGCCTGATCCGTTCCAGGTCCGGCGTCAGGCTTATCTTTTTAGCAAACAGGCCTGAAAATGTGCGCCAGAAATTCAACGAATCGGAAAGGGAGACGGACTTGTCGCTGAAGCCGAGGAAAAGAAATGCGGAGTCCTTGTCAGCACCGAACCGTCGGAACAGCTCCTTTTCCAATAGCTGGCTGCTCTTCGGTATCCGCTCATCGGACGGCGACCACTCAAGAAGTATATTGCCGCCAGGCATTATGACTGCAGTGAGCTGCTGATTCATAATCTGGTCAGCCTTTAGGTCTTCTTTTTTCCTTGAGAATAGTCTGAGACTTTGTATACTTCTTAACTCAGGCTTCTTTCATAGATTTTCTGCTCATATTCAGGGAAATCCTCAAGTTGCAGAGGTTTCTTCCTCAGCATATTGAGCTTCATGATCTTGAAGTTCAGTTCCCTGAGTTTCTTGATCCTTTCCCTGTCATCATCAATTGTGTCCATAAGGGCTTTTGTAGTGATGATCTCTTTTCTCAGTTCAAGTTCGGGCGGGATGAATCCATGATTCTTCAGAATCCTGTATGCAAGTCTCAGATCTTCGGGAACCCAGGTCTCATCTTCGAAGGCAAGGGGTTTCCCTGCACCCTGGAGCGTATCGAATTCCCCTCGCTCCATCGCTTCCCTGATCCTCTGCTCTGCAATCTTGGTGATGATGTCCATGCCTGTCGTGAAACCCCTTCGGGGACTTTGCGGGATTACCGCACAACATTATTATACCTAAATTGCTGAGAAAGATAATTCGTAAAGTTTTTCTTCAAGGATACGATATATATAGAGAGAGCGGCAGAGTCTTCTTTCCTTCTGTGAGGCGTGCACATATGAAAAAGGTACTCTTAGTCAACGGCATCAGAAAGGTGATCGAGGAAGAAAAGCGTCTCCTTTCCGGCAGGGACATTCTGGTTTTTACTGCTTCCTCTGGTGAAGAGGCACTCGACATTCACAGGAGGGAGAAGGTTGATCTCATTATAACGGGTCTTGATCTGTCGGGGATGAGTGGTGAGACCCTGTGCTCTATCGTCAGGAATGATGAGGACCTGAGGAGGGTTTCAATACTCACTGTCTGCAGCAATAGGGAATCTGACCTCGAGAGATGCGCCTATTGTGGGGTAAACTCGTATATGACTAAACCGATCGATCCTGACCGGTTCATGGAGAAGGTGAACTGGCTTCTGAGCATTGCAAGAAGGACAGGTGTGAGGGTGCTCATAAAGGTCTCGACCAAGGGTGCACTCAAATACCATGCCTTCTTCTGTACTACCCTGAATATCAGCACAACGGGGATGCTGATTGAGACAGACCGGATCATTGCAAAGGGTGAAATGATCACATGCTCCTTCTTCATCCCGGGATCGGATAACATCGTTGGAGACTGCGAGGTTGTGAGGGCAGTGAAGACCACTTCCGCGATGTATCAGTATGGTCTGAAGTTCCTTGAACTGAGCTCAACGCATCAATCTGCCATTCAAGACTTTGTGAGAAAAAAACTGGTTGAATGAAAACCTAAATGCTGCAAAAGATGGCATGGCAGACATCCCTCAAAGCCTTTATGAGGCGATGAGAAATTGAGAATCGGCTTGTAATGATGTACATCACCTGCAGAGTGGTTTTTCAGTAGAGCTTGAAACGTGGCTTCCGATACTTTAAGGTATCGCCAATAAAGGCTTTTCGGGACATCTGCCATGTTGTCCACAGAGATTATTTTTGCAACTGTTGAGAAAAGTCTACGGCGGGCAGTGAGCGCAGACTGATGCGAAAAGGGCGGTGCTCAGGTAGCGGTCACCCCTGTCAGGAAGGATCACCACGATAACGCCTTCCCTGAGTTCCGAGGCCTTTTTTAGGGCAACCCACATGGCAGCGCCGCTGCTCATCCCGACGAAAAGACCCTCTTCAAGGGCGAGTCTCCTTGCCGTGTGGAAGGCCTCATCGTCATCCACATTATGTTTCTCATCGAGCACCGAGGGGTCATAGATTCCCGGCACAATCGATTCTGACATGTTCTTGAGCCCCTGAATCTTATGGCCCATGTGAGGTTCGACACCGATGATCTTGATATGCCGATTATATTCCTTGAGACGTTTACCTGAACCCATCAATGTCCCAGTTGTTCCCATTCCTGCAACAAAACAGCTTATTTCTCCCCCCGTCTGCTCATAGACCTCCCTCCCCGTCGTCTCAAAGTGGGCCATTATGTTTGAGGGATTGTTGAACTGATCCGGCATAAAATACCCGCCCCTCCCATTCTCATTAATCCTGTGCGCGAGCCTTATGGCACCGTCTGTCCCTTCGAAACCAGGACTTAGGATGAGTTCGGCGCCAAAGGCCTCAAGGGTTTTCCTCCTCTCTATGCTCACGCAATCCGGCATCACAAGGGTGACCTTGTACCCTTTTGTTCCTCCGACCATAGCGAGGCCGATGCCGGTGTTTCCACTGGTCGGCTCAAGAATTGTGAGCCCCTGATGGAGCCTTCCGTTCTCTTCGGCATCCTTTATCATGTAATAGGCAATCCTGTCCTTCACTGATCCGCCGGGATTGGCACCCTCGAGTTTTGCGCAGAGCTTTACCTTCGGGTTCGGGTTGATCCTGTCAAGCCTCACAAGGGGGGTATTACCGATCGAATCTAAAACGCTCAACTTTTTTCTCCTTACAAGATATAGAGGACATGTACTACTATACCAGATTTACCATCGCCTCATAAAGATTTTGAGAAATGTTTGCCATGTCCTCTCTTGCACCATGGAGGCACAGTTCTGATCGAAATTAGGTTACAATATCTTATGATGATCGATACCCATTGCCATCTCGACATGTATGGGGAAGAGGGCCTGGACGCAGTCCTGAAGAGGGCGGAAGAGGCGGGCGTCGAGGCCTTCATCACCATAGGCTCTGACAGGGAGAGCAATTACGCCAATATCGAGATCGCAAAACGTTACAGTCCTGTGTATCTCTCCGTGGGGGTACACCCCCATGATGCAAAGGATTTTTCGGGAGAGACACCCGATGAGATCCTTGGATTCATAAGGGAAGAAAAGGTGGTTGCCCTTGGGGAGACCGGGCTTGATTACCACTATGACCATTCCCCGCGGGAGACGCAACGGAAGGTATTCATTGCACACCTTGATATCGCGTCCAGGACAGGACTCCCTGTCATCATCCACAGCCGTGAGGCAAAGCAGGACACACTCCGGATACTTGGAGAATCGGGTGTCCGCAAGGGTGTCCTTCACTGTTTCTCGGGAGACTTCGATATGGCCGAGAAGGCGATGGAGATGGGTTTCTTTATCTCAATTGCCGGACCAGTGACCTTCAAGAACGCGAGAAGACTGCAGGAGATTGCCGTGGCGATACCGGACATGTATCTCCTCGTCGAGACAGATGCCCCCTACCTGACCCCTGAGCCATTCAGGGGGAAAAGGAATGAACCAGCCTATATCGTCAATACCCTCATGAAATTAGCTGAATTGCGGGGGGTAAGTTATGAGGACATGGTGAGGATCACGTCGGTCAATGCGAAGCGCCTCTTCCGGATAGGGACGCTTTCCTCAAGGGGGGAGATCGTCTACAGGATAAGGGACAACCTCTACCTCAACATCACAGATAGATGTACGAACAGGTGCTCCTTCTGTGTGAGGTTTCACTCCGACTACGTGAAGGGCCATAACCTCAGGCTCTTGGATGAGCCTTCTGAAGAAGAGCTGAAAGACGCGATAGGCGACCCCTCCAGGTTCAGGGAGGTTGTGTTCTGTGGTTACGGGGAGCCGCTGCTGAGGCTTGAGATGGTGAAGAGCCTTGCAAGGTGGATTAAGGAGAGGGGAGGGAAGGTGAGGATTAACACCAACGGCCACGGCAATATTGTCAATAGACGAAACATCCTTCCGGAACTCCATGGCATTGTCGATTCCCTGTCTGTCAGCCTCAATGCGCAGGACGAGGAGATTTACGAGAAGATATGCAGCCCCGTTGTTAAGGGTGTTTTTCGGGAGGTGATCTCATTCATGAGGGAGGCGCGGCAATACATCCCCCATGTGCAGGCGACAGTCGTTCAAATGGAGGGTGTGGATACAGAAAAATGCAGGGAGATCACCGATGGGCTTGGCATCACTCTCAGGGTAAGGAAGCTTGATGTCGTCGGTTGATCCACCGCTCGAAGGCCTCAACGACCTTGGGATCGAACTGCTTCCCCGATTGGGCCTTGATCTCACTAATCGCCTCATCCTCCGTCTTTTTCGTCTTGTAAGGCCTCTCTGATATCATGGCGTCATATGAATCGGCCACCGAGAGGATTCGAGCCATGAGGGGTATCTCATCGCCCTTGAGACCGAGGCCGATGGTGCCGTCCCAGTACTCATGGTGGTATCTGATCCCGAGTACCACATCCTGGAGCTGTATGAACCCCTTCATAATCTCCGTCCCCACCAGGGGATGTCTCTTTATCTCCTCCACTTCATCGGAGGTAAGCAGATCCTTTTTATCGAGGACATTCTTCGGGACGGCAATCTTTCCTATATCGTGGAGAAGGGCGCAGATCGTTAGCCTTTCTATCTGGGATTTGCTCAGCCCTATTGCCTCACCAATCCCGACAGCGAATTCGGTCACACGTTCCGTATGGCCGGCAGTCCATCGGGAAGATGCTTCGAGTGCCTTCACCAGGGATTTGATCGCGATGATGAGAAAATCTTCGAGTTCCCTGTAGAGCTGCGCGTTCTCGATCGAGAGTGCGGCATGAGAGGCGATGGCCATCATGAGTTTGATATCATTAGAACCGAACTCCTCTGTCTCCCTGTCGGCGAGAACTACTGCACCGATGGTACGTGTCTTCCCTATGAGGGGGCACACGAGGATGGATGATTCCGCATGGGCGCACTCAAAATAGCCTGCCTTGCTGAGGTCGCTGAAAACGACTGGTTTTTCCTCTTCGATCGCGCTCCATATGATCCTGTCTTCCCTGGTAATGCACGTATCGCTGTGCCAACTCCCCCTGAAGCTCTTCGTTAAGAGCCGCTCATTGTCCTCGTCCAGACAGAGGAGTGCTGCTGCTCTCACCCCAAGGGTGTGGGATACTTCCTCAACCATGCGGTCTGCGATCTCATCGACGCTCATGCTCAAGAGGAACGTCGAGAGCCTGTAGAGGAGCGAAAGCTCTTTATCGTCCTCACTGAGCGCCCTCTCTGTAACCTCGAGTTCCTTCATGATCTCTTATCAGAAAAGAGGGAGGAAACAAACTCTTCCAGTCTATCGAGTTCCACTTCACCCTGTGAGCTGTCCCTCAGGTTTTTCCATTTTACCCTGCCCGAGTCTAGCTCATCATCACCAATGAGCAGGGCATAGCGAACGGCAAGCCTGTCTGCCCTGCGGAGCTGGCTTTTCAGGGAGGACCCGTCATACGCTGCCTCGATCCATAGCCCCCTGGCCCTTAGCCTTTCTGCGATGAAAAAACCTTCGGTGATTGCCCTCTCCCCGAGGGCGGCGATGAAGACGTCAGGGGAGGGTACCACTGTGTCTTCCCTATCTTTCAGAAGGGTCACGAGCCTCTCCATGCCGAGGGCAAATCCGATGGCAGGTGTGGGAGGACCACCAAACTCCTCCACAAGCCTGTTGTATCTCCCTCCGGCGACAACGGCTTTCTGTGAACCGAGGTGTTCAGTCGTCACCTCAAAGGTCGTGCGTGTGTAGTAGTCAAGTCCCCTCACCAGGTTGGTATTGCGCATATGGGGGATACCGAGGGCAGCGAGGCGGGAGAGCACCTGTCCGAAATGGTGTGTGCACTCACTACAGAGGTAGTCGGAGACCCTCGGTGCGCTCTGCTTCATCTCTATACACCGGTTGACCTTGCAGTCGAGTATCCTGAGGGGGTTGACCGCATACCTCCTTTTACAGTCGGGACAGAGGTCTGTGAGCTTCACGGAAAAGAAACTCACGAGGGAACGCATGAAGGAAGGCCTGCAGGTCTCGCAGCCGATCGAGTTCAGCTCGAAGGTGAGTTCCATCAGGCCGAGCCTTCCGAGGAGAACGTGCACCATCGAGAGCATCTCCGCGTCGATCTCGGGTGCAGAGACACCAAAGGCCTCAACCCCTATCTGGGAGAACTGCCTGAACCTTCCCATCTGGGGCCGCTCATACCTGAACATAGGGCCGGAGTAGAAGAACTTCTGCGGTGAAGGGAGATTGTGGAGGTAGTGTTCGACATAGGCCCTCACCACTGTTGCAGTGCCTTCGGGTCTCAGGGTGATGCTCCTGCCCGCCTTATCAGAGAATGTGTACATCTCCTTCTCCACGATGTCAGTCGTCTCACCAATGCTCCTCGCGAAGACGGCCGTTGATTCTATGATCGGTGTCCTGACTTCCTGATATCCATAATAGGAGAAGACCTCCCGCGCGGCTGATTCCACTCTCTGCCAGGTGTAGATGTCAGGAGGGAGAATGTCCTGGACACCCTTGAGGGCACTATACTTCACCAGTCTCTTCTCCTTCTCTCTCCCTGTCAAAATCGATCATCCGCAAGTGGCTCTCTATGAGGCGTTTCACTTCCTCCTTGAAATGCCTGCGGATACCCCTGAGATCGACGATATCCTCATGGATCTTCACTACTTTCTCCTGGGCTTCCTTCAGGATAACATCGCCCTTGAGCTCGGCCTCTCTGATGAGGAGCTCCGCCTCTTTTCTTGCATTTGTCTTGTAATCCTCCACCATCTGCTGGGCGGTTATGAGGGTCTCCCGCAGCGTAGTCTCCATATCCCTGTATTCCTTGATCTGGTTCTCCGTCCTCTGCACCTGTTCCTTGAGAAGGGCGTTTTCTCTCAGGAGATCTTCCATTTCCTCCCTCACGACCTCGAGGAAGGCATACACTTCCTCTATATCGAAGCCACGGAACTTCATGGGGAATTGCTTCTGCTGGATATCGAGTGGCGTGATTCTCATAGGTAACCCCCTCCTTTTATTTTGTATCCGAGCTCTATCAGTGAATGTATCAGGAACTTCTGAATAAAGATAATACAGAGAATCACGATAAGGGGGGAAATGTCCACAGGGCCGAGCCTGTATCCGATAAGCCTCCGGATTGGCTTCAGGACCGGGTCGGTGACAGCGTAGAGAAACCTCACGATAGGGTTGTAAGGGTCGGGGTTCACCCAGCTGATGAGGGCTGCAATGATCACGATCCACATATAGAGGGAGAGCGCATAATCGAGGACAGTTGCAAGGGCGAGTATCAAATTTCCGAAGATGAACATTATCCCCTCCTTCCAAGCTCTGAAGCCCTCTTACGGGCAGCCAGGAGGGCATCAATCACGATACCATTGAGGCCCTTCTCCTTGAAGACCATGAGGCCGGCAGCTGTTGTGCCGCCTGGCGATGTCACCATCTCCCTGATCTTTGAAGGGGGTATGCCCTCTTCAAGGAACCTCGCAGTGCCGATGAGTGTCTGAACCGCGAGTTCAGAGGCATTGTAGTCAGTGAGTCCCATGGCTATCCCGGCCTCCTCCATGGCCTCTACAAAAAGAGCGATGAAGGCAGGGCCGCTTCCGGAGAGGGCTGTGACTGCATCCATGTAGTGCTCGGGAAGGATGAGCACCTTGCCCACGGCCATGAACATCTCCCTGACTATCGCCATTTCCCTGTTGGAGAAGCATTCACATAAGGACATCACCGTTATGCCTTCCTGGACCATCGCAGGGGTATTCGGCATGGCTCTCACGAGCCGCTTTGTCTTGAGTTTCGACTGAAGATAGTCGAGTGTGATTCCCGCAGCGATCGAGACTACGGTCTTTTCGTCATTGACCAGATCTGTAATCTCCTCGAGTACGGAATCGATGTGCTGAGGCTTTACCGCAAGGACGATACTACTGCATGATGATGCAACTGTCCTGTTGATATTGGTTGTGGTTACCTCGTAGGTGTCCTCGAGGTATTTCCGCCTTATTTCCATCGGTTCCGATACGAGGATATCCTTCATGCCATGAGTTTTCATCCCCTTTATCAGAGCCTCTGCCATGTTTCCACCACCGATGAAACCAATCATGTGACCTCCGGTTCTTCCCTTTACCTCTAAATTAATAGTCTCATAATAGAATGCAAAAACTTTATCGACAGAAACATGGCAGATGTCCCGAAATGCCTTTATCGGCGATACCTTGAAGTATCGGAAGCCATGTTCCAAGCTTGACTGCATGACCACCCCCGGGTGAGGTATGACCATACAAGCCGGATGAATGCCGTTTCATCGCCTTATAAAGGCGTTGAGGGATGTCTGCCATGTCTTTTTTGCAACACTTAGGACTACTCTCATTATACCAGTTATTCAACTCCTCTCCCCGAATATCGCCGTCCCTATCCTCACCATAGTGGCTCCTTCTTCTATCGCCACTTCGAAATCGTGGGACATCCCCATCGACAGTTCAGGGAGGGAAACCCCCTCGAGTTTCATCTTATCCCTCAACTCGCGGAGTTCCCTGAAATAGGGACGTGCCTCCTGAGGGTTGGAAAAGAAGGGCGGCATCGTCATGAGCCCTTTGAGGTTCAGGTGCTTCATCTCACGCACCGCATTGAGGAGAGCCATCAGTTCGTGTTTTGGTATGCCCTGTTTCGTCTCCTCGAGGGAAAGCTTCACCTCTATAAGGACGTCCTGAACCTTGCCGGCCATAGAGGCCTGTCTATTTATCTCTTCAGCGAGATCGATGGTATCAAGGGAGTGTATCAGATCGAACATACGGACAGCGTACTTCGCCTTGTTCCGCTGGAGATGGCCAAGCAGATGCCAATGCAGACTCTCAGATATGCCTGATAGGGATTCGATCTTGTCCCTCGCTTCCTGAACCCTGTTTTCGCCGAAGATCCTCAGACCTGCATCGATTGCCTCCCTGATCCTCTGGACATCTATGGTCTTTGTGACGGCTATGAGCATCACATCTTCCGGGTTCCTCCCTGCCCTCATCGCAGCATGTGACATCTTCTTATAGATGGTGCTTATCCGTTCTATAAGTTCCCTGTCGTTCATCGTGTTGCGAGAGCCTCCTGGTACTCCTCCCAGAGCCTCTCTTTCGGGATTCCGTTGTCGATGAAATCCCATGGGAGGATCTCACTGAGATCCTTTTTTCTGTAGAGATAAAAACCAGCATCAATACCTGCTTCAATGCAGGCCATTTGCCAGTCACATCCCCTCGTCATCCTTTCGAGGACTCCAGATACCCTCCTGTCTCCAACAGAGAAGAGACCCTGCATATATGCATACTTCGGGACATCATGGAAGACCTTCACGCCCCTGACATGGGAAAGGTCTTTCTTTATCGTCTTCAGTCGCCCTTTCACAAGGTTCATGTCTTCCATAGGGTGCCACTGGAAAGGGGTAAAGGGTTTCGGGACAAAGGTACTCACCGTGAGGACGATGGTTCCTTTGTCTGACACTGCCCGTATCTTTTTTGTGAGGGAGACGATTCCATGGATATCGACTTCTCCTTCTGTGGGAAGTCCCACCATGAAGTAGAGCCTCAGGGTTTCAATCCCCTTTGAGAGGATGAGCCGTGATGTCTCGACGATATCTTCTTCCGTAATCTTCTTGTTGATCGCTCTCCTCAACCTATCCGTGCCTGCTTCCGGAGCGATCGAGATGCTCCTGCATCCCCTGAGTGATCTGATGACTTCGTAACTCCTGGGGACTGCTCTTAAAGAGGTAATAGAAAAATCGAGACCCTCAATGGCAAGGGCCTCTTCTGCATGGGTGTAGTCCGAGAGCGAGGGCCCGATGAGGCCGACCCTACTCGTCTTTGCACGGGCTTCATCGATCTCTTCCTTCAAGTTGGAGAGGTCTTTCTTCCTTGGGGGTTTGTAGATATGGCCGGTGACACAGAATCTACAGCTCCAGGGGCATCCCCTCATCGCCTCTATAAGGTACATATCCGAGAACTCCGTCTCTGTCGTGACTATGGACTGCCTTGCAGGGGATGAAGAGATATCCTCAAAGAATCTCCTCTTTATCACTATCGGGACACCGGGTTCCGAGTTCCTCGCGGAAATTCTCCCCTCGGGGGTGTACGTGACTGCATACAGGTGGGGAACGTAGAGCCCCTCTATCGCAGGTAGTTTTTTCGAGAGTTCGTCTTTACTTCCTGAATCCTTGTATGTATCTATGAATTCCGCAAGCATCTCCTCCGCCTCACCGATGAAGCAGATATCAAAAAACTCTGCGACAGGCTCAGGGTTAAAAAATGTGCAGGGACCCCCCATGATCAGCAGGGGATGGAGATCCTTCCTTTCCTCCCTTCTCGGGGGAATCCTCGACATGTTCAGTATCGTCACTACGTTCGGATAGTCATTCTCAAAAGAGAGTGAGAATGCAACGATCTCAAACCGGTTCAACGGCTTCTTCGATTCCATCGAGAGGATCTCGGTCCCTGTTCTGATGTGTTCTTCCATATCCTCCTCATCAGGGAAAAAGGCCCTTTCGCAGACTACGTCAATCCTCTTGTTCATCAGGGTATAGATCCCCTGAAAACCGAGGTTGGACATACCGACGTGGTACACGTTCGGGTATACAAGGCACACGGTGACCTTGCCTCCCGGGTCCTTGTAGACAGTTCCCCTCTCTTTCGACAGGAGAAAGTCGCTATGCTCTATGATCTTCCTGCTTGCCATTTCAGGCATGTAGTATACATTATTTCATCCTATCAAATGTTCTTTGAAAAACAATTAGTTAGATAGTATTAGCACCTATTTTTAGGTGTCCGTGGACTTCCGGTAGACTTCTGTTCTAATCAGACTTTCAGAACTCCATCATAGCTTCAGCATTGAAGACATTTCTAATCCCAACAGAACCTGATAAGACGATACCCGACAGAACCTTTCCAGAGTCAGATGAGTTTGCGATGAGTTCTTTCCGCCAGTCATTTCCACTGAGACCCCTTTTCTTAGGGGAACTCTGTCCTCACTATCATAAACTCCTCTCTATCAGTCACTTTCAGATGTCTTAGCCGAAATTTCACTTGACATTTCGGTGTCCTGCTCTTCTCAATTAGACGTATTTCACTTCCGAAAGTATTTCTGAAGTGAACCTATCTCTGCTTTCATCTACTGACTAAAGGCAGAATACTTC
>Ga0315295_10001084_pt1 | contig 23340 bp, 12 predicted proteins | sample YL17G14_0_MG_FD_204453 | JGI IMG/M metagenome (GOLD analysis project Ga0315295, IMG submission 204453) | Sediment microbial communities from Yellowstone Lake, YNP, Wyoming, USA - YL17G14_0 | ecosystem: Environmental > Aquatic > Freshwater > Lake > Sediment | place: USA: Wyoming | collected...
AAGGAGCACAAGCTGCCGGGTTACCGGGTCGACGCCATCACCGACGCCGCCATCCGCTACCTCAACGGCCGGCAGGGCGCGACCGAGCCGCATTTCCTTTTTCTCTCCTACATCGAGCCGCACCACCAGAACCACCGCGACGACTACCCCGCGCCGGTCGGCTATGAGGAGAAATATGCCACCGCGCCGCTTCCGCCCGATCTCGCCGCCCTCCGGGGCACCGCGCCGCAGCACTGGCCCGGCTATTGCGGCATGATCAAGCGCCTCGACGAGTCGCTCGGCCGCCTCCTTGACGCCCTGCAAAGCCTCGGCCAGCTCGACAACACCATCGTCCTCTACACCTGCGACCACGGCTGCCACTTCAAGACCCGCAACGCCGAATACAAACGCTCCTGTCACGACGCCTCGATCCGCGTGCCCACGGCCATCGTCGGGCCCGGCTTCATGGGCGGAGGCCGCCTCGAGCAGCTCGTCTCCCTCGTCGACCTGCCGCCCACGTTGCTCGATGCCGCGGGTATCACTCCGCCCAAGGCGATGCCCGGCCGCTCGATCAAGCCGCTGGCGCAAAAAACCCTCCAGACCTCCTGGTCCGATGAGGTGTTTGTGCAGATTTCAGAAAGCCACACCGGCCGCTGCATCCGCACCGCCCGCTGGAAATACTCGGTCCGCGCCCCCGGAGAGGACGCTCAAGGTAAACCTGTCGTCCTGGCCCGGTCCGACGTTTACGCCGACGACCACCTTTACGACCTGCTGGCCGATCCTTGGGAGCAGACCAACCTCATCGGCATGCCGACCTTCAAGCACATCGTCGCCGACATGCGCGCCCGCCTCGTCCGCCGCATGACCGCGATTGGGGAGAAAGAGCCGAGGTTCATCGACGCACCGGCCAAGGATCCATCCCAGCGCCAGGTGGAATTCCACGGCGGCTCCGGCGTGAGCTGAGCCGGACTCAGGCAGTTGAGCCGGGTGGAGCCGATCCTCCGGACCGATTTCCCCGACGCAAGCCCACTAACCCGTCCGGAGGCCGCGTTCCATCTTGAAGCGACATCACGGGCAGCGGCAGCAGGCAGTAGCGTTCGGCGAACATAGGAATTCAAGATGCGCCAAGGAAGCAAAGGGAACTAAGCGAGTAGAACCGGGCGACCTCGACCTTGGCGGGATTTGCGATCTTCGTGTAGAAATTCGATCATCAGAGCTTGAGCAACCGCTTCACCTCGGCCTCGAGTTTCTCACCGCGGGCGTTGGTCTCGACCAGCAGGCCGTTTTGATCGAGCAGGAGCATGGCCGGGATACCATGGATATTATACCGGCGGCGGAATTCGTTATCCATATCCTTGCCATCATAATACTGCGGCCAAGGCATGCCCCGCTCCTTGGCAAAGGTCATCACCTCCGCCGCGGTTTTCTGGAATTTCTTCGCCTTGGCCGGGTCGGCATCGGGGGCCACGTCCAAGGAGATGCCGACGACTTCGAAACCCTGGTCGTGATAGGTCTCGTAGACGCGCTTGATGTTGGGGATCTCCGCAATGCAAGGGTGGCACGAAGTGGCCCAGAACTCCACGAGCACCACCTTGCCGCGCAGTTTCGCGAGGTCGACCTCCCGTCCGTCGATGGCGGTAAACTTCATCGCCAGCGGGGTCGTGCGCATTTCATTAAAAAGCAATTCCCCGGCGGCCTGCGCCGCCAGGGTCGGATTGCTCCCCGCCGCCAGCTTGCGCAGCTGGGCCGTGCCGGCGGCGGGATCGGCCTTGGCCAGCAAACGGGCGTAGTCCAACTCAAAGAGGGTGAGCCTGGGGGCCTGTGGTTGGCAGGCCGCTAATGCGTCGATCTTGGCGCGGACGGTCGCCACTGCGGGCTTGTCCGCCGCCCGTTCGATTTCGAACGACAGGGTGATGTCTGCGCAGGTCAACTCCGCCCAGAGTTCCTCCCCCAGATTCGGCCTCGCCAACCGGGCCGCGAACTGGCGGGCGAGATCCGTCCGGAAAGCCGGGCGCTCTCCTTCGGGCAGGTATATCGCGATCAAGGGCAATTGTGACAGGTAACCGGAAAACCGGGCATCCCCGGGGAATTCCTGCAACGCGGCGAAGGTCATTTCCACCAGTTTGGCCGGAACGGCCGGCTTGGCGCGGGCGGTGGTGAGGATTGCAGCAAAGGCGAGATCGGCCTGCGGGTTTCCCTGCGCGGTGGGAGCCGAAGCGCCTTGGGTAACAGGAGCGGTCGCGAGCATCGCGGTGGCCAGGAGGGTCAGGAAGGGTTTCATAAAGGAGTCAGGGATTGTTTCGAAGGCTCTATTGCAGTCGAAGCCAGGCGGGGCAAGTGAGGGAAGCTGCGGCGCACGGGTCGTTATCGTTTGGGGATGACAGCATTTGGCAATTCGCCGCCAACGGATCTCCGGACGGAACGTGCAGAAATTTTTCCATCCACCGGGCCGGGCGAGAAGCAGGGCCAGACCAAGATAGTTCCAGCAGCGGCCCAATCTGATAAGGGCCGATGCCCGGGTGAACAGGCGCAAGGGGATTGGGGTGTGACTCACTTGATGCCCGGCACGCCAAGGCACGAATCGCCAGATCCACCCCTCCCGGCAGCCGGTCAATTTGGGCGGTTTCCGTTTCCGCCGCTGCCGGCTTGCAATTCGCAAAGCCGAAGACCGCCCCCGCCATGAGTGGGGAAAGGCTCTTTCTCATGGCGCGGGCGTCGCTCCTCAGAGGCTCTTCCTGATGGAAAGGTATATGTAGCGCTGGCGCGGATCATCCTCGGCATTGTAGAAGCTGGTGCCGTTGGAAACCAAGGTGGGGGCGTCGTTGAGGATGTTCTGGCAACCCAGGGTCCACTTGGTGGCGCTAAGCCAGCGCTTCCAACCTTGTTTACTGGTGTCCGCATGAAACTGGTAGCTGACCTGCATGTCGTAACGCATGAACGCAGGGATGCGGCCACCATCCAGCGGGAAAGCCGTGGGCAAGGCCGCTGTCGGCGCTGTGGTTGAAGTGGAATAGTGATGGGTGTAGCGGGACGAGAAGGTGACCTCCCACGGATCCCTGCTCCAGGTCACCGCTGCCCGACCGCGCCAGCGGCGGGGGCCGCTTACCCCGGCCGTATTGAGGAACGTGGAGGTGGGCGTGGCCTTGGTCTCGAATTTGTTCGTAAAGGATGAGTTTGCGCTGAAGAGAAACTGGCCCATTGATTTGGTCTTCAGGTCGTAGCGCAGATTCAGGTCGATGCCATCCGTGTTGATCTTGGCAACATTGATGGTAGTCCAGTCGACCAGGGTGAGGAGGCCGCCGGTGTAACCGAGGGCCGCATCGGCCGGAGTCAGGGGGGCGCGAACGACGCGGGTGGGAAATTCATCGGACAACGCGACGAGGGTGGCCGCCGTGGGCGTGACGATGCCATCGATCTTGGAAATTTTCCAGTAATCCACATTCAGCGTGAAGTCCTTCAGGAAGCGCGGGGTGTAGATCAGGCCGAAGTTCTGTGAGGTCGCATCCTCGGGCCGGAGATCCAAGTTGCCGCCAATCCGCCAGGTGTAGGTGAAGAACGGCTGGCTCGTGTTGCCCCGCTTGGGGTCGGGCACGACTAGAAAGTTTTGATTGGCCAGGGTGAAAATTTGCGCGCCAAAATCACTCCAGTCCGGCGGATAGATACCCGTCGTGTAGGAATAACGCACCGCCACATCCCGCAGGAGCTGCACCTTGGTCGCGGCTACCACCGATTTGCCATACTTGTTGTCCTTGACGAGCAGCGGGGTGAAGCTGGCCGCTTGGAAGAATTCGCTCTTAAACTGCTCCCGGCGGGCGCTCAGATTCAGCTCCATGGACTGCAGCGGGATGAATCGCGGCCGCCATTTGTCGTTAAACACCGGGATGACCAGTTCAGCCGCCCCGGCCAGGGTATTGCGGCTAAGGGGTTCGTGGGTGAGAGGTGTTTCGGGAAACGGAAACCCGGTCATCAGGCTCCAGAGGTCGGATGAGGTAGGTCCACCCTGCCCGCCAACTCGGTCGAATTTCGTATATTGGCCCAAGGCCGCCACATTGATGGGACCGGCGGGGAGTTGGTAGATCGGTCCGGTCACGCGGCCAATGCCGATAAAGTTTTTGTTGATGGCGTAGGTGTCGCGCAGCGCATACCAATACTTGTCGTTGTCAGAGGTGGGCACGGGGAATTGCCGGTGATCCGCCAACACCGGGTAAACGGCCCGCCGCACATCAAGCGGAGCCGGGACGTTGGTCTGCCCGTTGGTGGTGCCGGTGAGACCGGCGGTGCTGAGCAAAGTCGGCATCCAGTTTGTGGTATTATTGCTGCGCGTTTTGGTCCGATTGTGGTCGTAGGCTCCGTCGAGCGACCATTCCCAATCCGTGAGGAATTGGCCCTTGATCCCCAGCAGACCGCGCAGCGTATCCCGCTCCTCCCGCGCGTTGGGATCGTTGATGTCGAGCGGGTCGAAGAATACCCGGATCGGCCGGCCGACAAAGCCCGGCGTAACATTGGTCCGGAAGGGATTCAGCGGGTCGGTGGCCGTGAGATTCAAGGTGAGGACTTGCGGAAAAGTATACTTCGACTGAAATTTAACGGCTCCGAATTCCGAGTAGACCGTGAGACGGTCGCTCAATTTGTGTTCAAACTGCAGGTTGGCCGAGAAGTTGTCCTGCGGTTGATAGATGGTCTGTTGCGCGAAACGCTCCCCGGGCGTGAATTTCCCCGCCACCCCCGTGAAGGAATCGGGGGTCAGAGCGTTGCTTTGGGCCGCCGTCGTGCCGGTGGGAACCTGCACCCAGCGGAGACCCGGGGCGCCCGGGATGCCGAGGTCATTGATCGCGGCCGCCGGCCCGTTGCCGACCAAAATGGTGGCCGGCGACCCGGCGAAAGCATTGAGGGTGAACAGCTCAAAGGCCGACACGCCGGCCGCATTGCGGACGGTCGTGTTGGGACCGTATTTCTCCAAGACCCTGGCCGTGTCGTTGCGATCCCCCTGATAGAGCGGATCCCGGTGCGAATAATCCAGCTGCATCGTCAGGGTGGTCTTGCGGCCGGACAGATTGAAAGACCGCCCATCCAGATAGGATACCCGATATTCCGTGGCGCCGCCATCCCACGAAGTGCCGATATAGGTGGTGAGTTCCTTCGCATTATACTCCTTGCGGAGGATGACATTGATGGCACCACCCAGCGCACCTCCGCCGTAGAGGGCCGAGCCGGAGAGAGGCAGGATCTCCACCCGGTCGATCGCCGCGATTGGGATCCGGCTCAGGTCGGTGCCGCCGTTGCTGTTGGCGCCCGACCGGGGCTGGACCCGGCCGTTGATCAGGATGAGGGTCTGCGCCGACGCGAATCCGCGCAGGCTCACGGTGGAAATATTCGCCACCGTGCCACCCGAGATGTTGACGTTACTGGGCGGACTCTGAAAGCCGTTCGCCCCTGATGAAGTCTGCGGGATTTGACGAAATAGCTCCTCGAAGCTGGTGATCCCCATCCGCTCGATCTCAACGCGGCTGATGACCTCATGATACACGGCCGAATTCGCATCCGTGGGAATGAGGCCCTTGTTCTGGATGCCGTCGATCTTGCGTCCGGTGACCTCGAACTTTTCGAGTTGGAGGGTGCCGTCCTCAGTCTTTCTTAGTTGGGTCGGGCGGGCGCTTGGCTCCGTCTGCGCCACCCTTTCCGCGTTTGGGACCGCGTCTCTTTTCACCGCAAAGGCGCCGGTCTTGGCATCCTGCGTGACCACCAAGGGCGTGCCCGCCACCATCCGGTCCAGGGCTTCGCGGGCGGTGAATTCGCCTGTGGCGGCGTTGGTCTGCACATCATTCACGATCTTGGTCACGAAGATGACGCCAAGACCCGACTGTTCCGAGAACAGCTTCAACGCCGTTTCGGCCGACCCGGCCGGCACGGCGAAGTTCTTTTTGGGGCCGGCGGCAGCGGCCTGGGCGGACATGGCGGCGGGACACAGCAGGGCGCAGCACAGGCAGAGCACAGCCATCAGGGCCGGCGAACGGAACGGGGATGGGGTTTGCATAGGTGTATGTCCGGCCCGTGCCCACCGTGGACCCGGTGCTGGAGGTCTATCTAAACGCCCGGGGAGGAAATCCTGTTTACAACGCGCAGGAATATTTCTTTTCCGGGCCCATCAGCAGGCTTTCATCTGGCCAACACGATCCGGCCGTTGTCCGCCGGCCGGGCCTGCAGGCCGGCGCTGGCCTCCAACAGGCGGGCAAATCCCTCGGGATCATCCGCCCAGAAAACACCGCTGATGCGCAGCTCCCCCAGCGAGACGCCGTCGAGCGCGAGCTGCACATGGTTCTGCCGGTTAAAAAGCGCCACGGCCTCGGCCAGCGGCATGTTGGTGAATTCCACCCGCATGCCGCGCCAGGCCAACGCGGCGCGCATGTCCTCGCTGGAGACCGCGACGGCGTGAAACGGGGTCGCGACGGGTGGCTCCTCCACCGGCACCGTCAGCCGGCGGCCGGCATCCACATAGGCGAGCGTCTCGGCCGGATGGGCCGAGCTTGCGGCGGTGCGCCCGACCTCCACCCGACCCTCCGTCACCAGCACGCCGACCTCGGCCGTTGTCAGCCGCACATCAAAGGCCGTGCCGACGGCGCGCACCGACACGGTGCCGGCCGTGACAGCAAAGGGACGGGCGGGATCCTTGCTGACGGAAAAATGCGCTTCGCCCCGCAGCAGCCGCACCTGCCGCTGTTGCGGGGTGAAATCCACCGCGATTTCCGCCCCGGCGTTGAGTTCCACCACGGAGCCGTCGGCCAGCAATCGACGCTCGGGCTTCACTTCGACCGAAACAACCGCCGTGCCGCTCGTGGCGGAAGGCGCGGTCGGGCCGGGCCAGAAGGCCATGGCCAAGGCGGCGGCGGCGGCCAGTGTCCCCAGCGACCACGCGGCCGCGCGGCGGCGCACGGCGCGCCCCTGGTCGCGTTGCGCGACGCGTGCGGCCACGGCGCGCTCGACGATGGCGGCCTGCCCGGTGTGCCGGGGTTTCTGCATGAAGCGCCAGACGGAATCGAGTTCCATCACCGCATCCGCATGCTGCGGATCGGCCAGCAGCCAGCGGCTGAACTCGGCCTGCTCGTCGGTCGACAGGCCGCCCTCCCAGCGGGCCAGCCAGTCGGCCGCCTGCTCCAGCACCGCCTCACTGGCGGGCCCGGCGTGGGATCGGGTGGAGCCGCCCTTCATGCGCGGACCCTCCCGGTGATGCCACGGTCGCGGAAATATTGCCTGCATTTCTTCATGGCGCGGGCCACCTGCACCCGGACGGTTTGTTCGGAAATCCCCAGTTCCGTCGAGATCTCGGCAAATTCCTGCCTGCGGAGAAGCCGGCGGACAGCCACCTGGCGGCAACGCTCGGGCAGCCCCGCGATCGCCTCGGCGATAAGGGACAGTTCCTCCTGAGTGCAGACAGACTCGTGGACATCGGCTTCATCCTTTACAACGCTCAGGCCGCTCAATTCGCTTACCGGGGTGCCGGAAAGAAATTTGCGCCGCCGGAACAGGCTGATCGTGAGGTTGCCGGCCACGGTGAAGAGAAAGCCGCGCGCGGCGGTGAGTGTGCCCTTCTGCCGGGCCAGGAAAGCGCGCAGGAAGGATTCCTGCACGACGTCATCCACCTCTGTCAGGGTCGGGAATTTCCGATGCAGGAAGGCGCGCAAGGCCGGCTCGTGCGGTTGGATCTCATCGGCAAACCAGCAGTCGGGCGCCGGATCGGTGACCGGCACGGGATTGGGTTTGGAAGCCGTCGACGACAGACTCAAGGGGCAAGGGGTGAACGACAGCAAATTGGGCCGCCGCCGCGCGGGAGCGAGCCAATTTCCGAGGCAGAGTCCACAACACGCGGCGGTCATTTTGTTTACACCCCGGGAAAATAAACTCAAAAATCCGGCTGTGGAGCTGAGGGGGGCCGCTTTCACCCATCGCGCCCTTGCCTGGTGCCGAACGCCTTGGACCGGCCCCGCCGTATGACCGTAAAGTATCGCGGCGGTTTTCTCTCCCGCGAAGAAGGATAGGTCTTGGGCGTGTATACCCTTGGCATAGATTACGGCACCAACTCGGTTCGCGCACTCGTCGTGCGCTGCGCAGACGGCCAGGAGCTCGGCTCCTGCGTTGTCAACTATCCCTCCGGCCGGCAGGGCATCCTGCTGGACCCGCGGGATCACCACCTCGCCCGCCAGCATCCCGGCGACTACCTTTACGGCCTCGAGAAGAGCGTCAAAGGCGCCCTCGCCCAGGCGCGAAAACAAAAGGGGTTCGACGCCAGGAAGGTCATCGGCCTCGGCGTCGACACCACCGGCTCCAGCCCGATCCCGGTTGACGACAAAAACGTCCCGTTGGCGCTGAACCCGAAATGGCGGAAGAACCTCAACGCCCAATGCTGGCTGTGGAAGGACCACACCGGCTGGCGCGAAGCCGCCAAGATCACCGAGCTCGCCGCGCAGCACCGCCCGCAGTTCATCGCCAAATGCGGCAACACCTACTCCTCCGAATGGTGGTGGTCCAAGCTCTGGCACTGCCTGAACGTCGACCCGAAACTTTTCTCCGCCGCCTACTCCTGGGTGGAACTCTGCGACTGGGTGCCGAGCGTGCTCGCCGGCGTCACCGACCCGAAACAGGTCAAGGCCGGCATCTGCGCCGCCGGACACAAGGCCCTCTATTGCGACGAATGGGGCGGGTTGCCCGACAAGGATTTTCTCGCGCTGCTCGATCCGAAACTCGCCGACCTGAAGGACCGCCTCTACACCAAGGCCTACGACGCCACGGAACCCGCCGGCACCCTCTGCGCCGACTGGGCGACGAAACTCGGCCTGCCCGGCGGCATCCCGATCGCCATCGGCGAGTTCGATGTGCACTACGGCGCCATCGGTTGCGGCGTCAAGGAAGGCACCCTCGTCAAGGTCATCGGCACCTCGACCTGCGATTGCGGCGTGGTCTCCGCCGAGAAGCAGGTGCCCGACATCCCCGGTATCTGCGGCATCGTCAAGGGCGCCATCCTCCCCGGCTTCTACGGCCTCGAGGCCGGCCAGTCCGCCGTCGGTGACATCTTCAAGTGGTGGGTCGAGGGCGTGTGCGCCGGCGACGCCGCCACGCACGCCCGCTTCACCGCCGCCGCCGCGAAGCTCAAGCCCGGCCAGAGCGGCCTGCTCGCCCTCGACTGGAACAACGGCAACCGCACCATCCTCGTCGACCCGATGCTCTCCGGCCTGCTCCTCGGCCAGACGCTCCACACCTCGTCCGCCGAAGTGTATCGCGCGCTGATCGAAGCCACCGCCTTCGGCGCCCGCGCCATCATCGAGCGTTTCAAGGAATACGGGGTGCCGATCGACCGCGTCGTCTGCGCCGGCGGCATCGCCGAGAAAAACCCGATGCTCATGCAGATCTACGCCGACGTCACGGGCTGCACGATGCTCGTCGCCGGTTCGTCACAGGCCTGCGCGCTGGGCTCGGCCGTCTCCGCCGCCGTGCTCGCCGGCGCCCACCCGGACTTCCCGACCGCGCAACGCAAGATGACCACGCTGAAGAACGTTTCCTACAAGCCGAAGGCCGCCAACCAGCAGGTCTACGACCAGCTCTACCGGCTCTATCGTCAACTCCACGATTCCCTCGGCGGTCTCAGCAAGAACGCCGATCTCTCGCGCGTGATGAAAGACCTCCTCGCGATCAAGGACGCCGCCCGCGGCTGAAATCTCCTTCTCGTTCTCGTCATCGTTCTGGTTCTCCATGTTTGTTAAGACGGGAGAATGAGAACGGGCAAGAGAACGAGAACGATTTTCCACTCTGGCTCTCAACTCTCGGCTCCCGACTCTCAACTTATTCTCCCATCATGAAAAACCTCCCCTCTCCTGTCATCTGGTTCGTCTGCGGTTCGCAGCACCTCTATGGCCCGGGCCCGCTCAAGCAGGTCGCCGCCAACGCGCAAGCCGTCGCCGACGGTCTCGCCAAGTCCAGGCAGCTGCCGCTGAAGGTCGTCTTCAAGGCGCTCCTCACGACGCCCGACGAGATCACCAACCTGATGATCGCGGCCAACTCCGACGCCAACTGCGGCGGCCTCATCCTCTGGATGCACACGTTTTCGCCTTCCAAGATGTGGATCCGCGGCCTGAGCGCCCTCAAGAAGCCGTTCCTGCACCTGCACACGCAGTTCAACCGCGATCTGCCCTGGGGCACGATCGACATGGATTTCATGAACCTCAACCAGGCCGCCCACGGCGACCGCGAGGCTGGTTTCATCCACACCCGCATGCGCCTCGGCCGCAAAGTCGTCGTCGGCCACTGGAGCGATCCGGAAGTCCACGCGCGCATCGGCGCCTGGATGCGCGCCGTCCGCGGCTGGGCCGACTGGCAGGGTGCGCGCTTCGTCCGCTTCGGCGACAACATGCGCCAGGTGGCCGTCACCGAGGGCGACAAGGTCGCCGCGGAAATGAAACTCGGCTTTGCCGTCAACACGCACGGCGTCGGTGACCTCGTCGCCGTCGTCGCTGCCGTGTCCGTCAAGGACATCGCCGCCCTCTGCGCCGACTATGAAAAGGCATACGCCGTCGTGCCCGCCCTCAAGCAAGGCGGCGCGCGTCACGCCGAGCTGCGTTACAGCGCCCGGCTGGAACTCGGCATGGCCTCCTTCCTCGAACAGGGCGGCTACAAGGGTTTCACCGACACCTTCGAGGACCTGCACGGCCTGCGTCAGCTCCCCGGCATGGCTACGCAACGCCTGATGGGCGCCGGCTACGGCTTCGGGGGCGAAGGCGATTGGAAGACCTCCGCACTCGTCCGCGCCATGAAAGTCATGGGCCATGGTCTCGATGGCGGCACGTCCTTCATGGAAGACTACACCTACCACCTGTCGCCCAAGGGCCACCAGGTCCTCGGCGCGCACATGCTGGAAATCTGCCCCTCTATCGCCAACGGCAAACCCAAGGTCGAAATCCACCCGCTCGGTATCGGCGGCAAGGAAGACCCCGTCCGTCTCGTCTTCGACGCCCCGACCGGCGAAGCCCTCAACGCCTCGCTCGTCGATCTCGGCAACCGTTTCCGCCTCATCGTCAACGAGGTCAAAGCCGTCAAGGTTCCCCCCATGCCGAGGCTGCCGGTCGCCCGCGCCGTCTGGGAGTGCAAGCCCGACTTCAAGACCGCCTGTGCCGCGTGGATTCTCGCCGGCGGGGCCCACCACACCGGTTACAGCTACACCGTCACGAGCGAGATGCTCGAGGATTTCGCGACGATCGCCGGCATCGAACTGGTGACCATCGACGCCGGCACCCGCCTGAGCGAGTTCAAGCAGACCCTCCGCAACAACGAGGTCTACTACCACCTCGCCCAAGGCATCAAGGTCTGATCGAAATCAGGTAGGGCGAGTCCTCCGGACGAGCCGCGGCTCATCGAGACGATTCGCCCTGCCATCTCAGATACCATGCTCACCGAACTCAAGCGCGAGGCCTACGAGGCCAACCTCGCCCTGCCCAAGCACGGGTTGATCAACCTCACCTTCGGCAACGCCAGCGCCATCGACCGCGCGAAGGGCCTCTTCGCCATCAAGCCCAGCGGCGTCGCCTACGTCGACCTCAAGCCCGCTGACCTGGTCTTGATCGACCTCGCAGGGAAACAAGTCGAAGGCACGCTGCGCCCTTCGTCCGACACGCCGACGCATCGCCGGCTGTTCCTGGCTTTCCCGGAGATCGGCGGTGTCGTGCACACGCACAGCTCTCACGCCACGGCCTTCGCCCAGGCCGGCCGCGAGATCCCGATCTTCGGCACGACGCACGCCGATTACTTTTACGGCAATGTGCCCGTGACCCGCAAAATGACCGCCGCCGAGATCGGGGGCGGGGCCTACGAATGGGAAACCGGCAACGTCATCGTGGAACTGTTCACGCAGCGGAAGTTTGATCCCGCCGATTACCCGGCCGTCCTCGTCAACCGGCACGCCCCCTTCACCTGGGGCAAGACCGTCGCCAAGGCCGTCGAGGTCGCCGTCGCCACCGAGTGCATCGCCCACCTGGCCCTGATGTCGCTCGCGCTGGAACCCAAGCTCCCGACGATCGAAGCCGAGCTGCTCGCCAAACACTTCAAACGCAAGCACGGTCCCGGCGCCTATTACGGGCAGAGGTCGTCTTGAGGCACACCGGCCGCGCATCTGCCGTTCAAGGAGCGGTGGCAAAGCCCAGGTCGCCGAATCGGGCGCGCGCCCTGGGTTACGGCAAATTACGGTCACGCCCTTCAGGGCTTTGACGGCATGGGCCCCGGCCAGCACTGTTTTGGGGCGTCACCCCCCCCGCATGAACTACCGCCCGCTCGACCCTGCCAAATCGGTCCGTGTATCCGAAATCAGCCTGGGCTGCTGGACCATGGGGGGCCTGAACTGGGTCGACGGCAAGGCCAATGGCTGGGCCGACGTCGACGAAGCCGCCATCACCGCCGCCATCAAGCTGGCCGTCGACGCCGGGGTGAACCATTTCGACAACGCTGACGTCTATGGCAACGGCCGGGCCGAACGCATGCTCGCCCGCGTGCTGCGCAAACTCGGGTTGCGCTCCACCGATTTCGTCATCGCCTCGAAGGTCGGGCACCACCGCGGCACCTCGCCCCACGGGTTCGACCCCTACAACATCCGCACCCAGTGCGAGAAATCGCTGCGCAACCTGGAGCGCGACTATCTCGACATCTATTATCTGCACCACGGCGACTTCGGGGAGCAGGGCGAATGGCTGGCCGGCGCGGCGGAGACCCTCGATGCGCTGGTGCAGGAGGGCAAGGTCCGCCTGAAGGGCCAATCTGCCTATAGCGACGAACACTTCGGGCGCGCGGTGCCGGTCGTCCGGCCGGCGGTGTTGCAGTCCTGGGCGAATCCCCTCCGCCCCGATTTCATCCGGCCGGGCAGCTTCGTCGCCGGATTGCTGGAAAAATACGACATGAGCTTCGTCGCCTTCAGCCCGCTGCAACAGGGCCTGCTGCTCGACAAGTTCGACCCCGAGCACCCGCCGCAATTCGCCGAGGGTGACAACCGGCGCGACAACGAGCGCTTCGCCGCGCCGAGCCTGCGCGACCTCCGCCGGCGTTTGGCCCGCATCAAGGCGCGTTTCGGCGCCACCACCGAGGATCTCTCGGCCGTGGCCCAGCGCTATGTGCTCAGCCATCCGCGGGTGGCGTGCACGATCCCGGGGTTCCGCTCGGAACGGCAGGTCGGCTGCAACCTCGCCGCCACGGACCGCCGGCTGTCTGCCGCGGACCTGCAATTCATCACCGAGGTCTTCGCATGAGGTGGCCTCGCGGACTTGGCTTGTTTTTCGCGCTTGCCGGCTGCCTGGCCGCAGCGGACGGACCATTGGAATTCGCGCGCGCCGAGATCGCCGCCGCGGCGCCGCGCCAGCCCGCCCCGGCCGTGGAATTCGCCCTGACCCCGGCCTTGCCGGTCCAAGGTTACCGCATCGCCCGGCGTGCCGACGGTTCCTGGCTGGTCACCGGCGGCGATGCCACCGGCGCCATGTATGGCGGACTGGACCTCGCCGAAGCGCTGCGCCTGGGCACCCTCGATCAGCTCGCCAGCGACACCCGCGTGCATGCGCCCCATGTCACGCAACGGGGCATCAAGTTCAACCTGCCCCTCGACCTGCGGACCCCGAGCTACTCCGACAGCTCCGACGCGGCGCAGGCCAACATCCCCGTGGTCTGGGAGCGCGAATTCTGGACCGCCTTCCTCGACGCCCTGGCGCGCGACCGCTACAATGTCCTGTCCCTCTGGTCGCTGCACCCCTTCCCCTCCCTCGTAAGGGTGCCGGAATTCCCCGAAGTCGCGCTCGACGATGTGTGGCGCACCCGGGTGAAACTCGACGGCAACTTCAGCGGCACCGGCACCGACATGGTGAAACCCGAGATGCTGGCCGACCACGAGGTCGTGCGGAAGATGACCATCGACGAAAAGATCGAGTTCTGGCGCTGGGTCATGGCCTACGCGAAATCGCGCGGCATCGCTGTCTATGTCTTCACCTGGAACGTCTTTACCTGGGGCGCCGAGGGCAAGCACGGCATCACCCGCGACATGGAGAATCCGGTCACCAAGGCCTATTTCCGTGCCAGCGTCCGTGAACTGGTCACGACCTACCCGCTGCTCGCCGGCCTTGGCCTCACCGCCGGGGAGGCCATGCCGGCCAAGCTGGATCCGAAGATCAAGGAGCAGTGGCTCTGGGACACCTACGGGGAGGGCGTGCGCGACGCGTTGCGGGATGATCCGCAGCGGGTCGTGCGCATGATCCACCGGTTCCACTGGACGGCGCAGGGCGACATCATCGCGGCCTGGAAAAACTACCCCGGATTTCCCGCGACCTTCGACTTCAGCTTCAAGTATTCGGTGGCGCACATGTATTCGATCCCGAACCCGCCCTTCATCCAGCCCCTGCTGGAGAACCTGCAGCCGGGCATGCGCACCTGGCTGACCGTGCGCAACGACGACATCTATACCTTCCGTTTCGGCGACCCCGACTACATCCGTGATTATGTCACCAACATGCCGCCGGCCGACCGCCTGGGCGGTTTCTACATGGGACCCGATGGCTACATTCTGGGCCGGTCGTTCCTCGAGCGTGAAACGCCGCCCGCCGACACGGCGCGCCCGCTTGTCATCGCGAAGCAGTGGTATAGCTTCGCCTTGCTCGGCCGCCTGGCCTACGATCCGACGCTGCCGGACCTCCACTTTGAACGCATGCTCGCAGCGCGCTTTCCGGAGGCGCACCCGCACCATCTCTTCCGCGCCCTGCAATGCGCCGCGCAGACCATGCCGCTCATCACCCGCTTCTTCTGGGGCGATATCGATGAGAAATGGTTTCCGGAAGCCTGCCTCAGCCGGCCACGTGTCAAGGGCTTCTACACCGTCCGCCATTTCATCGAGGGTGTGACCATGCCCGGCGCGGGCGTGCTGGACATCCGGCAGTGGCGCGCGCACTTGCGCGCCGGCCAGCCGATGGACGGCACGACGCCGCGGGAGATCGCCGACTCGTTGCAGGGCGCCGCCGCCGAGGCGCATGCGACGGTGGCGTCGCTCCGTGCCGGAAATCCGCATGATCCGGAACTTCTCCGCACGCTCGACGACTGCGAAACCCTCGGCTGGCTCGCCCGCTATTACGCCGCCAAGATCCGTGGCGCCTGCGCCCTTGCGCTTTACGATGCGACGGCCGATCCCGGCGAACAGGCCGCGGCCGTCCGTTTCCTTGCCAACGCCCTGGAGCACTGGAAACGCTACGCCGCGATCCGCAGCGCCCGCTATGTGCCCGCACTTTACAACCGCGTCGAGTGGGTCGACGTCACTGCGCTCACCGCCAATGTCACCGCCGACGTCGATCTCGCGCGCCATTGGCGCCCGGGCTCCGTCCCGGACGAAGGCCCGCGCGCCGCCACTGAGAAAGGCTTTCGCAACTGAATCAGCCCAGCAGCCACGCATGAAACGCCTCCTCTTCTCCCTGCTCCTGCTACCCCTGCTCGGCCGCGCCGGCCCCGTCGACTCGCCCCAGGTGCGCTATGCCCTCGGCAAGCTCGCTCAGGCTCCCGGCGCCGCCGCCCTGCTGCCGCTGCCCGTGGAGGAGAACACGAGCCTGGGCCCCGACGGTTTCGCGCTGACCCGGCGCGACGGCCTCATCGTCGTCACCGGTGGTGACGCCCGCGGCGCGATGTATGGCGTGCTCGATCTGGCCGCGCAGCTGCGCCAAGGCGCCACGCCCACGACGCTCGACCTGCGGGCCGAGCGGGCCCGGCTGCCATTCCGGGCGGTCAAGTTCAACCTGCCGTTCGCGGCCTACCGCACCGGTCCCTCCCTCGAACTGCACCAGGATACCTGCCGCGATCCCAAGTTCTGGGAGGCGTTCCTCGATATGATGGCCGCCAACCGCTTCAATTCCCTCACGCTTTGGAGTCTCCACCCGTTCAGCTACTTCGTCGTGCCGAAGTCATTCCCGGAGGCGCAGAGCCTGAGCGCCGCGGACCTCGCCCGCTTCCGCGCGCTTTGGACCAGGCTCTTCGCCATGGCGAAGGAGCGCGGCATCGACACCTACCTGATCAATTGGAACACGTTCGTCTCGCCGGACTTCGCCCGGGCGCACAGTCTCGCCACCTACTCCATCGACTTGCGCCATTTCGGCGACGGGCCCAAGGACCAGATCGTCATCGACTACACCCGGGAGTGCGTGCAGCAGGTGATCGACGAGTATCCCGACCTCACCGGGCTGGGCATCACGCTCGGCGAACGCATGGGCGGCCAGACCCCCGAGGAGCGCCGCACTTGGCTGGATGAGGCCTTCTTTGCGGGCATCACCGCGGCGAAACGGCCCGTCAAGTTCATCTACCGCGCCCCCCTCTCGGCCGATACCAAGTCCGGCGGCACCACCTCCGAGGAGAACGACCGCCTGACCCGCGCCCAGATCGAACGCATCGCCCGCATGCCCAACATCATGGCGCCCGTCTACGTCGAGTTCAAATACAACTGGTCCCACGGCCACTCCTCGCCGCACCTCTTCATCGTGCATGGCGGCAAGCTGTCCGACGCCTACTGGAATCCGCTCCCGCGGAGTTACCAGATCGTGTGGACCGTGCGGAATGAGGACATCCAGGTGCTCCGCTGGGGCGATCCCGACTTCGTGCGTGATTTTGTCGCCAACAACGGCGGACCGCAGGTCGGCGGCGCGCTCGTCGGCTCGGAAGTCTTCATTCCCGCCAAGGACTACATGACCAACGTCGGCCGGCACCGGACTTGGGATTATTTTTTCCAACGCAACTGGCTCGGCTGGGCCGTCTGGGGTCGCCTGCTGCACGACCCGGCAACCCCCGACCGCCACTTCGCCGCGCTGCTGGGCGAGCGCTTCGGCGCCGCCAACGGCCCCGACCTGCAACGGGCCTGGTCGCTGGCCAGCAAGGCCCCCCTGCGGTTCGCCTCCTTCCACCAGGGTCGCAACGACCTCTCACTCTATACCGAGGCCTTCAGCGCCTGGGGTGAGCGGGGCGGCGCCTTCCGCTTCTTCGACATCGACACTTTCATCAGCCACCCGGTCCTGGACACGCAATACGTCAACATCGCCGACTTCGTCGCGGCCGGCAGCCAGGCACCCGCGGGCAAAATCTCCCCGCTGCAACTCGCCGACGACCTGGACCGTGACCTGAACGAAGTCACCCGCCTTGTTGCCAGCGTGCGCGCGCGCGGCACCGTGAGCCCGACCTCGGACGCCGAGCTGACCGACTTGGAAACCTGGGTCGCGTGGGGCGGCTACTTCGCCGAGAAACTCCGCGGCGGCGTGGCCCTGGCGGAATTCCGCCGCGCGCACGACCCGGCCCAGCAGGCCGCGGCCGTCGCGCATTTGGAAAAAGCCCTCGCCGACTGGCGGCGTGTCGCCGAGTTGGGCGCGCGCTACAACTGGCGGCAGATCGTCTTCCACACCGGCGTGCCCTTCTCGTGGAATGCCTTCCTGCCCGCCGTCGAGCACGACATCGCGGTGGCCAAGGGCACGGTCGCGCCCGCCGCGCCGCGGCCGATGGGCAAGGACGGCTGAAATCAGTGCTGCCGGCGCACCGTGTTGCCCGGCACCCAGTGGCTGCTGCCCAAGGTCGCCCGCGGAAACTCGGGCGGGCCCGACTCGTTGTTGTGCAGCATCGAGATCAGCATGTCGACGGCCGCCTCCCCCGACAGGTCGTTGCGCTGGTCCATCGCCGCCCAGTCAGAGGCCGAAGGATTGTATTCAAGGTCAACCAGGCCGATGTCGCGCGGGACCTTGTGTCCCAGGTCCTCCAGCCAGATCCGGATATCCCGGTGCAACGTGAGCAGCACATCGGGCTCGTAGCGCTTGAGCCAGCGCCCGAATCCCTTGAAACAGGTGGCGCTGCCGTCGGTCTTGTCGAATGCCGGCACCCGCTGCCTGGCCGGCAGGGCCTTTTGCCCGGTCCACATCCCGGACGACAACCGCCCCTGCACCAGGTCATCCACGACATTGCCGAGCACCAAGGCCGGACGCTGGTAGCCCAAGGCCAGCACCTGCCGGATGGCCTCCTGCATCAGAGCGTGATGGTCGACACAACAGAAAGACAGCGTCGGCTCATGGGTGCGCACCCCGGTGACGATGCATGCGATCTTCGCCCACAACTCGTCGAACCGGGCAGGCAGCCGGCTCTGGCTGAAAAGGCCGATGATGATGGCCCCCTTGATGCCGCGCGAATTCAGGATGCGGGCCAGGCGCGCGCCGTTCAGTTCCGGATCATGCAGCCAGAAAGCATCGAAGAGATAGCCCTGCGACTCGCCCCGCCGTTGGCAACCCTCCACCCAGGCGGCGATGGTGGGATGCCGCTTGATGGCCTGGGCATCCGGATGCGCGTTGAGCAGCGCGAGGGTGTGACAATAATTCGGGCCCTTGGTCCGGCGCAACTCCGACATCAGGTGCGCCAGCACCGGATTTTTCCGGTAGCCCAGCTTCACCGCCAGCTGCTGCACCCGGCGCCGGGTTTCCACCGAGATGCGCCGGTCATCCCTCATGGCCAGCGAAACGGTGTTCTTCGACACCCCGGCATGCGCAGCCACGACTGCCATCGTGACGGGGGTGTTGCACTCGGGAGCCATGGGGAGGGCCAAGAAGACCACAAAGGCGCCGCCGCTGTCAAACGCCCCTTGTTGTCCGGAATTGATCGCCTGGTATCCCTTCTGCGCCTGAAAATGTTTTTCTGGCAGACCGAAAGGCCTTATTCCCCTCGCGTTACGGTCATACAATGCCTGCCTTTTGAGTTTATGGCCCGCTGTTATTGATAAAAGGCACCCTTGCCGAGTTATCGACGCGCCCTTGCGCAGCGATGCCTCGGCACACCCCACCACCCAAGCTGCTGCCCTCCGCACCATGATCAACATACCGTCGTCCCCTCCTGCCCGGATCCCAGTGTTTGCCGCCGCCTCCGCGGCTTTGCTCGCACTGTTGTTCTGCTCCGCCACCCTTTCCGCCCAGACCGTCGCGGCGGCGGCCGCCACCAACGCCAACGAGGTGGACAAGAACGAGAAAGTCCTCGAACTCAGCCCGTTCGTGGTGAACGCCTCGGAAGACGTCGGCTACATGGCCCGCAACACCCTGTCCGGTTCGCGCACGAATACCCGGCTGCGTGACGTCGCCACCATGGTTACGGTCATGACCCCGGAATTCTTGAACGACATCGGGGCGCTTACCGCGGATGACGCGCTCCTCTATTCTTTGAACACGGAGAATACAAAGGAGTATTACGACGTGCTTTCAAACAATACGTCGAACTACACCAATAATGTTCAGAATAACAACAGCCGCTCGCGCGGCCTCAGCCAGCAGGCCAGCACGATGGATTTCTTCGGTTCCGCCCTGCCGCAAGACGAATACAATTACGACCGCCTCACCCTTGTCTACGGCCCGAATGCCATCCTCTTCGGTTCCGGCCTGCCCGCCGGCAACATCGATGCCACCATGAAGCGGGCGCTGCTGAACCGCCAGAAAACCGAGCTGAAATTCATGACGGATACCAACGGTTCGCTGCGCGGTTCCTTCGACTTCAACCAGCCGATCATCAAAGACAAGTTGGGCATCCGTATCGCGCAGATGGTGCAAAATCGCAAGGAATGGCGTGAGCCCACTTTTGACAAGCAGTGGCGCACCTTCATCACCGCCCAATACAATCCCTACAAGTGGGTCAGCATGCGCGCCTGGTATGAAGACGTCGAACGCCATCGTCAGCCGCTGCGCAACACCGTGGTCACCGATGGTCTCACCAACTGGATCGCCGCGGGCCGGCCGATCTTTGACAACGGCGTCGGTGTGGTGCTCCCCATCGTCAGCACCACCCCCGCCGCCGTCGGCTACAATCCCGTGTTCGAGGCTTACACGGACGCACAGCGGCCCCTCGTGCTTTATGGGCGGACCGCGGGCACCTCGCCGTCGGGTTTGGTGTATGCCAACAACACCGTCACCACCCGCACCGTCGAACGCGTCGCCCTTTCCCCGAACAACTTCGACCAGTCGCTGACCAATGCCGGTCTCTATCCGCTGCAGGTCAGCGTCCAAGGCGACGCCCTCATGAGCTGGGATCGGGGCGAACGGAAAGGTTTCACGGTCGAATTAAATCCAATCAAGAACCTGCATCTGGAGTTTTCCCAAAACCAGGAGAACTTCCTCCACAAATACACCGATCTCCTGCCTTACGGCGCGATTGATCTGCGCGTGGATGCCAACCGATACCTGCCCGATCGCGTGACGCCGAATCCCAACGTCGGCCGTTATTATTTCGAGACCCAGGCCGACACCGGCATCAACGCCGTCATTTTCCGCGATCAACGCTCCTCCGCCAACTACGAACTCAACTTCGCCAAGAACAGCGATTGGAAGAAGTGGCTTGGGCGTTACAATTTCACGGCATTCTATCTGCATTCCCACAACATCAACACCCGGCAACGCAGCGATATCCGTGTCATCAATAATCCCGCCAGCCTCCCTGGCCTGGCGACTCTCGGCCTTCCCGCCGACACGCTGAATTCCAACCTGCGCGACCTTCGCATGCGCATTTACGTGGACAACCCACTGGACCCGAACACCCAGGGTGTCTACAGTGTGAAGCTGCCCTTCGACCCCTTCGCCCCGGGCATTCTGCCCGGCACCGACTGGCAGGTCGCCACCCTTGACAACCCCCTCGGAGTCCGCGACCCACAAACAACCGCTTGGTCGCGTCTGAACAGCCGCATTTACTCCGCCCAGGCCAACCTGCTGAAGGACCGGCTCATTGTCACCTACGGCAAACGCTACGATAAAACCACCTCTTGGAACACGACCACCGGCGTCACGGGCAGCACGCCCCGCACTGGCACCGTCGGCACCAACAACAGCGGGATCAGTAACAACGCAGGTTACAAGTGGTGGTATGATATCATCAACCCGGCAAACTCTGCCGCTTGGGTTCAGAACACCATTACTCCGACTCTGGAGACCGACGTGAAAGCCGTGGTGGTGCACCCCTTTACCTGGATTTCCGCCTACTACAACGAGTCGAACACCCAGAATCCCCAGTTCTCGACCATCCTGAATCTTGACGGCACGTTGCTCAACGAAAGCAACGGAACCGGCAAGGACATGGGCATCACGATCAGCATCAAGGAAGACACCTTCGTCATCCGGCTGAACAAATTCGAAATCACCGAAATCTCGGGCCAATCGCAATACCGCGCCTTCACCGGCCTCGGCGGCATCAACGCATTCCGTGATGTGGTCGCCAACATCGAGCGCACGGCGACCGTCGTGGGCGGTGCCGCGATCAGCACCAAGTATGCTTCCTATTCCGGCGACCTGTTCAGACTCGGCACCACCGGCCAGTTCAACCCGTTCTACCGTGAACGCTATGACGTCACGGCCGACAGAAAATCCACCGGCTACGAATTGGAATTCATCGCCAACCCGACCAAGAACTGGCGCCTGGCGCTCACCGTAGCCAAGACCACCCCGGTCGAAACCAATATCGCCCCCCAGTGGTTTGATTTCATCAACGAGCGGCTGCCGGTTTGGTTCTCCGTCAGAAATGCCATCAACTGGAATAGCGTCAACAACGCCACCGATAACAGGACCATCAACGACCAGGTCGTCGGCAATGCCATCAACAGCTGGAACTTCATCTACCAGAACAACGGTAACGTTGTCCCGCAGACCCGCCTCTATCGGGCCAATTTCACGACCCGTTACACCTTTAGCGAGGGCCGCTTGAAAGGGTTCTACGTTGGCGGTGGGGCGCGCTGGCGCGACAAGACCGCGATCGGCTATGGCACCCGCGTGGCCACAGGCAGCGAGCTGTTGTTCACGGGTGGTTTCCTTCAGCCGACCGACACGCTGGTCATTAACGATCTCAACAGCCCCATCTTGGGACCCGACGAGTTGTTCTTCGACGGCAACCTCGGCTACGAGCGCAAGCTCTGGAAAGGCAAGGTGGGGTGGAGAATCCAACTGAACATCCGCAATGTCCTGGATAACACGGATCGCGTCCCGCAACGTCTTACCTCCACCGGCGCCGTCTCCGTCTTCACCCTGCCCGAGCCCCGGATCTTCCAGCTGACGAATACGTTCTCGTTCTAGTGGCCGAAAGCAGCGTTCGACTTATCGGAGCCGGTCTCGCGACCGGCTCTTTTTTGTCCCGGAGGCTTCGCCCCAAGCCCCCCGACCAGTTGGCTTTTGTGCCGCGGATTTCCGTATAACGGTAACACTCGGCCATGCTTTTCCCACTGCGCCCACTCGTAAAGCATCAAGCGTCAGCTCAGCGCAACCAACCAAACCCCATCAGCTATGCAAACCCCCAGAGTATTTCGTATGTGCTCATTCCGCCTGGCGACCCTGGTGTCCGCCCTGTTCGCGTGCACCCTGGCCGTGACCGCCCAGACGCAGACTCCGCCCGCGCCCGCCAAGCCGGCGGGCCAGGAGGAAATCTATGTGCTCAGCCCCTTCGTCATCACCGCCGAGTCGGAGACCGGCTGGGTCGCGACCGAGTCGCTCTCCGGCAGCCGCATGAAGACCTCCATCAAGGACCTCGCGCAGCCCATCGAGGTCATGACGATGGATTTCCTGCAGGATCTCGGCCTGAACAATTTCGAGCAGGCCCTCGTTTACTCGACCAACATGGAGGGGCCCCAGAACCTCACCATTGACGACGGCCTCGGCTTCGGTGTCTTCCAGCCGCGCAACATCACGCGGTCCCGCGGCCTCTTTGGGTCGACGATCTCGCGCAATTTCTTCGAGTCCGCGATGCCGACCGACAACTACAACCTCGACCGCATCACCATCACCCGCGGCCCCAGTTCCATCCTGTTCGGCTTGGGCAGCCCGGCCGGCATCGTCGATGTCAGCCTCCAGCGGGCCAACCTGCAGCGGCGGAGCGTGCATACGGAATTGCAGGCGGATTCGGAGGAAAGCCGGCGCAGCTCGATCAACATCAACCAGCCGCTCATCAAGAACAGGCTCGCCATCCGCCTGGCCGCCGTTTCGGAGGAGGTCGTGACCAACTCCAAGCCCAACCTGGACCGGCAGGACCGCTACTATGGCGTCGTGACCTACCAGCCGTTCAAGAGCACTACGATTTCCGTGCACGGCGAGCAGGTCCACCGGATGAGCAATCGCGCCCCGCGCGTCCTGCCCACCGACGCCTATTCCCTGTGGCGGAACGCCGCCAGCGTGCCGGGCAGCGTCTACACTGCCAACCAGCCCCTCTTCGACAACCGGGTGACCGGCGTCAACCCGGGCAACACCACCAACGCGACCAACGTGACGGTGGCCAATGCCGGCACCAACAGCCCGATCTTCAACCGCCAGGGCCTTCCGGGCGTGATGCTTTTCGGGGCCG
>Ga0315295_10001086_pt1 | contig 23312 bp, 49 predicted proteins | sample YL17G14_0_MG_FD_204453 | JGI IMG/M metagenome (GOLD analysis project Ga0315295, IMG submission 204453) | Sediment microbial communities from Yellowstone Lake, YNP, Wyoming, USA - YL17G14_0 | ecosystem: Environmental > Aquatic > Freshwater > Lake > Sediment | place: USA: Wyoming | collected...
CGTTTTTTCACGAGTGAGGTGCGAAAAGGCCCTTTCTCGCACCTTGGCCAAATTCACAACAGACGACGTCCGTTTGGCTTATGGGATGTTAGGGTATACGATGGTGCGAAAAATGAGTTGTTAAGTTTTTCTTAATACCTAATGTCCCGACTTAGGTGTACGTTACCTAAAACGGTACCAGGCCCGCCAGAACAATTATATTACCAGGCGGTCGGCGTTTTCCAAAGCGGACTCCCCACGTTTGGGCGAGGACTCCACACGTTTGAAGGGGGACTCCACACGTTTGCCGGAAACCACCTCTCCAATCTCAGAAGTGCTTTCGGTTCTAAGTGCAATAACCCGCAGGCTGTTGCCGACGGCGTTTTGGAGGGTTTTTGGTCCAAAGGCGACCGGCTGACGACGTCTGAGACACGCGACATCATTTTGTGACACGGCATATCACTAATGTATCTCCTTGGTTACAAACGGGTTATGTAGTGGATTGCCCTTAAAGAGCAACTTCGGGGATTTCGTGACGTTGCTCTTAAAGAGCAAGATGGGGGTTTTCTGCCACGGTTCTCTCTGCGAGCAAGACTGGGGGATTTGCGGTCGGCGTTTTGAGCCAGTTCTTGGATTCGAACCAAGGCGCGGACTTCTGCTCTGCCCCTGAGCTAAACTGGCGCTGACGGCGTTTCCTACGGCGCTGGCTGGACCCGCCTCTTGGGACGGGCCCGTAACTCCTTCCACGCGTGGTGGACGAGCACGTTCATTATACGGCGCCAGCGGCGTTTTCCCTTGTCGGCGTTCCGGGTCCCGCCATTCCGGCGTGGTTTTTGGCGGGATTGGCCTTCGGCGTTTTCACAGGCCCATCCTCCCCGTTCCCTCAGGGGCGTTGCCGACGGCGTCCGTTGGGAGGTTGGCCTGCTGGGACGCGGGCTCCCTTCCCTCCATGAGGCGTCGGCGTTTCTCCCGTCGGCGTTTTCCCCTCCGGGGCTTCCCGTCGTCGTCCTTTGGTCCCGGCCTGGCCCATCGGCTTGGGACGGCGGGGAGGCGTCCAAGTTCGGAGAGCCCCAGGTCGACGACGTCGGTTAGGTGCCTCATCTCCATCGAGTTGGAGGTGTCCCCAGGGGCCATCTGGGCCTCGCGCGTCCTGGCGTACCAGTTCATTGGGAGGATTGTCCCCTGAGGCGCTCCTCGTATTCCGTCATGGGCCCCGCTCCCGTCGGCCTGGCGGGGGGCGGGGGATTCTTCCTGAACCTCTCCCTGAGCCAGCGGATGGCCGGGGACCCTTTCCCTTCGTGGGGCTCGGGCGGGACTGCCTGCTCGGCCGGCTCGGGGGGCGACTTGGCCATGAACGGGGGTTCCTCGCCAGTCTCGCCGGCCTTCGCGGGCTTCGGTCCCTCCATGAGCCCCTTCCAGAAGCCCTCGCCCCTGAGCCTGTCCCTGAGGGCCACGGCCTGCTCGACGGTGGCCGAGGACAGCATCCTGACGATCTCGTTGACGACCGCGTCCCTGTTCTGGGGCGGGGGCGGGATGTGGATGTCCTGGGGGTCCAGTGGCGGGTACCACTTCCTGCGCTCTGGCCAGGTGACCTTGGGGCCCTCGACGGGCTTCCTGACGGCCTTCTCGAACGCGAACGGGTCGGATATGGGCTGGGCGAGCCTGAGCCACCTCATGGGGGTCCTCTTTCGATACGTTGCCGAGGTACCTATTCTGAGCGGGCGGCCCTTTCCCTTCAAGGCATATGCGGCGGGCAGGGACTTCCAAGGGCGTCCGGGCCGGGGGATGCAACCCGGAAGACGTCGTCAAATGGCGCAAGGGCATCGGGCGTCACAACCTGTAAGACGTCGTCAAATGGCACAAGGGGACGGCCCGGGTGCGGCCTTGGGGAACGGCGCAGGCTGCGGGGGAAACGGCGCCGGACGGGGGAACACGGCGCCTGCCGAACTTGCGGGAACGCCCGGTGTTGAGCGGACGACCAGCCTGCCCCTTGTCCCCAGGGGTACGGACGTCCCGGGCTCGCCTCCCGCGCGTGGGTCCGTTTCCGGTCCCACTGGCCCCGCATGTTCGGCAGGAAAAACGGCGCCGACGGCTTCCCATCTCATTCCGGCTCCTCCACCGGCATGGCAACGAGGAGTACGCCGAGGGGGAGCCCGTACCCGCTCTCGCAGTAGAGGCAGTCCCCCTTCACGGAGGCGCCGACGACCTTGGCGAAGTTCCCCATCGCCTGGATGCGGCGCGGGTCGGAGGGTTGAAGGGTTCGCTTTCCACGTCAGGCCTCCCCCTCAGCATACCATGTTTCGACGTCGTCCGCTCAGTCGCCCGCGTTGAGGACCCACCTGAGGGTCTCGATCACCTTCTGGTCCTTCTCGGTCTCCAGCCTTTCCTCGATCTGCTTGCGGGAGCGGATCCTCCTCCCGGGGGAGCCGTTGCCTTTCCGGACGGCCCTGAAGGTCCGTTCCGCGGTGATCCTCCCGCCGCCGGCCTTCATCTCCTCGAGCCTCTCGACCTGCTCCTTGGAGGGGAGGCCGACCAAGTGGGCGGCGGCGGTGGCGGCGATCTCCCCCCTCTCGACGGCCCTCTTCACCGGGGTGGACAGGTCAAGGAGGCTTTTCCAGTTGCCGAGGCACTGGGGGGTGATGCCGAAGACGATGCAGACCTCGTCGTCGGTCTTCCCCTGGTCCAGCAGTTTCTGGGCCTTGCGGGCCTTTTCCAGGGGGCCGTCGTCGCGCCTGTGCTCGTTCTCGGAGCACGCGATCCCCCACAGGTCCTTGTCGTCGCCGCGGAGTATCCTGACACAGACCCTCCTGCGGTCCATGCCCGCTTCCGAGAGGCGCCTGTTGATCTCCCTGGCGGCGGCGATCCTCCGTCGGCCGTGGACAATCTCCCACTTTTCGCATAGCACCCCGGAGGCGTCGCGGCCCACTACCTTGCGCACCGATGGCGTGTGTATCATGCCGATGGTCATGATGTTCTTGATGAAGTTCTCGTCCGGCGGGAGGAGGGCACGTGCGTCGTACAGGGCGTTGTCCTTCTCGGTGACGAGGGTGAGTTCCTCGGGGTAGCGCAGCTCGTACGTGCCGCGCGGGACCTCGGCCTTGCCGTTGCCTTCCTTTTCCTTTTCCTTGACCATCGCGGATCCTCCTTGGCTTGGGGACCCCCCTTTTCGGGTTTCATGCCATTGGACGACATCTTCCGGGATTATGGTGCACGGCTTCGGGGCAGTCAAGCGCATCTTGCCCGGCGGCGTCAGATTATGGAAGCGTGCTCGTGGACGTCGCGGTACTTGAGCTTTCTCCAGAAGGGGTTCTTGGACTTGGACTTGTGGCTCCCGACGAGGCCGGAGGAGGCCATCCTGATGACGAGGCCCTCGGAGAGCGGGTCTGATTTTTCCTTTTCGAAGGCGGCGAGGAGGTCGCCATGGAGGATGGGGACGAGGGCGACGTTTGGGTGGGCCTTTCCTTTCGAGGCCTTGGAGAACGTCTCGGACAGCCTGGCGTGGCGTTCCTGGAAGCCCGTAGTGCCGAGCCACTTGTTGCCGAAGTAGATGAGGTCGAAGAGGCGGAAGGAGTGCTGCCCCTTGAGGGTCGAGGAGCAGCGGGGACCCATCCATTCCATGTCGATGGCGACGTTTTCGGGCCAGGCGAGGGCCTCGAACTCGCGGCGGAGGGTTTCCGGAGGCATGGCCAGCCTGTTGCCGTCCTTGGAGTAGTAGGTCCAGACGCCGTCCGAGCGGTAGGCTGGGCACCTCCATCCGTCCGACTTCTTCTGGGCGAGCCACTGCCCGGGGACCATCGTCTTGAGGTTCTCGGTGGTGATCCGGAGAGGGTCGTCCGGGAAGCGGTATTGCATCGTTCTTCTCCAAGTGGACAGCCCTTGAGACGACGTCCGGCTATTTCAGGAGGGGTCGTCGTCCTCCTTTCTCCGCTCGTAGAACAGCCCCGTCTCGTCGGCTTTGACGCCGACGTACGTGCCTTCCGCGTCGAAGCAGAAGTGGGCTTGGGCGACGGTAAGGACGTGCTTCGTCCCCTTGACGACGTCCTCCCAGTTCTCGCGGGACTGGAACCGGACGCCCATGTCCCAGAAGAAGATTCGGAATCGTTGAAGATCGTTGGACTTGGACATTTTTCCCTCCAGAACGGGGGACGACGTCAGCGGGGGCCGTCTTGCCAGCCATTGGTCCCGTTTCTTGCGGCACTCCAAAAGGGTATTTCGGACGCAGGAGAACAGTTCCCCGTCCTTGTCCCTGTAGTCGTACTGGACCCGGGTCTTCCTGTCGAACCCCCTGAACTTCTCGCTCTGTTCTTTTCCTCGGGGGAGTCCGATCGTGTCGAGCATGTCCTGTCCTCCTGCAAAGTGGCGGGGGAGGGCCGCGCCCTTGGTGTTCCTCCGGATGCTTGTCCACGCGGCCCTGCCCTACCGTGCTCGTCCTAGTCCGTTTCCAGCACCGCCTGGAAGGCCATGGTCCTGGGCCTGACGACGCCCATGTCCCTGAGCCTGTTCACCTTCGCCGCGAACTTGGGGTCCATGGTCTCGTGTTCCTGGAGCAGGTCGGTCGTCTTGTACTCGACCTCCTCGGAGACGAGTTCCCCGAAGTTCAGCCCATGTTCCGCCAGTGCCCTGATGATTTCCATGACCTTTTTCGGGGTCAGGCCCTTTGACAGGACCAGTCGGCGCTCGACCTTGACGTACTTCTCCCATTCCGTCCCGAACTGGCTTTGGAAGGCGGCGAGGATTTGCCCCTTGGACAGCGTTTCCGAAGGGCTGACGCCGCCGTACATGTGGGTCTTGAACGTCACGGTGCTCATGTCGCCGCGGATGTGGGCGGACTGGTAGCACTTGCCGTCCTTCCTGCTCGCCTGCACCCGCAGTTCTTCGGCAAAGGGCAGTGCCGTCGCCTTGTGCAATTTCTTGTCGTTCTCTGCGGTGATTTCCCTCTTGACGGCGTCCACGAACAGGTCGATCACGTTCCCCTTGGTCTTTCTGCCGTCCGCGGAGACGACCGTGACGACGTGATCCAGGACCAGCGTGGGCAGGTCGCTCTTCTTGCTGGGCGAGGCCTTGGCGGTGACCACGCCGACGGCGGCCAGGACGTCGTCCATGCTGGGGGCTGCGGCCGCGACGCCGGGGTTCCCGGTGCCGATGGTGGCGGCGGCCTCCCTTGTTTCGTGGGTCTTCTTGGTCTTCACGGCCATGTCTGTTCTCCTTTCGCTCTTGTCCCGACTCCAATGGTCCGGGGCAACGGAACCCTAAGTCCTCCCCACCTGCCTTTTCTGGTCCAAGCCGTGGTTCAGGTAGGCGTCGGCCTCCTGGCACGTCTTGGTTTCCGGAGGAACTTCCATGTAGTAGACCCTCCCCGTGCTGGGGTCCCCGCAGGCCAGGATGCAGTACACTGAGGCCCAAGTTGAGGCCCTGAGCAGTGCCCTCATGCCGTTGAGCGGGTGGTCGTCCATGTCCACGATCCTGGGGTTGCAGTTGTCCACGAGCCACTTTGCCCCCAGGATGGAGACGGCGACCCTCCGCTGCTCGGCACTGAGCATTCGGAACTCGTCGCCGGAGATGGCCTTGCGGACCAAGGACTCAGGAACGCGGACGTCGTCCACGAACCATTCCTTGGCCCTGATCCTGGCGTCCGCGAACCTCGGGTCAAGGACGTCGCCCGAGGAGACGTACAGGGCGGTTGCCTCCACCCCCGAGAACAGGGCGGGGCAGCCGCTGAGGTCCAGCCACCTCCCGACCCTCAGCCCCTCGGGCAGGGACTTCAGTGCGGTGCAGCCCTCGAGGCCCAGGTACCCCCCGACCCTCAGCCCCTTGGGCAATGATTCCAAGGCGGTGCGGTTTCTGAGGATCAAGTTCCCGTCCGTGGATTGGGTCTTTTCCGTGCTTTTCATGTGTCCTCGTTATCCGCCTTCCGCAACCCATGGCCCGGGGCAACGGAACCCTAAGACGTCGTCCTCTTTCCTCCCAGCGTCGCGTAGGCCGCGATGATCCTCCTGGCCCGCTCGTTGTCCCCGCCATGGTCCGGGTGGTGTTCCGTTATCAGACGCCTGAAGGCTGCCTTTATCTCCGACTCGGAGGAACCGGGTCTGATGCCCAGGACTTCCCAAGGGGACTCGTCTTTGAGTATCTCCTTGGCCACGGGGGCGGACCATGCGTCGGAGAACGCGGCCTGCCACTGCCAAGGGGAGCCGGGATCGCCCTCGTACGTGCCGTAGGGCGACGGGCGGTCCCACACGCTCTGTCTCTTGGCCTTCCTCATGACGTGAGCCGCCTCAGGGTTTCCGGGTCCCTCCCGTACGGGCGTCCCTTGAGGCCGCAGGCGGTGAGGTGCTTGCACTGTCCGTGGGCGACGCATCCCGGGCAACTGCACTTCCAGCAGAGCGCTCCCGGGGCCGCGTCGAAGGAGATGAGATAGAGTTGGTTCGAGCTCTGGGATCGCACCTTGAAGCGGCACTTGTACCGGTCCGTGTCTGGGAGCCGCTCCAACGCCCCTGGAGGTGGTGCGAACTTGGCGATGCTGTTGGCCATCCGTTTCTCCTTTGTTTCCCCCTCGAACCGTGGCCCGGGGCAACGGAACCCTAATCCCCGTCGGCGTCCCTGCGGTTCCACGCCTCAATCGCCCGCGTGGGGTCGCCGTCATAGGGGCCTGTGCTGACCGTCTTCAGGTCGCATGGCCCCGTGCATTCGACGGAGTATTTCGTTTCCGACAATCGCGTAAGTTTCGGCTTGTTGCCACAAAAACGGGCATGGCAAAAGGAGGATTTGTCCCAGGACCTCTTCGTGCTTCGTGCCCATGGTCGCCTCCTCTTCCCTTGCGGTTGCTTCCTGCGCTACTGTATGTTATCGTCAACTAGGGGATTTGTCAAAAGCCTGGTTCCATTCCCCTCCGTTCCTGGCCCGGGGCAACAAAGTCATAAGACGTCGTCCGTTGGGCTTAGGGTTCCGTTGCCCCGGGTCCTATGGGAAGAAAGGAGTCCGAGAATGGACATGACCCCGTACCAGAGGCACGTGCAGTCGGGGCACAAGACCACGACCCATTCCCCGAACGGGACGGTCATAATGGAGGAGTGCGAGGTCTGCGGGGTTCGCTACCTTCACGATCCCATGGTCGGGTATCCAATAATGCTGAGGCCGAAGCATCCTGCGACGGCGAAGGCGACGAAAGCGAGGCTGGGAAGAAGGCGTGTGGCTTGGGAAAGGCAATCGGGAGTGATCGACGAATGGCTGGACCGAGGGAGTGCGTAGGCTGCGGGTACTGCTGCCGCAAGGCCCCGTGCGTGGCCGCCGTCCGCATCTACGGCAACGGCATAGCGTCCTGTCCCGCCTTGGAATGGGACGGGAGCCGCTACTGGTGCAGGCTCTGCAGGATGCCTGGGAACCTCGGCTCGGAATATCGGAAGGAACTGGCTGTCGGGGAGGGCTGCTGCTGCGGGCTGAACACCGACCGTGCGAATATCCCCCCGCCCGTCCCGAAGGCCGAGGATATCCCGCAGTTGCCGAAGGAACTCGTCGCCGTCCTGAGGGCCTTGGGCGGGGAGTTCATGTCCTCGGACGCCCTGCACCTTGCGTTGATGAGGGCGGAGCGCATCCTTGACCGTCCTGGTTTCGCGCGGTATTGTTTCGCGGTCGTGACGGAGAGCAGGCCCAAGGGCATCGGGGAATTCATGGGGTAGCACGTCGTCCGTGGGATTAGGGTTCCGTTGCCCCGGGCCATGGGGAAGGTAAGCGGACGACGTCAGGGAAAGGGGGTTCCAGTGGAAGAGAGAGAGCCGAACGAATGGGAACTGAAGCTCATGGAGCAGGACCTCAAGGCCAAGGAGGAGGGGGCGAGGATCGTCAGGGAACTGGACAACGCCGTCAACCGCATGGACGACAACCCGTTCGCGGAGGGGTTCGTGGAGCAGTTGACTTGCCGCACGCACCGGACCCTCCAGCAGAACATCGCAGGGCTGTTCCTCAAGTGCTTCGAGGCTTGGGCGAAGCTCGGGGACGAGGGCTGCTACGACCTCCGCAACGAGGGCACGGTCAAGGTGGCCCAGAAGGTCCGCGAGGCCGCAAGGGACTGCTACCTGCCGTTCGTGTGACCCAACGGACGACGTCAACCAATTCAGGAGGCCTTTCCATGAAGCGTGCCGTCATGTCCCCGAAGAACGTGCCCACCAAGCTGGCAAACTTGGCCAGGGAGGTGTACCGGGCGGCGTACGACGAGACCGAGACCGAGACCTTCAAGGGGGAGTTGGGCGAGGGCTTGGCGTACCTCTTGGGGGCCATCCTGGAGAACGGCATCGCCACGTTCCGCGAGGAGGACGACGTCTACGTGCTGCTCGGCAAGAAGTTCCCGCCGAAGCACCCCGTCTGGAAGCACGTCATCGTCACCGAGGAATAGGCGGATTAGGGTTCCGTTGCCCCGGGCCATAAGTGGCAGAGGGTCTAATAAACATGGAAAGGAGAATGACATGCACAGAAAAACTGACAGATGGGATGAACTGATAGACGAAGAATTGACTCCCGAGTTGCTGGAAATGGCCAAGGAAGCCGACTTGGCGATCTCGGTCCATGAGTACGAGCGGGACAACGGCGTGATGGAAACTTGGGGGTTGACCCCGTGCGGGATTTTCAAGGACGGCAAGAGGATGCGGGGGACATCCATGAGGGCCGCCAAGTACCACCGGGAAAAGTTCTGGCGCGAAAACCCCGACTACACGGAGAAGTCGGTGGAATTCAACCACTGTTACGCGAGCACCATGACATTTTACTACAAACGCTCGAATGCCGCAGGGTGGACTGAGGTAAGAGGTTAGGGTTCCGTTGCCCCGGACAGCATGGTTGGGCAAAGGGAGGAGCCGAAAATGAAGAGGGACTTCGTCAGGGGAATCAGTTTCCTCGCGGACCCGTCGAAGAAGTCGGGGACCATCAGGTTCGTCCACTTCCGGGACGGGACCGAACGGCGGTTCACGTCGGTGGTGAACCGCCTGAGCGGCGACCGGCTCAGTTGGTTCGACGACGCGGCCCCGAGCGTCGGGAACGACGTCCGACAAGTGAAGCGGATGTTCGACAGCATCCGGAAGAAGGCGACCAAGGTCCTCGAGTGCGTCGGGGACTTCTAGGCAGGGGGTCCGCCGCCATTCGTCTTGGACAGGAGGACAAAGCCATGCCCACAGGCCCAGTGGCAGCGATGCTTGAAGCTGGAACGTCCCTTTATAAGGCTGCCAAGGTAATCGTCCTGACGAGCGGCACCAGGGCCCACTTGGTGCAGCACGATCCCAAGGCACTGGAGCAGTTGAACGACGCCATGGACGCTTGGGAAGGGGCTACTCCGGCCAACTCGGAAGAGAAGGCCTTGAGGTTCCGTTATAAAAAAGTCAGGAAGAACGTTGCGGCTCCCGACCCCCATCTGGACGACGTCAAGGAGGTGGCCCAGGAACTGGAGGCCGTTGCCAGGGAGGCCATCGAGCACCTATCCAGGTTCTGGTGGGCGTTCGACTCGAAGGACAGCAGGGCGGCCATGGTCCGGCGTCTCGCCTCGGCCTACCAAGCCAGGCTCGTCGCCGCGACCTGCGGGACCCCGGATCCCCACATGACCGACAGGGTGAACGACGAGATGATGGGAGTCCCGGAATTCGACAGGCGGCGTTAGGGTTCCGTTGCCCCGTATGGATAAGGGAGAAACCGGATGACTAAGGCCCTGAAGCAATGCCAATGTTGCGATCACCTGACGCTGCCAAATCGCGGCGAGTACGACATCTGTCCTGTGTGTTTTTGGGAGGACGACGGGACGGACCAGTTGGATGTCCGCTCCGACACAAACCACATGACCTTGCGTCAGGGGCGTGAGAACTTTTCCCGTATCGGGGCCTACGACGAAGCGATGTTGCCCCATGTCCTCCCGAAAGGGGAACGTAAGCGGTTCGTTCACGTTCCACGATGAGAGGGGGGGCGGGATGATCTGCCTCCGTTGCGGGTACTGCTGCGTCCACTACGACGTCGTCATCGTAGCGGACCCGGCCAAAGGGATTTCGGATGGGAACCTCAAGCACAAGAGGTGCGGGGAGCGGTGCCCGCACCTGAGGGGGGCGAAGTTCGGCAAGTTCTCCTGTGCAATACACGGCAGGAAGTGGTACAAGGATACCCCCTGCCACGACTACACTCAGATCGAGGCCAAGAACTCCCCGTGCAGGATGGGGGTGCACCTACGGGACATGGGGTCACAAGTGACGGTCCTGGCCCTGACCAAGAAGACCTGCACCTTCTGCGGCCAGGAGTTGCCAGTTGACGCCGTCTGGTGCCACAAGTGCAAGCGCGGGGGATGCCAACTGACGTCGTCTTAGGGGGATGAAATGGCCCAGAAAACCGACCTGCTCTACTGCGGAGTCTGCGGGAGGAGCACCTTGGACGACGTCGAGATCAGGCTGTTCAGGACAGCCCCTGACGGCGAGAAACTGTACATCTGCAAGGACAGGGATGGATGCCGAAGGGCAGTCTTGGAACGGAGAAAGGAAGGGATGGCCAGGATTACCTTGACGACCTGAGGAACATGCGCGAGTACTCTAAATACGTTTGATCTTCGGCGAGAAAGATGTATGAATAGGAAAAGGAGGTTTGGCGTGGGTACGAACGCGGACTGTTCGCAGCGTCCGTGATTGTCCGATCGCCACGCGAAAAGCGGGTCGGTTCCTCCACATAGGGGAGCCGAATGATCCTTGGCTTGGACTGCGAATCTGGGGACCAGGCACGCCAAGCCGTCTTACTCCCTGTATAATGTGGCAGGGAGGATTTTTCATGAAAGCCACTCTGCGCTTGTATCGGGCCGTGCCCATCAAGACCGAGCACCTCATGGCCGTCGCTGGGCTGGAAAAAACGGCGCCAGTGGCCGTGGCCAACGACAGCCTGCACAAGAAGTTCGCCCCCTTCACCCCCAGGTTCAAGGTCTTCTGGCCTTCCGAGGGCTACGACATCACGGTCGTGGGATTGGAGGTCATGTCCTTCTGCGTCGAGGACACCGACAGGGTCCCCAGGGCAGGGATCGTAACCTGCGACCCCATGCGGCCCTCGGATGTCCACGAGACCGACGGTGCCCTACAGGCCGAACTCCAGCGCCTGGGGATCTGGACAGAGACCAAGCACTACGAGTGGCGGGCTTGGTACGAGTTGGGAAAAAAGGATTCCGGGAATTCCACTCCTCTCTCGGACTTTCTTTCCCCCGCAGACATGAGGGAAGCCTTGGAAGACATGGAGACTTCGAATGGCGAGATATAACTACGAGGGACACGACAAGCTCGGCCAGCCGGTAAAGGGCTTCGTCGACGCCGAGAACGAGGCCCTTGCCGCCCAGACGATCCGACAGGAACGGGGCCACTACGCCAGGGAGATTTCCTTGGGCGAGGTTCGGACCTTGTACGAGAAGCCAGCGGTGGGCGGCGTCATCCTCAGGAACGATGGGGGGACTGGCGAGGCGGCTCCTCCCGAAGGGAAGGAGGAGTACGGGGAAACCCATGAGGAAAGGAACGGCCAACTCGTCAAGGAAGGCGACGTCGAGGCCCCCAAGGAACAGACGTCGTCAGGCGAGTCTCCGAGGACCAGGACGGAGGTCCTGAGGGCCGGCCTGGAGGGGATCTCGGAGGTCCTCCGCCAGGTGCAGGAATGGAAGGCGGCCTACCGGACGTCGGCTGAGAACAAGACGCCCTTGCCCCAGGGGGTCCCTGCGGTGGGGGGCAAAACTTGGGACTGCTACGACAAGCACTTCGAGTCCATTGCCGAGCACCTCTTCAAGGAGGTCGCCCGGCAGGCCTTGGCTACTCCTTCTCCTCCTCCCCGTTGACGTACCTTTTCCACTCCTCGTTCGAGGAGTAGAGCACGCGGCAGCAGACGACCTTGGTGGCTGTCGGGGTCATGGCCACGGCCTCGAAGCGGACGCCGTGCTCAGGGCTCTTGATGACGACTTCGTACGGGGTCGTTTGGCCCTTGTAGTGCTTGATGAGCTTTTCCTCCACGACCCATCCCGAGGCCTTCAGCACCCTGACGAACTCGTCGACCGTGTTCCACCACATCCCGAGGAGGTTCGAGGGATAGGGTCCTGCGGCCTTGACCACCTCAAGGGCTTCCTCGTAAGACTGAGGGGGACCGATGGCCGCTTTCCTCAGGATCTCGATGCGTTTGTAGTCCTCGTTCATCAGTTGGACCCTTTCTTCGGCAACGTCGTCGTTCTCGGGCGGGGTGCCGAAGGCGAGGGTCAGTCGGGCGTCGTCCCTGATCATGACGAGATTCCCTCCAGGATGTTGGTCCGGGCGTTCTCCAGTTCCCTTGCGGCGGAGAGGTCTCCTCTATGCAGGCAGGAGGCTATGCTCCCCTCGATGAATTCCCCAAGCTGCTCGGCCAAGTCCCGGGCGGCCGGGAAGTCGCCCTGCATCGCCAGGATGAGGGTGGTCTTGTAGTGCCAGTACATCAGCGGTCTTGTCTCGCGGACCGCTGGCAGCATCTTGTGTGCCACCTTCGTGAGTTTCCCAAGGTATTCCAAGGTCATGTTGGCGTGCTCCTTTCCGGTGGGGCTCGTCCCTGAGCCATGGTATCCGTCCTCCGACCTTGTCCCGGCCATTCCGGGAACTTCCTACTCAGTATGGTCCGGGGCAACAAAGCACTAAAACGGCCTGGAGCCGCCACCGTTTGCGGGACATTTCCCTTGGCATCCCGAAAGAAGCAGTAAGAAATTGAAACAAAGTGTAAAGACGTACAAATAACTTAAACTTAAGTCAAAAAAACTGGGGGCACGTTTTCGCCCCCAGCGGCTGCCCTTCCCCCGTCGATTCCCTAGGCTATCGCCCGCTCGCACCTCTTGTAGGCGAGCCAGCTCCGCCTGGCGTTACGTCCCCTGCCCTTGCAGAACTCTTGGACGTACTTTCCGTGCCGGTCTTGCCAGGCGAGGAGTTGCTCGATCCTCCGGAAACTGAGGCCCTTCCTCCTGAGGGGAACGCACAGCCCCACTTCCCTTTCGGAGACTGCGGGTTGCGTAGGGTTTACCGGTGCGTCCCTCCTGATGTGCTTGTGCACCCATGCGACAAGCTGCTCGCACGTCATCCTCTCGATCACGCTTGCGGAAGGGAACTCAAGTTCTGGCCTTGCCTTTTCCTGGTACTGCCTGAGTTTCTGGACGATCCGCTCGCGCGAACGCCTTTTCGCTGTGTTCATGGCCACCCCCTTGGATGTGTGTCCGAGCCCTCCCCAGGGCCTAGGTTGCGCTTCGCCAGTCCCAGACTGCCTCGTCGGCGTTTTAGCGTACCCCCATTGTCACACATCCACACATATGCCGCCCGTCCAACCACTTGCAATATAGTCTATTACATCATCGTAGGAATGTCAACAGGCAGCGCTGATGGTATTCTACGGGGTCGGCGTTTTCCCGCCTGCGACGACGGCGTTTCCCGCATGAACGGCAATATATTAGCGTTTTCTTAGTGCCTTCTTAGGGTTTTGCAAGCGTAAAATTGGAGGTTTTTCCGCACCAGTGCCGCCACGAAAAAGTCCCATTTTTCACCCTATAATCGCTTGGGAAGGAAGCCCTGAGGCATTTTGCGCAGGACTACCAAAAGGAGACAACGCCATGGCAAGATCCCTTTCAAGGGAGGACCGCAAGGGACTGCGGCAGAGAAGCATCGGCAACCTGATGCCCGCGGAACTGCTCCCGGCCGAGCCGAAAAAGGAGCCTGAGACCAAGGCCGAGCCAAAGCCGGCGGACGTCGTCAAGGACAAGAAGCCGCGCAAGAGGGAGAAGACCCCCGAGGAACTGGCCAAGGAGAAGGCCGGCACGAAGCTGTCCAGCAGGATCGAGGCCCTCCGCGCACGGGCCTTGGAGAGGAACATCGAGTTCCCCCAGGACCTGGAGGAGAGCCTCAGGAAGCAGGCGACCAAGGGGGGCATCTGTCGGGCCTGGAGGGCGTACCTGCAGTCCAGGGAATAGCCTGGGGATTAGTCCGTCAACCTCGGGTAGGCGAAGAACCCCAGGTTGCCGAATACCCCTTTCTGGGTGATAGGGTCGGCCTCCAGCAGGACCGAGGAGGTTTTGGCGATCTCGACCAAGTCCTCCCAAGTCCGTGCGACGATCGCCGGGCCGGAATACTTCCCGTTGTAACTCTTGTAGTCGGGGACCAGGACCCTCTTCTGGGCGGTCATGTCCTCCATGAACTGTTGGACCGCCTTGCTTTCAGAGTTGTTGGCATCGGTCTCGGGCATCGGTCCTCATCTCCACCCCGACCAGGCTGGCATGTGCTTGGTCAGGACGATCTTGGGCGGGACGAAGTCCCCCTCCGGCTCATCGTCGTCCAAGTCTCGACCACGCCTGTAGTTGTCCAAGAATTCAGAGACCAATTCCTTCTCCTGCAGGCACTCCTCGCCGTCGGCGGTCTCGAGACGGCGCAGGGAGCAAATGTGCCCCTTCGCCACGAAGATCGGCGCCGTCGGCACCCCGTCCTCCCTCACCGACTCGAGCCTGGCTTCCCCGTTGACGTCGTCAAGGTCCGTCGGCACGAGAAGGTACCTTAGGGCGGGCAGGCCCATGTGCCAGGCGAGGTGGTAGCCGTCGGCTGGCATCCAGCGTCTCCCTAGCGTTCGTCAAACCAGTCTTGACCCAGGCTTCCCGTAGATTGCGGCAATCGTGTTTCCTGTAACCTAGTCTCGGACCCGCTTGATCTTGGGGGCGTAGAGCCGCTGGTAGCGAATCTGGTAGATGCCGCGTGGCAGGATGACGTGCCCGTGGTCGGGGTGCGTGACCTCGACCTTTTCCTTGACATCCAGGATCGGGCCAGTGAGTTCGTCGGCTCCCTTGATCTTGTGGAACCCGACCTTGGCCAGGTCGGCATCGGCGATCACGTGCCTGCTGCCGCGGGTGTTTCCCGGGGCCAACTGGGCCATGGGCTTGCAGGGCTGGGCCCCTTCGGGCAGGGTCTCCAGCCTCCAGAACATGACATCGCCTTGGGCATGCCAGTCCCCCGGGGCCAAGGTCCCGTAGGCCTGAGTCTCCCGCTTGGCCCGCTTCTGGGCCTCGGCATGGATGGTTTCCAGCTTCGCGACGACCTGTTTTGGAGCGGTGATCATTTCTTTCTCCTTTCCCGTTTCTCGTTTCGCGGACAACCGCACAGTTCCTACCCTACCACGTCCACTTGCCTTCCGCAACCCATGGTCCGGGGCAACGGAACCCTAAGACCTGATCCCGAACCTTTGGATGAGTGCTTGGGCCAACGCGGAGGAGAACCCAGGGACGTCGTCTGTGGACCAGTCCTTCTCGGCGCCTGCTCGGCAGAAGCGGCCGTTGTCCACGAAAGTCACTGGGGGAGGCGTCCTCGACAGCCTGTCCCTGTTCCTGAGGAGGATTCCCTTGGGTTCGGGGCCGAAGACGGACAGTTCGGAGACGACCATCCCTGGTAGTCCGGATTTCCTGTCCCAGAAACCGTCCGAGCCTACGACCAGCAGGCCGAGTCCGGTTTCCGTGGGTGGGGCGAAGATAGTCATCCTCAGGGGCATGGGGAGGTCCTCGGCCAGGGATTCGGCGAAGGCCCGCATCCGCTTGGCGTAGCCTTCGTGGGGGTCCATCTTGTCTCGGGCCCTGACGAATTCAAGCCATTCCCCGTGGGTCGGGATGGGCCGGTCCTTGGCTTGGCAAGCGGCCACGAATTCCCGGTACTGCCTCTTGCGGTTCACCTGACTTCTCCTGTTCTCCCTTTCCGGATGCCCCTCAATTCCCACACCAGGACGTAGGGCCCGGGACAACGGAACCCTAATCCCGGGGGACGACATCAGTACTCGGAGGGCAGCAGCAGGACGCCGTTCTGGACGTAGAGCGTCACGTCCTCCAAGGGGAAATCGGTGTACGGAACCTCCCTCTTCAGGAAGACGTCGTCCGTGTCCCGCTCGCAGGTTACGACGGCGGTCTTGTCCTTGGCGACCGCGAGCCTCCAGACTTGGAACTCCCGGAGCATGGTGTCCTTCTTGGCCTGCGGCTGGTAGGAGGCGATGATGTCCACGAGCCAGTGTGCGCCGGCGTTTTCGGCCAGGAAGAACGCCCCGTCCGTGAGTTGGAGGCCCGTGAAGTGCCTATGGTACTTCTCGGTCCCCGTGAACTCTCCCAAGGCGTGCCGCAGTTTGTTGGCTTCCATGTTTCGTCCGCCTTTCGATCTCAGCGTCACTTCTCGAATCCTAATCCCCAGGGACGACGTCAGAGGACCTCGCCTGCGATCGACTGGATCTCAATCCTGTAGTCCATGGGGGGAGCGTCGCGTAAGAGGACCTCGGCCACGAGTCCCGCGACGCGGTCACCATATTTCCCGAGGACCTCGTTCATGATTTCCTCTTCGACCGCCGGAAGGGTGCCCTCGTGTACGAGGAATTCCCTGACCCGCTTCTCCAAGACCTCCTCGTCATGGACGACGACATCGACCGTTACCCTGACGGTTTTCATTTTCGTCTCCTTTGGCCGTGAAAGGTCACGTGCTTCCCGAATCCTACCACATCCCATGGCCCGGGGCAACGGAACCCTAATCCTAGGCCAGTTTGGCGACCTCCTCCGTCGGCGTTTCCACGCGTCCCTTGACCAGTTCGCCGGGAGCAGTCCCCAGTTCCAGGAACTGCATCAACCCGCGAAGGGCCTTCTGGTCGTCGCTCTCGACGGTCTCCTCGGGGATACCCCTGTTGCCGTGGACGTGTGCGACCGCGTGGCACGTGGAACAGAAGGGGGTCGTGTTGAGGTGGTTCTTCTTCTTGCCGCACCGCTCGCAACATCCCCTGTCCCGGCAGGCCTTCCGCCACCTCTCCGAGGCGAACTCGGCCGCCTTCGCGGAGGGAGGCTCCAGCCCCACGATCTCCGCAGCGGCTTCCCACGTCTCCCCTTCCTGCTTGCAGACGTGGGCTTGGCGGCAGATTTCCAGCGGGACCCCATCCGCATGGATGTCGGGATTCGCACGGAGGGCCTCGGGGTTCTTCCTGACCCACTTCTGCCATCTCCTTGCGGCACGCAAGGCCTCCAAGCCCTTGCTTGCCCTGAGGTCGAGTCTCCTCTCGATCTTCCACCATACCATCCCCGACTTCCTCAGGAGGTATGCCTTGCGGCAGACCTCCATGTCGACCTGGGAGGCGAGGGGGAGGACCATCCCCGTTGGCGTTTTGGCCCGGACCTCGATTGCCTGAAGTTCCATGGCGGTCCTCCTCCCAAGTCCTCCAACGGAACCCTAACGCACCTCATCCCCTTCCATGAGGACCAAGGTCGGGATCAGGGCCAGGGGAGTAAGTTTTCAGTTTTTTCCTCACCATGGCCGCACACTTCTCGCACAGGAGCACTTTTAGCCCTTCCTTCAAACCGACGTCGTCCATAAGTACGGTTCCCTTTCGACGACATCGGTAGGGGCCAAACTGATGGAGTTCGCACCGCTTCATATCCATTCGGCGTTTTCCCCTTTCGCTCCCAAGGGTCCGGGGCAACGAAACCCTAATCCCGTGGACGACGTCAGATGGGAATGGCGGCCCCAAGCTCGCGGGCCAAGTCCTTGACGGCGCGGGGGTCGTCGATGTCGTCCTTCGGGAGGGACATGACCATGCGAGGTTCGATCCTGTGGGAGGCTGGGTCGCTATCTCGGATACCCTCGTTCCTGAGGAACCTCTTGATAAAGGCTTGCGTGTTGGGGGAGTATCCGTCGGCGTCGATTATCCCGCCGTCCGGGCACTGCACCGCGTAGTGGTCGGAGATGTCCTTCCCGTTGTCGAGACGCCGGACCATGGTGACCACCTTGCATTCCGGGACCAGGCGGACGATGGCCTTCGCGACGACCAGGCAGCCGCCGTCGAACGGTCCCGAATGCAGGGCGTTGAGGAGGACCGTCATGACACCGTTCCGTCGAAAGGCCTTCTTGATTTCCTTGCCGAGTTTCCGGTACATGGCTAGTCCCTTACCCCGCCATCGTCCGTGGTGGTGGCATCCTCCGTGCAGCCGCAACAGGTGCATCGGCAGACCTTATGCGTGATTTCCATCGGCGTTTCCCCCTTTCGTTCCCAAGGGTCCGGGGCAACGAAACCCTAATCCTGTTAATGGCATCCCCGGTGGGACTCGAACCCACGACCTTCGGTTTAGGGAACCGAAGCTCTTCCACTGAGCTACGGGGAAGCACTTAGAACTCCGTCACCCCGCCGTCCCTGCCCAGGAACTGCTGCCTGGTCCGTTCGGCGTTTTCCCTGAGAACCTTGACTTCCCCCTCCAGCCTCTCAATCTTTGCCCCCGCCTCTTCCCGGAACTGCTCGTGTGCCAAGTACAGCAGTGCGCACGTCCCCAGCCCCAGCAGCCCCACCATCAGTATCATGCCGGCGTTCATCAGCGTCAGCGTATCCCTTTTGTCCATCGGCGTTTACCCCCTTTCGGCGTTTTCGGCGCCATGGGGATCATACCGCGGACGGGCATTAGAAGTGGAAGTCCAGCATGACGATCCAGCAGTCCTTGCCCGCCTCGGCCGGGGGGACCTCCCTGTCCTTCCTGATGTCGTACAGCATGGCGTCGCTTGAGACCGCTTGGTCCCTATATTCCATGTGCCGTCTGATTTCCGCGAGCCGCCGCACGTGGTCGTATCCCGTGTCCGCAGAGCATGGCTCCTCGATCCTCTCTCCCGCCTTGACAACGTGGTTGACTCCGATACCGAGGTCGTAGGCGGCGTCGAACCTGGCGTCCTCGGGCGGCGGCTCGGGGAAGGCACTCAGGAACTGCCTGCTCACGTCCCAGTGCTCCTTCAGTACGCGGCGTTCCGTCCTTATGGCCGTCTCGACCTCCTGGCGGAACCTCCTTGTCCCGCCCTGCATGGCCATTTTCCTGCCCGATTCCCTGGCGACGACGTCTCCGTAGTCGTAGGGACATTCCCCTCCCTCGTGGACCTTGTCCACCCATCTTCTCGCGGCTTCGACGGCCTCCTTGCGGCTTTTGGCGGCCAGCAGCAAAATGGGATAGATGTGCATCGGCTTTCTCCTTTCCTGGGGTGACGCGGGACGACGTCAGCGGCTGTTCCTGACCTCGTAGTCGAGGATCTCGGAATCCTCGACGTTGGCATGTCCCGTTTGGTCGGAGAATCCGTACTCCAGTGCGTTCACGACCTCCCCGATCTCGGTCCCCTCGTCCACCTTCAGGACCAATTCCACCTTGATCTCGACGTGTACCGTTCTCATGGCCTCGCCTCCCTTCTTGAATCCATGGGCCCGGGACAACGGAACCCTAACGGATTTCGAGTTCCAGAACCTATTTCGCAAGATCCTTTTCCATCTCAGCGTAGTATTCGTCGAGTTCCTTCCGGAGTTTCTCCTCCCCCTCCGCTTCCGCCTTTGCGTCGGCCGCCCACCGTGCCTCGGCCTCATTCAGGAGACGGACCTGTTCCTCGGCTCGGACCATCCCGTGCTTTTCATAGCACTCGGGACTGCCAACGGAACCGCACTCGGGGCATTCGGGGCAAATGCAATCCTCCTCCGACTGCCCGCAGACGAGGCAGGGGCCGTCGTCCTCGTCACCCGGGACTGAATGACAGCCTGGTGGGTAACTCCATCCGAAGATTCCCATTCGTCACCTCCCTTTCGATACTGACGGCCCGGGGCAACGGAACCCTAAGACGTCGTCCGCTTGACGCAAGGCCAAAATCGCGTTAGGGTTTCGTTGCCCCGGGCCATGAGGGACGGAAAGGGGGCGTCCGATGAAACTGATGAGATTGCCCTTTGTCGGGAAGGGGACCGCCTCCGGGACCCTCCTGATCCGCTGCCGCAAGTGCGGGAAGACCATGACGTATGGGGAGGCCTCCGAGGCGGGGTGGGGAGCGGACCTCGACGGTCGCCCATACGCGGACTACGTTTGCAAGGAGTGCCAGACGGTCAGGATCAGGGTCCGCCCCGGCAACTATGGCTGGACGAGGGCGGACACCGTTCCTGGCCTCGGCTCGATGGAGATGGGGCCGCTCGAGACGGAAGCGGTCCCCTTGGGCAACGGGAAATACGCCATCGTCCTGCCCGACGGGAAGAAGGTCTTCGTGGAAGGCGAAGAAATCGAAGGGGAGGACGACTGACCGACGTCGTCCACCAAGATTAGGGTTACGTTGCCCCGGGCCAACTAGGCTTGGGGGGACGAAAGTAGGGGGAATTGCGATGGCGGAAATGAAGACGTTGGCCTGCATGGCCACCCACATGGACGGGGCACACTGCGGTCTTGGGGATTGGTACCCCGAGATCGAAAAGGGCATCCAAAAAGCCCTAAAACATGGTCCGAAACAATGGACCACGGGCTGGTACGCAAGCAAAAAGGAAATCGCGTCCGCCAAGATCACTTGCCAAGACGGGAAGATCAAGGTCGAAGTCTCCGTCTCCGACGACTTCGACACCGAAGGACTGGGATCGAAGACCATCCCCCATACCACGGACCTCGAAGTCGTCCGCGAGACGATCTACGCGGCATGGGACGAGGCGAACGGGAACCAGAAGGACAACCGATGCTACGTCGGTTTCTCCATCCTGACCAGGACGAGGGTCTACTCCACGTACATTGGAGGAAAGCCCCAAGGCAAGGGTCGCATGGCCATGTCTTGGGTGGAGACGTACATCCGGCAGTCTGGCGACGGGTACTGCCTCGATTCCCCTCCGGGAGACAACTATTCCCAGTGGGGTTTCCAAGGGGAGTACGATATCCCAGACGACGTCAAGGAGAGACTGGCCAAGTGGGCGGAGCAGTGGCCGGACGACGGCAAGAAGGAGTTCAAGTGCAAGGGATTCACGATCAAGCCGTGGGAGGAGGACGAGCACGGCAATGATTAGGGTTTCGTTGCCCCGGGCCATCAGGGTCGGAGGGGAAGGAAAGGGGGACCGATGGACAGGCAAAAGGTCGTCGCGATCAGGGACGCACTGAACAGGGCCGCAGCCGACGTCGCCAAGCAGCACGGGGTCGAGATCCTCGTCGGCAGGTGCACCTTTGGGACCAGCAATGCGACCTTCAAGCTGGAGGTCGCGGAAAAGTCCGCGGACGGCACTGTCCTGACGCACGAGGCACAGGACTTCTCCCGGTACGCCGAGATGTTCGGGCTCCGGAAGGAGGACCTCGGGCGGAAGTTTGTCAACGCCGGGCGGTCGTATACGGTGTGCGGCCTGAACCCGAGGGCCCCGAAATTCCCCGTCCTCGCCAAGAGCGACGACGGCAAGGGGTACAAGTTCCCCGCGGAAGCCGTCGCGAGGGCCATCGTGAGGGAGTGACACGACGGACGACCGACTGGGATTAGGGTCCCGTTGCCCCGGGCCCATGGGCAGGAACGGAAACGAAATTACCGACTGACCGAAAGGAGATCGGACATGGGGAACAACAAGGCCAAGTCCAGCCTCAAGGCCCTCCTCAGGAAATACGAATACGAGGACTGTGACAAGCAGTCTTCCCTTCGTGACCTTCTCACCGATGTTCGTCATCTCAGCGATGATTTGAACCTTGATTTTAACAAGGCACTCAGGGGTTCTTATGAAGTCTACTTGGAGGAGAAGTAGGACACAAGATGAAAAAGCAAAAGAAGGGGAAAAAGGCGTTCCTGGTGTGCATCAGGGACGGGAAAGAAGTCCATTCCTTCAAGTTCCCGACGAAAAGGGACCAGATGGGCTTCGTCCGCGAAGTCAGGGAAAAGTTCCCCGAAAAGGAGTTCATCTACAACATCGACTGAGCCTGCGGATTAGGGTCCCGTTGTCCCGGGCCCCAATGTGGGAAGGGGGAAAGCGACATGCCAAGCAGAGTCAGCCCGACCGACTACCTCGTCCCAGAGCCTTGGAAAATCGAGGGCGAGCACGGCCTGACCTTCAGGATCGTGCAGGATGAGAAGGGGTACTACTCCCACTCCGAGGTCAGGAAACTGCCGGAGGTCGTCGAGTACGACGGCCGCTTGTACCGCAGGACCGGCTGGAACAGCGACACGGGTGCGGTATACTACAAGGAGGTGGCAAAGGTCCTCTTGGCCCGCCCCGCCATGCGGGAAGGCTCAGAACTCGGGGTCCTGGCGACGTGCGTGGCGTGCGGGGACGCCGCCCGCCACTCGTTCTGCCAGGAAGTCCGCCAAGGACTGCACGTGCGCGGGCTGTGGGCACCCATGCGGGAGTCCGACCTGATAACGGCGATCTTCAAGGCGATAGAGGATGCAAAGTCGGACGGGAAGTAGGCTGAGTTTCCGGGAGAAAGACCATGTTCCACAGGGCACCAAACAAGAGACTGATCGCACGCTCCCAAAACGGACGGTTTCGCAAGACGGTCGCAGCCGACGTCGGGATGGCGACGTGCGGGACCTGCAACGCCGTCTTCGTCCCAGACTACTCCAGGGTCGGCCCTATTCCGGACCCTGCGGAAATGAGAGACTTGGCGAGGACGTGCCCGGAGTGCAGGGCCAAGGGCATGAAGTTCGTCATCCTTCAGGGGTTGGAGGAAGGGAACCGGTTCTTCACCGAGAATGTCGAGGGCCAAGACCCGACGAAGGGCGGGAACGGGGAAACCTGGTACCGCGTCGTGGGCTATGCCGACTCGGTGGAGGAGGCTCAGACCATCCTGTACGGTCGGCGTGTGGCAAGACGCGAAGAGGAACGTCGGTTGAGCGAGCGTGCCCCGTGAGGATGAGGATACCGGAATGGCGAAACCCGAAATCGTGGTCACGAGCGCAACCGTCCTCGTCGGAAGCGGATGGCCGGACCAGGTGAGGCTGAAAACGGTGCTCCCCAGCCCGTTTCCGCCAACGGTCAGCAAGACACCGCTGGTCTTGGAGTTCAGTGCAACCGAGGGCACGGGAGAGGAATACGTGAAGAACGTCTTCGGCATCGTGCCGGAAGTCTCAAGGAAGACGTCGTCTTAGGGTTCCGTTGCCCCGGGCTTTAAGTTTCGACAAGGGGCTTTTGCAAAAGGGGGAACAGGTATGGGCGGAACAATCAGCTTTCCCATCAACGACGACCTCAAGAGGATCGTCGCCCACACGAGGCAGCACGGGAAGTGCCGAATCCCGTATTCCGACCCGAAGGAGTACTCCAAGGAGCCGTCCCTGTTCCTCGTCAAGGACCAAGGCATCTACCTCATGTCCGCAAGCGAAATCCCCTGCAAGGCTGAAGGGGAAAACAAAGAAAACCTCGTCGTCTACGCCAAGGGTTTCGATCCCAACAAGGACGAGTTCGAGGCGTGGTGGAACGACGCCAGCGAAATCTGTGGCGGGGACGACTTCGCGGAAGGCGTGGACCTGAAGCTGTTCGAGCGGGCAATCGTGGGTGGGGCGAAGGCCGTCAAGGTGCGTTTCAGTGAAACAGCAATAAAGCTGAGTGCCGTCGTGGGGCGCTGA
>Ga0315295_10001087_pt1 | contig 23310 bp, 20 predicted proteins | sample YL17G14_0_MG_FD_204453 | JGI IMG/M metagenome (GOLD analysis project Ga0315295, IMG submission 204453) | Sediment microbial communities from Yellowstone Lake, YNP, Wyoming, USA - YL17G14_0 | ecosystem: Environmental > Aquatic > Freshwater > Lake > Sediment | place: USA: Wyoming | collected...
TACCTCCCCCCCGCTACAGCAGCTCGGTGTACGCCTTCAGCCGCCTGCTGCGCGTGGGGTGCCGCAGCTTGCGCAGCGCCTTGGCCTCGATCTGCCGGATGCGCTCGCGCGTCACGTTGAAGTGGGCCCCCACCTCCTCCAGCGTGCGCTGGGCGCCGTCGTCGGTGAGGCCGAAGCGCAGGCGGATGACCTTGGCCTCGCGCGGCGTCAGCGTCTTCAGCACGTCGTTCACCTCGTCGCGCAGCATGGCCGAGGCCGCCGAGTGGGCGGGGCTCACGACGCTCGTGTCCTCGATGAAGTCGCCCAGGTTCGAGTCGTCGTCCTCCCCGATGGGCCGGTCCAGCGAGATGGGCTCCTGCGCGGCCTTGAGGATGCTCTTCACCTTGTCCACCGGCAGGTCGAGCCGCTCGGCGATCTCCTCGGGCGTGGGCTCGCGCCCCAACTCCTGCACCAGCCGGCGCGACACCCGCACCACGCGGTTGATGTGCTCGATCATGTGCACGGGCACGCGGATGGTGCGCGCCTGGTCCGCGATGGCGCGCGTGATGGCCTGCCGGATCCACCAGGTGGCGTAGGTCGAGAACTTGTAGCCCTTGGTGTAGTCGAACTTGTCCACGGCGCGCATGAGGCCCGAGTTGCCCTCCTGGATCAGGTCCAGGAACTCGAGCCCGCGGTTGGTGTAGCGCTTGGCGATCGAGATCACGAGGCGCACGTTGGCCTCGATCATCTCCTTCTTGGCCTGGGCGGTGGCGCGCTCGCCGTCGGTGATCTGGCGGTAGAGCTCGAGCATGTGATCGCGCGTGATGCTCGCCTCGGCCTCGAGCTCCTTGATGTCCTTCTTGATCAGCTTCAGCTCGTTCTGGAACTCGTCGATCTGCACGGGCTCCAGGCCCGACTCGCGCCGCACCGCCCGCAGCTCGCGCGGACCCTGCTTGCGCCGCTTCGAGAACTTCGCCATCTCGTCCATGCTGTGGCCGTAGCGCCGCTCCAGCTCCGTCACGCGCTCGTCCAGAAACAGGGCCCGCTCGGCCAGGGCCTTCACCGGGGCCGCCAGGTCCTCGACCATGCGCGGGTTCATCGAGAGCCGGTGCAGCTCGTGCGTCAGCTCGGCCTCGGTCTTCGCGATGGTCGAGTGATAGTTCGCGCGCTCGCGCTCGCTCATGCGCGTGCCCTGCCGCAGCAGCTTCTCGTCGAAGCGCTTCTGGAGCCGGAACACGTTGTCGAGGATCTTCTGCGCCCTCTGCCGCTCGCGCTTGAGGGCCTGCTCGGTGGTGGCGTTCTCGTCCACCTTGATGAAGTCCTCGATCTTGAGCTGCCCGTCGCGCAGCTTGCGGTAGAGCTCGCGGATCTGCTCCTTGGAGGGCGCGGCGCGGAACAGCGCGGCCACCACCTGGCGCTCGCCGGCCTCGATGCGGCGCGCGATCTCCACCTCGCCCTCGCGGGTGAGCAGCGGCACACGGCCCATCTCGCGCAGGTACATGCGCACGGGGTCGTCGTAGCGCACGGGTTGCTGCGGCAGGGCCTTCGAGGGCGTGACCGGCTTCTTGTCCTCGATCTTGCGCAGCTGCTTGGCCCGCTCCTGCGCCTCCTCCTCGCTGCCGAAGACCTCGATGTGCAGCTGGCTGAGCATGGCGTACATGTCGTCCATCTGCTCGACCTGCACCTCGGGGTTCTCGTCGTCCCCCAGCAGGGACACGACCTGGTCCTCGGTGATGTAGCCCTGCCGCACCGCCAGCACCTTGATGTCGTCGAGGCGCTTGCGGCCTTCGGCCTTCTCCTTGAGCTTCACCTGCCTGGTCTTCGAAGAAGCGGTCGCCATGGAACGGTCATCTCCTCAGCGCGAGGGTTCACGGATCGAACGTTCGATCTCACGGATGGTATTCGCGATCGTCTGGATCTCCTGCAGGAGCCGCGCGGCCTCGGGCCCGTGCGGGTCGCGGCGCAGCTCCTCCTGCTTCTGACGGTGCTCGCGGACGAGGCGCTGCTGCACCAGGCGCCGGGCCGCCCCGACCGCTTCGGCCTCCCACTCCTCCGGCTCCGAGGTGGCCAGCTCGCGTGCCAGCGCGGCGGCCTCGCCCTCGGGCGGCAGCCCCGGATCGCCCCGCCACAGCCACGCGGCCAGCTCGGCACACGCGGGGTCGGTGAAGTCCTCGGGGTCCACCAGGTCGCGGACGTCGTCCAGGCTCCCGGGCCGGTGCAGCAGGGCCTCCAGCAGGCGCCGCTCGCCGTGCGTCTCGCCGCGGCGCTGCCGGCGCACGGCGGCCGAGATCGGCTGCTCGGCGTGCTGCCCGGTGCCGCGCAGCGCCATGGCGCGCTCGATCACACGCTCGGGCTGGCGGAAGACCTGGCTGGCGCGCTCCACCAGCGTCTGCCGGCGGATGGGATCGGCGATCCTCACGCCCAGCTCCACCACCGCCTGCAGGGCGCGCTCGTTCGGGTCGCGCCCGCGCGCGGCGCCGCGCAGGACGTGGCGCTGGACGAACTCCACCGGATCCGCGGCGCGCTGACGCACCAGCGCCCACGCCTCGAGCCCGCCCTTCTGCACCAGCGTGTCCGGGTCCTCCCCGGCGGGCAGGTCGCTCACCAGCACGTCGAGCCCCTCGCCCAGCAGCACGCCGAGCGAGCGCATCATGGCGTCCTGCCCGGCGGCGTCGCCGTCGTAGGTGAGCACGACGCGCGGCACCACGCGCTTGAGCAGCCGCGCCTGGTCCGGCGTCAGGGCCGTGCCCGAGGTGGCCACGGTGTTCCGCAGCCCGGCCTGGTGCAGGGCGATGACGTCGAAGTAGCCCTCCACCACGACCATCTCGCCGTCCGCGTCGGCGTGCCGCCGCGCCTGGTCCAGGGCGAACAGGAACGCGCCCTTGTGGTACACGGGCGTCTCGGGGGAGTTCAGGTACTTGGGCTGGTCCGCCTCGGCCAGCGCGCGCGCGCCGAAGCCGACCACCGCGCCCCCGGGGGCCACCAGCGGCACCATGAGGCGGTCGCGGAAGCGGTCGTAGAGGCCGCGGCCCGTGTCGCGGCGCGCCGCCAGCCCGGCCTGCACGAGCACCTCGTCGTCCGCGCGCCCGCCCAGGCGCTGCACCAGGTTCTCCCAGCCGGCGGGGGCGTACCCCAGGCGGAAGGTGCGCCAGGTCTCGTGCGTGAGCCCGCGCCGCTCCAGGTAGGCGCGCGTGGACGCGCCCCGCTGCGGATCGCCGAGCCACTGCTCGTAGGCCGCGGCCGCCGCCTCGAGCGCTTCGAGGAGCCGGCCCCGCGCCCCGCGCTCGCCCGCGTCCCCGCGCCGGTCCGGCACCGGGATGCCGGCCCGGCGGCTCAGGATCTCGACGGCCTCGATGAAGGTCACCTTCTCCGTCTCCTGCACGAAGCGGAACACGTCGCCGCCCGCCTTGCAGCCGAAGCAGTGGTAGAACTGTCGCTCGGGGTTCACCGAGAAGGAACCGGTCTTCTCCTTGTGGAACGGGCACAGGCCCACGAAGTTCCGGCCCGTGCGCTTGAGCGCCACGGTCTGGCCCACGACCTCGACGATGTCGCTGGCCGCGCGCACGCGCTCCACCCAGTCGTCCGAGGTCCGGCGCGCCGCTTCGCTCATCGCAGCCTCGCCACGGTCACGCCGCGGCCCCCCTCGCCCACCGCGCCCAGCCGCTGCGAGGCGACCTGGGGGTGGCCGCGCAGGTGCCGCTCCACCACCGCGCGCAGCACGCCGCGACCGACGCCGTGCACGATGCGCAGCTCGGAGAAGCCGCTCATCACCGCCCGGTCGAGCCCCTGGTCCAGCGCCTGCACCGCCTCGTCGGCCTCCAGGCCGCGCAGGTCGACCTCCAGCTCCGGGGTCTCCGCCGGCGCGTCCCACGAGGCGCTCGCGACCGGCGCCGGGCCCGTAGCGCCGTCGGCCGCCCCGGCCGCCTCGAGCTGGTCCACGTGGCTCTGGATCTTCCACGCGCCGCGCCGCAGCTCGACGCGTCCGTCGGCGTCGGGACCGCTCACCACCTCGGCCTCGACGCCCAGGTCGCGCACGCGCACCTTCCGTCCCGGCTCGAGCGGGCCGCCCAGCCCGCCCCGCGCCGCGGGCGCGCCGAGCACCTCGTCCGCCGCGTGTCGCAGCGCGTCCATCTCCCGCTCCACCCCCGTCAGCCCGGCGGCGATGCGCTCGGCCCCGGCGCGCGACTTCTCCGCCCGGCGCGCCTCCTGCCGCACCGTCTGCCACAGCTCGCGGGCGTGCGACAGCACCACCTCGCTCTCGCGGGTGAGACGCCGGCGCAGCTCCTCCAGCGTGCGGCGCGCGTCCTCGGCCGCGGCCCGGCTGCGCTCCGCGGCGGCCTCGGCCTCGGCCTGCGCCCGGGCGAGCCGCGCCCGCTCGTCCTCGAGCCGCGCGCGCGTCTCCTGCAACTCGCCCAACAGCCGCTCCAGCGCCACCGCCTCGGCCGGCGCCAGCGCGCGCGCCCGCGCCACCAGCGCGGGCGGGAAGCTCAGCCGCTCCGCCACCGCGAGCGCGTGGCTGGCCCCCGGGATCCCCGGCAGGAAGCGGAAGCGGGGCGTCATGGTGCGCACGTCGAACTCGAGCGAGCCGTTCACCACGCCGGGCACCTCGCCGGCCACGCGCTTCAGGCTGCCCAGGTGGGTCGTCACCACGCCCCAGGTCCCGCGCGCCGAGAAGTGCTCCAGCAGCGCGCGGCCCAGCGAGCCGCCCTCCTCGGGGTCGGTGCCCGCGCCCAGCTCGTCACACAGCACGAGGCAGCGCGGCCCCGCCTGCTCGGCCATGGTCGCCAGCACGCGCAGGTGCGCCGCGAAGGTCGAGAGCCCCTCCTCCACCGACTGCTCATCCCCGAGGTCGGCCACCACGCGGTCCACCTCGGGCAGCGCGCTGCCCTCGCGGGTCGGCACCGGCAGCGCCGAGTGCGCCAGCGCCACGGCCAGCCCGACGGTCTTGAGGAGCACGGTCTTGCCCCCCATGTTGGGGCCGCTCACGAGGAGGATCCGCCCCGGCGAGGCGAGCACGAGATCGAGCGGGATGACGTCGGCACCGGAGTCGCGCATGGCCAGCAGCGGGTGCCGCGCGCCGTCGAGCACGAGCCGTTCGCCTCCCGGCTCGACGGCCACCGCATCGAACTCCACGGCCCAGCGGGCACGCGCCTGCAGCGTGTCGAGGTGCACCAGCGCCGCCTCGAGGGCGGCCAGCTCCGGTCCGGCGCGCCGCACCTCGCGGGCCAGGTCGAGCAGGATGCGGCGTTCCTCCTCCGTCACCCCGCGGCGCATCTCGATCAGCTGGTTGTTGGCCTCGCACAGCTCGAGCGGCTCGACGAAGAGCGAGTGCCCGCTCCCCGAGACGTCGTGCACGAGGCCGCGCCGCCGCGGGAAGCCGGCCGCTGGCACCAGCGCGACGAAGCGCTCGCCATGCCGGGTCACGTAGCAGGATTCGCCGAAGGCCTGCGCCCAGCGCTCGAGGCGCTGCTGGAGCCCGCGCTCGCCCTCGCCCAGGCTCCGCCGCAGGCGCGCGAGCTCGCGGGAGGCGCTGTCGCTCAGCTGGCCGTCGGGCTCGAGGGAGGATGCGAGCCGGCCGCGCAGGTGCTCGAAGTCGGCGATGGAATCCGCCAGCGTAGCCAGCCGCGGGTAGCGGCCGCGCGGGCCGTCATCCTGCCAGAGCGCACGGGTCTCGCGCGCCGCCTCCAGCCAGCCCAGCACCTCGACGAGGCCGGGCCCGTCGAGCGCCTCGCGGGCCTCGGGATCGAGCCGCACCGCCAGGTCGCCGGGTCCCACGCGGCACCAGGGTCCGGGCTCACGCTGGCGCCGGATCGCCTCGTCGAGCCGCGCGTTCTCCGCCGCGCGCTGGGTGGCGTCGGACAGCGGACGCCAGGCGAGCAACCGCGCACGCGCAGCGCTCCCCTGGGCGCGTCCGGCCAAGGCGGCCGAGACGCGGTCGTACTCGAGAAGTCGAAGGGAATGATCGTCCACGCCGCTCTCGCCGGCGCGGTCCGGCCCGCGCCCGCCCCGGGATGTCACGAAGTCCAGGTGTGCGTTCGGTTGCGGCGCTCGGCTTCGTGCAGCCAGCGCCCCAAGCCGTGGAACCCGGGCACGTGACGCTCGACCGCGTCGCAAGCCCGGGCGCCCACCGTCAGCAGAGCGGGCGCCGTGCGCGCACGTGCCATCTCGTCCGCCAGCCCGAGCCTCCCCGGAGCCTGCACGGCCAAAGCGATCAGTGCGGTCGCCCACAGCACCCCGATCACCGCCCCCAGCAGTACGCCGAGCGCCCGGTCCAGCCAGCCCGCGGGGCCAGCCTGGACCGCCTTGCGCAGCGTGACTGCCCACCAGTGGAACAGCGACGCCACCACCAGCGCCGCCAGCGCCGCCACGAGCCAGCGCAGTGCCCAAAAGACCACAGCGGGCCGGGCGCTCTGCCAATGCGCTCCGACCCACCGTGAAATCTGCACCGCCACCCACAGGCCCACTACGACACCCACCAGGCCGAGGGCCTGGCGGACGATCCCGCGGAAGAGACCGCCGATGGCAAACACCACGATCAGGATCAGGATGCCCCAATCCACCGCGGTGAGGCTGTGCCAGAAGTTCAGGCTCTTCAGATCTCCTGCTGTCTGCGGGCCAGGTTCTTGCGTCTGGCCGCGTTCAGCTTGCGCTTGCGCCGCTCGCTCGGCTTCTCGAAGTGCTGATGACGGCGCAGGTCAGCCAAGATCCCAGCCTTCTCACACTTCTTCTTGAAACGACGCAGGGCACTCTCGAAGGACTCTCCGTCCTTCACCCTGATACCGGGCAAACCATCCCCCCCTCTCCGCCCTGATGAGGTGGACATGTCGATAGAATACCCATAACGGCGCCCAGTCGTGGAACACCCAGGGCGCGAGACAGGCAACCTGTAGTCTATGGCGCGCGTGTAGCCCCGTCAAGGCACTCCGGCCCATTCTGATGCGCCAAAGTGACCCTCAGCACCAGCGGACCGCCCGCCTGACCCGGCCGCCAGGCCCGGAGGGCTCGCGAACCGCATGGTCGGACTCGGACAACTCGCTGCGCGGCAGTCCGTTCGACTCCAAGGACCGACGCGTGCATTCAGCGCCCGGCGGCGGCCCAGAGCGCCGCCCAGGCCAGCGCAGCAGTCTCCGTCCGCAGCCTGGCGTCCGCGAGGCGGACGGCAGTGAAGCCCGTGGCCAGCAGCTGGCTGCGCTCATCCGGGGAGAGTCCCCCCGAAGGCCCGATCACCACGACCGCGAGGCCCGGACCACCCATCCCCTCGCCCCCCACCTGAACGCCCGAGATGTCCGCCAGCCACTTCTGCGCCTCCGCCGGCACGCCTGCCAGCACATCCGCCAGGGGCCGCGGCTCCGCGATCGCCATCAGACGAGTCCGCTGAGACTGCCGCAGCGCGGCCACGGCCAGCCGTTCCCAGCGGGCCTTCCGGCCTCCGCGTCCGGGCCAGCGGCCGCGGTCCGTGTCCACCGGGTCGAAGGACTCCAGGCCGAGCTCGGCCAACTTCTCGACCAGCCAGTCGCCGCGGTCCCCCTCGGGCGCGCCGCACAGCAGACGGGCGCGTCGTGCGGGCGCGCAGCGCTCCGAAGACTCCACCTCCGCCAGGACCCGGCCGCGCACCTCGACGAGGCGCAGCCGCGCGAGGGTCCCTCTGCCGTCCGTGGCCTGGACGCGCTCCCCGGCTCGCGCCCGGCACACGCGGGTCACGTAGTGGGACTCCTCCTCGGGCAGGAGGAACGGCACCCCGCCGTCGGGCAGCTCGGGGATGTAGAGGTACGCCGGTGTCGCGTCACCCGCCAAATGCGTCCTTCACGCGCTCGAACAGGCTCTTCGAGGCGACGGGAGCCTTGAGGCCCTCCAGGCGTCCGAGCTGCTCGAGCAGGCGGCGCTCCTCCGCGCCGAGGCGCGTGGGCACCCACACCACCAGCCGCGCCACGATGTCGCCCGTCCCGCCTCGCAACGAGGGCAGCCCACGGCCCCGCAACCGCAGGACGTGGCCGGTCGGCGTCCCGGCCGGCACGCTCACACCCGTCGTGGCGCCGTCCAGCAGCGGCACCTCCACCTTCCCCCCCAGCACCGCGGTGGTGAAACCCAGCGGGACGTCCACCTGCAGGTCGTCCCCATCGCGGTCGAAGACGGCGTGCGGCTTCTCCTCGATGAGCACGATGAGGTCGCCCGCCGGACCACCCCGCGGCCCGGCATCCCCCAGCCCCCGCAGCGGGATGAAGTTCCCGCTCGCCACCCCGCGCGGCACCTTGACCGAGATGGTCTCCGTCTCGGACACGCGCCCCTCGCCCCCGCAGTCCCGGCAGCGCTCGCGCACCACGCGCCCCTCGCCCCCGCACTGCGGGCAGGTCGAGACGTTCACGAACTGCCCGAAGATGGACTGCTGCACCCGCCGCACCTGCCCGCGCCCCTGACACTGCGTGCAGGCGCTGTCACCGGTGCCGCCGCGCCCGCGGCAGGTGCCGCACGCCCGCAGGTGCTTGACCCGGATCTTCTTCTCGACGCCGCTCGCGACCTCCTCCAGCGTCAGCCGGAGCCGCACCTGCAGGTCGTCCCCGCGCCGCACGCGCGGACCTCCGCGCCCGCCGCCGAAGAAGTCCTCGACGCCCACGTCCGCCCCGAAGTCCCGCATGAAGGCGCGCAGCGCGTCCGCCAGGTCGAAGCCGCTGAAGTCGAAGCCCTGCGGCCCGGCACCGCCCGGGGCGGCGTGGCCGAACCGATCGTAGCGCGCGCGCTTCTCCGCGTCGCGCAGCACCTCGTAGGCCTCGGTCGCCTCCTTGAACTTCTGCTCCGCATCCTTGTCGCCCGGGTTGCGGTCCGGGTGGTACTGGAAGGCGATCTTGCGGTAGGCCTTCTTGATCTCGTCCTCGCTGGCACCGCGCGCCACACCCAGGACATCGTAGTAGTCCCGCCGGGCCATCTACTCGCCCTCCCCCACGTGGCGCGCCACCACCACCCGCGCCGCGCGCAGCGCCCGCTCGCCACGCCGCCAGCCGCGGAGTACCACCTCGGCCACGTGGCCCGGCTCCACGCCGGGAGCCTCCACCTCGAGCACGGCCTCGTGGAAGGCGGGATCGAACGGCTCGCCCACGGGATCCAGCGCCACCACGCCCTGGCGGGCGAGGTAGTCCACGAGCCGGCCGGCCACCAGTCTCACCCCCGCGGTCCAGGGCTCGGGCGCCCCGGCCTCCACCGCCACCCGCAGGCCGCGCTCGAGGTCGTCGAGGGCCCCGATGATCTCTTGCATCACGGCCTCCTCGGCCGAGCGGCGGGTCTCCTCGCGGTCGCGCGTGGCCCGGCGCCGGAAGTTCTGCAGCTCCGCCTCGGCGCGCAGCCAACGATCCCTCAGCCGTGCCACCTCCTCGGCCGGCGTCACGGGCGCGGTCGCGGGCGCCTCCGCGGCGCCGGGTTCCTGCGCCACCGTGGGCGCCTCCTCGTCCGTCACCTCGCCCCCGGGGGGCAGCGGCCCGACCACGTTCTCGTCGTCCAAGTCCTGGGGTCTCCTCGCGCCCGTGGCGCGCGTCACAGCAGGTCCGCGAGCCGGCTGCCCACCACGTCCACCACCGCCAGCACCCGCGCGTAGTCCATACGCAGCGGGCCGAGCACGCCCACCGCGCCACGCACGCTGCCGGGCAGCGCGTAGCTCACCAGACTGCATCCCGCCAGCGCGCGGTCCTCGTCCAGCCCGACGCGCACGGCCACCTGCCCTTCGATGCTCGTCACCATGAGCCGGTCCAGACGCGGGCCCGCCTCCACGGCGCGCAGCACCGACCCGAGCCGCGCCGAGTCGGCGAACTCCGGCAGCTCCGCCATGTGCATGGCGCCCGAGGTGAAGAGCGGGGTCGAGATCGGACGGCTCCAGCTCGCCATGGCGGCCCGCGCGACCACACGCACGGCCGAATGACGCGCCAGGTCCGGGTCGGTGCCGAGGCGCTCGCGCACCTCCGAGAGCGGGCGCCCGCGCAGGCGTTCGCGCAGCACCTCCGCCACCTCCTCGAGCTCCTCGCGCTCGAGCGGGCTCTCCAGCTCCAGCACCAGCGTGCGCACGGTGGCCCCGCCCAGGTTCATCACCAGCAGGCTCCGGCGCGGGTCCAGCCCGGCCAGCTCGATCTCGCGCACGGGCTCGTCGTCGAGCGACGCCGCCACCGCCAGCCCGAGCTGGCGCGTGAGGGTCGACAGCAGGCGTGACGCCTCGTTGAGCACGTGCTGGATGTCCCGGGTCGAGCGGATGAGCGTGTCCTGCACCTCGGCCACCAGCCCCGGAGGCAGGACCGCGGGCGAGAGCAGGGTGCGAACGTAGAACTCCACCCCGGCCCGGGTGGGGACCCGGCCCGCCGAGGCATGCGGCTGCTCCAGCATCCCCAGCGCCTCGAGCTCCGCCAGGGCGCTGCGGATGCTGGCCGGGGACAGGCGGATCTCGGCCCGGTGCGCCAGGGTCTCGGCGCCCACGGGATGGGCCGTCTCGCGGTGGACCTCGAGCAGCGCGGCGAACACCTCGCGGAGGCGCTCGTTCAGGTCGGGGTCGGAGCCACGGCGGCTGCCGATGAATGTGGGGCGGGACATCCGCCCGAAGGTACGGAGTGCCGCGCGCGCCTGTCAAATCAAGGCGCCGACGCGCGCACCTCGATCCACGCGATGACCTCGTCCGCGACGAAGCGCAGCTCGCGCGGCAGCGCGAAGCCCGCCTCCCGCCGGACCAGGCGGCCCGTGACCACAGCCTCCTCGAGCGCCGCGCCGTAGCGGGCCATCGTCTCCCGCCACACGCCCGGCTCGTGGTCGGCGGCGCGCACGCCCGTCGTGAGCCTCAGCCCCAGCAGCATCACCTCGCGGGCGCGGGAGTCCGCTTCCGGCTTCTCCCGCTCCGACTCCGGCGCGGCGCCCCGCTCGAGCGCCGCGGCCCAGGCGTCCAGCGAGCGGTGGTTGCCGTAACGCTCCCCGGCCAGCAGGCCGTGCGCCGACGGGCCCAGCCCGACGTAGGGTCGCCGCAGCCAGTAGACGAGGTTGTGGCGCGCCTCGGCTCCCGGGCGGCACAGATTCGAGGTCTCGTACGGGCCCAGCCCCGCGCGCGCCGCGCCCGCGAGCAGGGTCTCGTAGGCCTCCGCCTGCTCGTCGTCGCCCGGGACGCACTCCCGGCCCGAGAGCACGGCGTCCCCGAGCGGCGTGCCCGGCTCCGCGGTGAAGGCGTAGGCGGAGAGGTGCTCGGGCTCGAGCGCCAGCGCCCGCTCGAGCGTCTCGCGCCAGCGCTCCGCACGCTGCCCCGGGAAGCCGTACATCAGGTCGAGGGACAGGCGCCGGAAGCCCTGCGCGCGCGCCAGCGCGAACGCCTCGCCGGGCCGCCCGGGCGGGTGGATGCGGCCGAGCCGGGCGAGCTCGTCCGCGTGGAAGCTCTGCGCGCCGAGTGAGAGCCGGTCGACGCCGGCCGCGCGCCAGGCGCCCAGGCGCCGGGGCTCCACCGATTCGGGGTTCGCCTCGAGCGTGATCTCCGCGTCGGGCGCGATGGTGAAGGCGGCGCGCAGCGCGCGGGCGACGCGCGCGACGTGCCGCGGGCTCAGCGTCGAGGGCGTCCCCCCGCCGAAGAAGACCGAGGTGAGCACGAGCCCCGCCGCCGCCGGGGCGCGCAGCGCCGCCTCGCGCTCGAGCGCCGCGAGCCAGCGCTCGGCGGCGGCCGCCGAGAACACTCCGCTCGCGAAGTCGCAGTAGGAGCAGCGCCGCGCGCAGAAGGGCACGTGCACGTACAGCCCCGCGCGCGCCGCCTCGCGGGCCGCGTCCCCGGGCCCCTCGGCCGCGCTCAGTGCACTCGGCGGAGCAGGCGCTCCCAACGCGGCCTCCCGCGCGCGCCGTCCCATGACCAGTAGACGAGGAGGGCCCGCCCGACCACGTCCTCCTCCCGCACCGGCCCCAGGAACCGGCTGTCCTCCGAATCCTCGCGGTTGTCCCCGAGCACGAAGACCTCCCCCCGCTCGAGCGTCACCGGACCGAAGTTGTCGCGGGCGTCGTAGTCCCGCGCGTGCACCGTGGCGTCGGAATGGCGCGCGTAGGGCTCCCGCAGCGTGTCACCGTCCACCACGACCCGGCGGTCGCGGATCTCGACCGTCTGTCCCGCGACCGCGATGCAGCGCTTCACCACGTCCTCTCCCGGGCGGTCGGCCGTCCGGAACACCACCAGGTCCCCGCGCCGCGGTGCGCGCGGAGGCCTGGGCCAGAGCCCGGTCCCGGGCAGGCGCACGCCGTACGCCCAGCGCGCCACCAGCACGTAATCCCCGGGCAGCAGGGTGTCCCGCATCGAGTCGCTGGGGATGTGGAACGGGCCCACGGCCCACAGCCCGGCCAGCACCACGCCGAACGTCAGGACCCCGGCGGCCCAGCCGCGTGCCGTGCTCCCGCCGTCCGCCCGCACCGTCAGTGGATGAGGCGCAGGAGGCGGCTCCAGCGCGGCAGGAAGCGCGCCCCGTCCCAGGACCAGTAGACGAACATCGCGCGGCCCTTCACGTAATCCATCGGGACGGTGCCCCAGAACCGGCTGTCGTTCGAGTTCTCACGGTTGTCACCCATCATGAAGAGCCGCCCCTCCGGCACCCGGAAGGGACCGAAGTTGTCGCGGCATTGCCGCAGGGCCGCATCCTCGGGGAACGGCGGGACGTCCTCGCTGCAGGGCAGCACGGAGAGGTCCCTGTGGATGGCCCGCCGGTCGGCGGCCGGCGCGGGCTTCCGGTCCACGTACACCACCTTGTTCCGCACCTCGATGGTCTGGCCCCCGGTCGCGATGCAGCGCTTGATGAAGTCCTTGCTCGGGTCCTGGGGGAACTGGAACACGATGATGTCCCCGGTGCGCGGCGCGCGCAGGCCCGGCAGGCGGATGTGCGTGAAGGGGATCTTGGGGCCGTACTCGAACTTGTTGACGAACAGGAAATCCCCCACCAGCAGCGTGTCCAGCATGGACTCCGAGGGGATGCGGAACGCCTGGATGACGAAGGCGCGCAGGATGAGCGTCAGGACCAGAGCCCAGAGCGCGGCCTCGACGTACTCCCGGACGATGGAGCGCTTCTTCCCCGCCATGATGTCCCCCTAACGTTCGACCTTGAGCACCGCCAGGAACGCCTCCTGGGGGACCTCGACCGTGCCTATCTGCTTCATACGCCGCTTGCCCTCTTTCTGTTTCTCCAGCAGCTTGCGCTTGCGGGTTATGTCACCGCCGTAACATTTCGCGGTGACGTTCTTGCGCAGCGCCCCCACCGTCTCCCGCGCGATGATCTTGCCGCCGATGGCGGCCTGGATGGCGACCTGGAACATCTGGCGCGGGATGAGCTCCTTGAGCTTCCCGCACAGGTCCCGTCCCCACTCGTAGGCCTTCTCGCGATGGACGATCGCCGACAGCGCGTCCACGCGGTCGCCATTGAGCAGGATGTCGAGCTTCACCACGTCGCCCTCGCGCCAGCCGTCGAACTCGTAGTCGAGCGACGCGTAGCCGCGCGAGACGCTCTTCAGGCGGTCGTAGAAATCCAGCACGATCTCCGCCAGCGGCAGCCGGTACGCCACCCGCGCCCGCTGCTCCTCCAGGTAGTCCAGGCTCACGAAGACGCCGCGCCGCTCCTGGCACAGCTTCATGATGGGCCCCAGGTACTCGGCGGGGGTGAGCACGTGCGAGAGCACGTACGGCTCCTCCACCGCCGCGACGTCCTGCGCCACCGGCATCTGGTTGGGGTTGTCCACCACCAGCAGCTCGCCCGATTCCAGGAGGACATGGTACTCGACGCTCGGGGTGGTAGCGATGAGGTCCAGCTGGTACTCGCGCCGCAGCCGCTCCTGCACGATCTCCATGTGCAGCAGGCCCAGGAAGCCACAGCGGAAGCCGAAGCCGAGGGCGACGGAGGTCTCCGGCTCCCAGATCAGCGCCGCGTCGTTGAGGGTCAGCTTCGCCAGGCCCTCCTTGAGCGACTCGTACTGCTCCGTCTCGATCGGGTAGAGCCCCGAGAACACCATGGACTTGACGTCGCGGAAGCCGGGCAGCGCCGCCAGGTCGGCCGCGTCCGCCGCCCCGACCGTGTCGCCCACGCGCGCGTCCGCCACGGTCTTCACGCCGGCCACGATGTAGCCCACCTCACCCGCCCCCAGCATTTCCAGGGGCTCCAGCTTGAGGCGCAGGCGTCCCACCTCGGTGACCTCGTGGCGCTTGTCCGTGGACAGGAAGCGGATCGCGTCGCCCGCGCGCAGCTGCCCGTCCACCACGCGCACCAGCGCCACCACGCCCCGGTACTGGTCGAAGCGCGAGTCGAAGATCAGGGCGCGGAACGGGGCGTCGGGGTCCCCGGTCGGGGGCGGGATGTCGCGGATGGCCTGCTCCAGCAGCTCGGGCACGCCCATGCCGGTCTTGGCGCTGATGCGGACCACGTGCTCGGCGGCCAGGCCCGTGGCGTGCTCGATCTCGAGCGCCACTTCGTCGGGGCGCGCCGCCGGCATGTCCATCTTGTTGATGGCCGCGGTCAGCGCGAGGCCCTGCTCCCGCGCCAGCAGGTAGTTCGACAGCGTCTGCGCCTCGATGCCCTGCGAGGCGTCCACCACGAGGATCGCACCCTCGCACGCCGCGAGGCTGCGGGACACCTCGTAGGTGAAGTCCACGTGCCCGGGCGTGTCGATGAGGTTCAGCTCGTAGACGCGGCCGTCGCGCGCGGGGTAGGACATCGCGATGGCGTGGGACTTGATCGTGATCCCCTTCTCGCGCTCGAGGTCCATGTCGTCGAGCACCTGGGCCTTCATCTGCTGGGGCGTCAGGGTGTGCGTGAGCTCGAGCAGCCGGTCCGCCAGCGTGCTCTTCCCGTGGTCGATGTGGGCGATGATGCAGAAGTTGCGGATGTGGCTCAGCCGCGGGTCGCTCAAAAGTGCCACCTCAACGACAGCCGCGCGCCCCCCGATGGCGGACGCCCGTCGGGCAGCGCGGGGTCGTACTCGAACTCGATCTTGAAATCCCGGAAGTGCGCGTCCACGTATGCATCCACCAGGGCGTACGCCAGCACGCCCCCCAGCAGCCACTGGCGCGCCACGAACCGCTCCAGCCGCGAGTTGTAGGCCTCCGTGGCGGCCAGCTCGGCCGCGTGGTCGCTGTCGCGCCGCGCCCGGTCCACCTCGTCCGACAGCTCCCGCAGGCGCCGGTCGTCCTGCACCACACCGACGATCAGCGCCGTCTCACCGCCCCCCAGCAGCAGCGCTTTGAGCCACGAACCGTTGTGCAGCTGTCCCCAGCCCGGCACGACGAGCGAGCGGAGCATCACCCAGCGCGGCGCCTCGAGGCGTCCGCGGTGCGGCCGCATCCGCGTCACCCGGCGCGCCCCCGGCGCGCTGTCGGCCACCGCCGGCTCCGGCACGCCGCGCAGCGAATCCACGCCCGTCCCCCCCGCCGGCGCCGGCGTCGAGGAGGTGTCGGCGGCCGCCGGGGCGAGTGGTGCCGCCACTCCCCTTCCCGCACACGCGGTCAGCGCGCCCAGCGCCACCAGCAGGACGAGCCAGACCCGCGGCTGGAGTGGCGGGAACGCGTGGGAATCGAACCCACCTCGGACGCTCTTAACGCCCGACCGCAGGATTTGAAGTCCCCGGGGACCACCAGATCCCATTCGTTCCCGCACCGCCCTGCGGGTGGCGAGGCCCGCGCACCGACCGTCCATCCGCACAGTCTTACCAGAGAGTGCGCCCGGCGCGCCAACCCCGCGGCGCGCCCACGCGCTCACGTCGCGACCAGCTCGATGGCGTGCGCGGTGCGCGCCTGCGCCTCGCCCGCCTCCACCGCCCACACGCGCCGCCGGCGCAGGGCCGCCAGCAGCCCCGGCGTGCGCTTGGCCGGACACGCGATCAGCAGCCCCCCGGAGGTCTGCGGATCGTGGAGCCCGAGCAGCACGGGCTCGCTCGGGGCGTCGCCGCCGACCGCCGGTCCGAAGAACTCGCGATTGCGCCGCAGCCCGCCCGGCACCACGCCCGCCGCCGCCAGCTCGAGCACGCCCGGCAGGAACCAGCGCCGCGCGGGACGCAACCGCAGCGTGACCCCGCTCGCGTCGGCCATCTGCGCCGCATGCCCCAGCAGGCCGAAGCCGGTCACGTCCGTCGCGCCGTGCGCCCCGAACTCCACCGCCGCCTCCGCGGCCCCCCGGTTGAGCGTGACCATGAGCCGTGTCAGGCGCCGCGTCTGCGCGGCCCCGAGCCGGCCCTGCTTCAGGGCGGTGGCCAGCACCCCGGTGCCCAGCGGCTTGGTCAGCACGATGCGGTCGCCGGGACGCGTCCCCGCGTTGCTGAGCAGGTGCCGCCGCTGCACCACCCCGGTCACGCTGTAGCCGAACTTCAGCTCGGGATCCGTCACGGAGTGCCCGCCCAGAACGCTCACGCCCGCCTCGCGCATCTTGTCGAGCCCGCCGCGCAGGATCTCGCGCAGCACCTCCGGGCCGATGCGCCCCTCCGGCACGCACAGCACGGTCAGCGCCGTCAGCGGCCGCCCACCCATGGCGTAGACGTCCGACAGCGCGTTCGCCGCCGCGATCTGTCCGTAGTCGTAGGGGTCGTCCACCACCGGTGTGAAGAAGTCCACGGTCTGCACGAGGGCCTCGCCCCGCCCGAAGGCGAAGACGCCCGCGTCGTCGAGGGTGGACTGGTCCACCAGCACGCGCCGATCGCGGCGGCGCGCCGGGAGACCGCTCAGCACTGTGCGCAGGTCCGCCGGACCCAGCTTGGACGCTCAGCCCGCGCAGGCGACCTGCGCGGTGAGGCGCACCTCGATGCGACGGCGCTCGCTCACGTCCGAGCCCCCGGGCCGACGCGCGGATCTCAGAGGTCGCGCCCCACGGCCACCGTGTCGATCTCGACACGCGCGCCGCGCGGCAGGCCGGCCGCGGCGATGGTCGAGCGCGCCGGCGGCTCGTCGCCGAAGTGCCGGGCGTAGACCTCGTTCATGGTCGGGAAGTCGGCCATGTCGGCGAGGTAGACCGTCGTCTTCACCACGTCGGCCAGGGTGAGCCCCGCCCCGCGCAGCACCGCGGCCACGTTCCGCAGCACCTGCTCGGTCTGGGCCGCCACGTCGCCCTCCACCATCTTGCCGGTGGCCGGGTCGAGGGCGATCTGCCCGGAGGTGAAGACCAGCCGGTTCCCGCCGTGCAGGCGCAGGACCTGGGCCTGGCTGTACGGGCCGATGGCCGCCGGGGCTTCGGGGACGTTGAGTGCGCTCTTCATGGGTTCCTCCGCCGGGCCCCTACTCGACCGTCACGCTCTTGGCCAGGTTGCGCGGCTGGTCCACGTCGCAGCCGCGCAGCACGGCGATGTGGTAGGCCAGCAACTGGAGCGGGATCACGGACAGCAGGGGCTGCAGCATGGGCAGGGTCTGGGGGACGTGGATCACGTGGTCGGCGCGCTGCGCCACCTCGGTGTCGCCCTCGGTCGCGATGGCGATGATCGCGCCCCTGCGCGCGCGCACCTCCATCATGTTGCTCATCACCTTGTCGTACGCGCTGTCGCGCGTGCACAGGAAGACCACCGGCATGTGCTCGTCGATCAGCGCGATGGGGCCGTGCTTCATCTCCGCCGCAGGGTAGCCCTCGGCGTGGATGTAGGAGATCTCCTTGAGCTTGAGCGCGCCCTCGAGCGCCACCGGGAACTGGTAGCCGCGCCCCAGGTACAGGAAGTTGTTGTGGTGGCTGTAGGCCTCGGCGATCGCTCGCACGCGATCGCTGCGCTCGAGGATGCTCTGGATCTTGCCCGGGATGGCGTCCAGCTCGCGCGCCAGCTGGATCCCCGTCTCGGCGCTCATCTGGCGGCCCCGCCCGAGCGCGAGCGTGAGCAGCGCCAGCACCGTCACCTGGCTGGTGAAGGCCTTGGTCGAGGCCACGCCGATCTCGGGGCCCGCGTGGATGTAGACGCCGCCATCGGACTCGCGCGCGATGGTGGAGCCGACCACGTTCACGATGCCGAGCGCGCGCGCGCCGCGCCGCTGCGCCTCGCGCATGGCCGCCAGGGTATCGGCGGTCTCCCCCGACTGGGAGACGACCAGCACCGTGGTCCCCTCGCGCACGATCGGGTTGCGGTAGCGGAACTCCGAGGCGTACTCCACCTCGACCGGGATGCGCGCGTGCTCCTCGATCATGTACTCGCCGATGAGCCCGGCGTGCCACGACGTGCCGCAGGCCAGGATGATGAGGCGGCGGATCTCGCGCAGCTCCTCGTCGCTCAGGTTGAGACCGTGGAGACGGGCCAGGCCCTCGCCCGTGTCGAGGCGCCCGCGCATCGAGTTCCGCACCGAGGTGGGCTGCTCGAAGATCTCCTTGAGCATGAAGTGCGAGAACCCGCCCTTCTCGATCTGGGCCAGGTCCCACTCCACCTCGTGCACGGCCTTGTCGATGCGCTCCGCCGTCACCGTGGCCGTGTGGAAGCCGTCCGGCGTGAGCACCGCCATCTCGCCATCGTCCAGGTAGACGACCTGGCGCGTGTGGTTGATGATGGCGGCGACGTCCGAGGCCAGGAAGTACTCGCCGTCGCCGATGCCCACCACGAGGGGGCTGCCCTTGCGGGCGCCGACGATGACCCCGGGCTCGTCCACGCAGATGACCGCGATGCCGTAGGTGCCCTCCACGTCGGCCAGGGCCTCCACGACCGCCGCCTCCAGCCGCAGCCCGCGCTCGCGGTACTTCTCGATGAGCTGCGCCAGGACCTCGGTGTCGGTGTCGGTGCTGAAGACGCGGCCCTCCGCCTGGAGCGCGGCCTTGAGCACGGCGTAGTTCTCGATGATGCCGTTGTGCACGAGCGCCAGCCGGCCGTGTCCGTCGGAGTGGGGGTGGGCGTTGACGTCGTTCGGCTCGCCGTGCGTGGCCCAGCGCGTGTGCGCGATGCCGGCGGTGCCCGGCACGCTCTCCTTCAGCAGGCGCGACTCCAGCTCGCGGATCTTGCCCGCGGCCTTGACGACCCTCAGCGCGCCGCCCGACTGCACCGCCACGCCGGCCGAGTCATAGCCGCGGTATTCCATCCGCTTGATACCCTCGAGCAGGATGGGCAGGCAGGGACGATGCCCGACGTACCCGACGATGCCGCACATGGATGGACTCCTCCCGGCTCTCGGACCCGGGGAGCGTGCCGCCGGGGGCGCTCAGCGTCCACGCGCTGGCGACCAGCGTCCCGACGACGAGGACCGCGTTCACGAACCCGCCGCGATTCCGGAGCGCGGCGGACGGGAATGTGCCAGGTCGGGCTCTCCCCTCCTCACCCCGCACGCCCCCCCACCCCGACATGGCGAGAGTCCGTCCCACCGCCTCGTGGAAGGGACACCCTCCCGTCCGGATGCAGAGCGCATCGACTATACGGGAGGGGCACCGGTTTGTCATCACGACCGGCCCCGACGCCTGCGGTCCGGCCCCGGGCCAGGGCAGGCTCGGTACCTGCGCCCGGCTCGCGGCCCACGGCTCGTGACCGGTCCGGTGCCCCCGAGGCTGCGGACACGGGCGGGCGCACCGACGCAGAAGCCCCTCGCCAGGATCTCGGCGAGGGGCTGTCTCTTCGCTGCTGGTGCGGATTCTCTCTGGAGCCGGTGAGCGGATTCGAACCGCTGACCGCTCGATTACGAATCGAGTGCTCTACCAGCTGAGCTACACCGGCTCCGACTCATGCGCCCGCCACGCGCATCCGCAAGCGCGGGCGGGCAAAGGGATGGTGCGACCCCCCAGAATCGAACTGGGGACACCGTGATTTTCAGTCACGTGCTCTACCAACTGAGCTAGGGTCGCACCGGTTCGGTCGGGCGCGCCCGCGGACGGCACCGCCGACGCGCCCGACAGCAGCCATGACGATTATCACGCCCGGCGCGAGGGGGTCAACCCGCCCTCAGCGCTCGGGGAAGCGCGCGCGCCGGTCCTCGCGCCCGTGGCGACGGTCGGGACCGCTGCGCCGCCGGTCCTGGTTCTCATGGACGGGCAGGCTCAGCGAGAAGATGGCGCTCCACTCGGCGTCGCTCCGCACGCGGATCTCGCCGCCGTGCTCCCGCACGATCTGCTGCGCGACCCCGAGCCCCACGCCCGGTCCGCCCGCACGCTGGGTGGCGAAGGGCACGAACACCTGCTCGAGCAGCTCCCCCGGGGTCCGCGGCCCGTCGTGGGCGATCTCCAGCACCACGCAGGCGCCGAGGCGGCGCGATTCCAGCCGGATGCGACCCCCGACGCTCACGGCCTCGACCGCGCTCTGGAGCATGTTCGCCACCACGCGCCGGATGCGCTCGCGGTCGAGGAGCAGGGCCGGCAGATCGGGCGCGAGCTTCTTGACCAGACGCACGCGGCGGCGCACCAGCAGCTCTCCGGCCCCCACCAGGGCGTCCTGGACCACCGTGTTGAGATTCTCGACCTGCAGGGTGCCGGCCACGGACGGGGCGTAGTCCAACTGCTCGCCCAGCAGGCGCTCGAGCCGCGCGCTCTCGCGCAGGATGATCTCGAGGTACTCGCGGTTGGGGTCGCCCTCACCCAGCGTGCGCTGCAGCCGCCGTGCGAACGCGGAGATCGAGGCCAGCGGATTGCGCGCCTCGCCGGCCATGCGCAGCGCGAGCTCGCCGAGCCACGCGAGCCCCTCCTGCCGACGCAGCCTCTCGCCCAGCTCGCGCCGCTGCTGCTCCCCGCGGCGGAGATCCTCGAAGCGCCCCGCCTGGTCCAGCGCGACGCCGGCGAGGTCCGCCAGCGCCGACAGGAACTCGACGTCCCCGGGCGCGAAGCCGGGCGCGTCGCTGCGGTGCGGCGCCGCCCGATCGTAGCAGCCCAGCACGCCGAGGACCCGCCCGTACGCGCGCAGCGGACAGACCACGACCGATTCGAGGTCCGCCGCCAGCTCGGGCCCCAGCGACCCCTCCTCGCTGACGCGGTCGATGGCGCGCGGCTGCCCCTCGGCGATCACCGCCTCGGCCAGGCTCTGCAGCGCGCGCCCCGTGCGCTCGCGCCTGCCGATGACGCCGTTGGTGATCTCCAGACGCAGGTCCTCGGCCCGGCGCACCCACAGCGCGCTCCCGCGCGCGCCCGTCGCCTGCGCGGCCAGCCGCGCGGTCTGCTGAAGGACCTCGCTCAGGTTGAACGCCGATCCCACCGCGCGCACCAGCTGCGCCAGCGCCGCCGACTGCTGCGCACGGCGCTTCGCCTCGCGCGCCTGATCCTGGATCAGCGCCGCCTGCGCGCACAGCGCGGCAAGCTGGCCGAGGCCCGCGCGCCAAGCGTCCCCCGGGACCGTCTCCCAGGTCCCCACGATGAGCCCCCACGGCCGTCCGCCCCGCCGCAGCGCCACCGCGCCCACGTGCGCGGCAAGCGCCCACGGAAGTCCCATGTCGACGTCCGGCGCGGCCGCGGCCGCACCGGGGTTCCACGCCTGCGCGGCCGCACCGCTCAGGCGCTGCGGGCGCAGCGTGATCTCGCGGGCCAGCGGCACGAGCTCGAGCCTCGGAGCCACGCACGCCTCCAGCCAGCCACCCCCGGAGGCCACCAGTGAACCAGCCTCCAGCCGGCCGATCCCCTCCAGCACTCCACAGCGGGCATCCCAGCCGAGCCACCACGCCCGCTCGAAGCCCACCACCGCGGGGTGCACGGCGAGCGCCAGCGCGGCCCGCTCGAGGGCTTCCAACTCGCCCATGCGGCCGAGCCCCTGCAGCAGCTCCGCGACGGCACCGAGATCGCCGGCCCGCGGGGCTTCCACACCCCGCGTCCGGCCGTCATCTGGAGATGGCGTCACCGGGGGACCTCCGGGAAGGATGGCATGACCAAGGGTCTCGCCCCGGATAGAGGGCAAGGGGCATGCCACCCAGGGCCCCGTGGGACGGCCTCTTGCAGAGCCGCGGTTCGGGCGCGCCTCGACGCTCTAAACCGGCTTTTCCCTTGACCCTAGCCGGTATGGCTCATATGGTTCCCGCGCCGGCCCGCAGGTCGCGGTGACCCGGCGCCGCAGGCAGTGGAGCCCCGTGTGGGTGGGAACAGGAGCCCCGTCGTGGAAAACCCCCAAGGTCAGATGCCCCAGCAGATCCAGGTGGAGGTCGGCGAGAAGGAGGCCGAAGGGACCTACTCGAACATCGTCTTCATCGCCCACTCCCCTTCCGAAGTCATCCTGGACTTCGCGCGCGTGCTGCCCGGACTGCCCAAGGCGCGCGTCCATGCCCGCGTCATCATGACGCCCCAGCACGCCAAGTCGCTCCTCCTGGCCCTCGAGCAGAACCTCAAGAACTACGAGGCCCAGTTCGGAGCGGTGAAGCTGCCCGGGGAGCAGGACCCGCCGAAGGGGCTCGGCTTCAAGTCCTGAGGTCGCTCCGGGACGCACGCGCCAGCAGGGCGGCGAAGAACTCCGGCGGCCGCACCGGCTTCCCGTCCGCATCGAGGAAGCAGTGCTCCGTGGTGCCCCGCGCCAGCACGGCCCCGCCATCCTCGCGCAGCACTCGGTAGGCGAACCTCACCGAGGCGCGGCCGACGTGCTCCACCACCGTCTCCACCGCGAGCAGATCGTCGTACCGGGCCGGCTTCAGGTAGCGGCAGCGCGCCTCCACCACCGGCAGGCGGATGCCGGCGGCCTCGACGTCGCGGTAGCTCATTCCCAGCGAGCGCATCAGCTCCGCGCGACCCACCTCGAACCAGCGCAGGTAGTTCCCGTAGTAGGCGAAGCCCATCTGGTCCGTGTCGGCGTAGCGCACGCGGAAGGGGAAGCGGAACGCTTCCCCGGGCGTACCGGCGGTGCTCATGCCCCGGCCTCCCGGGCACACTCGCCGGAGAGGGAGACCCCCCCGAGGCCCTCGCGCGTCGACCGCAGCGGTCGTCCCGGCTGCGGAAGCGTCACCGGCGGAAGGGCCAGCTCCTGGCGTCCCTCCACGAACAGCCGGCGCCACAACTCGAGCGTGAGCGCCATGCCCAGCTCGGCGGCATGATCGGCACGACCCTCCGCGTGACCCTCGACGATGCCCCGCAGATAGCCCGGCAGGAAGAAGCCCTCGGCCAGCGTCTCGCGGCCCAGCAGCATCTCGCGCACCCAGGGCAGCGCGGGCCCGCGGAGCCCTCGCGTGTACGAGACCTGCAGCCGCGCCCGACGCACCAGCCCCAGCCGGCGCGCCGCCCCGCGCAGCGCCAGCACCGGCCACGGCCAGCGCGGCGAGAGGCCGTAGCGCTCGCACGCGATGTCCATCATCCGCGGGTCGAGCCGGGCGAGCGCCCGCCGGTACGCACGCCCCACGAAGCGCAGCTCCAGGCTCATGTGCGCCGCCGCCTCCACGAAGAAGGGATCCGCGAGCGGCGTCGCCCAATCCACGAACGGCTCCTCCAGCCCGAGCCCGATGACGGTGAGGCGCGCGCAGTGCTGCCGGATCCAGTA
>Ga0315295_10001088_pt1 | contig 23310 bp, 20 predicted proteins | sample YL17G14_0_MG_FD_204453 | JGI IMG/M metagenome (GOLD analysis project Ga0315295, IMG submission 204453) | Sediment microbial communities from Yellowstone Lake, YNP, Wyoming, USA - YL17G14_0 | ecosystem: Environmental > Aquatic > Freshwater > Lake > Sediment | place: USA: Wyoming | collected...
GTCGAGTTCCGCGTTGCTTCCGCGATGCTGTTCCGCGTATCTTCTGCGATTTCTACGTAAGCACATTAATCATTTTTTCTACGACATCCGTAATTAATTCCCAATCCTCCTGGCTGTGAATAGCGAATTTCTGCTTCCTTTTCCACTTATCGTCTCTTTTCTGCCATAGATAAAAACATACTTGCTTCCTGCCGTAACTCTCCAATAAAACTACGGCGGACCACCATCCGAACCTCTTGTTTATTGTCGCGTAATCAAGCACGTTCAGCGGTGGAATAATAGGAAGTTCTTCGCCTGGTTTTTTCTTCCTTTCCATTGCTACCTCCATTTCTCTTTTTTTGATACGGATATACACGGATTTGTTACGGATTCAACGGATTAACCATATCCGGGTTAATCCCTGCCTGCCGGCAGGCAGGCAGGCGTGTCAATCCGTGTAATTAATTTCTCAAACTAACATTGTAATTCGGTTCCTGTCCTTCCAAGACCACATAGCCTTCCATTGCCAGCCAGCCAATACTCATAAGAACAAGATCTCGGCTTCTTTCAATACCGTTACGAATATCTTCCAATCTGGAGGATTTGTTATGTTTATCCAGAAAGTGCCAGATCTCGCCTGCCACAATTCCGATTTCGGTAATCATGCCGCCCCCCTTCTTTCGTTATAACTTCCGCACTGCGGACATTTCGATATGCCTTCTTGTCTTGAATTTATGTATATATTCGCGCAGATAACGCAATGCCAAATATAATCTTCATCCCTTCTGAAATCTACGCTTTTAGTCCTAAAATCAAAGAGAACCCACATCAAGAGCACGCCTACAACATTAAACAAGAGATATAGGAATACTGCGGTTGATATATCAAGTTTTATCATTTGTTTATTCCGTCTTTAAATCTAATGTAATGATACCCCAGTCTTTTTGATCTTCATCGCCTGATTTAGGAGAAAACCTCCATTGCTTCAGATACTTTACGCACTCCATGTCTATATTCGGATAACCGCTAGAAATTACGGGCTCAACAAATTCAACGTTTCCTTCCCGCGAGAGCACGAACCTCAATCTAGTAACGAAATATTTTTCATCCACATACATGGATTCGGCCAAATGCGGAAATTGCGGTTTGAAAAAAACAGCCCTTCCTTTGGCAGGGCCTTCCATAAGATGATCTAACGACTTATAATCTAAATGATAATAAACATTTCTATCTTCTGCGATAAACTTCTCTTCTTTTTTCCCGATATCAATTTCTGTTTTTTTATCTTCCGGCAAAATACTTTTCCTTATCATTTTTTCCGGCCCTCGTATCTCTAAATGCTCTTCGCTCTCGGTTATTGTCGATGTATTGTAAAACGTCTCTACATTAGGCGCGGCATCCTCTACCATAATATCAAACGCCGTTTTTTCCAATATTGGCCCTAAGAAATTCACATTGGTATAAGTATCCTGAAGCCTGACTGTAGGCTTTATTATTATATATACACCGGACATCGAAATTAAATGCAGAGCCAGCGAAAACAGGAACGATATATTAAGATTTCTGTTCGTGAACATTATTCGCCTTCCTGCGTAGTCGCGATGTTTATTTTCTCGATATTCTCCTTACGGCATAAATCCCATATACGGACAACCTCACCCAAAAAAGCAAGCCTGTCGGCTTTTATCAATATTGATTGCGATCTCCGCGCGGCAAGGTTCAAGCGCGATTTCAGCTCTTCATCTGTCAAAACCCTGTCTTCTACGTAAACCTTATTGTCTTTATTTATAATCAATATGAGATTTTCAGCCTGCACTACTTCGCTAGTCAGCGCACGAGGCAAATTCACTTTTATACCCGGTTGAAAAACAAAACTCGAAGTAAGCATAAAAAATATAAGCAGATTAAATACTACATCTATCAAAGGCGCGACATCAAGCTGTCCTTTTTCTATTGAAACCCTCCTCTTAAACCTCATGCGCCTTCCCTTTTTACGGATAAAATATTTACTAATTCTGTAGCGCTTCTTTCCATATCCATCACGAAATTATCGACTTTACTCACCAAATAATTATATGCAACATATGTTGGTATCGCTACCATAAGGCCCGCAACCGTCGTTATCAAAGCTTCCCAGATGCCGCCTGCCAAATCGCCCGGATTTACAGGCACCATGCTGGAGGCTTTCTGTTCAATAACTTGAAAAGCCCTCACCATGCCTGTTACTGTTCCAAGCAGCCCCAATAAAGGAGATATGTGCGCTATTGTCGCTAAAACATTTAAATTTCTCTCGAGCCGCGGTACTTCGTATGACCCTGCATCCTGTATAGTATCCCTTATTTCATCTCTGGTCCTGTCATGTTTTAAAATCCCTTTTTTTATTATATGCGCTATAGGGCCGGGTGTATTATTGCAATTATCTATTGCTTCCATTATTTTATTTCTTTTTATAAGATCTATGATTTTTTCCAGGAATTTATCGGTATCTATCTTTGCCTTTCGCAGATTCCACACCCTTTCAATAAAGATAGCAAATGCTATAATAGAGCAGAAAATTATCGGTATCATTATAGGTCCGCCCTTTATTATGAACTCCCACATATTGCCTCCCTATATTACTGTCCCGAAGGACGATGGACGATGGACGATGGACGATAATGTTTATTATCTTTATCGTCCATCATCCCTCGTCCCTCGTCCATCGTCTCTCGTCTCTTGCGTCTTTACAGTTTCGTCTTAAGCCACTCTAACTTCGTTTTTGCCGTTTCCGATTCCTGAACATCCCTTGCGGCTAGTTTTTCGTATACCTTCACCGCCTGATCCCATTTTTGAAGCTCTTCTAATAAAGCGCCGCATCTTAATTCAGCGCGTGCCGACCAGAATACGCTCTTAGGATAAAAATACGTAACATTAAGATATTCGGCGCTTGCTTTTTCGTAATCGCCGATTTTTTCATAACACCAAGCGATATCATATTGTATTTGCGCATTAACATCATATTCATCGGCTGTAATGGCTTTCTTGTAATAAATTATAGACTCCGCGAAAGAACCTTCATTTTTGAAGATATCCCCGATTTTTCTATAAGCCATTTTTTCAAACGAGGTATCGGGGTAATGCGAAATCACCTTTTTAAAAACTTTTATCGCTTCGGCTGTCCTTCCCGATTCGGATAAAATTTCTCCGATTTTCATCATCGATTCCCTGGCTAATGGGCTGTCCGTATAAATAGTATAAACCTTCTCAAAATTTTCTTTAGCGCCCTCCATGTCTTTCTCTTTATATAATGTCCATCCGATCCAGTATATAGCATCGTCTGCCATATCGCTCGTTGGGTAATTAATAAGAACCTCTTCAAAATGTTTTCTTGCTTTAGAAAATTCATCTTTATCGTAATAATATTGGCCGAACCAAAATCTTATGCCGGGCCCGAGTTCGGACTCAGGACTCTCTTTCAGCATGCTTTCAAATATCTTTAAGGCCTCTTTCTCGTTATTATTTCTGTAATAGCACCAGCCAAGCTGGTATATTGCCGTTTCTACGGCTCTTTTATCAGAACCGTCATTGATTATTTTTTTGAAAACTTCTATTGCTCTATTATAGTTTTTGGTATTGTATAACGCGCTGCCGTACTGAATTAAAGCGCTATTATAAAGCGGGCTGGCGGAAAAATTATTGATGATCTCCCCAAACTCGTCTGATGCAGTCTGAAAATCAAGTTTTCTGTTGTATAAAAAGCCTAATTTATAATGCGCTTTATCAAGAAGATTTGATTTCGGAAAATTTAAGATAAGCGACCGAAAAGATAAAATTGCGCCGTCTGTATTGCCGCTTTCCGAGAGAACCGAACCCAATTCATACTGGGCATAATCGGCCCAAACGCTTCGAGGATGTTCCTTAAGAACCCTGTCGTATGCTTTCACAGAATCTTCGTACATTTTAATTTTTTTGTAGGTATCCCCTACCCTGCAAAGGGCGCTTACAATAAGTTCCTCATCTTTTGAAACCCTTGCGACTCTTTCAAAATCAAATATGGCATCCTGATTCATATCTCTAGCCATAAAAGCCCAGCCTCTGGAGTAATAAAATTCATCCAGCATATCCGTGTCGGGAAAATCCTTTAGAGCGCGTTCATATGTTTTTACGGCATCCTCATACTTCTTCTGTCTATAAAAAACATCCCCCAGCCAGTAATAAGCGTCATCGGCCAAGCCTGATTTCTTATGATTTGTGATTATCTGCGTAAAGCAATCGCCTGCTTCCTTATATTTTGACTGCTTCGCATAACATTGACCTATGCCCATAATGCATGCCGCGATAAGGTTTACGTCGAGCGTCTTCTCCTTGCAATAGTTAAAATACTCTAATGCCTTGTCAAATTCACCGAGTTCGAAAAATGACTTTCCTATTTTATATCTTGCGATATTAGTTCTTTCCAGAGAAACGTTCTGCGATATGGATTCGCTATACGCCCCAACGGCCTTTTCGAACTGGCCTACCGCAAAATCGCACTCCCCTATCACGAAATAAGCTTCCTGCCTTTTATCCGTTAATGGGTGATTTTCCAGGAATTTATTCAGCCTTTTTTCCGCTTCTTCAAATCTGTTTAAATTATACAGGCATCGCCCGATGTCATACTCCGCCTTTATCGAGACGTCGCTCAATGGGAATTTCTTTATTACCTCATCCAGCATATCAAAGGCCATATCGTATTTTCCCATCTCATAATATGACCATGCGATAGAGTAATAACTGTGAGATATATATATGGATGCGGGGTATTCATCTATAATTTTCTGATAATCAGCTATCGCGTTTTTAAAATCTTTTTGTTTGAAATATGTTTCGCCCGTCCAGTATAATGCCTCATCGACTAATTCTACGGTTTTAGGGTCTTTTATGATAATATCAAATTCGTATAAAGCTTTGTCAAAGTTACCCTGGTGGTAAAAAACCTGGCCTAACATAAGATGGCCTTTATATTTGTTTACACTGTCAGGGAACAATTTTATAAAACCGTATAATTTTTCTTCCGCTAAATCGTAGAATCCGTCCGACATGGCCTTTTGAGCAAAAACAAAATAACTTTCTTCTCTATCGGGAGAGCAATATGCGTTAAATGTTAATACTGCGATATATATAGTATATGATATTATTGATATCTTTTTCATAGCAGGTTAATATAGTAGCACTGCATCAATATTAGTTCAAGTAGATTCTATGCGCTGGGCTATGGGTTTTGCGCTATGTGCTTTGAGCTCATAGCTCATAGTTTTTTATGATGATTTTATCTCAGAAAACTTTTAAGGAATTGGCCTGTGTAGGATGATTTGACCTTTATTATTTCTTCCGGTGAGCCTTTTGCTACTATTGTCCCGCCCGCATCTCCCCCTTCGGGACCTAAATCAATAATATAATCGGCTTGCTTTACCACATCTAAATTATGTTCAATTACCAAAACAGTATTCCCGCTATTTACCAGTTCTTTTAATACATTGATTAATTTATCGACATCGGCAAAATGAAGGCCTGTGGTTGGTTCGTCCAGTATATAAAAAGTCCTTCCTGTCGCTCTCTTGGAAAGTTCCGTCGACAATTTTATCCTCTGGGCCTCGCCGCCCGAAAGCGTTGTGGCCGATTGTCCAAGTTTTATATATCCCAACCCTACATCTTTTAATGTTTTAAGCTTCTGCCGTATCGGAGGTATGTTTTCGAAGAGATAAAATGCCTCATCAACGCTCATATCGAGCACATCCGAAATAGATTTGCCTTTGAATCTTATGTCAAGGGTCTGCTCGTTAAATCTTTTTCCTTTGCAAAGTTCGCATTGCACGTAAACATCCGGAAGAAAATGCATCTCTATATTCTTTACGCCGTCGCCCATACAGCTTTCGCACCTTCCCCCCTTAACATTAAAACTGAATCTGCCTGGTTTGTATCCTCTCATTTTTGAGTCCGGAAGCTTTGAAAATAAATCCCTTACAGGATTAAATATTCCTGTGTATGTACTGGGATTGCTTCTCGGCGTTCTGCCTATAGGTGACTGATCTATGACGATAACTTTATCTATATGTTCGGCTCCTAAAATTTGTTTATGCGCGCCCGGCGGCTCCTTGCTCTTGTATAACTTTTTTGCGAGCGCTCTATACAAAATGTCGTCAACCAATGTGCTCTTACCGGAACCTGAAACGCCTGTTACACATATAAAAACGCCTAACGGCATATCAACGTCGATCTCTTTCAGGTTATGTTCTTTCGCTCCGATTATTTTAATAAATTTCCTGTTTCTATAGCTTTTACGCTCTTTCGGAACCGGTATTTTTAAATCGCCATTAAGATACTTGCCCGTAAGAGAACGCGGCTCTTTCAACACGTCGTTTATAGCGCCCTGAACTATTACATAACCGCCGTTTTCTCCTGCCCCGGGCCCTAAATCAATAATATAATCAGCCTTTCTTATGGTCGCTTCATCGTGCTCGACTACTATAAGCGTATTTCCTAAATCTCTTAAGGCGAGCAGCGTATCCAACAATTTCGAATTATCTTTCTGATGAAGCCCTATGCTCGGCTCATCCAGTATATACCAAACTCCGACGAGTCCCGCGCCTATCTGCGTAGCAAGGCGTATGCGCTGCGCTTCTCCTCCCGATAGTGTGCTGGACCTTCTATCAAGCGTTAAATAATCCAGACCTACATTGCTCATAAACGATAATCTTGCCTGTATTTCCTTAAAAATCTGGCTTGCTATTTTTTTCTCATTTTCGTTTAACTTAAGATTATTGAAAAATTCTTTCGCCTCTTTTATTGAAAAAGTCGTAACCTCATATATGTTTTTATCCCCCATGGTAACAGCAAGGCTCTCGGGTTTAAGCCTTTTGCCGCTGCATTCAGGGCAAGGAAGAACAGACATATGTTTATTTATTTCGTTTTTAACATATTCACTCTCTGTTTCCCTGAAACGCCTTTCCAGATTGGGTATGACGCCTTCGAAATATCCTCCACCTACGCTAAAGTTTCGGTGGACAGGCCAGCCTCTGCCTTCGCCGTATAAAATCATCTTTTTTATATCCTTAGATAAATCTTTAAAAGGGGTTTCTACGTCAAATCCGCGTTCCCTTGCAAGCGACCTTAGCTGTCTTCTGTAATATAAAACTATGCCTTTGCCACCTCTTCGCCAGGGTTCTATCGCATAAATAAGCGGCGCTTTCTTATCCGGCACCACTAGATCCGCGTCTATTTCCATTTTGTTTCCTAAACCGTCGCATGAAGGACAAGCGCCGTAAGGGCTATTAAATGAAAATGCCCGCGGGGCCAGCTCCTCAAAATTTATGCCGCATTTCGCACACGCGTTCTTTTCGCTGAATAAATGGTCTTTTGATTTTTGACCGCCTTCGATATTTACTATTATTTGGCCTTTGCCTGTTCCGAGCGCTGTCTCGACGGAATCTGACAACCTTTTTTTCGAAGTTTTATTTAAATGCATTCTGTCAACAACCGCTTCTATGTTGTGCGTTTTATATTTGTGCAGTTTAAAATCATTATTGCCGAGTTCCGTTATTTCTCCGTCTACCCTCGCGCGGACAAAACCGTCCTTTCTTAATTGACCGGCTAAATCTCTATATTCACCCTTTCTCCCGCTTATTAAAGGCGCGAGAATCATGATATTTTTATCTAAAGCCAGTTCCAGCACCCGTTCGGTTATTTCCTGCGAACTCTGCTTAGCGATTCTTTTGCCGCATTTAGGGCAATGCGGTATACCTATCTTTGCGAAAAGAAGCCTTAAATAATCATATATTTCCGTTTGCGTACCAACGGTGGAGCGCGGATTGGCCCCGGCCCTTCTCTGTTCAATGCTTATGGCGGGAGACAGCCCTTCTACATAATCAACATTCGGCTTCTGTAATTGCTCGAGAAACTGCCTGGCATAACTGGAGAGGCTTTCAACATACCGCCTCTGCCCTTCAGCATATATCGTATCGAAGGCGAGAGAGGATTTGCCGGACCCGGATAATCCCGTAATGACGCATAATCTATTCCTGGGTATGGTTACGTCGATATTCTTCAGATTGTGTTCTTTAGCGCCCTTAATAAAAATATAATCTTTATCCATAAGAATAGTATTTTACCATAGATATGCGCTGTAGTAAATACAGGAATCAGGCATCGGGCAACAGGCAACAGGGAACAGGCAACAGCGGGCATCAGGAATACAGGGATCAGTGAGAAAATTTGTTGTTTTATACTGTTCCCTAATTCCCTGTTCCCCACTGATGCCTGATGCCTGTTGCCTGTTCCCTAAAACGCGCTAACTACTTGCTTGACATCAGGCGCGCTCTGCGTTACACTATTTTCCGTCATGAAGAACATGGATGAAGACAGGGATCATCTTGAACGCGTAAAGAGAGAGCTCGGCATGCTGCATGAAGTCTCCAATATGATGAGGACTACCTTGAATCTAAACCAGATTTTTTACATAATACTTACGGCCCTCACTTCGCATGAAGGTCTGGGTTTTAATAGGGCTATGCTATTTTTGGTAAATGAAAAAGGCGATATGCTTGAGGGCATCATGGGAGTAGGCCCCCATTCCGGCGAAGAAGCGGATAAGATTTGGCGCGGCATAGAAGAGCAAAAACTCACGATGGAAGATATCATTAACGCTTATGACAAATTTAAAAATGACCCTGAATCCAAATTAAACACAATTGTAAAAGGCATAAGACTGCCGTTGGATGAAAAAATGGGCATTCTTGCGCTAACCATACTAGAGGGCATGCCGTTCGAGATTAGCACCGAAGAGGCGCGTAAGCAGGTTAACCCGCACATTGAAAAAATATTAAATACGGAATATTTCGTAACAATACCCCTTAAATCAAAAGAGAAGGTTTTGGGCGCGATCCTCATCGATAATATATTCACAAAAAAACCTATAACGAAATCCGATATAAGAATGCTGACAATGTTCGCTAACCACGCCGGACTTGCCATAGAAAACTCGAGACTATACGAAAAAACAGTTCTCCTTTCAAAAATAGACTGGTTGACCAATCTGTGGAATTCCGGAGAATTTCATAAAAAGCTGATTGCGGGTATCGAAAAGGCCAAGGCAAGCGATACACCGCTTTCTTTGGTAATGATTGACATGGATAATTTCAAAAAATACAACGATACCTTGGGCCATCAACAAGGCGACGAGGTGCTAAGGCAGGTTTCAAAAATGCTGACAGAGAAATCAAGGAAGGGCGATATAATCGCCAGATACGGCGGTGAGGAATTCAGCATAATCATGCCTTACACCGCTAAAGAAGATGCCTATGTCATAGCGGAAAGGCTAAGGCAAGAGGTGGAAACATCGTTTGAATTGATGCGGTTCACGAAAAGAAATCTAAAATTAACAATGAGCCTCGGCATCGCTTCATTTCCCGTCGATGCGAGTGATAAAGATTCCTTAATTGATAAGGCAGACAGCGCTTTATACGAAGCAAAACGATCGGGTAAAAATAAAACCTTTTTATATAAAGGCGCATTAAAAAAATTCTTGGACCGGCTCAAACCATAACTTCTTCCCTGTCGCCGGCTTCTTTATGGTCGGTCAATCTTACCGAAACTATTTTTGAAATACCCTTTTCGGCCATTGTAATACCGTATAAAATATCCGCCATTTGTATAGTCTTTTTGCTGTGCGTAATCAGGATAAACTGCGACATCCTCACAAATTCCTGAAGCACCCTTATAAATCTGTCTATATTCGATTCATCCAGGGCCGCATCTATTTCATCCAATATGCAGAAAGGACTAGGATGCACCTTAAAAATAGCAAACAATAACGCTATTGCCGTCAAGGACTTTTCGCCTCCCGATAGAAGCATGATGTTCTGCAATTTCTTGCCGGGAGGACGCGCCACTATTTCTATGCCGCTTTCCAGTATATCCCTCTCATCCAACAGGTACACCTCGGCATGGCCTCCGCCGAAAAGCATCCTGAAATAATTTCTAAATTCGACCTGGACCTTCTGAAACGTATCCGAAAACATCTGCCTTGTTGTCGCATTTATTTTCACTATAACCTTATGGATGCTTTCTTTCGCATTGATCAAATCTTCCCTCTGTTTTGTCAGGAATTGATATCGTTCTTCCAGTTCCTTATGCTCTTCTATCGCTACCAAATTTACCTGTCCCAAGCCCTGAAGCCTTTCCTTAGACTCCTCGATCCTCTTTTTAACATCCTCCCAATCCGTATTCTCGTCAATCTCGATGTTAAAGTTCGATATATCGGTTTCGTAAGCCTGCTTAATTCTCTCGACAAGGGACATTTTTCTGTAATTAATCTCTGACATTTTAACTTCAAGGTCCCTTATATTATTCCTTATAAATTCAAGCTCATTTTCTTTTTCCTTAAGTTGCGCCTCTTTCTGGCTGAATTGCTCCATCACGGCGTTCGCCCTTTCGTTAAGATTCTCCAATTCCGCTTTAAATTCCACCATTTTTTCTTCAAGAATCTTCTTTTCTTCAAGAAGCGCGATATTTTCTTCGGAAAGATATCTATTCTTTTCAATGGATTGTCTGATTTGGTTATTTTTGGATTCAATATCGATTTTTATATCAGTGTATTCGGATTGCCTCATTTCTAAATTCGAACATATATTATCATAGGAGATTTTTATGCCCGCAAATTCCCCTTTCAAATTTGCGGTTTTTAATATAGATTCTTCCTTCAATATTGATTTTTCTTTTATTTTATTTTCATAAGAAGCGATTTCGTCCTGCATTGCTCCGTATTCGCTCTCTTGTTTATTCAGCGAAAGATTCAATTCTTCGCCTTGTTTAACGATTTCATCCAGCGTCGAACTCACATCTTCCAATTCGGCGTTTATTACCGCATCTTCTTCATTTGCTCTTTTAATCTCATTTAAAATTGTTATTATTTCTACGTTAATAGAGTTGTGTTCGGACTCCTTATTTCTCAATAAGCTTTCAAGATGTCCGTATTTTTCCTTAAATGCCGTCAATTTGTTCTCATCTTCTTTGTTTTTACCAATCTCTATCTGTATTTTCCGGACGGTATCGTAAACCTGGCTTTCCATTTCCTGCATATTTTCCTTGCGGCCAATAATCGAAGCCCCTGCTGTAATTACGGCGCCGCCCATTACTTTTGGCCCTTCCTTGAGGTAACCGTCTTTCGTTACGAATCTATATTCATGAAACTCATCATATAATCTATCGGCATCTTCATATGAATTTGTCAAATAAGCATCTTTAAATAAATAAAAAATTATATCTTCAAATTTCGAACTGTATTTTATGAAATTAGTTATGGGCGTGCAATCATTTGATATGAATTTCGGAGTCCTTGGTTTTACAAGGCCGAGATCCTTGTTTATTATGAACAATGCCCTGCCCAGATTTCTATTTTTTATAAATTCTATGAACCTTAAGGCTTCCTCTCTTTCGTTTACAATAAGACCCTGAGTAAACTCGCCTAAAACGCTTTCTACGGCATTTTCAAATCCTGATTCTGACATGATGATATCTACTACGGATAAAATGTTGTGGTCTTCTTCTTTTATAGCCAAAACGCTTTTCTGAAATCCCTCGTTCTTTAAGTCCATCTCTTTTAAAAGCCCTAATCTGGATCTGGTGGATTCTTCGGCTTTTTTTAGGTTAAAAATATCATTTTCCCTTGTCCTTATAGAATTCTCTAAATGTTCAATCTCAATTTTGAAATTTGACAGATTATTTTTTTCGGCGAGCAATTCGCTATCCTTCGAGTTCATTCTGTCACAAGCGTCTTTAAGTTTAATCTCAAGGGACTCCTTCTCTTTTGTGATATTCTCCTTTTCAATTTTAAGACGCCGCGATCTTGTCTTTTTATTCTGGACCTCCATCCCTAATTTCATTAATTCATTCTTGTTCTTCGTCTCGAGCGCCAATAAATCTACTGTTTTTTCTTTTGCTTCTTTTACACTGTGCGAAAATAATTCAATATCCTTCAATATTGCTTTTATCTGATTTTCATCTTCCTCTATTATGCGTTCTTTATCCTTTTTTACCGCATCTATAGACATAAGTTCATTCTTAAAATTCTCAAGATCGATCTTGCGTTTATTTAATTTTCCGTTTAATATACCCACTTCTTTCTTTAAGTTTTCGGCGAGATGCGCAAGCTCTTCCATTCTTTCCAGATTTATCCTTACGGTATATGAATTTTTGTCGGCGCACGATCTGAGCTCCGTGATTTCCATTTGTATTTTTTGAATATCCTCATTTACTTTTTGCATGGCTTCTTTTGACAAACGGGCGTCTTCAGAAAGAATGGAATGAATTTTTAGCACTTCTTCTTCTTTTATTTTAAAATCCCGGCGTTCCATGGTAATTGCTTTAAGTTCATTATTTGTATTCCTGTATTTGAAGCAGGAAAATTCGAGATCAAGCTCTTTCAATGATTCGAATTCACTTTTATACCTTTCTGCTTTTTTGGCCTGTCTTTCAATGGATTTTATCTGCTTTTCCACTTCGGTTATGATATCGTTTATCCGCAGCAGATTATTTTCCGTATGCTCAAGTTTTCTCAATGCCTCTTTTTTCTTCATTTTAAATTTTGTTATACCGCTGGCTTCTTCAAAAATATATCTTCTTTCTTCAGGCTTAGAGCTCAGGATAAGCCCTATCTGGCCCTGTTCAATAATAGAATATGAACTTGTGCCTATGCCTGTGCCCGCAAAAAGATCATTTATATCTTTTAAGCGAACCGGAATTTTGTTTATAAAATATTCGCTCTCCCCGGATCTAAAAAGCCTTCTTGTAATTATTATCTCGTCATAATCTATAGGCAATATCTTATTTTCGTTTGAAAGCACCAATGATACTTCAGCCATATTTATAGGTTCTTTGCTCGATGTGCCGTTAAAAATCACGTCTTCCATTCTTGAGCCGCGAAGTTCCTTTACCGACTGTTCTCCCAATACCCATTTTATCGAGTCTGATATATTACTTTTTCCGCAGCCATTAGGCCCTACGATTGCCGTAACGCCCTGTTCAAATTTAATCCTTGTCTTTTCCGCAAATGACTTAAATCCTACAAGCTCCAGCCTTTTAAAGTACATCGACCCTCCCGAGTTAAATTAAAAATTAAATATAAAATATCAAAAATACATATCAAAAATGCAAAAATGTTTTTACGTTTTTGGTTTTTGATATTTGATTTTTTATTTTTGATTTATATTTCCCTTTTTACTTTTGACTTTTGACTTTTGACTTTCCTTTATTTACCTTTAATAAGTATCCTCTTTAATAATGCAACGTCCTCTTCCATATACTCCCTGTAGCCGTTTATGGGATTTCTCATAGGCCTTGGGAAGATCTTCTTTCTTTCGTAGTTCTTTATAGTACCTTTATATATATTTAAGATATCTGCCACTTCCTGTATATTAAATTTCTTTTTTAACGGAGCGGTAATCAGCATATATTATACTTTATATAAGTTTAAATATCTTTATATATCTATGTACAAGTATATTGATTATTAGCATACTTGTCAAGTTTTAATATCGAGATTGCTGAAAAAATCCTAAACGATGCAGCAATCTCTGATTAAAAGATTAAAAACAGATTACACAGATTAAATCTCCGACGAGATAATCTGTGTAATCAAATAAAAGTACAAATTATTTATTGCGTGTTCAAGTAAATGATATATTAAGCTTTCTGCGGCAGGATATTAACAATATAAAGGGCGTAATTAAAGTATTATTTGAAGGGTTGCGTCACACTTTTTTCATGCACGGATTAGCGCAGCTTATAACTCATTGTTTCGCTATGTGCTTTGCGCTTTGTGCTTTTAGCTCATAGCTCACAGCCCATAGCGCACAGCGCATGGCTATTTCTTTAATATTTCCTGGAATTTTTTAGTCAGAATGGGCGCTATTTCGAAAAGGTCTCCCACTAACCCGTAGGTTGCTACCTTAAATATCGGGGCGTCGGGATCTTTGTTAATCGCTACGATTATCTTGGATGACTGCATGCCGATTAAATGCTGTATCTGCCCGCTTATGCCGCAGGCTATATAAATTTTCGGGCAAACGGTTTTCCCGGTCTGGCCTACCTGATGGGAGTACGGAATCCATCCCGCGTCCACGGCGCTTCTCGAAGCGCCGACAGCGGCATTTAAAACCTTTGCAAGGTTTCTTATTATATCAAAATTTTCAGGCCCGCCCATACCCCGGCCCCCGGAAACTATTATATCGGCCTCTGAAAGATTAACTGTTTCTTCTATTTCTTCTACTATATCCAAAAGTTTGCTTCTCGACGACAATACGCTATCATCATATGTTTTTTTAATTAATCTTCCTTTCAATTCATGATTAGATTCTGCTTCTTTCATCACCTTATGGCGCACCGTAGCCATTTGAGGCCTGTAATCGGGAGTAATAATAGTCGCCATTATGTTGCCGCCGAATGCCGGCCTTGTCTGCAGCAGCAATCTTTTTTCTTTATCTATATCAAGCCCCGTACAGTCGGCGGTAAGCCCTGTATGAACTCTTACTGCAACACGCGACATAAGGCTTCTGCCTATGATAGTAGCGCCGCACAAAAAAACTTCCGGTTTATATTCATGTATCAGCTTAACTAAAACTTCCGTATACGCATCATCCTGATAATGCTTTAATTTAGGCGAGTCCGCAAGATAAACTATATCGGAGCCTCGTACGTATAAATCATTGACCCTATCTTTTACTCCGTCACCTAACAAAACCGCGCAAAGACGGGATTTCAATTTTAAAGCCAATTTTTTACCTTCTCCGAGCAACTCAAAGGAAACCGGCTGAATTATACCTTTTTTCTGCTCGCAGAAGACCCAAACATCCTTATAAACGCTCAAATCATGGCGTTTCGACACTTCCGTATGTATCTCAATAGCCTTGAACTTGCAGGAGTCAATACAAGCGCCGCATAAAGTGCACTTATTTAAATCGATTACGGCTTTTTTATCTTTAACTTCAATTGCGGCAAAAGGGCACGCCCTTATGCAAAGCTTGCAGCCTGTGCATTTATCCAGCAATATTCTTATCTTTTGACTATCCATAACTCAGTATGGTTACTATAAGTTACTATGGGTTACTAAACAAGGTCAAACGGCTGTTAGTTACTAATAGTTGCATTGGGCTTTATTTTATTTATAACCATTAGTAACCATTAGTAACAAAACTTATATTTACATGCGGTTAGTAGCTGCTAGTAACCGACTTCCCGCATTCCCTAACAATCTTTAGAATGCTTTTATATTTTTCTATATCAATGTCTTTGCCTATCGGAGATTCGAATCCTAATATATAACCGCTTTCTTCTGACAGAATTTCTATTTTTCTTCTTAAATCGGATATTGCAGATTCATCGCTATCGCGCTTAAGTATATCAAGACCCAAACCTCCTAAAAATACAATTTTATCCTTATAAATATTTTTCAATTTTAAAATATCCATGCCGGAACTTGATTCCACCGGATGCAAACCGCTGAAGCCCGCCTCAATTAAATAAGGCATAATGCCGTTTAAATTACCGTCGGAATGCATTACCACGGGCAGCCCTTCGTTTTTAAAAAAGGCGCATATCTCTTTATGTAAAGGGAGTATTTTATCTACATAAAATTCTTTCGAAAAATAAAGACCTTTTTTATACGCTATGTCCGACCAGAGCCACACACCGTTTGTATCTTTATATTTTTCCAATCTTTCGGGCATTTGTCTCAGCATTTTATAGGTGCTTTTCTTCAATTCCGCGCCGACTGATGCCGCGTCTTTTCCTATCATCCAAAGGATGCTTTCCAGACCGAATGTATAACATAAATCCTCAAAAGCATCGACACAAGCAAGCATTTTAAATTTATCCTTAACATCCTGGCCATCCGCATTTAAATCATTCACAATCACGATGTCATAATCTATATCGGGATTCAAATTTAGCCCGTTTTGCAAGAGGTCATAAACAGGCAGCCTGTCCGGCAATTCGAAATTAAAAACCTTTTTTACCCTTTCTTTCGAGTCCATCATAAGATTATCTCATTCCTCAATAAGTCGGCTAATTTATCACAAATTTCATGCGGTTCACCCTTAAGCATCTCTCCACCTTTTCTCGGAGGCGGTGAAAATATCTTTATTACTCTTGTCGGAGAACCGTCCAGCCCGATCTCGTCGCAATCACAGTCTATGTCATCCGCATTCCATTTAATTATTTCTATTTTCTTTGCCCTCATCTTGCCTTTTAATGACGGCAACCGCGGCTCATTAATCTCCTTGACCACGGTAAATAGCACCGGAATATTAACTTCTATAACTTCATAACCTTCTTCCGTCATGCGCTCGACGCGGGGTTTGCCGTCCTTAATATCTTCTATTTTTCTTACGTAAGTCACTTGAGGTATAGCTAAATGCGTCGATATGCCGGGCCCGACCTGCGCCGTATCTCCGTCCGACGCCTGCTTGCCGCATATAATAATATCAAAATCTTTTATTTTTTTAATCGCCTGCGAAAGCGTATAGCTTGTCGCCCATGTATCGCTGCCAGCAAACCTTTTATCCGTGATCAATATAGCTTCGTCGCATCCTAAAGAAATCGCTTCCCTAAGGGCCTCTTCGGCTTGCGGCGGGCCCATGCTTACAACCGTCATCTTCCCGCCGTGTTTTTCTTTAAGGCGCATGCCTTCTTCTATTGCATACATGTCGAAAGGATTAATCATGCTCTCTACGCCGTCCCTTATAAGCGTGTTGGTCTCGGGATTAATCCTTACATCCGTTGTATTCGGCACCTGCTTTATGCAGACAATGATATTCATATTTAAAAATTAAATATAAAAAATCAAATATAAAAAACACAAACCAAAAATATAAAAATATTTTTACATTTTTAATATGTGTTTTTGATTTTTGGTCTTTGATTTTTGATTTTTAAAACTATTTTTTCTTCTTCGATAATTCTTTAATAAGATGTGAGGCGATGATGCCGCGTTGAATTTGGTTAGTGCCCTCGTAAATTTGCGTGATTTTGGCATCGCGCATTAGCTTCTCAACGGGATATTCTCTCATATAACCATAACCGCCTAGAATTTGAACTGCATCCGTAGTTATTTTCATGCAGACATCCGAGGCATACATTTTGCACATAGCCGAAACTTTAGCAATATCCTTAGCGCCTGAATCAATCATGCGTGCCGCCGCGTATACCAAAGCCCGCGACGCTTCAAGCTTTGTTGCCATATCAGCGAGCATAAACTGTATTCCCTGAAAACTTGATATCGGCCGTCCGAATTGATGTCTTTTATGCGCGTATTCCACTGCTTCATCAAGCGCCCTCTGGGCAATGCCAACCGCCTGAGCCGCCACGCCCGGTCTTGAATAATCAAAAGTCTTCATTGCCACAATAAATCCCATTCCTTCTTTTGCTAAAATATTATCCTTGTGAACCCTGCAATCGGTAAATATTACTTCTCTCGTAGCAGAAGCCCTTATGCCAAGCTTCTTTTCTTTCTTGCCGAAATCCATGCCCGGAGCGCCTTTCTCCACTATAAAAGCACTCGCGCCCCTGGCGCCTTTTGATTTATCGGTCATTGCTATAACAGTATAAATGGCTGCTTCACCGGCGTTCGTTATCCACTGCTTTGTGCCGTTTAAGATATAATAATCGCCGTCTTTTTTCGCTGTTGTGCGAATTGAACCCGCGTCCGAACCCGCCTCTGCCTCAGTTAACGCGAAAGCTGCGAGCTTTCTTCCGCTCGCTATTTCAGGTAGATATTTCTTCTTTTGCTCGTCGCTGCCGAAAAGAATTATCGGAAACGTGCCAAGACCTGTCGCCGCAAACGATAAAGCAATACCGCCGCAGCCCCAAGACAGCTCTTCCGTTGCCACAGCCAAATCAAGAACGCCGCCGCCTGTGCCGCCGTACTGTTCAGGTATAAAAATGCCGAACATGTCCGATTCCGCCAATATCTTTACAATCGGCCACGGGAACTCCTCTTTTTCGTCGTATTCAGCAGCTACGGGTTTTATTTTTTCTTCCGCTATTTTTCTGGCAAGTTCCTTAATCATTTTCTGTTCTTCCGTCAAAAAATAATCCGTCATCGGTATCTCCTTATTATCAAAGTCGCATTATGGCCGCCGAATCCCAAAGAATTTGACATAGCTATATCCACTTTCTTTTCTCTCGGTTTATTCGGAACGTAATCAAGGTCGCATTCGGGATCAGGCGTTTCGTAATTAATTGTAGGCGGTATAATGTTATTCTTAATCGTCAAGATGCTTGCGATTAACTCCACGCCTCCGGCAGCGCCTAAAAGATGGCCCGTAACCGATTTAGTCGAACTAACTGCCATTTTTTTTGCGTAATGCTTGAATACATTTTTAATAGCGAGCGTTTCTATCCTGTCGTTATATAAAGTAGATGTGCCGTGCGCGTTTATGTAATCCGTTTCCTCCGGTTTTATACCAGCGTCTTTAAGCGATAAAGCCATGCAACTTGCTGCGCCTCGTCCTTCGGGATCCGGGGCAGTCATATGATAGGCATCTCCGCTCATTCCGTATCCTATTAATTCGCAGTAAATCTTTGCATTTCTCTTCAAAGCATGTTCAAGGCTTTCGAGAATAACAACGCCTGCGCCTTCTCCCATTACAAATCCGTCTCTATCTTTATCAAACGGACGGCTTGCTTTTTCCGGAGCATCATTTCTCATCGATAATGCTCTCAGGGCGCAAAATCCTCCGAATCCCATTATAGTAATAGCGGCTTCCGAACCTCCCGCAATCATGGCATCTGCTTCATTGCGCTGAATGACTCTAAAAGCATCTCCTATTGCATGGTTGCCCGATGCGCACGCAGTGGCAACCGCGGTATTAGGGCCTTTCACCTTAAAATACATTGAAACATAACCGGAAGCCATATTTACAATCAGCATAGGAATCAGGAAAGGAGATATTTTCCTGGCTCCTTTCTCGGCTCCTCTCTCAATGTACTTATTATGTTCTAATTCAATAGTATGAAGGCCCCCTATGCCGGAACCAATTATTACGCCGATTCTGTCACAATTCTCTTTTGTAAAATCGAGACCGCTGTCTTTCGCGGCATCCTTTGAAGCGGCGACCGCAAATTGAACAAAGCGGTCTGTTTTTCTTTCTTCCTTAGAGTTCAGATATTTCAGGGGGTCAAAATCTGTTATCTCTGCAGCTATCTGCGATGTGAAATTTGAAGGGTCAAATGAGGTTATCCGTCTTACGCCGCTACGTCCCTCAAGAAGAGCATTCCAAAATTCTTCTATAGTGTTACCGACCGGCGTGACTAAACCCATGCCGGTGATAACCACCCTTTTTTTATCCATTATAAAATTATTTATATTAATTTATTTCGAGCGGGTCTTTTCTTCGATATATCTCATTGCTTCCCCGACGGTGGTCATTTTCTCGGCGTCTTCATCGGGTATTTCAATGCCGAATTCTTCTTCGAGGGCCATAACTAATTCTACGGTATCAAGAGAATCAGCGCCTAAATCCTCAACGAACTTCGCGTCATCCGTTACTTCATCTACTTTCACTCCCAATTGTTCAGCTATTATTTGCTTAATCTTTTGGGTATCTATTGCCATTACCTCCTCCTTTTTACGTGACCATTCCTCCGTCAACCTGGACCACTTGCCCAGTTATATAAGAAGAACCGTCGCATGCAAGAAACAAAGCTAAATCTGCCACATCCTTCCCTGAACCAAACTTTCCAAGCGGTATCAATTTAAGCATTTCCTGCTTAAGCCCAGCAGATAGCTTGGCGGTCATATCGGTTTCTATAAATCCTGGCGCTATCGCATTTGCGTTTATGTTGCGGGATGCTAATTCCTTTGCAACAGATTTAGTAAACGCAATCAAACCGCCTTTACTAGCCGCGTAATTGGCCTGCCCTGCGTTTCCTATTATGCCTATAATGGAAGCTATGTTTATTATCCTTCCGCCTCTTTGCTTCATCATTGATTTTGCGCAAACCTTGGTGCAGTTAAAGGCGCCTTTCAAATTCACTTCCAAAACGGCATTCCAATCACTCTCGCTCATTCTCACTAAAAGATTATCGCGAGTAATGCCAGCATTGTTGATAAGTATATCGATTCTTCCGAATTTGTCAAGGACTTTCTCGATAAAAGCTTCTACTTCGTTAATTTTTGTGACGTCTACTTTATGGGCAAGGATTTCTCTATTATGCTTTCGAAGTTCTGTAGAGGCCTTATCCAGGTTTTCCTCATTTATATCGCATAACGCTAAATTGGAGCCTTCCGCTGCAAACCTTTCCGCTATCGCAAAACCGATGCCTCTGGCTCCTCCGGAAATGAGAGTGACTTTATCTATCAATAGCATGATTGTGCCCTTATTGTATCAATGAATGAATGATTGTCAAGGAAAAATTTTTTGCGCTGTGCGTGTTGGGCTGTGAGCTATAATGGGAAATAATGTAATAACCAACTTCTAATATCAAATAACCAAGATACAAGAAACAATAACCAAATAATAACCAATAATCAATTGACCAATAACCAAACCGGCAGGTTTGATTATTGAAATTTGGTTATTTGAATTTGTTTGTATCTTGTATCTTGGTTATTGGTTATTTAGGTGGGGTTGGAGGTTATTATGGCTTTTGACTCGGATAAAAAAATATAACGATATTACATCAGCGATTTCAGGTCCTGTTCCGCCTTTTCTAAATCCATCCTTAAATATTTTACCGCTTCTTTTTCATCCTTGTTTTCATAAAACTCGATGTCGCGCTTAAAATTCTCTATTGCTAGATTAAAATATTTCTTCGCTTTTTCATTATTATTCTTTAACTTGAATAACGACGCCAGCATGGCGCACGCATATGGATCTGTATAACCCGAGTCGACGGCTTTCTCTAGATGAAGCATCGCATTATCGCTGTCGTTTTTATCGATACATTCCTTCGCCTTGATATAATGCTCGCGGCCTTTCTCTATGTCAATTGTATCCTGGGCAAAAATAAAAAGTGAAAAACAAAATTGTAAAAATAAAAATAAGACCGCATCTTTGTTTCTAAAAATCATTTTAAACATGTTTCACCTATAGAAAATATACTCTCTTCTTGCATATTTTGCAAGTAGTCCGGAATTTAAACGTGTAGGGGCAAGTTTATGTTCAGCGCAAGAAACGGTCCTTATTCAGGGCGACAAAAAGTCCTTTTTAACAGATTTTGCAAGGGGATGGATAGATTTAAGTTTAAATGGCGGACGGGTGGGATTATTTCTTGTACTTTATGACTTCTCTTATATCTTTTGCAACTTTACTTCGCAAGTCTGGGTCTATAAACATCGTTTTAATTTCTCCCGATTCTACTTTGCCTGTTTCTTTACTTACGATAACATCAATATAAGTTGGAAGATCATCTCTCACGGAAATATGCAATGGTTCGGAAATTTGCTATCAGTGTGGAAGTGGAATTTAAACCTTAATTACACCCCAGGGGTGTGATTAAGGTTATTACTCGAGAAGTAGATGTTTTATCTTTGCTAAATCGCGCTGGTATGAAACGTGGTCATTGACAAATTTTTTGTAATAGGTAGAACTAATATCCAAAACATTTTCATATTCACATATTCCTTCGTCATTCGTGATATTTAATAGATATTCGTTATACGAAGAGTATGCCCAAAATTCTGGTTTTTTAACTATTTCTTCAGTTACGGGATTTAAGTGGATATATCTCGTCAAATGAATCAATTGCTCATCAGTTTCAACCAATACATTGTTAAACTTTCCTTCCCATAAGGGACCTTTTCGTCTATGTTTAGTATTAAAATATTTGCTATAACTATTAAGTAAATTACCTGTAAAAATAGATATGCCGTTTTTCTTTAGTTGTTTCAATACCAAATGTAAATGGGTAGGCATAAGACAATAGCAGATTATCTGAATATGTTTCTCTTTATCTCTAAATGTACCCAAGAAATGTTTAGTGAAACCATTTCTTTCAACTTCCTTCAGTCTAATATATTCAGAAAATTTAAAAGGGACATCCTTAACGTGATAATATCTGATCATCTTGACCATTCTCAAATATTCTGGTTCCATATTAAATATTTTGTATCCGGCTATACTTCTATTATAAATATGGTAGATTTGATTATTAATCAATGGTTCTTTTCTCTGCATATTATTCCCTACATTTTACATTTCACCTTAATCACACCCCTGGGGTGTGATTGGTTATGTGATCATCTGTGCGAAAATATATACTGTAAAAGGACACTGAAAACGCCGTATTAGGAATTTTTTCTGATTCTTTCGGAGAAGGCGCCGCCTGTCATGGCGTCGATGGAAGCGGTGAGTTCCTGAAGGCGCAATTCTTCATCTATTTTCTTAGTTTCGATAATAGGCTCGTTTGCGGCAAGTTTCATCTGGAGCCTTCTTCTCTCAAAATAAAGCCGCGTAACTTCATTAAGTATCTCTTCTCTCAACTGCGCCATAAGCTTACTTCTAACATCTATAGATGTCTGGTGTTCGTTATAAACAAGATCCGCCAAATCCCAGCTCAATAATATGTCCCATCCTTCCGTCAAATCGCGCGGGCCGGACATTGCATACGAGGTCGAAGAACTGGTATAAATATCGTAAGTATCGCTTGCCGATTTATCTATCCCGAATGTGACTTTCGGAAGTATCGCCCTGTACTTAGCCCCTTGTCTCCATTTGCTAATCTTATCCGGATGGACTTCCGCGTATTTTATAGCCATATCCTGAACTTGCATTATTGAAGGCTCGTTATTAAAATTTGAAGCGAGCACTTGGAAATAATTATCTTCATTTACAGTTCTATAGATTTCATTGTCGGCGACACACCATAACGAATTTTCTTTCTCGGAATCAAACGATAGGGATTTGATTTTCGCGCTATTAAGCCCGTCACTCATGCTCCTCCATTTATTTTCATCGACAATATATTCAAAAACGCCGTTCTCCGTGGCTAGATAAATCTTACCGGGATTCTGCCATTGAATTAAACAGTCGTTTATATCACGGTTATAAAGCCCCTCTTCGCTTAACCGCTTCCAACTAATACCCATATCGGAAGATTTTAACAAACCTTTATTAGTGGCTAGGTATAAATTATCTTCTTTATCTATATTAATTTTTTTAAAAATAATATTGTCTTCACTTTCATATTCTTCTATTTCTTCGTCTGCTTCTCTTTCCGCATCTTTTTCTCTAGTGTATAATCTTTCCCATTTATTTTCTAAGCTATTTGTTTTGTATAAACCCGAGTCCGTCACTATAAAAATCATATTTTTATCTTTAT
>Ga0315295_10001089_pt1 | contig 23305 bp, 22 predicted proteins | sample YL17G14_0_MG_FD_204453 | JGI IMG/M metagenome (GOLD analysis project Ga0315295, IMG submission 204453) | Sediment microbial communities from Yellowstone Lake, YNP, Wyoming, USA - YL17G14_0 | ecosystem: Environmental > Aquatic > Freshwater > Lake > Sediment | place: USA: Wyoming | collected...
TAGGCAAGTCTTTCGCACGTGTGGACCTTCACGTGCAGCGTCGAACCGTTGCAGTAGAAGTCCTTCCACGCGGAATTGGCCACCATGTTCCTGACCTTGAGGCCGCAGGTCTCGATGGCCCAGTCAGATGCCGTATCCAACGCGATAAGCTTGCCGCCGTTTTTCACGAATTCGGCGACGGCCTTGGCGCCCTCCTTGCCCAGGCCCGTCTTGTACTCCGGCGGAGCAGGCGGGATAGGCCACGCCCTCTCTCTGGGGCCGGTCTCGGCGGTGTTCTCGGGCCCCGCCAGCATCCTTGTGTGGTCAGCCGGTATGATCAGGACGTCGAACTTCTCGCCCAGTCTGCCGTCTTTGATATCGGCGTCCATGACGGTGGCATACGGAAACTCGAACTTGTCGAAGACGAACCGGGTCCAGCCCTCGTCCATGTTGCCGCCCCAGTACCGCTGGTACATGGCGACGCGGAGGTTCTTGACCTCGCGTCTTGAAGCGTCCGGGACATTCGCCGCGGGAACTAAGGGCACTCCAAGCTCCTTGGCGCCCTGCGCTACGTCCTTGACTGCCGGCCCGCCTTCGACGTAGAACGCCCCGGCAGGGAGGCTGCCGACAGGAGCATCAAGCCGCCAGACCTTGGCGCCCTTGGCGAGCAGGCGGTTAACAACCAGGTAGGTGTCGTTCAGCCTGTGGTCGAGAACGTATCCTGAAGCCTCCTCGAACCCGGGCTCCGGCCTCTTCACCGAGGCGATAACCTCGAACTCGCCGCTGAACTTGCGGTCGATGGGTACAACGTCCACACCCATGAACTCGCCGATGGTATCGGTCGCGGTGTCGTACATGATGGGTGAGCCGTCCGGATTCCTGGTCCAGTAGCAGTCGGGGTAGAACGTGCGGCCAAGCAAGGCCTTCAAGACGCCCATCTTGGGTTGGTCCATGAACATGACGTAAGTGCCTTCGGGGAACACCCGGTCGTCGACCACGAACTCCTTCTTTGCCTTCTTGATCTCTGCTCCCTGCATAAGCATGAGCCGGACCAGCTCAAGCGCGGTCAGGGGGTCGTGGTTCCTGATCGGCGTGATCGCGAAGGCGTGAGGCTTACCTTCGGCCCCTCGCTCAGTCTGTCTCTTGGCCTTCTGGTAGGCGTTCCATAGGACTTTGTCCTTGTACCTGGCGCAGATGTCCAGGAGCGCCCACGCGCAGATCTTCTGCTGTTCTACGATGTCCCGAAGACGCCACCAGCCGCCGGGCCACGGGTGCGGGAAGTTCGTCTGGGGCTCGTACTTGGGCATCGTCTTCTGGCTCGGCCCACGGAGCTGGTGTGGGTGAACATAGATGGGCGTCGCCAGTCTGGCGCTGGCCGACTCGGTCAGCATTCCCGCTATATTGTGGTGGGTGGTTATCCAATGGAACCCGAAGTGGCCCCACCCAGGGTACTGGGCCCCGTTCAGGATGCCGGTCTTGCCCTGCTCCTCGAGCGTGTAGGCCATGTGCGCCCCGAACCAAGAGTCCTCGCGCCAGACCAGAGGATCCGCATTTGGCCGGATGGCGTCGGAGTAGGGAGCCAGGTACAGGCGCGCTCCGGCCGAACCCATATGGTGGTGATCCTGGTACGCCTGGGGATGCCAGTCGGTGAACACGATCTTCGCCATGTACCGCGACTCGGGCAGGTTCAATGCGAAGGCATCGCGGTTGTTGTCGTGGCCAGCGTATTTGTGGTACAGGAACGGCGTGCCGGTCCCCTCATATTCGGTGCCCAGCCATTTATCGTACCAGTCAGTGACCATGATCTCGCCGTCGGGGTTGAAGCACGGGACCATAAGGAAGATCACGTTGTCCAGGATTCGTCTGTTATCCTCGGAATCGCACGCCAGGAGGTCGTATGCCAGTTCGGGAGCCATCTGGGTGCCGCCGATCTCGGTGGCGTGCAGGCTCATGCTCTGGCAGACGACCGACTTGCCCTCCTTGATGAGGGCCTTGACGGCTTCCTCCGTCAGGCTCCTGGGGTCAGCGATCTTCCCGTTGATTTCCCGGTAATGATCGAGGTTCTCAAGGTTGCCGGCAGAGCTGATGCTGACAAGCAGGAACGGGTTTCCCTCGGTCGTCGGACCCATGTTGACGACCTTGATCGCCAAAGACTCGGATTCCAGCTTATAGAAGTATTCGACGATCTTGTCCCACCGGGCGATCTTCCGGTCGGACCCCATCCTGAAACCGAAGAACTCCTCGGGAGACGTGATCTTCGGAGAGGTAGCTTTGGCTGCCATCGCTTCCCTGGTCTCACCCCGCCGGCGGCGAGGCGGCTCCCCCACGCCAGGTTCACTCCTTTCAGGTTTGGTGGGCCTCGCGGCGGTCTGCAGCAGATCGTCCTACCGCGGGGCGCGACGTGCGCCACAAAGGGAGCCTTGGCTTACTGCCTCTTCGCCAGGGAAGTCCTGTTTCCTACTGTGTGCTAAGCATTCACGAGGACGCCGTCCTTCATGATCACCCGCTTGCCAAGCTTGATGGTGGGACGGCGCACTACCAGGTCGAAGTGGTACGAGCTCGCGTTCGTCCCGCCGTACTCCACGTTGTGCCCGAACCCGAAGTGACAGGTGCCCCGGGCCTGCTCGGCCTCCATGAGGTCGGCGTCCTCCCTGGCCTGCGGGTTGACGCCTATCCCGAGCTCGGCGAGGACCCGCGCGTTCGCGTCGCGAGTGAGGTCGTCTAAGACCATCCTCTGCTGGTCGTCCGTCTTCTCCAGCTCGTCGAGGTTCGCTACCTGGCCGCCTTTGAGCTTCAGCGCGAAGGGTACCTTGGGAGGGCCTGAGTAGGCGCACCCGTCCACGACGATTGCACCTGAGGCAAGCCCCTCGACCGGGGCCGTGAAGACCTCTCCCCCCGAGTCGTTCCACTTGCGAGGGAGCAGCGTCACCCGCGTTCCGGCACGGGTGGTGATCTCCATTTCAGGCTGGCTGAACCTGGGCACATCAGCCAGTGCCTTGAGCAGGGACCCTTTGAAATTCTCCAGCTCCCAGGGATCGGCGCTTGCAGTCCTGATGAGGCCGGGCAGACGGATGCAGAAGTCGCAGTACAAGTGGTCGCACCGGATCTTGATCCCCGTATCCGGACGGCCGACCACGTCGAACAGGAACCCGGAATCCTGCCATGAGATGAAGAAACCGAGGGCCCACGTAGAGGCGATCCCGCCGATCATCCTCTTCAGGGGTTCCCACTTGGCCTGGTCGCGGTCCCCGGCAAGCCCGAGGGTGTAGGCAAAAATGCCGTCTCCACTGAGCTCGGCGGCTACCTGCGCAGCGAAGTCCCGCTTGCTCGCGGAGCAGACTATCATGGCCGAGAGCGAGGCGGGTGTCCCGATAGCCCGGGCAATGTTGCGCGCCGCCTTGGCGGAGGCGTCACGTTCGACGTGCTCCAAGGGCCTCAGGTCAACTCTCTCCTTCCTTCCTGGACGGCGGCTCCGCCTCTCCCGGGGTCTTCTTCACCCAGACAACTCGCCCGGCGGCGGAACCGGCCGGGAAGGCCTGGAAGCGTAGCCTCTCGAAGACAGCCGCCAACACAATGAGCGAGACCAGCATAGCCAAGCTCGGAGCGTACGGACCCGCGAGTCGGGCCTGGTGCAACAAGGCACCGATGTTGAGCAGGGCATGGAGCGCGGCAGCACCCAGATACCCACCCGCGGCAGCCGGACCTCCCCTCGCGATGCCGGTCATCGCCACTGACGTCATCACCCCGTGTGCGAAACACACCACAAGCCGCTCGGAGATGTAACCCGTGAAGTAGTAGAAGGGCAGCCTCGCGTACGCCTGGCTGTGGGTGATACCCCAGGCCAGGTACCATGCTTCGCCCAGGCCGAACCCGAACCCCGACCCCATGCCGTACTTGAGCGCCGACGACGGCCGGTCCAGCGAGCTGCGCAGGCCAGGGATGGTGAGGGGCAACAGCTTGACCGCTTCTTCGGTAAGTGGCGCGACCCACAGCGCCGCCAGGAGGAATCCCCAGGGCGCGGGACCTGCCCGGCCGGGCCAAGCGACGCCCTGGATCGCGCTGATGAGCGGCGCCTTGACGTATTCATTGACCAGGGCGCTCAAGGGAAGGCCGATGGCGAAAGCCGCGAACGCGTACCTGTCCTTGTCCCACGCCCGCCAAGCCACGACAGCCACAAACCCTGCCACGGCGGTCACGATGACCGCTGCCCAGTATATCCCGTACATCAACTGGCCTCCAGGTAGTCCGTGAGATCGGCGAGGAAGGACTCCTCGTCCACGGGCGTGATCCCGTACTTCCTGGTCCCTGTCTCGATCAATATGATCCCCTTCAGCGAGCGGGTTGAGCACATCACGACATTGCCTATGCCGCCGCAGGGGACGTTCCCCAGCGCGAACCCCGGGAACCTTGTGGAGGACCAGATCGACATCCGGAGGTCCTGCTTGGAGACCCTCTTCACGTCCGCCAGCAGGACGTTGTACCGGATTGGGCCACAGAACAGGACGAGTCTCTCGGGAGAGAGCTCATACCGTACTGTCCTGGACCACCCGGAGAGGAGGAGCGTCATGAGGCCGAGGATCACCAGTACGGCGGCCGAAAGGATCATCGCGAGCGCCCCTATGAAAGATCCACTGGCTTGCGCGGCGAGAAGAGACGCGCCCGCGATGGCAAAGCACAGAAGGGCGATGAGGATCAGCCAGAACCAGCCGGCCGATCTCGCTGCCGGGTACCTCCTGACCTGGGTCGAGTCACTGGCGCGAGTCTCCTGGTCCAAAAGGGATCCCCCATGACTTCACAATCCCGGGTCTCCAGAAGACATACTCCCTCGGCTCTCCGCAGTCCTTCCATTCGTTGACCGTAATAGGCAGGAAGGATTATGATCCACATGGTCTTTTTGTGTCCCTAAATATCCCTGTGAGGGACAACACCATGCCGCCCGAACACCAGCAAGACCCAGAGAACGGGTACCCTGAAGAGGATCAGGCGCGGCCGGCGACACAGCCAGGCGTCTACGCTGCTTCCGGAGCCGTCCAGGAGGTCCGCCCCGGACGAGAGCGGGCGAGGAAACTAGACCTCGTCGGTCATACGGTCGAGCAGAACATCTGGATCCTGGCCGGTCCTCTGATAGCTGAGAGGCTCCTACAGTCCCTCGTCGACTCAGCCGACATGGCGATGGTCGGCCGAGTCGGAGCCGCCGCCGTCGCCGCCGTGGGGCTTTCAAACCAGATCTCTATGCTCGCCACTGGCTTCTACGATGCTATCAGAGTCGGCACCACCTCAGTGATCGCCCGCAGAGTCGGTGCGGGAAAGCTCGAGGAAGCCCAGCAGACGCTGCGGCAATCCCTGCTCATAGCCGGATCGATCGGGGTCGTCTCGTTCCTCGTGTTCTCGGTTTTCGCCGGAACCTGCCTGAGGCTGATGGGCGCCGAGCCGGACGTCATCGCTCAGGGCATCAGGTACTTCTGGTGGAAGGGCCTTTCCTTGGTCTTCGAATACGTGACGATGACTTTCGCCGCCGGCCTGCGTGGGTCAGGCGATACCAGGCTCCCGATGACGGTCGGCATGGTCGTGAACGGACTGAACCTGGTCGGCAACTACCTATTGATAGGCGGGAACTACGGGTTCCCCCGGATGAACACCGAAGGAGCGGGACTCGCAACGGCTTTCGCGAGGTTCATAGGGATGCTCATGATCGTCTATGTTACGACCACCCGCGCGGACCCGCTGAGGGAATGGATGAAGGGATCGTTCCTCCCTGACAGGGACGCGCTTGGTACCGTCCTCCGCATCGGGCTGCCAGCGTCCGGCGAGCGCCTCGCCCTGCGCAGCGCGCAGCTCTTGTACACCAGAGCCATCGCGGGTCTCGGAACTAACGCCTATGCGGCGCACCAGATAGCGCTCCGGATCGAGTCCATCTCCCTGACCGTCGGATTCAGTTTCGGCGCTGCCACCACCACGCTCGTCGGCCAGTACCTGGGGTTCGGCGAGCACGGCAAGGCGGAGCTGTCGGCCCGGAGGTCGCAGAGGATAGCCAGCCTGGCCATGGGTTGCGCAGGAATCCTGCTGTTCCTCGGGGCTCCTGCCGTGGTGAGGCTATTCATTCCAGACAACCCGACCGTGATCGGGCTCGGGTCGACCGTCCTGAGGATTGTGGCTATTGCCCAGCCGTTCATGGCCATCAACCACGTGCTTTCGGGCGGCCTCCGCGGGGCCGGCGATACCGCATGGGTCATGTACATCACCGGCAGCAGCGCCTGGGCCGTCAGGGTCGTCCTTACCTATCTCTTCGTCGTACCCATGGGCCTTGGTCTTCCCGGAGCGTGGTATGCGATGGTCACCGACCTCATCATCCGATCGATCCTATTCCGCATGCGGTTCAGGACCGGCAAGTGGAAGAGCATCAGGGTATAGAGATCCTCCCTTATCTCGTAAGGCTCGAGGCGGTCTGAGAGTATTCCTTCCGCCAAAGTAGTCACGTCCGCCAGTAGACCCCGTTCGCACGGTCCATAAGGTGTTCGTCGACCATGTATCGCCGCAGCGCGGCGTAGTCCGGGTGGAACTGCTTTATGATTGCGCTCAGTTCGTTTTCAGGATACTTGCGGTCGCGGTCAAACTTCTCGGCCAGCCACTTCAATACGATCAGGCGCTTCTTCGGGCTCGCCGGCAACTCCTTGATGGTGCCGTCGGGGACGAAGACACGGAGGACCTTCCGTGCGTAAGCATCGCCCTCATCTGCGGCAATGGTTACGGGCCTATCGCCCTCGAAGAACCGCTTGCTCAGGGCGAGTAGTGACTCCTTGTTGAGCCTGTAGTAGTGTACGTTGCCGTCACGGCGCATCGTCACCAGGTCCAGGCTTTTCAACTTGGCAAGGTGGTGTGAAATTGTCGGCGGCTGGAGCTCAAGCTCGGCAGCGATCTCCTCAACGCTGCGCTCGCGGTTTGCCAGCACACCGACAATGCGAAGACGGCTTTCGTCTGCCAGTGCCTTGAAGAAGTCGAGTAGTGTCTCGAGATTTCCACCATCCAACGCGGATTGTCACCTCCGTTCGCATGCATCTAATTAGAAGCGTATCGAAGGAGACTGGATGCGTCAATCTGAAAGCGGCCCTACTGCGGTCTGCCATCAGGATCGCTGGTACAAAGGTAGAGTGGTCTAGAGTGGTCGCGGGCAGTTGGCCCTGGTGCGACAAACCCGTATAATTAGATAGGTGTCGGGGAGTGGCGCAGCTTGGTAGCGCGCATGGTTTGGGACCATGAGGCCCCGGGTTCAAGTCCCGGCTCCCCGACCACTTCTTTTCCTGGGTAACGCCTTCTTACCGATCTCGTGTCAGTTGCCACTAGGCACATCTGCCCATGGTTTGCCCATGGAACACACTCCGTCAATTGAGAGAAGAGCGGTCTCCTGAATGGCATTCAGGTGCGATTCCCCTTCTCGACCTTGACCAGTGGTCGGACATAGTCTGGGCGGTAGCGGTTCTATGAAAGGACAAGTCAGGTCGCCCACAGAAGTGAATAGGTGAGCCCCTGGGTGACAGAAGGCCAAGCGGGCTGCAAGAGGGCGATAACCGCGTTGGAGGAGTCTCGATGCCTGACAACATGACACTCGCGGAGCAGGTGTTACATACCACCGTCAGACTTGAGGGCAGGCTTGGCCCTAACGTCAAGGTCGGGACTGGCGTTCTCTTCGGATGGAAGGAGCGTGTCTTTGTCGTTACGAACAAGCATGCTATCAAGGATGTCGATACGGGCTATTTCTCCCTGTTGGCTGGCCAGACTACCACCGAGGGCACAGCCCCCAGGTTTGGCCAGAATGTCTCCATTCCGTACTCGGAAAGAGATTTCGTCGGTCACCCTAACCCTGCCATAGACGTTGCAGTGGCCAACATCAGCGAGCGGCTCAACACACTGATTTCTGAGGGGAACCCTCCATTCTACAGGGCTGTGAGCAATGCGCAGCTACTCACCCAAGAACAGCTTGACAAGTTCGTGGGGCCGATCGAGGACGTGCTTATGGTTGGTTACCCCGAGGGCCTCTGGGATTCGGTGAATATCCTCCCGGTCGTCCGACGCGGAATAACCGCGACACCGTTCAAAATTGATTTCAACGGACGTCCGGTATTCCTGGTAGATGCGGCTGTCTGTCGTGGGTCAAGCGGAAGCCCTGTGTACTTGTACCGTGTGGGGTCCTATTCCGACAGTTCCGGAAGCATACACATTGGATCCCTCTTCGGCTTCATAGGTATTGTCAGTAGCGCCTACACTTACCGGGACGGCGAGGTTCGCTACGTTGACATCCCGACCATGAGGGTGCCAATGTACGTGCCGAATCAGCTGATGAACTTGGGCATTGTCGAGAAGCCGGTCTCCATCATAGAAGCGGTGGAGCACTATCTGGAACTAGCGCAGGCGGAGTAGATAAGCACTCACGATATTCCCGGGGAGAGCTCGACCTAAGATTGGCGGTCAATCTGCTGTGCCAAACGGTTCAGTGCTGCCATCATATCAACCGGGGAGTGTAATGAAGCCAGCGGTGGGACTTCGAACCCACGGTCAGCGGTTTACGAAACCCCAGGGAGGGGGCTCCCGACCTAGGGTCCTGCTTTTCAACTGCCGCTTTACCTGCGCTTATGTCTGTCCCTGTCCGGTTCCGTCGGCACTCATCCGCGTCGTTTTAGCGACGGTTTAGCCACGGTCAGTCGGGGCACCAGAAAGAGTTTCCCGGCAGTGGGCGAATAGGAGCGAGCACAGACATCCGCTCGGACAACTGGGCCGCGGGACCCGGAGGCGACTCCGGGTTTCGTGTTTTCTGGGAATGAGATAGGACCTGTGCGGTATGCCGGGGACTGCAACGACGGTGTCCCGTGGGCAACCACCGCGCCCAGGATGCCTGAAGCACGCCGAGGAAAAGCCCCCAGCCCTCTCGAGCTTGGGGATCGTCTGCGCTAGACCTCCTGCAACACCTGGGGTCCTATGGCCTGAACGCGCCCTATCTTGACCCATGCGGTGCCCAGATGGTTTTCGATGATCTTGACCGCGGCTGTTCTAACAGCCCGGTGTCTCGGTATCCACCGTCAAGATACACGCGGCCACAGACGGTTTCACGTCCTCGCCATCGAAAGTGTACTTTCTCGCGAATTGAGGGATCTGTCTACCGGCGGGGCGGAACGCCCCGCCCACTGGTAACGGTGGAAGCCGGGCTTCACCCTCAACCGTGTGGAGCACTGTAGTGCCGTTGGACCATAACGGGGAACGGCGTGCAGGAGGCCCAACCGTGCTTTGGAAGAAGGATGTCGTCACCGTTGGAGGGAAGTGCGTGCCATAGATCAGCTTGGGGGGCCTCCATGACCATCGCTCGGTACGAGACGATTATCTGTCCCAAGTGCGGCCACGCGCAGTCTACCCAGATCTGGAACACCGTAAACGTGACGGTGGATCCAGAATTGAAGCAGCTTGCGCTAAACGATGGTCTTAACGTGTTTGAGTGCGACAGTTGCGGCTGGCGGGAGGCGCTGGATCGCGATCTCCTCTATCACGACTCCGACCGCAGGGTGATGATCTGGCTGATGCATACAGACGAGTCTGTCCCACCACTCGGGCCCGAGATATCAGGCTTGACCGGGGAGTCTGGGGACTCCCACTTGCGGCTTGTCAGGAGTCGTAGGCAACTTCTCGAGAAGATACGCACTTTCGAGAACGGGCTGGATGACCGCATCCTGGAGGTCGTCAAACTGGGGCTGGCGACTCGTGACGGTCTGTCCTTCAAGGATCTTGCGTATCGGCGCATCAGCAAGGCCTCTGGCGGCCTCGTACAGATTGTGTTCTGGTCATCGTCCGGAGAACAGAAGGTTGTCGGTTGGAGAGACTGGTATGAGGCGGTTTCTGCCGAGCTAGGGGATGCCATCCCGCCGGAAAACGGTTGGATGGTTGTCGACGAGGACTACGCCTGGGCTATGGCAGATGCAATCGGAGATCGCAGCCGCGAACGCGGTAATCGCCGCCTCAGAGCCAGCGAACCATCGCCCCTAGAGGTTCCAGAGGAACATGGCCAGCTGCTTGATGACCTGGCATCTATGGGCATGGCGAAGAGAGTGTACCGCATCCTCGTGAAGGATCCAGCGGTGGTAGGAGTCAGAGAGCGCTACATGGCGCTAACCGACGAACAGGCAACGAAGTTCGCAGATGACACAGGCACTGCGTGCGCTGTCGTTGTGTATACGAAGGGAGAACCTCAGTGGTTCTTGTTGGCCAAGCAATTGTGGGATCGGATTCCTGATCGATAGCGTGCCAGACTCTTCATGGACGTCCAGTCGGGTGCATGGAGGTATGATGATGAATAATGAGGTTAGGGATTTTTACAATCGTTACGGTGAAAGAGAGTGGCAGAGGCTGGATATGGATATTTACAGCCGAGTCATGTTCATCCTGCATATGGACTTTGTAAAAGCGCATCTTCATAAGGGCACTAAGATATTGGACGCTGGGTGTGGCGCAGGCCGCTATTCAATAGAATTTGCTCGAATGGGGTGCTATGTCACTTTATTCGACATATCGGACGAACAACTGAGAATTGCAAAAAACAAACTTGCGGAAGAGAAATTGGATAATCATGTTTCTGACTGCATCCAAGGTGATATAAGGGACTTGTCAATGTTTCCTGATGACTATTTCGACGTTGTCGTTTGTTACGGCGGGCCCTTGTCGTATGTTCTTGAAGGTAGGGAAACGGCAATGTCAGAGTTTTACCGCGTATTGAAAAACGATGGCATCCTCGCACTGAGCGTTAACAATGAATGGGGCATATTCAAGGCTTTGCTGGGAAGAAATTTTCAGGGCTTTTTCAATAATCCTGAGTATTGGTATATTGATAAAGTTATTGCTTCGGGTGATCTACCCAAACACGAAAAGGTAGCGCATCCCGCAAGGCACCTTTTTGAAGCAACCGAATTGAAAAAACTTATGGAATCGACATCATTTAAAGATATTTGCTTGGGTGCAAGTCCGTGTATATTATGTGGAAGCAGGCAACAAACGGAAGAAACATGTAAGGATGAAACAGCGTATAAGACGCTCTTGAACATCGAGCTCCGAGTCTACCAGAAACCAAGCATGGTTGATAACGGGGAATTCCTATTGGCAAAAGGCAGAAAATAAGCCCGTTGGCCCGTCCCAAAGTAGCGTCGTCTTCTATGCACGTTCTCAGTTCACGAGACTTCGACGTGGGATTGTTTTCACAGGAGTTGAAGATGATTCGGAAAGACTGCTAAGATGTCTGCGAGGAGGCTGCAAGACCTTTAGGCGCTCCATCATTGGTACTTCTCAGAAGGAGGCCAATCATTGGAGATGCCGACGGGAATGGCGCTTCACTCATGCGGTGCTGAAGTGGCCTTTTGTTGGGTTTTGGGAAATGGCATGGCCGGAACGGAGTACGCAATGACGTGGCCAGGGCCGGGATACTGTGGAACCGGCGATCCGGCGAAGATGACCAGCCTACTCTTGTCGTAAGCCAAGACCCACACCCGTGTCCTCGGATGCTCCGCAAACCTGATGCCCGTCCCGTCCGACATGAGATATAGACCGCGCTTGGGCCCCGCTTCATCGACAAGCGCGACAACTCCATCCCAGATAACCGGCCGAGGTGCATCAGGTGCCCACGCCCCCCACCACGATCCTTCTGCCACCCGGACAGGCTCCGCGCTCTCGCGGGCATACCAGACGCCCTTCTCGTAGACGTCATAGTAGACCCCCTCTCCGGCGACGTCAAATGCTACGGCATGGGCGGTGAGAAACCCTCCGGACGCGTTCTTGGGTATTACAGCAAGCGTCCTGGGGACTGATTGCCCGGTCCCCCCTATCCTCGTCATCCACAGGCTGTCGGTGGAGATGGAAGGCGGCCCGACGCGAGGCTGTCTAGTGCCAGCCATCAAGGCTATGTTGTGCGCGTTACCTGCCCACAGGAACGAGGTTACATACTTGCCCTCCACCTTGATGGACGATACGACCTTGCCTTGGGGGTCCAGGACGGTGATAGCCTGGCCTACCGGCTGGGCCATATCTTCCCCCTCGAAGACGTCATAGCTGTGCCATGTAGTACCTGCGGCGCCCGGCTTCCTCCCCACAGTGTAGACTGCGATGTACTTGCCGTCGAAAGACCAGGACGGGTAGAAGCTCCTGGTCTCTCCATTTGGCATGAGGGTTCGCTCCTCGCCGGTGGCAGTATCAAGGATGTAGAGGCCCTCCCTGCCTTCGTCCTCGCGGGGATAGACGTAATAAGCGCCTGTCGGCGAAGGGACCGGGTTCAGGTACGGGCTGTCGGGGAGGCCGGTTCTCACCAGCCTGAGGCTCTTTTGAACGGTATCAAATTCCCAAATGGACGTCTTGCAGTCGACGAAGGCTTTCGCGCGGTCAGGCACGTACAAGGTCCGGACGCCGCTAGAGGGGAGCGGTATGAAGGCAGTCTCCTCGAATGACCTCGTGGATGCATCACCGACCGCGAGAATGACACCGCGCTGGTCCTTGTTGCTTCCGCTGGGCTGCCAGCCAACCTTAGCGCACAGGAACCGGGTCTCGGAGATCCACCCTATGGGTTGATAAGAGAAGAAAGCCTGCTCGAGCCAGTTGCGGCCCACCGAGTCGATCTCGATGACGGTGGACCCCTCTGCGCCGAGTTGGAGCAAGACCAGGTGAGCGCCACCATCATCCGACATCGTCGCGAGGATGTACTTACCGTCAGGGGACAGGGAGTGTTCGGGAGTCGACCTTACCTGGCCGGGCGTTTCAATGGACGCGAATGCCTGAGGCAAGACCAGCTCTGTTTGCTCGCTAGTGGCACAGCCTCCGAACACCATCACTGCCACCGTGGCCACCACTAACGCTGTTACGGCTTTCCTGCCGCGCATGACCACCATCTGGCCCATGGCGCTCCCCTCCGGTGCATTCCTCGCTCCAGGTAGACTCCCGGCAGCGGCCCAAGGTTCCACGCAAGCATCCGATGTATGTGCGAGTCTGATGCGTAGACGCGGAGTCGCCCACGGGTGTCCCGAATGCCGTCCATTGTCTGGAAACCGCGACCGCATCGCTTTCGTCTTACGAGCTGGAACGCACCTCACAACGAGGGGGACCGCCCTTGAGCGAGAACATTCCCGGTTTAAGACTTAAAGCCCGGTGTTTCCTCCCCGCCTGGGCAGCTCTTGCGGCTCTCGCCCTGCTCCTGTCTTTCATCTCCCTGTATCCGCTGGGCGAGTACGGAGGCGACGTGCCCATAAGACCGATCCGGGACGGGCAGGGGAAGGTTCTCCTGGTGATGGCGCCCGTCGGATTTGCGCTGGTAGTGGGCACTGCAATCGCTTTCCTGCCAGTGCGTGCGGGCAAGAGATTCCTGATCAGCCTCGCCTGCTTCTTGGGCCTTCACAGCACAGTGCTGGTCCGCCATTTCATCTTCGCACCGCTGTACGTGTGGTGTAGCGGCGCGATGCCCAACCCCATCAGCCTCGCTGTTATGCTGGCATCAGCGGGAGCAGCGACCCTGGTTAGCCAAGCGATCAGCTATGGGCTGGAGAGGGAGCTTTCCCACCGGAGGATCGTGACCTCTATCGCGGCGTTGGCTGCAGTCATGGCCCTCTTGTCAGTCTACCTCATAGCGCCCTACTTCGCCGTGCAGTGGCGCAGGGCGCCGGCTGTACTTAGCAGCTACTACTGGCTGTCAGGGGAAATAACCATGCCGCCCGAAGGCGCTCACCCCGCCACAGGGTTCTGGTTTCCTTCGCGTCAGATCCCGAAGTACCAAGTATCGACCAAGGGATCTCTTCACGGACCGTCTCCCATCTTTGCGGCGGAAGATGCGCTGTTCCTGACTCGTGGCTTCTTGGCCAGAGTCCGGCTCGCCGGCTGTTCAATCGCTTGGAGCCGTCACTACGACTTCGGAGAGCTCGAACAGGATGGGTTGCCGTACGCGGACGCGTTCGCCGTATGGTGGCAGGACGAACGTCTGTACGTGGTGAACCGTTCCGCAGGCTGGAACATCTTCGCTTTCGACTGGGCGACAGGCCAGCCTCTCTGGGAGGCAAGGAAGCCGCACGTGAGGAGGTACAGGCCCGTGGATCCGCGGGGCACGGTCGTCGTCACGTCTCGGATGATCGTCACCATCCCCGAGGACGGGAAGGCCGTGTACGAAGTGATGGACCTGGAGACGGGCGCGACGACCCGGTATCCGCTGCCGTCACCGGAGGGGATGGTTCTGGCGGAAGTACCCTCCCTCGGAGACGGGCGCGCTCTTGGGCCATATCTGGTAGAGGGCGCTGAAGGCGTGGGAAACGTCGACTGGTAGGCTTCTGTGGGAGCGTGGTTTCTCGCCAGGGGCTCGGTTCCTGGTCTCTTCAGACGGAGCTATCGCTGTAGACGAAGGGAAGAACATAGCGTGTTTAGACGTACGAACAGGAGCTGTCCGGTGGGAGCATCAAGACCCGTCTCTCTCTGACATCTCGCAGCTCTTCCTGTGCGAGGGAACAGTGGTGACCGCCAGCCCATCGGTCGTCAGGGGGGTCCGCTTGAGTGACGGCACAGAGGTCTTCAGATCAGAGGCGCCTCCGAGAACAAGGTTGGACGCCTGGGGTGTCCGACTGGACCCCTGGGGTGACCGGGGAGGTGTCGTCGAGGTGCATTCGTTCACCGGCTCCCCTGGGAGGCCAGACCGGACCTTCATAGACCTGCGGACCGGCGAGAGTGCCCCTGCAGAGGACGTTCTGGGATTCTTATGCGTGCAGGGCACGTGCACCGCCGAGGGATATCTCTTCGCAGCCGAAGCTGGCTCCTTCCCGACGCCGTCGAGGACGTAAACGGGATCGTGCCTGTATTCAAAGCGGAGGGGACTCTCGGGCCATTAACAGGTATCGGCGAACCTCACGCCACCCACGGCTCCTCGGGCGAGGTTACCGCGGAAGGATGGGTGCTTTTGACTTCCTTTGACCCCCAGATCGGCTCCTACCGGGTCTTCGTTCTCGCGCCGACGGTGCAATCAGTATTCCCGGCGCGGAGAGCGCCAGACTGACGTCCCCTGCGAGCGCGGTGTCCCCTCGCGGCTAGCAGCTTACGTGAAGTCGTCAACGTTACTTGCCTATCGCCCCGACCTAAGTACCATGCGCAGGCACTCCCCGAGGATCCGGTCCGTTGCCACCTTGAACGACTGGGAGTCTCGGGGAAGTACCAGGTACATCTGGTAAACCCTGTGACGTACTGGATCATAGTCGAGCCATCTTGACCCGCGCTGGTCCTTCACGTAGTCGTGTACGGGTTTCCCGTTCACCGCAGGGCGAACTCCCTGTCGTCCTTGGTGCCTGGGATCTCCTGCTCAAACTCCTTCTCATGTGCGACCCAGTCGTACCCTTCCGTCCTTTTCTTGAGCTCTAGAAACGGGTAGCTCTCTTTCAGAGTCTGGAAGAGGTATCGAAAATCCTTGAGCTTCTGTTCCATCGTGAGGGCGGCCTTGTACGTGCCCTGAGCGGGCTTCTTCTCCCCGCTCAAACACGAGCATACGCAGACCGCCGCCGCAAGCGTGACGACAAGTATCGAGAGCAGAACGAGCTGCCTGTTACGAGTGCCCCGGCAGTCATCTCGGGCGGGCAAACAGCGCCGGTTTCCCACTGCCATACGGTCGCCCTCCTGACAACGAAATAATATTGCTTGACTGAGCGCTGCGGAAGGTGGAGGGTTGGCGTCTCCGCCTCCAGGCACACATCATCTCAGTCTTGGGCGCAGAGGATTCTCCCGGCAGTATCGCGGCAGTGCCGCAGGATCACATCGTGGCCGAGGAGAAGGTGATAGGACGCTATAGGGGCAATACGTGTACGGGGGATCGATCATGCTAACCTCGGAAAGCCTGGCCGAGATGCTCGCGAGGGAGGTGCTGAGGCACCCGCTGAATCGGCTCGAGAGCGGGGAACGGGTCTTTCATCAACCCCTCGTCGGGATCGCGTCTGCTTCAGACTCATACTTCGTCGAGTTCAAGAAGCCCGAGATAATCGGCGGTTTCTCCCGGACCCCCAATGAGTGGCTGCCTGGCGCGAAGACCGCTATCTCATTCTTCCTGCCATTCAGCGCTGCTATCAGGGGATCCAATTACCCTCAAGGAACACCTTCGGTCGACTGGCTGCACGGTCTGTTCAAGGGCGAGAGCATCAACGATGACATGAAGCGCTACGTAGTCTCGGTAGTCAACAAGGAAAGGCACTGCGCGGTTCCGCCTACGCTCGACAAGGGCTACAGCCGGATCGAGGACTTCCGCAGCAACTGGTCGGAGCGGCACGTGGCGTTCGTTGCCGGATTGGGGACGTTTGGGCTGAGCCGAGGGCTGATCACCAGGAAAGGGATGGCCGGCAGGTTCGGGAGTGTCGTAACCGACCTCGATATTCCTGTCACTGCGCGGGAATACTCCGGTCCGTTCGAGTACTGCCTGTCGCTCTCAGGGAAGGGGCAGTGCGGGGCGTGCATCAGGCGATGCCCCGCTCACGCGATCTCCTCGCAAGGCAAGGCTAACCTGCCCTGTTCCCGCTACCTGCGCGTGACAGACCCGTTGAAGGAGGTCAGAGCCTCCTTTGGATACCCTTATTCCGCGTGCGGAAAGTGCCAGACCGGTGTCCCGTGCGAGTGCGGGATCCCGCGTGTGGCAGGCGGTGGTGTGTCACTGGGAATGAAGGAAGGGCCGAACTCATGAAGTACGTTATCAACGATCCTTCGCTGGAGACAAAAGACCTTGGTAGCTTCTGCGCGGGCTGGAAGGAACCCCTCACCGAGGAGATCCTTTTCCGAGCTCTCAAGGGAAGCTACAGGTACGTCATTGCAAGGGATGGCGACGGCACAGTGGCCGGGTTCGTAAGCGCTATCAGTGATGGCGTCTTCGCTGCTTTCATACCGATGCTCGAAGTCCGACCCCAGTACCAAGGCAAAGGGACGGGTACTGCATTGATGGAACACCTGCTGGCGGAGTTGTCTGGGATGAGGATAGTCGATCTCATGTGTGACCCGGCGCTCCAGGCGTTCTACAAGCGGCTCGGTATGTACCCGATGAGCGGGATGCGGGCGTCGAGTCGAGGGGAAAGCCAGGGTGGGCGGACACGGTTTTCCTGATGCCACACCTCGTTCCATTCGCAGGCTAAATTGACTTCCGCCCGACGTACTCGAGGACTGCTTGGATATATTCGCGGTACAACCTCAGGGTCTCGGGGATGCTCCCATGCACCGTCACGTCGTCAAGGTCTTCGTACTCGTGAACGATTATGTTCCGCTCCCCTGTAGATGGCGCTATTGCCCTGACCAATTCCGTAGGCAGGATTCCCAACTTCCCTGCTTCCACAAAGGAAGTGTACGCATCATCGGGAGCCGGGCCACCTTCGTCGACCACGGTGTGGGTGTTGATATCCACAGCTACGTCGACGACTAGCTGGATCAACCGCTCTACTGCCCTGCGCCCGCGGAAGTCGTGAAGGTATTCGTCGAGGCTCATACCCTGCATCAACGACAACTCGTCGAGGTACTGGGCCATTTTCTGCAGCTTCCGCTTGACCACCAAAGGGTTAACCGCTGTGCTCACCCCTCTCGGAAGCGCGACCTAGATACCGGTCCATGGCCCGGTAGAACAGTCTGGAATCCTCATGTTGCCTCACCGCAAGGGAGCAGAAGTCGGCGAACGCGCCAGGCGTCTCCTCGTACACGGGTTTCCCTGTCTTGGCGATCTCGAATCTCAGCAAGGAGTTCGCATGATTGAGGATGACCAAGTCCACAGCAGACGACTGCAGGTAGCACACCAGGTCCTTTAGCAGCTCCGTTCTGCCCCCTGACCCGTGCCGGCTGTGTAGCCCCTGAATCCCGTTCGTGAGAACGGCCAGGTCTGTATCGCTCCGCCGTGCCGCTCGGCCCCCGGCTCTGGAGCCGAAGAGCACCGCAAGCACGACTCTGTGCTTTCTACACAGGTCGGTGAAATCGCGGCTGCGAAGGAGTTCGGCAACACGTTCCCTGTCCACTCCCGGTTCCTCCTATTGCCTTCCTGTTAGATCATACCAGTTGGGTCCTGCGCGGGCAAACTCAGCGACCGAGCAACTCCGCCCGCTCGATCACTCTTCCCATGAGTCCCTCAATGCATGATACTACTTGACGGAAGGCTAGCGAGAGGCGAGGAGTGCACGTGACTTGGCTGGCAGGCCAGCGAAACCGTACCAGTAAAGATGAGGTGCTTCGTGACTTGACGGTCAGAAGGGACGAGTTCAGCGGATTCTTCGCCGAGTTCTACGACATCCTGCACGCAGGACTTCCCGATGTCGACGCCTATGTTGCGTACGCTGGGAAGTATGGTCCGAAGATCCTGGAACTGGGCTCAGGGACAGGAAGGATCCTGATCCCTCTGGCCCGCGCCGGCTTCCAGGTAACGGGTATCGACACGGCGGAAGACATGTTGTCCATCTGCAGGTACAGGCTTGAGTGCGAGCCTGAGAAGGTCCAGGCCAGGGTGCGACAGGTTAAGGCAGACGTCATCGATCTCGACCTTAACGAGCATTTCGACCTGATCATCGCCCCCTGCAACTTCATGAACCAACTCACTGGGCCGGGCGATGCGCTTAGCGCCCTGCGCAGCACGTGGAGGCACCTGAGCGACCTGGGCACTTTCATCTTGGACAACAGCATCCCCGACATTCCCTTCATGGTGCGGACCAACGGCGTTGAGCGGAAGCTTGATTTCACGCACCCGCTCACGGGGACGACCATCAGGGACGCCTTCACTGCGTCCTACGATTTCGTCCGGCAGATCGAAACCGACCACATCGTGCTGGAGGAATACACGGGCAGCAAGCTTCTCCGCAGAGAGGAGACCGAGTCCACGCTCACTTACTACTTCCCTCGCGAGATCCGCGTCATGCTCAATGCCGCCAGCCTCGAAGTCTTCCACGAACAGGGGTCTCTGGTCGAGGACGTGCCCATCGACAGCCGCTCGCGCGAAATGATCTTCTTCTGCCGAAAGGTGGGGAAGCAGAACCGCAACTGAAAGCCTGGCAGGTATACTGAACCTGTCGAGCCACACCGATGCGAGTGCGTTTCTGCCACGACCAGCTGTAGGTCATCTGCAGCGAAATCTCGATTCGCGGCGTTCTCTCCCGCTATCGTCGCGCACCGCTTGCCTGCCTCGTGCATGCCTTGAGACAAGAGGACACGAAGCCGGCCGCTCTGCCAGGCCCAGGCCATCCTTCCCTAAGACACCGCAGCATCGCGGGCACGTAAATGAAGCCCTGGCCAGCGTGCAGGGCGGCTTCCTGGTTGGCTCTGTCTTTGCTGCCTGTGTGCTCGACCCAAATCGCTGCGGCGCGCATGAGGCTTTCCTCGAACACGCGAAACCAGGATTCCTCATCGTCTCCCCAGGCATACTGCATCCTCAGCATCTCCGGGAGGACCGGGCGCAAGAGATGCCGGCAGCTTACGATCTCCCGCCTACTTGTCCGCAGTATCGGGCTTAGGACATTGTGCAGCAGCTCATGGACGATCGCGGACATTCCGGGTTTGGCGACGACCACGAAGATGGTACCGTCCTTCCTGACGAAATCCGCAACTTGGGGCGCCTGCAGGGGGTTCGGTACGACCACCAGCTCAGGCAGGCTTTCTTCAGATGCCCCTGTCACGACGAGGAACGACTCGAGGGTAGCCAACGCCGCCGCCTCGAAGACGCGCAGAGTCGATTCCAGCGCCGCGAGGTACGAGGCCCATAGCAGCGGAAACAGGTCCGTCTCCGTGATGAGGTTGTAGTTCGGGGGGAATGCTCTCACCCATTCAACGGTCGCGGAGTCCTTCTCATCGTCGCTGACCGGAAACGCCGCGATGGCCCTGAGGAGCTGCAGTTCATCGGAGTGGCGGAACTCACGCTCGGATCCCAGGTAGATGCATGCCTCCAGCAGCATGGCCGCCCTGGGCCAGTACGGGTTGATTCCTCTGCCCGGCCGCTTAGCCTGGGCAAAGTACTTCCGGGCAGGCCGCGGCCACTGCGCCATCCCGATGGCTCTGAGCACGGACTCAAGCGGGTCGCCATCAGGTATGCGGGCGAGGTTGTACGCGGACGCAGTCAGCCCAACGTATAGACCAAAGATTCCCATGTCCGGGCGCACCAGGACCACGGCAGCCACGCTCCGTTCCCCACAATTTGGCCACCTGTCGAGGGCTAGTGCTGCTTTCTGTGTCTTTCAGCAGCCGCCCCATAATCATGCCTTATCGCCTTCGCCCATTTGACAGCATCCCGGTATCTCCACCCGTAACCGCACCCCTTGCACAGGTACCCGGGCTCGATGGCGAAAGCGCAGCATCCGGTCAGGAAAGCGCTGAGGCCCGTGCATATGGTGACGTTCCTCTGCCCGGCGAGTGCGGCGACCACGGCGACGACGGCGAGCCCGGCAGCAGCCTTCAGCCATCTCCGCGGGTCGCTATAGGTAACTTCGGTCCCGTCGCACCTCGGGCACGGCATCGGGTCGCCAGGGCTGAATTCGGACCGCAGACTCGCTTCGATGAAACGAGGGGAATACCTCGAGTACATATGGCCTCTCCCCCCGCCTCCAGATCACCGCTAGTCACGCGATGGGTATTCACGTGCACTGGAGCGGATCCCTTCATGGCGGGTGCGGCCGGCGACGGGCCATACTGCAGGCCTGTGGGTGATCTCCCCGCGGGTATATCACACATACATAATCCTCTTCGGTTCGCTGGCGCGAGGGAACGTGGGTTCGACCAGCGACATCGACCTCATTGTAGTAGAGGACACCGACAAGAGGTTTCTCGATCGCCTCGCCGAAGTATACGCGGCAGTGGTCCCAAGGAAGGGACTGGACGTTCTGGTCTATACGCCAGAGGAATTCGAGGCTATGAGCCAGTGTAGTTCCCTGGTGAGGAAAGCAGTCTCGGAAGGACGTGTTTTGTATGCGAAGGACCCCTTCTGAGGAAGCTGACAGGTGGTTCAGGCAGTCCGAAGCCGACCTCGATGATGCACGTTGCGGAAGCAATCTGGGGCCACTCCGTGGCTGAGCTCTACGAAGACGCTATCAGCCTTGACCCCGAGTTCGCCCGGTTTCAGCAGGAGGTGTCTCAGTGAGAAGGGTCCGGATCTCTCGTATCCTGTGCATCATCGTCGTTCTGCTCGTTTCCCTGTCCGCATGCCAACCCGAGGTCAAGCAGGTCCCAGAAGGTGTATCGCTGGAGCCGTCGCCTTCGCCAGCCCATCCGGCGGCGGCGTCCTCCCTGGAAGACAGGTTGGCCGCCCACGTCAGATACCTTTCTTCCGGAGACTGCTCGGGTCGCAGAGTGACTTCCGAAGGCGACCGGAAGGCGGCCTCATACGTTGCGGATGAGTTCAAAGCTATGGGCCTCAAACCGCTCTTTGGGTCAAGCTTTGTCAAGGAGATCCCCGCCGAACGTATCGCTGAGTCCCAGTCTCGTTTGGAGGTCCTTGACGACAAGGGTGCGGTCCTCAAATCGTTCACCTACTTCTGGGGCTTCGCCGAATCATACTTCCCCGGGTACGGAGAAACCAGAGTGACGGGCAAGATCGCGATCGGCACAGACCAGATGGCAGCCCTTAAGTCACCGACAGTCCTACTCATACAGGCTACTTCATCGGAAGCCCTTAGCTGGGGCAGGCGTACCGCCGGGACCAAATGCGTGGCTCTGCTCTTCGCGGACCCGAACGCGAAGCCCGACTCAGAGCCACTACGCGGTGGTACGTGGCCAGTCATGAGCGGCGTCCCCGTACCCATTCTCCAGGTTCAGCCAAGCTGCTACGAGGATCTCGCCAAGAGGGCAGGAGAGACAGTCCGGGTTTCAGTCACAGCACAGGACCTCAGCTCTAAGCAGGCCTGGAACGTGGGGGCTATGCTTGGCGATCCTGCGAAGCAGGAGACAATCGTCGTATTGGCTCACAGGGACCACATGGGAACGTTGCCGGATGGGACGGTGTTCCCCGGCGCCGTAGATAACGCGAGCGGCGTATCGGCTGTGCATAGAGATCGCACGGGAGCTCAAGTCGGCAGACCTCAAGAAGGCCATCGTGTTCCTCACGGTGGACGGCGAAGAGGTAGGAGGGATTGGCTCCAGGCACTTCATCGAGAACCTGCCCTTTCCCGGCAAGAACCTGTTCGTCGCGCTGAACCTCGATTGCCTCGCCGTCCGGGGCGAAGGTCCTGTAGCGCTTTGCTCCGGCGGAGGCCAACAGGCAGCCGGGCTCGCGAGCGCGGTGAGACAGCTCCTTACTGAAGCCGGCTTCGAGATCATAGTGACGAGACCTGAAGACCTATCCAGCGATCACATGGGGTTCATCGCTGCCGGCTACCCGGCCGTCGGCATGCTTTCGACGATAGATTCCATGGGTGCCTACCTGCACAAGAGATCTGATGGTCCGGATGCGGTCGACCTTAAGGAGCTCTCCGCGACCACGATCGCACTTGTAAAGGCCATCCAGGCGATAGCGAAGTAGGCCATAGGGAAGCTGCGGTCACCTGGAGGCGAGGACGTGCGGAAGATCAAAGAGCTAACGGTGCTCCCGGTGGTGCTACTGGCGCTAGGCGTCTGCTCGCTCTTCCTCCTCCTCAGGTTGCAGGGCTCTCTTGACACATACCGACCGCTCCCTGTCTCTATCGGTCCTTGCCCCCCCCAGTGCCGGGACGCCGCCAAGAGGACTCACCGGCGCTGTGGTGCTCGTCGTCGTCGACGGACTCAGGGACGACTCGTCAAGGGAAATGCCCTACTTGAGCCGCCTGCGCGAGACCGCCGCAATCGCCACGATGAAGTCCGGGCAGCCCAGCTTCTCCAAACCTGCGTACGCCGTGGTATCGAGCGGCGCATGGCAGGAGTCCACCGGCGTCGTGCTCAACACCTCCCCAGGCGGGCTGGCCATCGACACGGTATTCCGTTCGGCCCGACGCGAGGAGCTTGCGGTGAGCATGGTAGCCCACGAGTGGTGGGAGCAAGTGAACGGCCAGGAAGGCTTCAGCTTCTCGCACAAGTACGGGGACGGTGAGGGATAGAGCCCTGGCCGCGCTCAAGGAGGAGAAGCCGTCCCTTCTGCTCGTTGCACTTCACTTCCGTGGATTCCCAGGGCCACGCGTGAAGACAACAGTCTCGGCGATGATTGGCGGGGCGCTCATGGCCCACTTGGCCGCACAGAACTTCGTCCTCCTGCGAGGAAGCTCTATCCTGGGCGGATTGGCCTGTCCTGCGCTCCTTATCTGACAGCCCTCCCAGGCACGTCGACAACTACCTTGGTTAACTGCCACATCATCGAACTCCCACCGGGTCTGCTCGTGCGGGAGTACCT
>Ga0315295_10001090_pt1 | contig 23304 bp, 20 predicted proteins | sample YL17G14_0_MG_FD_204453 | JGI IMG/M metagenome (GOLD analysis project Ga0315295, IMG submission 204453) | Sediment microbial communities from Yellowstone Lake, YNP, Wyoming, USA - YL17G14_0 | ecosystem: Environmental > Aquatic > Freshwater > Lake > Sediment | place: USA: Wyoming | collected...
TGCCTTAGAAAAATACCCTATCCCTATAAGCACAAAGAAATGAAATGAGTCTTAAAATCAACAAGAAGTTCAAAAATCTGCCTATTTCTCTAAAGATACTCGGTGCTTTTCTATCTGTTTGCTGTGGTTTAACGGCTATATCAGGGATTGTCTATTATAGCTATGCCAGTAAAGTTGTTAAGGATTCCATCAAATCCCAGGCTTTTCTTGTATGTGACCATGCCGACCATGAATTTAACATGCGTTATTCCGGGCACATTGAACGGGAATTGCGCTTGTTGGTAACATCACCGCAACTTAATAACTATTTGATGTCATCAAAAGAAGAGACACCTATTTATCGTGCGGAAGTTGAGAGGCTATTCTTGAGTTTGTTACAGGAAAGCGAAATCTATTTATCCACAACGTTTTTGGATGCATCGGGGCACGAAAGAATTGCTGTATATGGCAACAAACGAAAAAGAATATTTAGGCCATTGGCAGAAATAGCAGAAGACGGTCTCTTGGGACAGAACATGAAAAAGCTTTTCATGGATTTGAAATTGGACAGAACAAAAACCTTGGCTTATACCGCTCCTTTTTATGATGCACAAAACAAGTTGGGAATTCTTGTGGGAATAGCAAAACAAGAACCGGAAGCTGGAGGTTTCGGCGGTGTTATTGTTCAACATTGTGACCTTACTAACTTTATTCACGATGTATCCCAAAATAAAGTCCTGAACACCGCTGTTATGTGGGTCTACGGAAGCGATTGGAAGAATTTGTTATCACCTCCTGACAGCGAAGTCCAGCAAGACCCCAAGCCGTATCTTACCAGAGGAAGGAAACTGGCCAATTCTCAAATTTATACTGCCAAGTGTAGATTATTTGCCAACGAAGGGCTGGTTATAACGGTCGTATGCAGTATTCCTCCAAAAATCGTTTCGAAACAATTGATTCCTGTCCTTTGGTCTGTAACGGCGATTTTTTCGGCTTTGTTGGTGATATCTCTAATAAGCTCGTTTCTAATTTCACGTTGGATCTCAGGGCCAATCAAAAAGCTGACAAAAGCTACAGAAAACGTTAGTGTGGAGAAACTTGACGTCGACTTAGACCCCAAACTAACAGAATCAAGAGACGAAATTGGCGTCCTTGCGAGTGCTTTCGAAAAGATGCTCTCGAATTTAAAGGAGTCAACAGATAATCTCAATCTGGAAATCACTGAGCGCAAAAAGGCGGAAGAGGTGCTGCGGAAAAGCGAGGAATTTACCAGACGTGTAATCGAGAGCAGTAATGACTGTATCAAAGTTTTAGATTTGGAAGGGCATTTATTGTCGATGAGTAGAGGTGGGCAGAAACTGCTGGATATCGATGATGTAACGCCTTATTTGAATAGTTCATTTATTGATTTTTGGAAAGGTAAGGAAAGAGAGGGTGCCCTTGAAGCTGTTTCAAAGGCCAAGCAAGGCGATACAGGTATCTTTTATGGGTATTTCGAAACAGCTAAAGGCACGCCAAAATGGTGGGAAATTATCGTTTCGCCGATTAAAGACGCTGATGACAGCATTGACCGTTTGTTGGCCGTCTCGCGCGACGTCACCGAGCGCAAGAAGGCAGAGCAGCGTCAAGCCCAACTGCTCGAGCAGTTGGAAAAGACAAATCAGGAACTAAAGGACTTCGCATACATAGTCTCACATGATTTAAAAGCGCCGCTGCGCGGAATTAAAACCCTGACCGAATGGATAACAACCGACTACGCAGATAAGCTCGATGATAACGGCAAAGAGCAAATGAACCTGCTTGCAGGTCGCGTGGACCGAATGCACAACCTCATTGACGGTATCTTGCAGTACTCCAGAGCCGGACGTGTTGAAGAAGAAAAGGTTGTGGTGAATCTGAATGAGCTTGTCACAGAAGCTATTGATATGATTGCCCCGCCGGAGAACATCACCATTACAGTCGAAAATGAACTGCCTACGATTGAATGTGAACAAACCCGCATTATGCAGGTGTTCCAGAACCTGCTGAGCAACGCTGTAAAGTATATGGATAAACCGCAAGGCCAAATCAAGGTTGGATGTGTCGAAGAGAACGGCTTCTGGGAGTTCAGTGTTGCTGATAATGGCCCTGGCATCGAAGAAAAATACTTCGAAAAAATCTTCCAGCTTTTCCAGCCATTGGCACCGCGTGATGAGTCTGAAAGCACCGGCATCGGCCTTACCATAATAAAGAAAATTGTTGAGATGTATGGCGGTAAAACTTGGGTACAGTCAAAAGTCGGCAGTGGCAGCACCTTCTTCTTCACGCTTCCAAAAACACTCAGCGTTACTAATAATAAGAAACAGCTTCTTACCTCTTCCTGTTGAATCGTCTCAGAACCTTGCTGTGCAATCGTTCGAAATTTTCGAATATTTTCGAACGTTTCTATACTATTTTCGAATGTTTCTATACAGTTTTCAAACGTTTTCGAACACTTTTTTCTTGCCTATTTTGCCCAAACCCCGCAGATTAACTTGCCAAACCCTGTTTTTAACCCAAAAACCAGTATTGCCCCCAAAATTTACCCCCAAATTTTCCATAATTCTGGATAATTTCACTTTTTAATTATTTCATTTTTTTCTGAAACCGAACTTTTTACTTGCTGAAGGCGTAATAATTTTAGTATAAGTGCTATACTACGGGCTGGGGTTTAAACTCCTCTTTTCCTCCCTCCGACCTCAGCCCATTTTTTTTATAACTCAATACGCCCTCCGAAGAGCGATTGTCGACAAGTTCGAGAATGTTGTCGGCAAATACAGGATAACGCTAATTTTTTACATTTCTCATCAAATTGTAAGTGCCTTTATATAAATAGCTTAGCGAAATCGCCCGCGGGATACAGGCCAAAAGTGTGCCAAATAGTTGAATATAAGCCAAATACCGCTTTACTTTTAATGGCAGAATGTATAGAATGTAGTCAGTTGTAGCAGCTTCTTTCAGCGGATATTATTTTTGCGGGATACGAACATTTTTTAGCAGGAATGATATAGATTTATAGAAGTTTTTGGTGTAACGTTTTATTATAGCATTTAACAGGGCTGAGAAATATCGCTTTTTCCTCTCCCTCCGCATCTCAGCCCTGTTTTTATGCGCAGAACCAAGCTGTTCTGCCCGATTTGTTTAAAACAGAATTTTGCTCTTAATACCGCCTGCTTGTGGTTTTGCCGGAGTGTTTGTAGTTGACAAAGAAATACCGCAGGGCGTCTATCGGGTGGTCGTACACGCCGTCCTTGAGCGGAAGCTCGCCTGCCCTGCTGCCCTCCGGGTAACGATAACACTCCATTGCCTCTATCAGCCGTTGGCACCTCGGCGAGATTAACAGTCTGCTTTTGCCGTCACCGGCCTTCAAGCTGCGGCGGATAAGCTCAATGCCCTCAAGGATTCCGCTTCGCCTGAAGCGTGTAACTATCCCCAGCGTTCGCAGTTCCCGAACCACACTTGTACCGGTAACATCATTTACGCTTTTGCCGGCTGGGTCGCAGAAGGTCACAGCTACGTATTCGACAGGCGTTCGGTTTTTTATTTCCTCGGCGTGCACATCTATTGTCGCTCTGCTGCGAACATACTCGTCTATCACCCGCACAACATCATTCTCATCGACCTGAACCCATAAGCACACAAAAGGATTCACAAAGCCAAAGTCAAGGGTCCTGTACAATGGCAGATTAGGGTCATAATCGAGCTGCCGAACGTGTATGGCGGGCTCGAACTCGTCAAAGACCACATTTTCTCGACTGGGTCTCTTGCAGAGCATTTCCGCCTCCCAGCCGGCCCTGCTGGCACGACGCATCGCAGTTATACAATCGTCAATCTTCAAATAACCATTGCTCCCCCTGGCTTTACCCTCGCAGTCAACCCATAGCTGACACTGTGAGCAACTCCTCTCGGCGCATTTTTCTATCACCTCCCACAAACACCATTTAAAGACCGGCGTGCAAAGTTCCCCCGCCGAGGAAACTATTCTTTGCATCAACCCGTAAGGCCGATACATCGTGCTTATCATCTCCATCGCTGCCAGCAGACCTGCCGTGCTTTGTGTAGTGAACTTCGCCGCTGCAAAAACATCCTCATCGAAAAGCTCGACCTCGTCGCAGCGAAGTTTCTGAATATGCTGTCCCCGCACGCTCATCGGCGATTGCGTCAGCACCTCGACAGCCGAGCCGTTGGCAAACCGGCATTTACTCTTGCGGATAGGTCCTGCTAAAAATTCTTCAAAACCATTTCGCAGAAAACCGGTTAAATATTCGTACATCCTGCCCGCCTGCTCGCCGGAGCCGCTGAGGATTCGCACCTGGCACCTCGGCTTAAAAACACAATCCAGCAAAGTGGCGATTGCAGCCAATTCGGTCTTGCCGCCCGCACGGTTGGCCCAGACTATCGCATCGCCGTTTGTAGTTCTTTCTGCCGCAAAATCGGAAAAATAGCTGTGCCGCAGATATTCCATTGGGCTGTTGTGTCCCGGACAGATTTTTTTGTCGGGTATATCGATGCTCAGGAAGACCTTAACGTAGTTTTTGATGTCCCCTATTGTCGCTGGCGCTCTCCGCCGCAGACTCGAATAGACCTCTGCCGCCTTTTCTATTGTCTCAAAATTTGTTGATTTAACTAAGCCCGATTTTGCCATTACCCTTGTTCCTCAAATGACTTACCACCACTGGGACAGGATGCAAAAAAATATTAAAATTCTTTGCAGATTTTTTTGCCTCTCATAATAAATGGAGTATAGTTTAAGTAGAGAGCTATGAAAATGAATCTGACTTCGCGAGGGTGGTTTTGGATGTTAAATATAAAAGAGCGTTATCGTACAAGGGAGACAGACCAGACAAAATATAAATAAAAAAGAGGCCTGCGTCTCCCTTTTTGCGCAGACTCTTTTAAATTTTTATTTGTATGTCACTTCAAAATTTTCTCCTCCGCCATCGCCGCTAATAATCTGCTGGCCGTCGTGCCTGAGAGCAGCTCGACCTGCTTGTTACTGTCCTTTTCGACCTCCTTGGCCTCCGCTGCAATCTTCGGCTGACTGATAATATCTAAGCACGCCTTTCGCGCCGTCTCCGCCTTCTCAGATGTGGTCAATTCGACCAATTTCGCCACCGCAAGACAACTATATTTGGCCATTAAAAGCTCGCTTCGCCGCCTTACGCTGTTAACATATCGATTGAACCCTTCCGCGAAAAGCTCCTCTGCCAGCCATCTCTCGTATGTGCTCCGGCGGACCTTATGTTTGTCTAAAACCCCCTGCTCATCGAGGTCGCTGTTGAACAAATCGTCCAATACTGTTAATTGTTTCTGACTCAGGTACTTTCGTCTTGCCATAATTTCTCAGGTCCTCGAATTAATCCGCCGGAGCTTGTCCGCCTGTCGCGGAGTGGATTAATTTTTGAATAGTTAAGGAAGTCCCCGGCTATGTGGGCCAGGGCTGCCGCTCGTTTTGCAGCTTTTGTTTTGGCGTAAGCCATCTTGACGATTTCGCTTCGTGACTCTTGGGCTAATGACAGTGCATTCTCTATCGTTTCCTGCTGGGCATCGTTCACAAAAAACACCATTGGATTTGAGAAGCACTTTGCGATTGTCTTCGCCGGCATGCTCGGCATTTTCAGGTTAGTAAGACGCTCAATCTGTTTTGCTGTTTGCGGCAAAAGTTTTGAAAGTTCGCCCGATTCCATCCTTTTACTCAGCCGTTTCAGCAACTCCAGTTTTTTGCCGAGTTCGTCCGACCCGCAGAGACGATTGAGAGTGGCCAGCAGAATGTCCGCCTGCTCGTCGTCGATGTCCCATACTATGCAGTCAGCGGTTTTGTGGCCCAGCTTGGCTAAAGCAAGATAGCGGTGATGCCCGTTGATTATCTGAAAATGGTCTCCTCTTTCTGGATGTGGCCTCACTACTATCGGCTCATATCTACCCGTTCGCTTTATATTGCGCACTAATTTCCCAAAGGTTGCGCCGCTCTGTTGGTTCGGATTGTCCGGATGTGCGACAAGTTTTTCTAACGCTATCGACTGAACTGAATTTGTCATACCTTAAACCCCATCTTCTCATTGAACCAGATGTAATAGACCGGCCGAAATGTGAGCTTGCTCAATACAAATCCTGTTCGTTCTAAGCCGGCCCTCTCATAGCGCCTTTTGCCGTAGCTTTGCAGAAAATGTCTAATTTGGAGTTCAATAAATTCGGCTTCCCGTTGCTCCAGCCGGGCAAGTTTCCCCTGCACTCCTTCAGAGTCGATGAGTTCCTCTTTTTCGACCCCGACCATACTGAACGCCTCAACAAGCTGGACGCATCGCCTCGGCATATTCGCTGTGAAAGCCTTCATCCCTGCTTTTTCAAAGAATGGATTGACTAATCCCATTACCGCCATCGCCTCGATTATGGGCACGTCCATTTTCGGCATCGTCTCGCACACCAATCGACTCGCCAAACCCAGCCCGCGAAATCTCGGCTCGATAATGACCCTGCTGATACACCGGATGTTCTTATTGATAAGCGATAATCGCGTTCGATTGTCAAAACCGGCGAATACATTGCCCGTGGCGATGTTTCGAAGCTCCGCTCCTGCGCTTGGCATTGTATAAACTATAACGCCGACAGTTTCTGTACCTATCGGTGGTGAGCGGAGTCGAACCACTGACCGTGCCCCCAAAGCTTTGACTGGCTTGATGGCAAAAATCGCTGCGAATGGCCCAGAGCAGCTGTCACGGTAGTGAAAATGCGCAAGCTTCTTATAATCGTCAAGACACCCGGGAACAATCTGCAGCTTTTCAATTACACTGCACCTTCGCATCTTTATACCTGAATAAAAATTTGGCAATTGACAACCGCAGCTATTCCCCCATTGTGCAGCTTAGATATTATTCTGTAACTTCTTTGCTCGGTGACAAATCTTCTTGGCTTGCTGGTCGTATGCCTGCTCGATTGTTTCTGTTTCTTCTTTCTCCGTAAGGAGTCCATAGGACGTGGATTCAAAAAGAGCTGGTTCCGCCTTGAGCATCCCAACTAATCTGCGTTCAGCTTCAATATGTTCCTCGATGCTGCCGTCTGCCAGAATATGTTTGATGTGGAGATTGTGCCTCTTTATGGCTCTGGCGATAAGAATGGTTCTATGACACTGTAGCGGGTCTTTCTCTGCACACATCAATGCAATACGATGTTTTGAAGCGCATTCAAGTAAATGTTCAAGCCCTCGCTTGAATTCTTTCCTTTTGGCAAGGTATTGGAAATTCACACAGCCCCCTTCATAACAGCAAGGGTCATCCGGACGAGCGCCTAATTCCCTGCCTAAGAACATATACGCAATACCGGCCGCCTGAAGGGCAGCAGCAAGCGTGTCCTTATTGAATTGGGGACAATACCGGCTGTAAGGAGCCGAACGAACGTCCGCAATGCAGGTAACCTCGTAGTGATTGAGTAGAGCTATGAAATCTTCTATCTTGTGATTTGAATGACCTATCGTATACAAAATGTTGCTTTTTGACTCAACCATACTGTTTACAATAACCAAAACGGGTTAAGTATGAAATACGCTACTTATAGATAACCTGTGTCGGGCCGGATAATTCCTGAACGACCAGCACGTCAGGCGCCAGGTCAAGCAATATGTCTTCGTGACTTGACGCCAAAATAAATGTCACGCCGGTGCGTTTTGCATATTTCTGTATGTTGTATGAAATCACCGCAGCAGTAATGCGGTCCAATTCGGAGCAGAATTCATCTGCAAAGATAAATTTCGCACCAGACCCAAGTGCCACTGCTAAACGAAACCGATACTTTTGGCCGTCACTTAAATTTATTGGTTGATTGAGAACGCAGAAGGCATCGTTTATTCCTGCGATGCTGAGCAGTTTCAACCCTTCCAGAAAATCGCCGTCACTGTGCCGTTCGTAGCGCAGCGCAGAATGGATGCAGTCAATCACCGATTTATCGCGGGCCAGTTTCACTTCGTTGAGGTTCATCTTGTCCGAGGCCGGGACGGATTTTTCCAATTCTTTTAGCAGCACGCTTTTACCGGCTCCTGATGGGCCTGTAATATATACAATGTCGCCCTTGTTAATTTCTAACTGGCAGTTGACAGTGAAGCTGGTCTTAGCGAGCCTGTCCGTCGTCAGGCCGAACATCCTCATTACAGATGCGCTCCTTTCGCTGATTTGACCCTGCCGGTCCCTGAGGGGCCAGCCGAAGGTTTTTGAAACGTTGTAGGTCGACATAGTGATTTTACCCTTCTTCTGCACCTTGTTCGCTAAACGCTGTCCGCTACTTTTATCTGTGGCAGAGTTATAAGCCCTTGGATTTTCTTTAAGGTTTCACGGACACAGTAGTAGGTGGAATCGCGTTTTTTTGCGATTTTTTTCATCGATAGGCCCTCCAGAAAATAATCCTTTGCGATATCCAGTTCGTTCTTGTCGAATTTGTCACGGTTTCGCAGGCACGTTATATATTCGCCGTTTATAAGCCGTTTTGTCACCTTGTGTATTCTTCGTGCGATACTTGCCTCGTTGACGCCGACCAGCCGGGCCATCTGCCGAAAGCTATTGCCGTTCTCCATATACATAGTCATCAGAACCTTGTCCTTGCCGGCAAGAAGACCGACCCTGCTGCGCAAAAGGTCAATCCTGTCGCGATACTCGGTCCTGGTCTTTACACTGCTCTGCGGAATGTTTTCGTGGATTTTTTTCATGATAAAGCCCCCTTCCTTGGTTAATTTTGCCCTTGTTTTGGACTAATTTGGGTTAATTTTCCGCCCCATTTAAGTTTTACCCTGTCTTTTTGTCATTTACAAACATATTGTTTAAATATTCACTTAACAATAGAGGTATTTTAACATAATACAAAACAAAAGTCAAGCATTTTGTAATGTTTATTGCAAATTTTCTAAAAAGTTTATCATTTATTGAACATTTTGCCCTTTAACCCCGCTTTTTAGGCAAAAAACCCATTTAAGATTGACTTGGGCTAATGGCTTGATAAGAATAATTATCGGAGACAAATAATCGTCGCGGGACCGGTAAATTTCGTGCCGGCTTTGTGCCGTAGTGAAAATCAGCTCCGAGATTACTATGAAAAAAATTTGCATTTAACCCTTGGCCGGCTATACTAAATCATCAAAAGAACCTGTGGGGATAAAAATGCCAGGAAGGATTCCTAAGATAGTTGTGGTAGGCGGCACCTATGTGGATATAGTGATAAGGTGCGACCAGGCCCCCTCTCCAGGACAGTCTGTTGCCGGCTCAAGGTTATCATATACCGCCACCGGCCCGGGACCGAATCAGGCAGCCGAAGCTGCTCTGTGTGGCTGCCAGGTACATCTTATAAGCACGGTCGGCGGCGACCCATTCGCCCAGATGGTCAAGACAAGCCTCGCTGAGTTCAATATTAACAGCGACTTTATTCACACCGCCGAAGCCAAGAATACAGGTGTCGTTGTAACCCTGGTTAACGCCAAAGGCGAAAATGCCAGCCTTACATACGCCGGTGCCAACACTGCCCTGCAGCTGCAGGATATCAACGATGCCGAGCAGATTATCTCAGAGGCTGATGTCTGTTTGATTCACGGTCAGTTGCCGCAGGATACTGTCGCAGCGGCCATTCGATGTGCTAAGGTGCACGGCGTTAAGGTCATTCTCAACCCTGCAAGGCCGATGGAGCAGCCCGACCAGCGGAGCAACGCTTTGCCTATCGACTATTTTTCAGCCGATATCCTGATACCGAATCTTTACGAAGCCGCTGATATCACCGACCATTCCGCCGTTAACATTCACGCCGCCAAGCTCATTGGCTCTGATTTGGTCGCCCGCGGCGCCGATTCTGTCGTCATAACGATGGGCAGGCGCGGCTGTATGGTTGTTGACAGAAACGGCGCCGACCACATCCAGGCTTTTGAAGTCGAGCTTGTTGACCAGACCGGCAGAGGCGATGCCTTTGCAGGAGCGCTGGCCGCCTGTTGTGCCGTAGGGGATGATTTAAGAAAAGCGGTTAAATTTGCCTCGGCGGCGGGGGCGCTGACCTGCACGAAATTCGGCTCGCTTGAGGCATTGCCCTCAAAGGCCGAAATTATAGAGCTCCTGCAAAAAGAAGAGGCTTAGAGGTTCTCGCTCCACCTTAAAACAAGCACTTTGACGGAAAAAATGCCAAATTGACAGCCCCGCTCAATCAACAGCAGACACGAAAAGGCGGTCTCCCGCTGATTTTGAGCACTTAAAAGCCGGTTATCGTTTTGGCACGGATTTTGCTCTTTAGAAAAATGAAAGTTAGGCAGTCGAAAAAACTTCCTGGTTATCGTTAACCGGGTAACACACTTTTTTTATCCGCTACACTACGGCGGACAGGGGAAAATGCCCTTTATTTATACTGTTATTTTGGCATTTTTATCGGCGGGTCCAATAAAAAAGATAAAGTTTTTCACATTTCTTTGCCGAATAACTTATGTGGGCGCTTAGCCGCTTTTCAGTGCTGAAACCGAAGGTTTCGGGCTGTGTCTGAAAAGTCCTTTCCCGCAGTGAAATGGGCTTTCAGACAGGTGGAGATAATCGATGAGGACTATAGCGGTTGTTAATCAAAAAGGCGGTTGTGGCAAGACAACGGTATCGATAAACCTTGCAAGTGCCCTTGCCGAGCTTGGCCGCAGAACGTTACTGGTCGATATGGACCCCCAGTCGCATTGCGCCGTCGGCCTTGCTGTGCCGGAGGACCAGATTGAGCAAAGCATCTACGATGTCCTGATAAGCACAAGCAGAAACGAACCCATAAGGCTGGCAGAGATACTCTGGCAGATTAGCGACAAGCTGGAGTTGGCGCCGGCCAGTATAGACCTGTCGGCCTTCGAGCAGCAAATGGCCGGAATCGCCGAGCGTGAATCCTGCTTGAAAAATGCCCTGTGCGAAATGAAGGACGAATATGACTACGTAATAGTCGATTGTCCACCGGCCGTAGGCCTATTGACCTTCAATGCACTAAGGGCAGCCACAGACGCTATTGTCCCTGTCGAGACCGGATATTTTGCACTGCACGGGCTCAGCAGGCAGCTTGAGACCCTCAGCATACTCTGCAAACGATGCAGTCAGCAGATAGATGTCAGGGTCCTGGCCAGTATGTATGACTTAAGGACAAAAATGGCCAGAGAAATTCTGGCTGAATTGCGAACCCACTTCGCCGACAAAATATTCAAAACAGTCGTTAATTTCAACACCAAAATCAAGGAAGCCTCCAGTTTCGGCCAGCCCATCTGTGAATACGACTCTGCCAGCAGGGGCCAGAGGGATTTTCACGCACTGGCTGAGGAAATTATTGACTCACAGGCAAAACAGCATCGCTCCGAGATTGTCAGCTCCTTAGCCGGCCGGCTCGAGACGATTAGCGCCACCGCCGATGAATTGCTGCAGTCTGCAAAGCCGACCATAAAAGCCCTGCAGGCCCCACGGACCGAAAAACCACAGCCGGCAGATACCGACGCCAAGCTTTCTGACTATTACGGTGTCAGCCAGATAAATGATGCTGTAGTATTTGTAACGCTTTATCCACGTGCCCATAGCGTGCAGATTGCCGGCGATTTTAATAATTGGCAGCCGTCAAAAACACCTCTGCAAAAAGTGGGCAAAAGCGGCGTATGGCAGACAAAGATAAAACTGCCTGCCGGAAAATATCGCTACCGATTGGTCGTGGATGGACAGTGGCAGCAGGACCCCTACAACGAAACAACGGAGTCGAATCCCTTCGGCGGATTTAACTCGGTCGTTGAAGTAAAATAAATATTATTCCAGCCGGCCACCATTAGCACCATTCCACTGGCCCCCAAAAAAATATTTTTCATTTGCCAACGATTGTCCGATAAAGTTATAATTTCCGCTGCACAAGTATAGATTTGCCGGACGGTAAATGTTTGTTAGAATTCGCCGCTGGGCCGAGAAGGGACGCTCGTAACACAGTGCAACGGATTGGTGCGATTTTTGTCATTGTGGCGGGGGCCTGCGGAGGTGCTGTTTATGCCGGCCACGTGCACATCTACAGCGGCGACTTTAATCTGAGAATCCCTGCCGAGCTAAGCAACAGTAAGGGCTGGATGACCGATGCAGTTATAAAAGTCCCAGACCACCTTGTTATTTCCGACCTTGATATAAGCGTTACTTTGGTCCACGAAAGTTTATTTGATTTACAAATCCTTCTACAAAGCCCCAAAGGGACAAATGTCTCTTTGAACCCGGCTGGTAATCTGGCGTTTATAGTCAGAGGCGAAGATGACAGACTTAGCGCCTACGGTGGTTCAGTAGAGTGGTTTTTTGATGATGAGGCTGAGGTATCGATAGAACAAGCAACAGAGCCTTTTGCCGGTGCATTTAGGCCGGTTGAGAACTTATCTTCGTTCGACGAACAGGATGCTTATGGCTCTTGGCGGCTGCGGATTTACGACGCCTTTTACAATGACACCGGCACTTTCAATCGCTTTGAGCTTACGATTACCACCCCCGAACCCGCCACCACCGTACTCTTAACTTTTGGTATAGGATTAGTTAGCCTATTCAAACCTCACCGAGGTCACTGATTTTTCCTAAGAGCAGAATCTTTCTCGATTACCTTCTTCTCTTGGGTTTTCTTGAAATCAGCGAGTTTCTTAGCAAGGCCTTTATCGGATAAAGCTAAGATTTGAACTGCCAATATAGCTGCGTTTTTCGCACCCGCTTTTCCAACCGCCACCGTTGCCACCGGCACCCCCGGCGGCATCTGAACCGTGCTCAAAAATGCGTCAATCCCCTCCAGCCCCGAGTCCGAAATCAGCGGCACGCCAATAACCGGCAGCGTCGTTCGGCTCGCCAGGGCGCCGGCCAGATGTGCAGCCATACCCGCCGCCGCAATTATCACCTTTACCCCGTCCTTGGCGGCATTTTGCGCAAACTCAGCCGCCATCTGCGGCGTCCGATGCGCCGAGATTACCCGCACCACCGGTTTAATACCAAATTCGCCGAGCTGCTCGATGCAACTCTGCATTACATCCATATCACTGTCGGAACCCATCACCACCGCCACAGTGTTTTTCTTTTCGGATACCATTGTTTTTCCCCGACCTCAAGGTTACAATATTTCAGTCTTCTGAATTTGTTGTGGCGTAAGCCATCTTAACGATAATGATAACAGCCAGGTGCTGAAGATGCAAACAAGAAAACCCATTGTTGCAGGTCAATTCTATCCCGGCCGACATAATTCCTGCGTCGCTGAAATCAACGAATGCCTCCGGCAGGAGAGGCCTGCCGACTTGTTGCCTGAAACAATAGCCGCAGGCATCGTTCCACACGCCGGCTGGACCTTCAGCGGCAGCTTGGCAGCCCTGGTCTTTTCAGCAATAAAGCAGCGCCACGATAAGGTTGATACCTTTATTATATTTGGAGCGGCGCACGGCTATTACGGCTCTTCGCCGGCTGTTTATGATAAGGGAAGCTGGTTAACGCCTTTAGGCGAGGTGACTGTCGATGAAAATTTGGCTGACGCTGTGCTGAAAAGCGATGCTGCCGTTAGTGACACCTCGGCACATGAATATGAACATAGCATTGAGGTGCAGGTCCCGTTCATCCAGCATTTGTTCGCCGATGCAAAAATACTGCCAATTCTGACCCCGCCGAACGAACAAGCGATTTTGCTCGGCGAAGCTGTAGGTGATATTATCAAGCGGGATAAACAAAAGAAAATTGTTTGCATTGGCTCAACTGACCTGACCCATTATGGCCCGCGCTACGGTTTTACACCTATGGGAACAAATGAAAAAGCCCTGCAATGGGCAAGCGAGGTCAATGATAAAGAATTTATTGATTTAGCTTTGAAGCTCGATGCGACGGGCCTGCTGGCAAGCGCCGCCGAGAACCTCAACGCCTGTGGCCCTGGTGCCGCCGCCGCAGCGGTCTCTGCCGCAAAAAAACTCGGCAAAACAAAGGGCCTGCTGCTTGCTCATACCAACAGTAACGAAGTGATGATAAAAAAGATGGGCTCCTCAAGTGCCGAAGCCGTCGGCTATGCAGCGATAGTTTTTTGAAAAAGCCGAAACGCAATACGCACAACGCCCCACGCAGTACGAAAAAAGCCAACGGTCGGATTCGAACCGACAACCCCCGGTTTACAAAACCGGAGCTCTGCCGTTGAGCTACGTTGGCATCTAAATCGTCAAGACAGCTTACGCCGGAAATGATAATAAAAACTTAAGTCTCAGTCACGTATTTTTTCAGAGAATCACGCTTTCAGCCCGACCCCAACTCCGGCAGCTCCTTAATCGTTACCTGTGGCAGATGCTATTTCTTTCGCAGATAAGCTAAGTAATAAACTCCCCCTACGAAAAATGCTCCTCCAATAATATTGCCTAACGTAACCGGGACAAGATTTCCAATAAGGAACCTTGACCAGGTAAGGCTGTTGACCGACCCAGCTAATCCCGCCGCATCAACAACGGCTGCGTTTCCTTTAAGAAACAAACCTATGGGAATGAAATACATATTTGCCACGCTGTGCTCAAAACCGCTGGCAACAAATGCCATAATTGGGAAGTAAACCCCAAAAATCTTGCTTACGGAATCCTTCCCCGCAATGGCTAACCAGACCGCCAGACAGACTAACCAGTTGCATGCGATTCCCCTACAGAACGCCTCTAAGAAGGAAAGGTTCACTTTTCCCACTGCAGTCGCCAGGGCTGCTGCGCCGACGCCCAGGTTTCCAACCTTCCACAGATTACTGTAGTACATAATGATGACGAGCAATATCGACCCTGCAAAGTTTGCAAAAAAAACAAAGAACCAGTTTCGTAGCATCCCGTTTACTGAAACCCTGCCGGCGAGAACACCGGTTAGCATCAGGCAATTGCCGGTAAAAAGCTCGGCCCCGGCAAGAACAACAAGCATCAGGCCGACGGTAAAGACACTTCCACCTACGAACTTGGCAAAACCTACGCCAAGGTACTTCGACAGGTCATGTGTAACCATTGTGCATAATTCCGCACCGAAGCCAATGTACACCCCCGCTAACATCCCAAGGAGCAACATGGGTAATATTTGAAGTTCTGATTTATTCTTACCAATCTCTACAACCTTTTCCGTTATTTCTTTCGGAGACAAAAATCCATTCATTGTATTCTACTCCTGCTTCGAAATTCGCTTCTTTCTCGAACTTTTGCTACTCTGCGTAGTAGCTCGCCTACGGCGAACGCTACGTAGCACGAGCTATTTGTTTCCAATCAGACTTATTAATCTGTCCTTTGCCTCTCGCAATTGATTTACAAGTTTGTCGCTAGCCACGAAGACAGCTTTATTGCGAAAATCTGCTTCCTGCACCGCAGGATTATAATTGATATTGGCCAGAATCGGAATGGTCAGTTGGGATTTTATCGTTTCAACCTGAAACATATCTGCAATCTTGTTCGCTATCGCCGCTACGTGTTTTATTCCCAGCTCGCTTCCCATCCGTACGATTGTTTTTGCGGTCTCGATACTTCTTCCACCCGGCTCAGCGACCACCACCAAAGCATCGATTCCCTGAATGCTTGCTCTACCCATAAACTCCACACCCGCTGGCAAATCAACCAGAACGATTTCCTGTCGTCCTAATATGGTGTGATTAAGCAGGGCCTTCAAAAACGCTCCTTCTGGACAGGCGCAACCCGCACCGGCTTGTGTAATACCGCCCAAAACAAGTAATTTTACACCGCTTGCCTCAACCCAGTATTTCTCAGGCAAATCGCTGACTTTGGGATTTAACTTGAAGTACGCTCCTACCGCCCCTTTCTCGGTACCGGTGCGCTCGGCAATTAACTGCTTCATTTTTATAAGCGGCTCAGGGTTTTGCTCAGAAGATATGCCAAAAGCCAGGGCAAGGTTGGTATTTGGGTCGGCATCAATGGCCAGAACATCGAACCCTTCCTCTGCAAATAGCTGTGCCCAAACGGCACAGACCGTCGTCTTGCCTACCCCGCCTTTACCGCCAATCGCTATTTTTACCCCGTTAGAAATCTTCGTCCCTTTCATTGTGATTTCCCGTTATAGCATTTCTAACGGGGTTTATCAATACTCAGTAGGATGGGGTCTCTTGTCCGCCGAAGCCCCGGCGAAGGCAGATTACCCCACCACACCATCTTTTGTTAACCGGACTTGGCAGCTGCCTTTACCAATGCCTTGATGGCCAGATTGACAGCCGCCAACAACGCATCGAGGGGCAGTTGTGCTGCTGCAGTCTCGTCGAACAGGATTGACGCTCGCGAGCCGAATTCTTCATCGCCTCGCCAAATCACTATTGTCAAAGGAACACGCGGCAGAACATACAATTCGATAGAGGCATCGCCGAATTCACGCCGTTTGGCGCCGAATTCATCTGTAACCTCATATAGCCGTTCGGGACATTGACCAAAAACTTCTTCTAATTTTTCGGTAGAGAGCTTGTGTGGCCCTCTGAAAAAAAACTGCCCCTCCGGCAAAGCCTCTGCTGCACTTAATTTGTTGGCAACCGGCAAATCCTGGGAATTTATCAGGTATGTAAGAATACAAAGCTCCTCGGTAAACCCCGCATCTGAATCCCGGCAGGGATGCCTTACGGCAGAACCTTCTGCCAACAGCACCTTTTTCTCCGAGAGATTAACTATATATTCGCTGTTCAGCAGCGGTATAACATAACGCTCCGGGCTGGGTAAATATCGGCACTTCGCCCGTTGAGCGGTTTTTTGCCCGTCAAGTTCGAGAAGTTGCCGCCAAAGACCCTCGTTTGCCATTTTGCCGCGTGCCTCGTCCCCTTTGTGAGCATTGAATCCTTTTTGCCAAAGTATATAACATCGCTGACAATCAAACCGTCAAAAACTTCATAATATCGAGCACAATTTATTTATGCAACAACTCTCCCTGTCCCTCGGCTTCCCCCTTTGCAATAAATCGCAAAACAGCAGCCCTTGGCAAAGCCGAATATGCCAAAAGCCCGAATGTGCTAAAAGATGACAAAAAAAATACTATGCAATTGCCTAAAATATCGAATATAATTTACTCTTTTATTTTACGTGTTGACGTCGTTGTTAAACCTGTCCTCGCGAAAGCGGGGAACAGGAGGTAAAGAACTATTCAAAGCAAAAAGCGTATTTATAAATAAGTGAGATAGCCTTTTTGCAGGGATTTGAATTTTTTCGCCCTGAATTAGGTGAGAGGTGGTTTTTATTTTAATTATTTCGGAGAAAAAATGGATAAGGCCATTGTGGTAAATATCGAAAAGTGCCTGGCATGTAAAAGCTGTGAGATAGCCTGTGCCCTGGTGCATTCGAAGTCGAAAGTGCTTGAAGAGGCCGTGGCCGAATCACCAAGGCCCCAGCGGATGGTTACCGTAGAGCCGGCCGACGAATTTGCTGTGCCAATTCAGTGCAGGCACTGCGAGGCACCGCCCTGTGTCGAGATTTGCCCAACCGGAGCTATCCAGCGACAAAATGAACAAAGTCCTGTTACGGTTGACCAGGATTTGTGTATCGGATGCAAGTTATGTATGCTTATATGTCCTTTTGGGGTGCTGCAAATCAGCCCGGAGGGACGAGCCATTATTAAATGTGATATGTGTTGGCAGCGCTTGGAGGATGGGCAGGAACCGGCCTGTGTCGAGGCCTGCCCGACAAAAGCGATGAAGCTCGTCTCGCTCAAGGAAGTTACAAAGCCAAAACGCACAGCGGCGTCAAAACAGCTCGCCAAAGAAATCAAAAAGAAAAGTAAAAGCGAGGAAAAATAGCAGGTGAAAAGGATAGTTGTCATTGGTGGCAGTGCTGCAGGGATGATGGCTGCGATATCCGCTGCTAAGCGGGACCCAGCCGCCGAGGTAACGGTGGTAACCCAGGACCGTACCCCTTACCGCAGACCTGCCATACCTGCACTTATCGCAGGTTACATAACAGCCCCGGCAGGGGCAAAAATCTTCTCTCCTGAAACGTTGGCTCGATACAATGTTAAACTGATTTGTCCCGCTGAAGCCACAAATATCGACCCAAAAAGCAAAGTCATTTCCATTTTATCCGACGGCCAAAAAGAGAAACTGCCATACGATGCGGTGGTGATTGCAGCCGGAGCTTGTCCGCTGATGCCAAAAATTCCCGGCTATGGTAAAAAGGGTGTTTGCACCTTTACCACCTACGAAGCTGCTGCTGAAATTGTAGAGGTGGCGAAAAGTACAGGCTCTGCTGTGGTGATTGGAGCTGGCTTTATCGCTCTGGAAATTGCCGAGGCCCTGATGCATAAAGGCCTGGATGTTTATTTCAACGTCCGTTCAAGGATTCTTAGAAAGCTGCTTGAGCCGGAGGTTTCAGAGTTTCTCACCAAAAAGTTCGAGCGGCAGGGGTTGAAAATGCTCACCGGTGAGGAAATCTCCGAAATCGGCGGAGCCGACCGCGTTGAATATGTTCTCCACAAGGGCAGCAAAGTTACTGCCAATCTTGTAGTGGTAGGCACGGGTGTAAAACCGAGCGTCGCTCTCGCCGAGAAATGTGGTATCGAGCTGAGTCCAACCGGCGCAATCAAAGTCGATAGCTACCTCCAAACCTCGGTCAGAGATATCTACGCCGCAGGAGACTGCGCCGAAAGTCCCGATTTGGGTACGGGCAGATTCATTTATTCCCCGGTAGGAAGTATCGGAGCCTCTGCGGGAAAAATAGCTGGTAGAAATGCAGCCGGGGCAAAGGAAAAGACCAAAGGATTCCTGCGAGCCCAGGCTGACCAGATTCTCGGATTGCAGATTTTCAGCATCGGACACAGCACCACCAGTGCTGAGGAGCTCGGTTTGAAGGTCAGGGTGTATGATTTAAGCGTTCCTCAATCGGCGATAGAAAACAGAGCTGCAGGTTCGTTTGAAGTGGCGAAAATTCTAACTGACCCCCGTGACAGAATCGTGGGCGCTCAGCTTGTAGCCAAAAAGCACGGCTCGCAGTTCGCCTGGCAGCTATACAAAGCAGTGCTCCAGGCGGAAGACAGAAAAGATTTTTTACAAAGGTTTAATTCGCCTCGGATGAGACTGGCCGAGGCGCTGGTGCATGTACTAAAGTCAACTATTAGGGTTGATAGCGTGGGTGAAGATAAGGCGTTAACACTTGCTGACGCACCCGCCGAATAAAATATGAACTTGTCAAGCGAGGAATTGTTATGGATCCGAAAAAACGTAGCAGCGACAAAGCAGCACAGGAAATGATAGACCTTATGGCAGAGGCCGGGCTGGAAAATGCCTGGGACAGGTTTGAGCAGCAGGAACCTCAATGCGGGTTCGGCAGACTCGGGATATGCTGTCGGAATTGTTCAATGGGACCCTGCAGAATCGACCCGTTTGAGGATGGGCCACAGACAGGTATATGCGGTGCAGATGCTGATACGATTGCGGCCAGAAACCTGCTGCGAATGATTGCAGCCGGTGCAGCGGCACATTCTGACCACGGACGTGACATCACACACACATTTAAGATGGCCGTCGAAAGCGACACCTGCGATTATATGATAAAAGATGAGCGCAAACTCAAGAATGTCGCAGCAAGATATGGCATTAGCACAAAAGACCGCCAGATAAAGGAAATTGCTGGCGAGCTGGCCAACGTGGTGATGAACGAATTCGGCAGGCAGGATGGGACACTTGCCACTACCGCAGCTTACGCCCCACCAGCAAGGCAAAAGCTCTGGAAGCAGCTGGGTCTAACGCCCCGCTCAATTGACCGCGAAGTCGTTGAGGTTATGCACACAACACATATGGGCGTAGGTTCAGATTACAAAAACCTTGTAAAGCAGGGCATACGCTGCAGCCTGTCGGACGGCTGGGGCGGCTCGCTAATAGCTACCGAGCTTTCCGATATTCTATTTGGCAGTCCGCAGCCGATTCGCTTTGGTGTTAACCTCGGCGTGCTTGATGAAAAACAGGTCAATATAATTGTGCACGGTCACGAGCCGACTCTTTCTGACATCGTGGTTGCGGTTTCACAGGAAGCTGAACTTCTAAAACTGGCAAAGGACAAAGGGGCTGAAGGAATCAACATCGCCGGTATATGTTGTACAGCCAACGAGATACTAATGCGTCACGGCATACCGGTTGCAGGCAATTTTCTGCAGCAGGAGCTGGCGATAATGACCGGTGCAGTTGACGTGATGCTGGTCGATGTGCAGTGTATTATGCCGGCGCTTAGTTCTCTTTGTGGTTGCTTCCACACAAAACTCATCACGACTTCACCGAAATGCAAAATAGCCGGCGCCGAACACATTGAGTTTCACGAGGATAAAGCCGTTCAGGTCGCTCGCCAAATCATCAAAACCGCTATTGAGAATTTCACCAACAGGAAAGGCAAGGTTAAAATTCCAAAAGTGACCGAGCGCGGCATCGCCGGCTTTACAGCTGAAAATGTTTTCTATAATCTTGGTGGTCGGTTCCGCCGCAGTTACCGCCCCTTAAATGACGCCATCATCTCAGGGCGCTTGCGGGGTGCTGCGGGAGTTGTCGGCTGCAATAATCCAAAGCAAACGCATGATTACTGCCATCTTGCAATGATTAAAGAGCTTATCAAAAATGACGTTTTGGTCGTCAGCACCGGCTGTGGTGCGATAGCCGCGGGAAAAGCAGGCTTGATGAGACCGGATGCGGCAGCGAAATACTGCGGTAAAGGTCTGCAGGAAATATGCGAGACGGTGGGTATACCGCCGGTGCTTCACGTTGGCTCCTGCGTTGATAACAGCAGGATTTTGACAATCTTGGCCAACGTTGTTGCCGAAGGCGGGCTTGGCGAGGACATCTCGGATTTACCCGTCGCCGGCGCTGCACCGGAATGGATGTCAGAGAAAGCTGTTTCCATCGGAATGTATTTCGTTGCTTCCGGCGTCTTTACCGTTATTGCCGAGCCGCTGCCCATTCTCGGTGCTCCGAACCTGACGCGTTATTTAACAGACGAAATTGAAAAGGAGCTGGGCGGTAAATGGGCCTTTGAAAGAGACCCCGTCAAGGCGGCGCAGATGATGATTGAGCATATTGAATCCAAACGCGATGCTCTCGGAATAAACGTGAAAAAAGAACGCAAACTTTACGATATGGAAGAACGCCGGGCTTTGGCGGTTTAGAAGTGTCGTGTGTATTGCGTTGGGCGTGATGCGTCGAAAAACGCAAAGCAGAAAACGCAATACGCAATACGATATACGCAATACGAGATTAAAGGAGGTTTATAAATGTCAAAAATCATAGCTTCAGCAGCGATACGTGGTGCTCATAAAATTGTCAACCAGGCTGAGCAAATACTGGCAAAAGCTATTAAGCAAAAAGGCAGGGACTGCAAAGTTGAGTTTCCGAACACCGGTTATTATATGCCAATTATCTATTCAATGACCGGCCGAGTTGTGGAAAAATTAGCCGATTTTGAAATTGTGTTGGCCGAGGAGATAAAACCTCTGCTGCCGCAGCCTGTCGATGACAATTTGTGGCTGCCGTATCTCGGCCCTACGCTGGATGCCGGTATGGCTACCCTTTTTGCAGAAGAGATTATCGAAGCCTGCAAATATCTAATCGGCCCTAACCCCGTGGACGACATTTGGCTCGGAGCAGCCGATGACATAATCCTCCGCGAACGCGGTATCCAGTTCGTTGACGGTTCTGCCCCCGGTTTTGCTGCTATTGTCGGCGCAGCGCCTGACGTGGAAACAGCAGTTACAATCGCCCGGAAATGCCAGGAAAGAAGTCTGTATGTTTTTATGGCCGGTCATAATAACGGCACCACTTTTGCCGAGCAGTTAGTCGAAGGCGGTGTGGATTTGGGCTGGGATACGCGGCTCGTACCCTTTGGTCGCGAAATCACAGCGGCAATTTATGCGCTGGGCTTCGCCAGTCGGGCAGCGCTTAGTTTCGGCGGCGTTCAGGCAGGCGATTTTACACGAAACCTGCTCTACAACAAAAACAGGGTCTTTGCGTTCGTCCTGGCGTTAGGCAAAGTTACCGACGAATGGTACGCCACCGCCGCCGGTGCCATCAATTACGGATTCCCCGTGATTGCCGATTCGGACATCCCCCAGATTCTCCCCACAGGTGTATGCACCTATGAGCACGTTGTATCCAACATCCCTTATGACAAAATAGTGGAAAAAGCCATCGAAGTCAGAGGTCTGAAAATAAAAGTCTCGGAAGTGCCTATCCCCGTCCCTTACAGCCCCGCCTTTGAGGGCGAACGTATTCGTAAAGAAGATATGCACGTCGAATTTGGCGGCCAAAAAACACCTGCTCTTGAATGGCTTCGAATGCTCGATGTTAGTGAGGTCGAAGATGGCAGGATAACGGTTAAAGGCCCGGATATTGACTCCGTTGAAGCGCCGGGAAAAATGCCGCTGGCAGTTGTGGTTGAAGTGGCGGGAAGAAAAATGCAGACCGATTTTGAACCTGTCCTCGAACGCCAGATTCATTCCTTTATGAACGAGGCCCAGGGACTCTGGCACATGGGCCAACGAGACACAATATGGATGAGAATCAGCAAAAACGCCGCAAAGGCGGGCTTCCGGCTCGAACACATCGGCAGGATACTTCACGCAATGTATCATGAGCAATATTCAAACGTCCTCGACAAAGTGCAGGTTAAAATCTTCAGCGAAGAAAAGGATGTTCTAAAGCTGCAGGAGCAGGCGGCCAAGGTTTTCACAGAGCGCGATGCGCGACTGGCCGGTATGGTGGATGAAGACATAGATACTTTTTACTCCTGCACTCTCTGCCAGAGTTTTGCTCCGAACCATTTATGCGTAATTTCACCGGAGCGGCCGGGGCTATGTGGCGCTTACGGTTGGCTCGACTGTCGGGCCGCCTGCGAGATTAACCCCGCCGGCGCCAATCGGCCCATCTCTAAGGGTAAGTGCATCGAGCCGACCATCGGACAGTGGGACAAAATCAACGCTTTTGTTCTAAAGACCAGCGGCGGCAACATCCAGCGAATGAGTCAGTACAGTATGATTACCGACCCGATGACCTCCTGCGGCTGCTTCGAGTGTATCACCGCCGTCCTGCCTTCAACAGGCGGAATAATGATTGTCAACCGAGAGTTTGCAGGGATGACTCCCTGCGGAATGAAGTTCTCAACCCTCGCCGGCACCGTAGGCGGGGGAAACCAAACCCCAGGATTCATCGGTCACTCAAAACACTACATCGGCTCGAAGAAATTCATCGCCGCAGAGGGCGGAATTCGACGGATTGTTTGGATGCCCACGATGCTCAAAAATGAAATCAAGGATAATCTCCTGAAAAGGGCTGATGAACTCGGGCTCGGCGGAGAAGAATTTCTTGCCAGGATTGCCGACGAAACTACAGCTACGACGGAAGAAA
>Ga0315295_10001091_pt1 | contig 23280 bp, 20 predicted proteins | sample YL17G14_0_MG_FD_204453 | JGI IMG/M metagenome (GOLD analysis project Ga0315295, IMG submission 204453) | Sediment microbial communities from Yellowstone Lake, YNP, Wyoming, USA - YL17G14_0 | ecosystem: Environmental > Aquatic > Freshwater > Lake > Sediment | place: USA: Wyoming | collected...
CTTTCCTCCCGTTATTCACCCCCTTTTTCAGTTTTTTCAATCTAACCCTTCTTCTCATCTTCAAATCCCTGAGGAATGCGGTACCACACCCCCTTGATCTTAACCCAATTCTCCTTCTCGGTCTTCGTGAGATGCTTATTCATGAGCCGGCTGAATAACATTATATAGGTGGTTTTGACCTGAGCCTTCCCCTTTTCTCCCTCTACCTGGACCTCTGAAACATTCGCTTCCAGATATTTCATGATTTTGTACGTGTTCCCGTATTTAAGGATAGAGGTCTTTTCCCTGTAAGAGGGAAGCTCAAACTGAAACGCCTGTTCGATCTTTGCATCGACGCGATACTGCCAATACTCCTGAACTCTCTCCCTGAAGACCTCTCGCTCATCTCTCCGGGTCACCTCGGGCTTGGTGGCGCAGTGGGTCAAAAGAACGAGACTCCCGATAATCAGGGCACTCCATCTTAAAAACCGAAAAGACCGAATCATATTCCTGCTCACTTTAAAACAGATTGAAGACTTTATAATCAAATCCATCGACTTTGTCAAGAGAAAAATTTATTTTCCACTCACTTGATAGCGGTGGAGAAACTGGCCATAAACATTCCAGTTGCCCAACGGCCCTGTGGCCTGCCAGACAACCAGCACCCCTTCTCCGTTGCTTGAGACGGCGGGGTACGCGGCGTTATCATACCCATAAATTGAAACCAGTCTTCTTTCACTCTTGATCACATCGTTGGGATCGGCCGCAATCGAGATTCCATAAATCTGGGCGTTTCCCTGCCCGGAATCCTCCCAGATGAGGAGATGGTCCTGACCATCCCAGACCATTGCGGGGAAAGTCTGGGCCGCCTCGTTATTGTCCTGCAGAACAAAACCGAATAAATCATAGATCTCGCCCGTCGGACCGATTCGTTTTCCTTGGAGCGCCCCCTGACCAAGATCATTTGCGTTCACCCAGACGAGATAATAGAAAGCCCCATTCCAGGAAATGTCCGGCTTCCAGCGGTTTCCCCCTGACTCCCGCTTTTCGATACTGATGGGAATGGCTTTTCTATCGATGACTTCCCCATCAGGAGATATCCTTGCGCCATAGATATCCCAGAAAGTCCCGCTTCTCTTATCCTGCCATACGACCATATAATTCTCTCCGTCAAATGCCACTGACGGAGAGGCTTGATCCCTGAGCGAAGGGCTGATCGGAACGGGGCGGTCGTCCAGGATCTCTCCCTCTATCGAGATTCGCGTAAAATAGAGGTTATAAATTCTTGAGAGCCGTTTTCCCTGCCATACAACGAGGTAGTTCTCTCCGTCAAAAGAAAGGCATGGCGAAACATAATCATTGGTTAATCTTCCAGTCGCAATGGGAAAACCATCTGGAACGGTGACTTGCCCGTCAGCCGTGACCCAGGTCCCGTAAAGATCCCACCGGACGCCGCTTCGCCTGTCCTCCCAGACGACAAAGAAATTCCGGCCATCCCATATCGCCTTCGGAAACATCTGGTCATTCTGCGCCGAGCAGATGGGAAAACCACCTTGATCCTTTTCAAAAAGCCTGCCCGCTTTGGTCACCCGCGCTCCGTAGACGTCATAGCCGGATTCCGTTCTCCTTGTCCATAGAATCAAATAGATCTGATCATTTGAGGCAACAGAGGGGGCAAAATCGTCTCCAGACTCATTTGAAATCTGGAAGGTCAACCCGTAATAGTTCCAGGGCCACCCCATCTCCTGGGCTTTTGCACCCGCCGGGGCCAGAAGCGCTGCAACGAAAAGAACCGGCAGGATCACCTTTAAACTTCTCCTTTTCACAGCCAATGAACCGAGCACGAAAATTCTCAGCTTAATAGAGATATAAAGGGCCGTCAGTTTAACCCCGTTCAGAATTTTTTTTCCTCTTAATCCAATCCACATTCCCAATTTTCCCTTTTCCCCTAAAACCTCTTGATTTGAATGCGACATCTTAACCCCACCTGTTACCTTTCGAAACATAAAAACGACAAAAAATGAAAAAGCTTATAAATTTATAAGGTTAAGCCTGTTACAAAACGAAACAGATAAATTTGTTTTTGGCCATCTATTGATAAAAAACTTTTAAATTCTAAATAGTTAGCGTGTGTTTCGATCGGTAACATGACAATCCTTCAAAAGCCCTTTAAAACCCAGAAATGATAAGTTTGATTCGAAATCTTCAATGGTAATTTATATAAGCAAAAACAATACCAAAATTGAAATCATTCCGTTAAAAGTTTCCTTTTCTGTATTCTTGTGCATCAATATTATGTTTTTTCAATAATTCGTAGAACCTCTTCCGATTATCCTTCAGGCCGACCAGCCTCGTCGCCCTTGAGATTTCGCCGTTCGCCAGCAAGAGGGCTGTTTTGACACACTTCATTTCCGTTATGTTGTAGTGGCGCTCGAGATTGCACTCCTCGGATGAGGAGAATTCTTCGACACTCCATTGAAAATCTTTGGCTGAAAGGTATCGTCCGACGGAGAAGATCACAGCGCTCTCAATGGCATTCTCCATTTCCCTTACGTTTCCAGGCCATTTCCGGGTCAGGAGAAAATCCAGGGCGTTCTTTTCAAACCCGACGATCATCTTCCGGTGTTTACGGCTGTACTGTTCCATAAAATAGTCGGCAAGAACAGGGATATCCTCGGCCCTTTCCCGGAGGGGTGGGAGTTCAAATTGGACGACGGCTAACCGAAAAAAGAGATCCCGTAAATATTTTTGCTCCTCCACCAGGGTCTCGAGATTTTCATTCGTTGCCGCAATGATCCGGACATCGAGGTGCATCAGTCTGTTGTCCCCGACTCGTTTCACCTCTCCTTCCGTCAAAAATCTCAGGAGTTTATTCTGAGATCCGATTTCCATCTTGCCGATCTCGTCCAAAAAGACGGTTCCTTCATGTGCCTCCTCGAAGATACCGACCTTGTCTTTGACGGCGCCCGTAAAGGAACCCTTGACGTGGCCGAACAGTTCGCTTTCAATCAGTTCTTTCGGGATGGCCGCACAATTGACGGGAACAAATGGGGCCTGTCTTCTCTGACTCATCGAATAGATGTACCTCGCCACCAGTTCTTTTCCCGTTCCTGTTTCTCCCGTCAGGAGGACCGTCACATCGGTCTGGGCGACCGTCTTTGCCTTCTTCAGAATTTCTAACATCACGGGAGAACGAGTGATAATATTGCCGGGGGAGACCCTTGGTTCCTGAGACTGGAGCCGTTTCAGTTCCCGGACGAGATCAATCTTCCCAAGGACTCGATCTACGATGATCGAGAGCGTATCCCGGGTAATGGGCTTCTCGAGATAGTCATAGGCGCCATGCTTGAGCGCCTGGATTTTGGCGCCGACTCCCCTCACGACGCTGATGACGATCACTTCGACGGAGGGATCGATGGCTCTGATTTTCGAGAACAGGTCGAGTCCGGTTTCTCTTTCGCCAAACCGGAGATCGAGGAGGATGAGATCCGGCTTGATCTGCTGGTATTGGGCAAAGCCAGAAACATCGTCCTCGGCATAGAAGAGCTCGCACTGCTTTCCGCTCAGGACCTCGCTGTAAAGCGCCCGGTTGTATTCGTCATCTTCAATGACAAGAACCTTGTAGTCCATGATTAAACCTTCATAAAGACAGAGTGTCAGTGACAGTTTATTATTTCACTGGATCGGCAGCTTGATCATAAACAGAGCGCCTTGGCCTGGCCTGTTCTCTGCAAAAATCGATCCCTGATGGGCCTTCAGGACCCTCTGGGCCCGGAAGAGGCCAAATCCCGTTCCATCCTTCTTCGTCGTATGGAAGAGGTCATAGATGCTTTCAATCGGGGTCTTGATCCCAGGTCCTTCGTCCAGGAAGGAGATGAGGATATGCCCCTCCTCCTCCCTCGTCCCAATGGTCAAACTCCCCCTGCCCTCCCCCATGGCCTGATAGGCATTGACGATGATATTGGTGAAGACATCCTCCATCTGGGATGGGTCGACCCGGACCGGTCGCACCGGAGCGTATTTCTTGATGACCTGGACCCCTTTCGGTGGAGGGTTCCTCTCCAGCGAGAGATCCAGGAGATGGGATATGCTGTAAGGCTCGAAACGGGGTTCTCCGGGGTCGATGTTTTTCGCCCTCAGGATATAATCCTTCGCCAGGTAGAGCTGCCGGAAGATCTTTTCAAAGTTCTCCTTCACATCCCGCTGGATCTCGATGTTTTTGACCCATGTCTCCACCGGGTTCAAGAGATTTCCGATCCGGTGAGCAATGCTGAAGGCTCCCTCCCCCACCGCAGACAGAAGCCTCGTCTCCGCAAGCTCTTTGTGGGACTGAAGGAGCAGTTCCTGCTTATGCCTGAGGTTTTCGAGCATGGATCCGAAGGCCTTGGAGAGGTCCTCAATCTCGTCTCCGGTCTGAATCGGCACGATCTTATCGGTTTTATCCTCCTGAATCTCTTTTGCGTTCCGGGTCAGTTCAGCGATCGGTCTCAGGACGGATTTCCTGAGAAAACCGTAGAGAAAGAAGATGAGAAAGACGCTGATCAGGCCGATCGAAATCGTCTGGGCCCAGATCTGCTGTTTCAGATTTTCGATCGGTTTCAGGGAGAAGCCCAGCCGGAGGATATGGACATAGACCGCCCCTCCCATCGAGATGGGAACAGCAATCTCTCGGATCGCGACCCTCTTCTCCGGGTCCTGAAATTCCCGTATAAAGATCTTTCGGGTCTCCAGGTCGTTCAAATGGAGAAGGAGAGATTCCGTCTGGGAATCGTCGAGGTTCTTCCCTAAAAACCGGTCATCCGTATGGGCATAGGCGTATCCCTTGTTATCCATCACAATCCCGTAATAAATCTTATGCTCCCCTCCCTCCTCTTTGAGGTTGTTGAGCACATCCATCATTCGGGAAAAATCGGCGTCGTAGGCCATATCGGAAAGGTTGGTCGCCGTAATCTTGATCAGGGAGACCTGATCGCTCTTCTTGCTCAGGCTGACCTGTTGGAATTGACGGTTGATCAGGTAGGCGTTGATGATCGTAAAGGAGAGGACCAGGAGAACCATGACAAAGGTAATTTTGAAGACGACCGATTTTCGCAGGGGAAGAAGGAACCGGATCATTTAATTCCCAGACTCTCCTTCTTGGCGATCAGGGCTTTCACGGGCTGAAAATCCTGATCGGCCACCTTGACAAAGCCGCTCATCTTTGAAGCAAGAAGGATCTGTTTTCCCTCCGGGTCATTCGGCATTTCGCTCATGACCTTGATCAGTTTTTCAACCTCTCTCCTCGCAACACCCTTTCGGGCGAAGAGCGGGGCCTCCATGAAGCTTGCCGCCGGGATTGAAAGGGGAAGCACCTCAGCCCTTTCCCGGATGGCATTGGGGGTCAGTTTTTCCTGAGTGATATACTCGAACTCGTGGGCGATGGCAAGGTCCGCTTCTTTGACAAAGAGGGAGTAAATCCCTCCTCTCTTGGAGGCAGGGATGAAGAACCCTTCGTCCGGGTCCCTTCCTTTTAAACTGAGAAACTGAGCGACGTCTTTGACCCCGAATCTTTCGGCGACCCAGACCTTAAAGACGAGCAGCTCGAAGCTCCACTGTTCATCTCCCAGATAGGTGAGGCGCTTTCCCTTAAAGCCCTTGAAATCACCGAGGCTTGGGGCCAGATCCTTGGTGGTGACAGCAAACCGTTTGAAGAGGCTTCGTCGATCCTCGCCGAGCGTAGGGGTGAGGATCGGCAGGAGGGGAAACCTCTGGCTCAGTTCCACCGAGACAAGGAGCCCGTAGCCCCAGACGAAATCGACCTCCCCCTTTTCAATCGCCTGGGCGAGATCGGGATACGTCAGGGCCTTGAGCCGGATCTTGAGGCCTGCCCGCTCTTCAATGTATTTCCCGATGATCTCCTCAAATTTTTCAAGGGCCTTTGCCCTTCTCTCGTCATAGGACTTCGTCATGACCCCGGCCGTGTAGGTGGGCAGGGATTGGGCAAAGGAGAGAGGGCTTATCCCCCCCCAAAGCAGGAAGCCTCCCAGGGCAAGAAAGAAAAGAAACGGCCTGATTTTCATGGGTCCCCCAGAATGAATTCGATTTCCGACTTTGTCACCTGGTAGAGGAGGAGGCCCTGGAGGTAGTTCGATTTCATTTCCAGCTCCGTCTTCTGCGCATACAGGACTTCATCGAATTCCGTGATTCCCGCAGCATACCCCTCGGAGGCAAGACTGACCCGCTCCTGGGCCTCCTGGATGGCGGCCCGGAGAAGGTCCATCCGTTCCTTGACCTCCGTCAGGTTCAAATTGAGATGATCGATCTGTACGGAAAGGCCTTTCTCTAAAACGAGTTTTTGCCCCTGAATCTTCCGGAACTGGGCCTCTGCCTGACCGACCTTCGCCTTCGTCAAAAACCCGTCGAAGAGGGACAGCGTTATCCCGACGCCCGCATACCAGACGTTATTGTTTCCATATCGGTCTTCAGGGCCGATATACTGTCCGAAGATTCCGATCTTCGGAAGATACTCCTTGCCGGCGGCCTTCCGTTTCGACTCATAGAACTGGACCCCCAGATCGACGCTCCTTAAATCAACGTTTTTTGACAGGGTCTTCTCTTTCATCTCCTCCAGATTCCATGAAACCCGCGGAAGTCCTTCCAGGGGAATCTTGGCGAGAGTGAGGGAAGCGCTGGAATCGAGCCCCATGGCCATCTTCAAACCCAGTTCGGCCAATTTCAGGTTTTTCTCCATTTCACCCAGCTTGACCTTGATTTCAGAGAGGAAATTCCTTGCCTTGAGATAATCGATCCGTGTTGTTCCTTTCTCCTCCTTTTCAGGGACAGCGGTTTCATAGGCAATCTTGACCATTTTCGAAACGACACTGGCCCGGGTTTCACCTTCCTTAAGGAGTTGAACCATCTCTCTTGCCGCAAGGAACTGGCAGTACATCTTTTTCACTTCAAAGACGACCTCCAGGCCTTTCTTCTCCTTCTGGGTTGTAGCCAGGGAGCGCCCGATCCTGGCCTGTTTGACCGCCTCATCGATCCTCCCGAAGGTGTAGAGGGGTTGAGCAAGATCGAGCGTCACAGCCGACCAATTCGTCTGTCCTATCGGAAAACGCTGCTCAAAAAAGGCAGGAAGCTCAATCCCATAGGCAGCGAGGATAAAAGGGTTGATGGGAGCGACCAGCGAAGTGAGATTGACCGTGGCGTCGATGATGGTGGGGCTGCTGAAATGTGTGTATCCTGCATTCATCGTAAGGTGAGGATAATAATAAGACTGGGCCTCCTTGACCTGAAATTCGGCCTGGGCGATGTCGAGGGTCGAGATCATCAGCTCCGGCCGCTTCTTCAGGGCGATCTGGATGCACTCTTCGAGGGTCAGGGGTTTCTCTCCGGGGGCCTCCTGTGAAAAAACCAGAGGCTGTCCGATTCCCAAACACAAAAGAAGGCAAAGGGCGATTCGTCTTTTCATAGGGGATTACTTCGTCCTCCATTGCTCTCTCCGGATCCCATCAACCCTCTCTTTAAACTCCCGGGTGATGGCGTTGGATTGATAGGTGTCGGAGATCACGTGAGGCGTCAGCAGCAGCATCAACTCTGCCCTCGTGGTTCCATAGTCGTGATAACCAAACAGGGCGCCTAAGAGCGGGATCCGGCTGATATAGGGGACCCCCGATTTTTTGACGTTCCCGGTCTCCCCAATGAGTCCTCCGATCACAATGGTCTGAGCCTCTGAGACGGAGAGGGTCGTCTTCGCCGTCTTCTTCTTAAAGACCGGGACATTGTCAAGACTCCCGAGTTTGGTTGTGTCCACCGAGCTAACCTCGAGCGAGATATCCATGGTGACCAGCCCGCCGTCGCTGATCCGGGGGGTGACCGTGATGATGATTCCCACGTCCTTATACTCGATCGTCCCTTCGACGGTGCCTGTGGTTGTTCCTACGCCGGAGGTGGTGTAGGTGTTCGTCAGGATCGGCTGGGACGTGCCGATCTGGATCTTGGCCTCCTTATTGTTCGAGGCCAACAGATGGGGGGAGGCAATGATCTTTAATCGGTTATCCGTCGCGGAGGCATGAACCGCCGCAGTCAGCTTGTCCGTCGCTTCAATGGCATACCGGATCCCGGTCGTGAAATCAGCCGGGGTCCCTGTCCCCCCCATCCCAAGGGACCATTTATAGAGCTGTCCCCCTTTCGTAAAACTGTCCGTAAACTTCGAAAACTCCAATCCATATTTCGTCGTGTCATCGAGCGCGATCTCTGCGATGAAGACCTCGATCAATACCTGTTTGGGATAGAGGTCCAGTTTTTTGATCGTCTCGAGGACAAATTTGTACTCTCTCGGAAAAGCCCGGATGAACAGGGCGTTGGTCGTTTCGTCGACAACGATATTGATCTCTCCTGTCGGAATCCCTCCTTCCTCGCCGGAAGGGGGAGGCGCCGCTCCGGTCATGGGTGGAGCAGGGGCGGGTCTGACACTCCTGGGCTGTCCGGGAGGCGTGGTGGAAGGGGTCGGAGTCGCCGGAGTCGTCGTTGTCGTGGAAGCAGGCTTCTTCTCCTTGGACGGGGTAAAGATCTGCTTGAGCACATCCGCCATATCCTTTGCTTTTCCGTTCTGGACGTAATAGACAAACACCCCCATTTTCGCATCGTCGGTGGGCGTCCGATCAAGCTGCTTGAGCCATCCCTCCACCTTCTCGAAGATATTGGGGATGGAACTGACCACGAGGAGGGCGTTAATGCGCGTCACGGGCGTAAAGGTGATCCCAATGCCCCGGCCTGACTTGGTCGAAACCTCAAACGAGGCGAAGATCCGCTCCATCTCCTTCGCAATCTCATTGACGTCGGAATGGGAGATCGGGTAGATCCTGACCCTCAGGTCGGTAAAGAGATCGATATCGAAAAGCACGATGAGATCCAGAACCTTTCGGATATTGGAGGCGATATCGCCGACGAGAAGAATGTTCTGGGAAGGATGCTCCACCAGATCCGCCCCATCTGAAAGGAAGGGTTTAAGCATCTTGGACACTTCCGAAACCGGAATATAGTTCAAGGGAACAATCTGAATGACATATTTTTCATCAGAAAGCGATTTGCCGGAATCCTCGATTTTAGAAAGGGGCGTATACAACTTTTTGGCATCCCCAAACGGAACGATCTCATAGATTTGCCCTTTTTTGACGGCGGTGGCCCCATTGAGTTTAAGGATCGATTGAAAGACAGGGAAGACGTCATCCGAATTGACCTGTCCTGAGGTATGAATGTTGACGACCCCTCTGACCCTCGGGTCGATGATGTAATTCAGTTTCATGACCTCTCCGATGACTCGAATCACCTCATAGAGATCCGCGTTGTCAAAGTTGAAGATGAACCCTGAACCCCTTGGCGATTCTTGAACCCTCTGGACGGGCGGAGGCGGCGGAGGCGGAGTGGGGGGTGCGGCCGATGGCGCTGCGGAAGGGGCTTGAGGCGCTGGAGTTGGGGGAGTGGGATCAGAAGATACCGTTGAAGGTCGCGCCGCAGGGGGCGGAGGGGAGGCAGAAGGGGTAGTTTGCTGTTGCGGACGAGGGGTTTGAGCTTGATCCGGGGAATGGTCCCGCCTGTGTCCTTTCCCGGACGGGGCAGGAGCCTCTCTCCTTGGGCCCAACCAGGGACGAGGTTGGCTCGGCGTTTGAGCAATGCTGAACCTTCCGTCCTCTTTCCAAGGAACGTCCACCTCCTGAAACAAGGTTTCTCGGCTGGGCTCTGCCCGAAGTGCCGTTTTATGCTCGGGGCAGACAAACGGGGCTCCGATGAAAAGGAGGAATAGGAAAACTATTCTCATCCGTGACCTTCGCTTCTCTCTCATTCCAGGAAAACTCCTTTCTCAAGTAGGTCTATTCTCCGCCCGGAGTCCTTGGACTAAATCGTCGGGTGCGAGAACCGGTGGGAGGGTATGGGGTTGTGGAGGCTGAGGGATTCGACGCCGGAGCTTCGGCAACCCCGGGAGGAGCGGAAGATCGAGGTCTTCCTGGAACAGCAGCCGCTGCCGGCCTTTCTGGAGCTGCAGGAGCCGGGACCACGGCAGCTGTCGGCCCCCCCGGTTTGGGTGGTTCAGGAGAACCAGGGAGCGTGCTGGTCACGGCAGCCGGTTTGCTCTCTGTTCTTGCATAAACCCTCTTCTTAGGGGCCTTGGCATCATAGAGAAGGACCTCAAAACCATCTTCCGGACCCTCAAGAACAATCCGATCCTCTGCGATCTTGGCCAATTTGTATTCTCCGACCCGATCCCCGATCTTGACGTTTACAGCCTCCCTCTCCCCTTTCTGAAGAGGTCTGCCCGGATAGGAGACCGAGGCCGATCGGTAATCTCCCGCAAGGGTCACCCCGTACAGGGTGACTTGGGGTCGCACAATCGCTTTTTTGACCTCCTTTGGAGGCTCTGTAAGAGTAAGAAAAACGGGAAATTCGGTCCGCTCGGGATGAAAAGGATTCTTCTCAGCGACAGAGATGTAGGAAGCAATGGAGTCCTGATCCTTCTGCTCCCTTTGAGGCGGAAGGGTCTCGGGTTTGACGCCCGATTTTTTAGGGGCGGCCTTTTCCGGAACTGTGCTGACAGGCCCTGTCCACGTCTCATGGTTTTTGATTGCCAAGAGAACAACAATAAAGAGGGCGAGAAGACAGAAGACACCGTATTTAAGCGTCATACCCTACGCCTCCTTTCCTTTTTCCTTGCTTTCCTTGCCCTTGGTCCCTTTCATCAAACCGGAGATCACCAGGCTGCCCTGGATATTGTTGGGCGCCCGAATATTGAAGACCAGAAGGTCCGCCTCCGAAATGAGCAGCTTTTTTCCGTGATGTTCGAGGTCATAAAAAAACTGTCCCAGACTCAAGATATTGTTGACGGGATTGAATTCGATCTGAATCGAAACCTTCCGATAGGGAGGCGTCTCCTTGGCTTCGAGAATCTTGAAACTCCGGATCCCAATCCCATTCTTATCCGAAAGCTTCTTTACGATTTCCTGAAGGGCCGCTGCCCCAAGCTGGGGCGTCTCTCCAGGGAGGAGTCTCTGTTGAATCTCTTCGTAACGCTTTTGGTTTCGCTGGAGGTCCTCCTCAACGGCCTTGCGATTTTGCAGAAACTCATCGTATTTCTGGATGAGCTTCCGCTTCATGACGATCTCATTCTCCATCTTCTTTGCCGCTTCCATAAGGGGAAGAATCCCAAAGAAAAACAGGAGGAGGACCATCCCGATGCCGGTGACCCCCAAAAACAACCTTCTTTGAGAAAGCTTTGGCATTTTCGGCATCTTCGGTATCTTCAAGAAGGGCCATTTTCTCAAGGGGTCGACCTCTTCGCTTCCAACCTCAATTTAATTTTGAACCGCTCCTTCTCTTTGTCCACCGGGTTACCGCCCACGACCATTCGGAAGCGCTCTTTGGTCACAGGGGCCAGGAATTCAACCCTTTCGAAGAGAGCGGATCTGTCGAGGAGAGGGATGAGATCCGAAGCCGACTCGGCAAACCCGCTGATCTCAATCTCTTTCCCGTTATATTTCAGGTTCCAGATCCATACGGTGGCGGGTAAGGTCTGGGCCAGTTCCCGCAAGATCTCGACCTTGCTCGGCTCCGCGGCATCGATCTTCACAAATTCGGAGACCTCTTTCCCCAATTCATCCCTCTGTTTCTGAACCTTTTCAACGGCATCAATTTCGGGTTTTCGCTTCTTGATCTCGGCGTTGGCCGTATCCCATGCAGTCTTCTCGCGTTGGTAAATCCCAATCCCCCAGGTCGTACTTAGAAGGACGCAGAGGGCCGTCAGGATGAGGAAAAGAGGTTTCCCCATCTGCCTCACCTTCTTTCTCATCTCCAATGGAAGAAGGTTGAGGTCGAATTGAGTTTGGGTCAATTCCCGGAGCGGTAGGCCGATGGAGGCATAAATCTTGCCGGGATTCAAGGCCTCTTTCCGAATGGTGAGGCGATGAAGGGGCGGAGGGAGAACCTCCTTGACAGGAGCCGTTGACTTCAAGGCAGAGACCCACGTTTCCTCAGCCCCTGAACCATAAACGATGAAGGTCGATTTTGAAAGCGAATCTTCTTGAAGTCCCGTTCGTTTGAGAAGATGCACGATTCTCGATGCTTTCTCTTCCGGAGGCAAGGGCAGGTGAAAGCTCTCCACCCATTCCCCCTCCCGGAGAAGGTTCAGCTCCACAAAGGGCTCAGCGACATCGAGCAGGATCGTGGCGGCCCCATCTTTGAGCCCCTCGTGATAGTGGAAGAGGTTCAGGGCCCCAACCGATGGGATTTGAACGGAGAGAGGGTGGATCCCAACCTTCTTCAACAAGGTCAAGTGATAATCGACCTCTGCCTTCTTCACAAAAGCCGCCAGGAGGTGAAGTCCGTCTTTCACTTCCTTGAGGAGTTGATAATCAAAATAGGTTTCTCCCCTCTCGAAGGGAGTGAACCGGGAGGTCTCATATTCCAAAACCTTTCTCAGGTTCTCTTGGGTTGCTACGGGAAAGGTGATAAAACGAATCATGACCTTCTCCCTCGGGATCGAAATCGAAACCCGGTTCCGGTGGATTTGATGCTTTGAAACAAAGGAGGTGATCAGACTGATGATTTGGGCCGCTCGCTCTTCTTTCTGGCTCTCGGGCAGAAGGGGGTGGATTCCGGAATCGACCAGCCGGATTTTTCCGAAGGCCCTCTTGAGATAAGTAAGAATCAGAGAATGCTTCCTGAAATCGATGCCCAGACTTGAATTAAAAATCATCATAGGCCTTCCTGAAGCGGATCAACCTCGACAAAGAATGGTCGCAACTGTTTAGCTCTTTTAAGAAAAGACAAATATGACCTGTAGTGTAGGGCTTTATGCCCGTAGCCAAAACAAGGACAAATTTCGTTTTCAGGTCTTTAATATACGGCCACAAGGGCCTACACTACAATTATTTTTTAAAACGCTAAATTGTTAAGAATTATCGATCTTTTGTTAGGCAGGCCACCGTGCCTGCCAGACCGGCTTAGCCCCCTCACCCCCCCTCTCCCCGAGGGAGAGAGGGGGGGGTGAGGGGAAACTTTAATCATCTTCGGTTCCAGTTTTGGCTCTTCGATCAGAGGAGCCGATCCACCCATTGCACAACTTTGTAACCGGTCCTTTCCCTTGGATCGATTTTGACGATCGCCTTTATTCCCTGAACGGAGCCCCCCTCTTTGCCTTTTCCCTTCGATTCAATCGTATAGTAAGGGGTCGCGGATTGGTAAACAATCAGCTTTCCTGCTTCTCCGATGAAGGGCCCCACTTCGGGAACCCTCAGGGTCAGATCCTGCTGGTTGGAAAATCCTTTCTCCTCCCTTGCCTTCACGATGGACCGAGCCACTTCCGTCGGAAGCCCCAGGACCACCCTCAGGACGGGCAGGGCCGCGCTGTTGATGTCAATCTGTTCCCCGGAAGAGTAAAGGGAGAAGAGGTCCCTGAGGCCGATGGGCCCTTCTTTTTCCCCCTCCCCTTCCTCTTCATTCTTGGTCCCTTTTTTACCATAAAAGAGGGCTGGAGTCACTCCCCGAACGAGGAGAAGCTCCTCGATCGAATCGAAGTTCCCATTCTTGGAATGATAGGGCTCCTTCAGGGATTGATAGTAATCGCTCTCCGCGCCATTGATTCGATAGAAATCGTCCGGGTCCCTCCAGTCCAGGATGGAATCGACGACCACATCCCTCGCCTCCCCCTCGAGGCCCAATTGGCCGATCATCTTTCGAAGGGTAGGGTCGGAAACGGTGTTGACATTCACCTTGCCCGCTTCACCCATCACTCGAATCTCGCAGGTCCCCTGGTCATAAGGAAGGAGGTAAGGCCTCCCATCGGTGATCCATTCCTTTTTCTCCGGATCCTCTATGACCTTCTCGGCCTTTCGCATCTGCTGAATCGCAGGGTCGTGTTTGTAAATCAGCTCCGCAATCGCACGATGAATTCCACCCTCCGCATAGGCATAGAGCTGCACCTCTCCCTTATAATGCCGGGCAATCATGACCTCCGTCCTCATGGCGAAAGCGAATTCCAGAGCGATCACCGAGAGAATCGCAATCACCCATAGCACCATGATCAAGGCTACGCCCCTCGAAGTTCGAAGTGCCGCATTCGGAATTCGGAATTTGAAATCTAAAATCAGAAATCGGAAATTGGAAATTCTCACTCTCATTGTTTTTGGAATCTCTGTCGAATGGCCCTTCTCCCAAATCCCGTGGGGCCCGTCTTCGTCTCTTCAAATTGATAAGCAGCGATGGAAGCGAGAAGGGTAAGAGGAGTCTCTTCCTTCTCGCTTTTCCCGTTCTTGAACGTGAGGATCATTCTTATGGCGCTGGGCAATTCCTTCTCCTCCTTGGCGCTCCATTCGTTCATCCAGCCCTCAGCCCGTGTCTTTTCCTTATCCTCTTCCCGGAAGTATTCGAAGCGAACATCCGAAAGCCCTTCAAGGACGGAGATTCCCTGGTCTTCTGCCGGGCCCTCTTCAAAAAAATCCTTGTTGACCACCCGCTTCTCGTAGGCCACCAGACGGCCGCCCTCGGAGCCTCCATCTTTAAATTCATAAACGGCGAAGACCAACCCGTCAGGCCGCGCCGCCTTGAGGGAGAGGGTGGAGACGAACTTCAGAGAACGGCCTTTTCCTTCAAAGGCAAGATAATCTCCCTCTGCCTTCTGGGTCTTAATTTTATAAGGAACCATGGACTTAATCTGCCGATGGATCAACTGGGTGGCGGTCCTCTGCCGCTGATATTCCTCTCTCGTCTGTTCTCCACGATCCCAGGCGTGGAGACCCAGACGGAAGGCCCCGAAGACGATGAGAACGATGAGCCCGAAAATCGTCATGGTCACAACGACTTCGAGCAGTGTAAATCCCCGGGGATGAGAAACATTAACTCTTCTTTTCATCGATTCCGGACTTTACGGTTTTATACGTTTCAAGACTGGCAGACCTTTCCTTCGACCCCGACTTCCAGAGGACAAGGAGCCGGATGTGGTAAAGGTTCGCAGGGGGCTTAAACTCTGTCCCTTTATCCCCCGGAAGAATATCCACTTTTTCAACACCCACCTGCCATCGAAAGGTTTTGTCGAACTCCCCTTCAGCCTGTCCTTCTTCGACCGTCTTCTGGGTGGCGATCTCCTCCATTTTGAGAGAGGCAAAATTCATGGCCTTCGTATACTCTCCGGAGACCCTGGCCAAACGGAGTCCTCCGGAAAAGAGTTCCATGATGACGGTCAGTCCAATCCCCAAAATGGCAACGGCAATGACGACCTCGATCAGGGTAAACCCGTTCTTATCGGCTCTGCTTCCTTTATGCATACAGATCACTCATTAAATCCAGACGTCAGAGTTCAGATGCCATCCTTCGACAGGCTCAGGATGATCGTGGTGAGCTCAGTCGAACGCTTGCCGAATCATGGACTCTGTCATTAGGCATTGACTCCTTTGACCTATCAAATCGTCCTTTTATTCAATTTCAATCTTGGATTTTGACATTTGGCATCGCTTTTTTCCGCTTAGGCCTTCTCGATGGCCACTTTTCCCGTGAGGAAATTGACCTTGATTTTAAACCCTTTCTGGCTTCGCGTATCGAGAAGAATGTCTCCTCCGTTTGATCCTCCGTTGGGATAAAACTCAATGGCAGGAAGATCAGAGGGATACTGGGTCGATTCGAAATTCAACTCTTTCATCTGGACGCCTGCGGGAAGGGGAAAGGCTTTGGGAGCGCCCGTGGCCTCTTTCTTTTCCGTTTTCTCCTGGTCCTCCCCCTCGATCGATTGGACCTTCACCTCCATCAGATTCGAATCGAAAAGCACCTGATAGACCTTCCCTTTGTTGATCGCCTCGCTCCGGTAATATCGGAGAATGGATGCAACCTTTTTGGCCGCCCCTTTCAACTCAACCGATTTTGAAAACCGGGAAAAGGAGGGGGCCATCAGGGCAGTGAAGAGCCCCAGAAGAACCAGCACAATGATCAGCTCGAGTAAGGAGAACCCTCTGTCTTTCACTTCCCGATATCCTTCCAGCTCACGACATCTTCACTCTCCCCTTCACCTCCCTCGACTTTATCGGATCCGTAGGAGAGGATGTCATAATCACCATGCTCCCCAGGGGACTTGTAAACGTACGGGGTCCTCCAGGGGTCGACGGGGATCTCTTTGGGGAGATAGGGCCCCTCCCAATTTTCGGCTGCAGAGGGCTTCTCTCGAAGAGCCTTCAGGCCTTCTTCTGTCGTGGGATACCTTCCTGTGTCCAGCCTGAAGGCATCGAGGGCCGTGCCGAAGAGTTCAATCTGCGCCTTTGCAGCAACCTGTTTCCCACCGCTGATCTTTTTCCAGAGTCGAGGCGCCACCAGGGCAGCCAGTAACCCAATGATGGTAACCACCACCAGAATTTCGAAAAAGGTGAACCCTCTCTCTTTCTGCCGGGCCTTCTCTCTTTCCTTCATAAAACGCCTCCTTCCGGAAAAACGTCCGTACAAATTGTAAACCTCTAAGGGCACATCAACTTGTTACAATCAAAAAGGCATCTCCGTTATGCTCGTAATCGCAAGCAGGATGGAGAGGACGATAAACCCAACCACCCCGCCCATGATCAGGAGGATCATCGGCTCCAGTAAAGAGACAAACCGCTTGACCGCCGTCCGAACATTTTCTTCATAAGACTCTGCCACTTTAATCAACATCGCGTCAAGCCTTCCGGTTTCCTCTCCGACTCCGATCATATGGACGGCTAAAGGCGGGAAAACCCCGGTTTCTTCCAGCGATTTCGAAATCCCTTTCCCCTCTCTCAGCCGATCGTGGACATGACTGATCGATCTCGAGATGGCTTGATTCTGGGAGATCTCCCTGACCAGATTGAAGGCAGGCAGGATCGAAACCCCGCTCTGGAGGAGTGTTCCCAGCGTCCTCGCAAACCGGGCGACCTCGGTCTTTTTAATGAGGTCTCCGATCACAACCCATCTCAATTTGAATCGATCCCATTGCCATCTCCTCTCTTCATCCCGGGTATAGAACTTGAGACCGAAATACATCAAAGCCATCATCCCCACTCCCGCCCACCAGTAATCCCTGACGGATTGGCTCACGGTAAGGATGATCTGCGTCGGCAGGGGGATCGCCTGCCCCATGTCGGAGAAGACCGTCGCAAACCTTGGAATCACGAAGGTCACGAGGACGGTGATGGAGGCCCCGCTGACCATCATGAGAATCAGCGGGTAGATCATCACTGAAACAATCTGATCTTTGATCTCTTTTGAGCTTTCAAGATACTGAGCCAAACGGGAGAGAATCGTCTCTAAAAACCCTCCCGATTCCCCGGCCCTGACCATATTCACATAGAGTTTCGAAAAGATGCGGGGATGACCTCCAAGGGCCTCCGCCAAGGAACTCCCCCCTTGGACCCTTTTCAACACGTCTTTGACCACCTCGCTCAAGCGTTCGCTCTCTGTCAGGCCCCCCAGGAGTTCAAGGCTCCGGTCAATCGATAATCCTGCCGAAACAAGGGTGGAGAGCTCCTGGGTGAAGATCATGAGGCTTTTTACCCCAACCCGCTTGGGAAGAAAGGAAAAGGACCGGCCTCCGGACCCCTTCTCCTGAGTGGGGGCGATTCGAATGGGAATGTAGCCCAGCTGGTGGAGGCTTTTGACAATCATCTCTTCATTGATCCCCTCCATGGAGCCTTCGACGGTCTGTCCGCTGAGCGTGGTGGCTTTATACAGGTACTCCGGCATCGGTCGTTTAAAGAACCTCCTCTTCCTGGGTCACCCTCAAGACCTCTGAGATCGTGGTGATCCCTTGCTTCACCTTTAACCAACCATCCTCCCTCAGGGTCCTCATCCCTTGCTTTCGGGCTGCCTCTTTAATGATGTTGGAATCTTTCTTCCCCAAAACAAGCCCTTGGATCTCGTCCGTGATCTTAAAAAACTCGAAGATCCCTTGGCGGCCCCAGTACCCCGTCTGGGAACAACTCTCGCACCCCTTGACCTCCGAGATTTGAAAATTGGAAAGATCCTTCAGGTCCAGCCTCATCTCCCTGAGAAGGGCCGGGTCAGGCGTACAGGGGACCTGGCAATGGGGGCAGGCGACCCGGACCAGACGTTGAGCCAATACTCCAATGATCGTCGAGGAGAGAAGGTAATCCTCCATTCCCATGTCGATCAATCGGGTGATGGCGCTGGGGGCATCATTCGTATGAAGGGTGCTGAGAACCAAATGACCGGTCAGGGCGGATTGGATGGCGATTTCCGCTGTCTCCGCATCTCGAATCTCGCCGATGAGGATCACATCCGGGTCCTGCCGGACAATGGATCGCAGGGCATTCGCAAAGGTGAGCCCGATGGAAGGCTTAACCTGAATCTGGTTGATCCCTTTGAGCTGATACTCGACGGGGTCCTCAACCGTGATGATCTTCTTCTCCGGGGAGTTGATCTTTTCGAGGGCGCAGTAGAGGGTGGTCGTCTTTCCACTTCCCGTGGGACCGGTGACGAGAATGATCCCATGAGGTCTCTTGATCAGTTCTTGAAATTCCTCCAGGGTATCCCCGGGAAAACCCAGTTTCTTAACATCGAGGACAATGTTGCTCTTGTCTAAAATTCGGAGAACAATGCTCTCCCCATGGATCGTGGGAACCGTGGACACCCGGAAGTCGATCTCTTTGCCCTTTACCCGGAGCATGATCCTGCCGTCCTGGGGAAGGCGTCTCTCTGCGATGTTCAGTTTTGCCATGATCTTGACACGGGAGATCATGGCCGCCTGAAGCTTTTTGGGCATGGACTCGACATCATGGAGGACGCCATCGATTCGGTAGCGAACCCGGAACAAATCCTCAAAGGGCTCGAAGTGGATATCGCTCGCCCTCGTCTCAATGGCCCGGGTGATGATGAGGTTGACGAGCCGGATGACAGGCCCTTCAGAGGCCATATCACGGAGGTGATCGATGCTCTCTTCATCCTCTCCCTGGTAGGTAGACCCGCTCTCAATGTCTTCAATGATCTTTTCCATGGAGGTCAAACCCGAGCCATAGTTCTGTTCAATGGCCGACAGAATCCCGTCTTCTTTGCCGTAAAGCGCACGGACCTCGTATCCGGTTGCGAGCCGAATGGCATCGAAGGTGTAAAAATCGAGAGGATTGCTCATGATGACCGTTAATTCGTTATCGGTGAGCCGGGCAGGGATGAATTTGGCCTCCTTCATGAATTGAATGGAAAGATTGTTGAGGAGGGGGGGCTCTTGTGGAAAATCGCTGAGAGTCGCCGGCGGGACGCCGTAAAATTGTTCGACGGAAGACATCAACTCCTTTTCCGTCATCACCCCCGAAGTGACCAGCAACCCCTCTATAGAAAGATTTCCGGCACTGCCATTGGATGGAACGATCTTCTCCAGGCTTTCCTTTGAAACAGCTCCACTTTCGATTAAAAAAGATAAAAAAGGCCTTTCCATGAAATTCATCTCTTAATCCTCAGACTTCAGAAAATCCTTTAAATTCAGATAATTGAATAACTCCTGTCGAGAATAATCCTTAAATCATTTTATGTTACCATAATTTGAAAGATTATGCAAAAATAGTGACAGGAAATAGAGTCTGTTTATAAATGCCTTTGTCCGTCTGATCCAAGACGTCACAAAATCTTCCATCTGTTTCAAGAATAGGTAAATTTTTTACCAGTCCATTGCTCCTCAGGCATCTTCTGATCTCCGCTCCTATCCTCTTTCTTTTGACAATGCCATCCTAAGAAATATTCAAAAAATACTTGTCATTTCGGAAAATTATTGACGAATTCCATAATAAATGAAAAATGAGTCGATTTTTTTTGGGAGATCGGTATAGAAAATGCTTGCTCTCTGTGGAGAGCATACCTCTCACCATGTCTATTATAGAGAAAGGGGACCGTATGATGAGAAAGATCTTCTTCTGCCTCGTATTAATGATAAGTTTTGTTCTGTTTGGGCCTCCAGCCTGGGCCCAGTATGACATCGCCGGATGGTGGTCAGGAAAAGGAACCTACGAACAAGGGGATTTCGTGACAGGGGACTGGACCACTCTCCAGGCCAGAGGGAAAAAAGCCTCCTTTATGTATATTACGTTCGAAGGCAGTTCCAACACGGGGACGGCCGCCTTCGTCATCTGGGATGATCTAAACCAGGACTATATCCTGGAGCCCTACAATCTCTTTGTCAGAAACAATATTATTGTCCTCTTCATCCCAACCTTTAACGACTCAACAACCGGGCTTCCCGCCGGAGCCACGATCATCTTGAGACCCCTGGGTTCAGCGAGTACGACGACCTCAATGAAGGGCTTTTACACCCTCTATGATTTGGAAACTGGGGGGTCTGCCGACCTGTTCGTGAGAATGGGGCCTATCATGCTGAACCGGGTCCTCGTAAAACAGGTCCCCGATCAGGTTAAGGATCTCGTTCGCACTCCATTTCCATGACCCTTTGCGAAGGGAGATGAAATCCTTTCTGCTCAAGGGGTGGGTCGAAGCCTTTTCTCGATTTCCTCAACCTTCTCCCGGATGGTGGGATTCTGGGAATCTTCAGGGTTTAGGATCAGATACCTCTCCCAATATCTTTTCGCCCTTGGATAATCCCTGAGCTTGTAATAATAGAGAAGCCCGAGATTCTTATGGACTTCCGGATTTTGCGGGTCGAGTTCGAGGGTCTTCTGGTATTCATCGAGGGCCTGCTTGAAGAGATTCCTCTTGCTGTAGAGATACCCGAGATTGTTGTGTGATCCTGGATAATAGGGATTGAGCTCAATCGATTCCTTGAACTCCTCAATCGCCTCATCGATCAGGCCCAGTCGAATGTAGACAGCCCCCAGGTTATTTCGTGCCTCAATAAAATAGGGATGCAGGCGCAGGGCCTTCTTATAATAGATCACCGCCCGATCATAATCCTTGGCGAGGTCGCAGGTCTGGCCTAAATGGAAATAGACATCGAAATTGTGAGGAGAATAAAGGCTGGCTCGCTCAAAATAATAAAACGCGGCCTCCCAATCCTTCATCTCCGAATAGATTCTTCCCCTCTTTAGATAAAAGTCTCCAACCACCGGCCTGACCGAATAGTAAAGCCCTGCAGAGAGACAGACCAAAATTCCGATTATCGCTATTGCTCGAAGCCTCTTTGCGCCGATTCGAAAATCGACCGGGGGACCTTCCGGTTGTCCCTGAGCCGCCTTTTCGGGACGATAGAGGACCTCCAGAAATCCGATGGCGATCCAGAAGAGGGCCCCTGATGCAGGATTCTGAAGGTTAAAGTCGAAAAAGGATTGAATCAGGGTCGCAAGGATACCCGTCGCGAAGGCCAACCCTTTCCAGAATCGAGGACCGGAATCCCCGGACCAGACAATTCCCCAAACCATTTTTCCAATCCCGGCCAGAATCCAGAAAAAGGCCAGAAGGCCGATGATCCCCACCTCGGCAAAGATCTGAAGGTATTCGCTGTGGGCCTGCTCGACGCGGGTATTCAATCCCGATAAGGCCCACTCTCCTCGATCACGATATCGCGGATAGACATATTTAAAATTCCCAAATCCCACACCCAGAAGGAATTCGTCTTTGATCATCTCGATCGTGTTCCGGTACATATTGAGCCTGGCCTGGGTGGAAACAGTCTTGTCAATCTCCGTCACGCCCAATTTCGAAAAAAACCGATTGAGGAAGGCGTCTTTGATCAGCCGAACCCCATCCGACGTTTCGACGATCACGTTCTTCACCTGGAGGACCGAACCGTCGCTCCCTGGAATCCATCTCAGTTTAAGATCGTCACCGGGCGTGGCTGAAGCTATGATTTCCTCCTTCTGGAGATGATTCCACCCCCCCCCTTCTTGAGACAGAAAAATCGGAGGGGTGTTGACCCGCTCTCCGTAGAGGTTCACATAACCGGGCTTCTTCGGATCACCTCGCAGGATGCGATAATCCAACTCGATCCGGATGGCTTGTTGGGCCGGGATCCTCGAACCGTCGATAGAGTGGATATAGTAACCGATCGGATTGAGGTACTTCGCCCTCAGGGTGAGGGGCGCCGGCCAAAAGAGGATGAGGACAGGGACGAGGATGAGGAGAGCGAGGCTTAGGGGGAAAACCCATTTTCTCCGTTGAAAGAAAGGGGATCTCGATAGCCAACGATAAAGGAGGATTCCCGCAGAGAGGAAAAGGGCAAAGAGAAATCCCAAAATTCCTCCCCGGCTCTTCGTGAGATAGAGATGATAGGTCATCGCCACAGTGCTGATCCCCAAAATGATTTGTCTTACCCTTGAAGAGGTGAGAAACGAGAAAATGGCTGAGAGAGGAATCAGCAATAGCAGGTATTGCGAGACCTGATTTCGGTGCCCCAGTGTTGAGAAAGGAATATGGGGAACATAGTGGAGCCCTTTGAGAAGGGGATCGATCCCAAAATATTGCAGGATTCCATAGCTGCTGTGGAGAAAACCCACAAGGGTCAAAATCAACACCCAGGTCTCCATCTCCTCTTCTCCGAAGTGGTTGATCACCACGAAATAAACCGCCACATAGGCAAAGACTTGACAGAGGAGGCTGACCCCGCCCGGCAGGCTCATCGCATTGAAAAGCGAAGCAACCGATACCACAAAAAAGACCAGAATCGGAAAGAAGAGCATGGACGGTTTGAAGAAAACGTCCCCGCGGAGCGTCATCTTGATCAACCAGGCCCCCAGAAGAAGACAGACAAGGACCTGACTCAGAACCACCTTGGGAAGGGTATAGGTGGTGAGTTGAAAGCTGAAAAAGAGCGGGACGAGAACAATGATGAGAAAGAAGGCTCCCCGGATGATCCAGTCGAAAACAGATTTTTTTTCGGCGGAGGCGGTCTCCATATCGTATCTCGATTCAAAAGGAATGAAAGAGATCAATAACCAGTCATCAATATTTAGTGTCTGTCCATAAATGCACTTTTTCCGTCATGCCGGACTTGAGGAGCCTGCCCCGTACTTGATACGGGGGCATCCAGACGTCGTCCCGACGAAAGTCGGGAACCATCTCAAAGACTGGGTCCCGGTTTTCACCGGGAACCCTGGATTCCGGCTGGAGTTTACCCCGTTGCAGAACGGGGCCGGAATGACGACTTTCTTGGAAACTGTTGGTTTATGGACAGACTCTAATACTACAGCGACATATATACCCCATCCCCCTCCTGACCTCCCCCTTGAAAGGGGAGGAATTGGAAAAACTTCCATAAAAGTGAGAAAAACCCATAAAATCTCCCCCATGTAGGGAAAAAACCCCATAAAATCCCCTCCCCTTCAGGGGGAGGGTTAGGGTGGGGGTGGGGTTCTTGATGATCTGTCGCTGTAGTGCTAA